>JACCEC010097705.1_pt1 | contig 28467 bp, 24 predicted proteins | sample 7450121 | NCBI WGS metagenome assembly JACCEC01 (sample SAMN15323455, study PRJNA562643) | freshwater metagenome | isolation source: river surface water | place: USA:Blue River Watershed | collected 2017-08-18 | reverse complement strand
CCACGCCGGCACGCACCACGCAGCAGGCGCGCCCGCAGACCACGCCGAGCGCCGCGGGAGCCCGTCCGACCGGCACCGCCGGCATGGGCGCCGGCAGCACGCGGCAGTATCCCAATTCCACGATGGTGGGCGATGCCGTCATCACCAGCGACCACGAGACGCGCCGGATCATCGTCATCACCGACGAGGAGACCAACGAGAACATCAAGACGATCATCGCCACCCTCGATAAGCCCAAGCCCCAGGTGCTGATCAATGTGGTGTTCGTCCAGGTCACCCACACCAACGACCTCGATCTCGGCGCCGAGGCCAGCTACTCGGGCACGATCGCGATCAAGAACGAGCCGCGCGGCATCGCGAATACCAACTTCGGCCTCGCTGCCGCGGCGCGCGATCCGCTCACCTACGGCGCCTTCTACCGCATCCTCGGCCAGCACGGCATCGATGCGACGCTCCACGCCCTCGCCGCGAAGAACAAGACCGAGATTCTCTCGCGCCCCTCCATCCTCACGCGCAGCAGCCAGCAGGCGACGATCATGGTCGGCCAGTCCGTGCCGATCATCACCAACTCCCGCGTCAGCGATCAGACCAACAACACGATCAACACCGTCCAATATCAGGACATCGGCATCATCCTGCGCGTCACGCCGTTCATCACGCAGGAAGGCCTCGTCGAGATGATCGTCTCGCCCGAGATCTCGTCGCTCAGCGCCACCACCGTGCCGATCTCCAACACCGCGTCGTCGCCCGTGATCGACAAGCGCGCCGCCGACACCGTGGTCGTCACTCCGAGCGATCAGACGGTCGTGATCGGCGGCCTCATCTCGAATCAGAACGTCGACCGCGACAGCAAGGTGCCGCTCCTCGGCGACATTCCGCTCCTCGGCAACGCCTTCAAACGGAAGGTGAAGAAGGACGAGAAGACCGAGCTGCTGATCTTCCTCACCCCGCGCGTCATCCGCACGCCCGACGAACTCTCCTCCGTGGCGACCAGGGAGCGCGGGCAACTCGAGCTCGCGCCCAAGGTTTTCCAGAAGGAGGACATGGAGAAGTTCATCGGCAAACCCTGAGCCGAACCTTCGGCCTTGGAATAGCCGCGGCCGCCCCGTTTCCTTCCGCGCATGGTCTGGCCTGCCGGCAAAGCGATGCTGGGCGTCTACGCCCTCCTGGGCGCAGGCGCACTCGCCGTCTGCGTCTGGCAACGCGCGGAACACGAGCGCTTCGAGCGCAGCGCGGCGCAGTCGCTGATCAACCGCGGGCGCGACATCACGTCGACGCTCGGGGTCGTGGTGCGTTCGCAGCGCCGCACCGGCGGCATTGTTTCCAAAGCCCGCATCCAGTCCGCGCTGCAGGACCTGATCCGGCCGGGTGAGCTCGAGTCCATCCTGATGCTCTCCGGCGCGGGCGAGACGATCGCCAGCGCGGGCAAGCCCGTCGAACTCTCCGCGGAGATGCTGGGCGCCCGCGGCGCGCACTGGCGCGAGCAGACGGTGATCTTGATGAACCTCACCGACCTCGGCACCGAGACCGCCGAGGAGTCCGCGCGGCCGCCGTCGACGATCGTGGTGCCCGACCTGCGGCAGTTTCGGGCGCCGCAATCCCGGCGCCCGGCGGAGACCTTCGGCCGGCCCTCGTGGATGAGCAAAGAGGAGTATGATGCGATCATCCAGAAGCAGGGCCTGCACAGCGTGGTGATTTCGCTCTCGACCGTGGAGATGCGCCGGGCGGTGCAGAACGACCTGCTGCTGCGCACGCTCGTGAGTGTGTTCGCGGTCGGCGCCGCGCTCGTGTCCGGCCTCGCGCTGCGGAATTTCCGCAAAACGTCCGAGCTGCAGATCCGCCTCGTGAAGGCCGGGGAAATGAACACGCACCTGAGCGAGATGAACTTTGCCGCCGCGGGTCTGGCCCACGAGACGCGCAATCCCCTCAATCTGATCCGCGGACTCGCGCAGATGATCGCGCTGCAGGCGAAGGACGCGCCGCAGCTGCGGACCCACGCCGCGGCGATCACGGAGGAGGCGGACCGCGTCACCGCGCAGCTCAACGAGTTCATCCATTACTCGAAACCCCGCGAGGCCCATCCGGCGCCGGTCGACCTCGCGCGGCTCGCGGCCGATGTCGTGCGCACGCTGCAGCCGGACATCGAGGAAAAGCAGCTCGGTATCCGGATCCAGGAGACGCCGCTTGCGGTGCTCGCGGACGAGCCGCTGCTGCGGCAGGCGTTGTTCAATCTGCTCCTCAACGCCACGCAGGCGGTCGGGCCGGGCGGTCGGATCGAAGTCCGCTGGTCGCGCGACGACGCCGGCGAAGCCATGCTCGAAGTGGCCGACGACGGTCCGGGCGTGCCGGTCGCGGACCGGGCCGCGATCTTCAAGCCCTACGTCACCATGCGGCCGAAGGGCGTGGGCCTCGGCCTGGCGATCGTGCACCAGATTGTGCTCGCCCACGGCTGGACCATCGCCTGCGAGGCCAACGCCCCGCAGGGCGCACTCTTTCGCATCCGGCATTTGAAACCCGCGCCGGAGTCCGGCACGCTCGGCGCGTGAGTTCCTCCCGGATCCTCATTGTGGACGACGACAGCGGGCAGCGGAATCTGCTCGAGACCTTTCTGCGCGCGCAGGGCTATGCCACGCAGGCGGCGAGTTCGGGCGAGGCCGCGTTGCAGCTCCTGGCGGAGCAGGAGTTCGCGTTGCTGATCACGGATGTGCGCATGCCCGGCATGTCGGGGCTCGAGACGCTCCGGCGCGTCCGCCAGGCGCACGGCAATCTGCCGGTGCTGCTCGTGACGGCGTTTGCCGACATCCGCAGTGCGGTCACGGCGATGCGCGACGGAGCGGTGAACTATCTCGCGAAACCCATCGACCTCGAGGAGCTCATCGCCTCGGTGCGGCTCGGGCTGAATCCTGTCGCCGGCGCAGCGCGGCTGACTTCCGAGCCCGTGCTGCCCGAAGGCGTGGTGGCGGTCGGTCCGCTGATGCAGGCGCTGGTGCGCGATGTCGCCGGGATCGCGCCGTCGGAGACGCGGGTGCTGATCACCGGCGAGAGCGGGGTGGGGAAGGAGGTCTTTGCGGAGATCCTGCACGCGTGGAGCAAGCGGGCGCAGGCACCGCTGCTGAAGGTGAGCTGTGCGGTGGCGTCGGAGCAGGCACTGGAGAGCGAGCTGTTCGGCCACGAGCGCGGCGCGTTTCCCGGCGCCGCCCAGCGGCGCATCGGCCGGCTGGAGGAGGCGGCGGGCGGCACGGTGTTTCTGGACGAGATCGCCGATCTGTCGCTCGGCCTGCAGGCGAAGTTGCTGCGGGCGATCGACGACGGGGCGTTTCACCGCCTGGGTTCGCCGCGCGAGGTGCGCTGCGAGGCACGCGTGGTGGCCGCGACGAGCCGCGATCTCGAGGAGCTGATCGCGGCGGGCAAGTTTCGCGAAGACCTCTTCTACCGGCTCAACGTCGTGGAACTGCATCTCCCGCCGCTGCGCGAGCGGCCGGAGGATGTGATGCCGCTGGCCACGCGCTTCATCCAGCAGTTCTCCCGGCAGAAGCCGCGGTTCTCCGCGGGCGTGACCAACCGCCTCCTGCAGTATCCATGGCCCGGCAATGTCCGGGAACTCCGCAACGCGATGGAACGCGCCGCGCTGCTGTCGCGGGGCGAGATCGTGCTGCCCGAGCACCTGCCGGCGAAGATCGCCGCGGTCGCCGAGCCGCCCGCCGAGAGTGAAGCGGAGCTGCGGCGGCTGGAGGAGATCGAGCGCGATGCGATCCTCCGCGCCCTGCGGAAGAATAATTTCAACCGCACCGAAACCGCGAAAGAGCTGGCGATCAGCCGGCGGGCGCTGACCTACAAGCTGCAGCGGATGCGCGCCGCGGGCATCGCGATCGATCCGGTGGCAAACTGAGCCGCGCGGCACCGTCGGGCGGAGTCTATTTCGCACGTGCAATTTCGTCAGTCGAATGTGTGGAGGGGATCCTTTTCTCGCGCTGCGGCGCGGCGCAGGTTGACGTCAGGACGGTTCGTTGGGAGTCGTCCGCTCACCCCAACCCCCAAGCATGATGTCCGACCATCCGCGTCCGCCGGGCGCATGCCGCGCGCGGGCATGAGCCGGCCGGAATTTCGGAGACCAAACCTCTATCCACTCAACTTATGCAACGAGCACTCCTGATCCTCGGCCTGCTGGCCGCCACACAGGTCTTCGCGGCGGCGAACAAGCCGAACATCGTCGTCTTCCTCTCCGATGACCACAGCCGGCTCGACTCGACGGTGTATGGCGCGAAGGACATCCGCACTCCCAACATGGAGCGGCTGGCGCGCGCCGGACTGACGTTCGAGCGCGCGTTTGTCGCCTCGCCGAGCTGTGCGCCGAGCCGCGCGGCGTTGCTCACGGGCCTGATGCCGGCGCGCAACGGCGCCGAAGCGAACCACTCGAAACCGCGGCCCGAACTCAAGAAGCTCCCCGCCTACCTGAAGGAGCTGGGCTACGAGGTGGTGTCCTTCGGCAAGGTCTCCCACTACCAGCACACGGGCGACTACGGGTTCGATCACTTCGCGCACGACAAGTTTCACGAGGACGTCGCGATCCCGAACGGCATCGCGTGGCTGCGCGCGCGCAAGAGCAGCAAGCCGCTCTGCATTTTCTTCGGCACCAACTGGCCGCACGTGCCGTGGCCGGAGTCGAGCGAAGGCTACGAGGCCGACAAGGTCGAGGTCCCGGCCTCGCACATCGACACGCCGGCGACGCGGTCGTCGCGCGCGCGTTACTACGCCGCCGTCTCGCGCATGGACAAGGATCTCGGCGCGGCGTTTGACGCCGCCAACGAGGTGCTCGGGAAGAACACCTTTTTCCTGCATACGTCGGACCACGGCGCGCAGTTTCCCTTCGGCAAGTGGAGTCTCTATGATGCCGGCATCCGCACGCCGATGATCGCCGTCTGGCCCGACCGCGTCCGGCCGGGCACGCGCACGGACGCGATGGTGAGCTGGATCGACATCCTGCCCACGCTCGTCGACGTCGGCGGCGGGGCCGCGCCGGCGGATCTCGACGGACGGTCGTTCGGTCCGGTGTTGCGGGGAGAGACGGCGGCGCACCGCGACCGGATCTTCACGACGCACAGCAGCGATGGCCGGATGAACATCTATCCCTCGCGCAGCCTCCGCACCGGCGAGTGGAAATACATCCGGAACCTGCATCCGGAGTTCTACTTCGCGACGCACGTCGATCTCGTGCAGGCGGAGGGTTACTACAAGACGTGGCAGGAGAAGGCGCGCACCGATCGCGACGCCGCCGCCAAGCTGCAGCGCTACCACGAGCGGCCGGCCGAGGAGCTCTACGACCTCCGGGCCGATCCGTTGGAGCAGCGGAATCTGGCCGGCGACGCGGGGCACGCTGCCCGGCTCGCGGCGATGCGTGCGGAGGTGGAGGCGTGGATGAAACAGAACCGGGACGAAAGCACGGTCTTCGGCCAACCCCGTCTGCTCACCGATCCCGACCGGGCCAAGGCGCCGCCGGCAACGAAGGCGAAGAAGAAACAGTAACCCGTGCACCGGCGCAGATTCCCGAATCTCCAAATCCAATCTCCCATGAAGATCTTCAGCAGATGGTGTGCGGCCGCGACGCTTGTCGTCGCCAGTGCGCTGGGCGCCGCGGAAAAACCCAATGTGATCGTCATCCTCAGCGATGACATCGGCTATTCCGACCTCGGCTGTTTCGGGAGCGAGATCGCGACGCCGAATCTCGACGCGCTCGCGGCGGGTGGACTGCGGTTCACCCAGTTCTACAACACCGCCCGCTGTTGTCCCACGCGCGCCTCGTTGCTGACCGGGCTTTACCCGCATCAGGCGGGCGTCGGCTACATGACCGACCGCGCACCCTACAGCGCCAACGCGATGATCAACGAGTGGTATGCCGGCGATCTGCGCCAGGATACGGCGACCATCGCCGAAGTGATGCGCGCCGGCGGCTACCGCACCTACGCGGTGGGAAAATGGCACGTCACGAAAAACATCGAGGACGACGCGCCGCGCGACAACTGGCCGCTGCAGCGCGGCTTTGACCGCTTTTACGGCATCCTGCCCGGGGCGGCCAATTTCTTCGCCCCGGCCCATGTCACGCGGGACAACACCCGCATCGATCCGAAGAACGACCCGGAGTATCCGGCGAAGGATTTTTATCTCACGGATGCCTTCAACGATCATGCGGTGCGCTTTGTGCGCGAGCACGCGCAGCAGACGCCGGGCAAGCCGTTCTTCCTGTATCTCGCGCACACCGCGGCGCATTGGCCGATGCACGCCAAGCCGGCCGACATCGCGAAGTATCGCGGCCGCTACGACTTCGGTTACACGCCCATCCGCCAGGCGCGGATCGAAAAGATGCGCCGGCTCGGGATCATCGATCCGGCGTGGAAAATCAGCCCGCAGTTCGGCGACTGGGACAAGGTGGAGCGGAAGGACTGGGAGGCGCGCTGCATGGAAGTGTATGCCGCGATGATCGATTGCATGGACCAGGGCATCGGCCGGCTGATCGAGACGTTGAAAAGCACGGGGCAGTTCGAGAACACCCTGATCGTCTACCTGCAGGACAACGGAGCCTGCGCCGAGAATCCGGGCCGCGCGACCATCGCGCCCGGCAAAGCCAAGAAGGGCCAGAAGGCCGGCCCGCCGCCCATGCCGGGGCCCGAGGATACCTGGATCGCCTACGGGGAAGCGTGGGCCAACGTGTCGAGCACCCCGTTCCGTCTCTACAAACACTACACGCACGAAGGCGGCATCGGCACCCCGCTCATCGCGCACTGGCCGCGCGGCATCCAACGGCGCGGCGAACTTGAACACCAGCCGGGCCACCTGATCGACATCATGGCGACCGCGGCGGATGTCGGCCGGGCGCCTTATCCGCAGACGCGCCAGGGCAAGCCGGTGCCGCCGATGGAGGGACGCAGCCTGGTGCCGGCGTTCCAAGGCCGGCCGATCCAGCGCGAAGCGATCTTCTGGGAGCACGAGGGCAACCGCGCCTTGCGCGTGGGAGATTGGAAACTGGTCGCGAAGGGCACGGACACGCCGTGGGAGCTCTTCAACCTGAAGAGCGACCGCACCGAGATGAACGATCTGGCGGCGCAGCAGCCCGCGCGTGTGAAGGAGATGGCGGCGCAGTGGGATGCCTGGGCGCGGCGCACGCATGCCGTGCCGTGGCCGTGGAAACCGGCCTACGGCGAGACAACCGGCGGCCGATAAGGAACGCGCCGCGCGGACGGAGGGAATGTCGCCTCAGCCTACGGGCTGAGGATGACCTTCATGTATTTCCCACCGTCCTTCGCGCTGAGTTTCTCGAACCAGCCGGCGCCATCCGCGAGCGGCACCACGGCTTCGATCATCGGCTGCACGTTGATCGCGCCCTTGGCGATGAGTTCGAGGCAGAGGGGATACTCGCCGGCGCTGGCGCACGAGCCGGTGATCGTGATCTCCTTGGTGACGACGGCCTGCAGGGGAAAGTCCTGCGTCCGGGGCGAGAGGTTGCCCACGAGCACGCACGCGCCGCCGCGCTTGAGGGTGGCGAGCGCGAGGTTGAGCGTCGGGGTGAAGCCCACGACTTCGAACGCCGTATCCGCGCCGAGTCCGTCGGTGAGGCGCATCACCTCGGCGGCGGCGTCCGCTTTGCCGGAGTTGATCGTGTGCGTGGCGCCGAGCCGGCGGGCGAGTTCGAGGCGGTTGTCGGCGAGGTCGACGGCGATGACGTTCTTCGCCCCGGCCCAGCGGAGCGCCTGGATCACGAGCAGGCCGATCATGCCGCTGCCGATCACGACCGCGGTGGAGCCCGCGGCGATCCTGGTGCGATGCACCGCGTGCACCGCGATCGAGACGGGCTCGACCATCGCGGCCTGCGGGAAGGGCAGGGTGTCCGGCAGGCGGTAGAGGATGCGCTCGGGCACCGCGACCAGCTCGGCGAAGGCACCGTGCTGCTTGTATTCCACCGGGGAGACGCCGACAACGCGGCGGTTTTCGCAGAGGTTGACGTGGCCGTCGCGGCAGAAGCGGCACTCGCCGCAGTAGATGGTCGAGTCGAAGGTTACGCGGTCGCCGGCGCGGAAGCGCGTCACGCGCGGTCCGGCGGAGACGACCTCGCCCGCGGCCTCGTGGCCCATGATGAGCGGCGGATGGCGGCGGCCGGTCGAGCCGTCCCAGCCGTGGATGTCGCTGCCGCAGATGCCGCAGGCGCGGACGCGCACGACGACCTCGTCGGCCGCGGGCGTGGGGTCGGGGAAGTCGACCAGTTCAAGTTTGGACGGGGCGGTCAGCAGCAGGGCCTTCATCGAGAAGGCCGCGAGAAAAGCCGCCGCCGGTTTCGCGAGCAAGCTCGCGCCGAGGCGCCGCGCACCTGGGCTCAGCGCTGGGCCTGCTTGATCGCGAGCAGTTCCTTCATCACGGCGGACAAGTCCGCGGCGCGGTCCACGCCGCCGAAGGCGTCGTGCGTCTTCCGATACACGGTGTAGAGGCGGTCGTAGACCTTTCGGTTGGCGGCGATGGGGCGGTAGCTCTTCGGCCGCACGCGCGTCATTGCGCGCTGGGCAGCGGGAAAGCTCCGGTGCGTGCCGGAGATGACCGCGGCGCTCACCGCCGCGCCGAGGGCGCAGGCCTGCGAGGAGCTCGAGACCTGCATGGTGCAGTTGGTGATGTCGGCGTAGATCTGCATCAGCAGCGGGTTCTTTTCCGCAATCCCGCCGGCGCAGACGATGCGTTTCACTGGCACGCCATAGCCGCGGATCCGCTCGAGAATCGTGCGGGCGCCGAAGGCGGTGGCCTCGATCAGCGCGCGGTAGATCTCGGCGCGGGTGGTGTAGAGCGTCTGCCCGAGGAGCGCGCCGGTGAGAAGCGTGTCGCCGAGGAAGCGGCTGCCGTTGTTCCAATCGAGCGCGAGCAGGCCGGACTGACCGGGCTTCTGTTGCGCCGCTTCGGCGGTGAGCCGGGCGTGGAGGGAAGCGTCGCCGCGGCAGACGACCTCGACCCACCATTTGAAGATGTCGCCGACGGCGGACTGGCCGGCCTCGATCCCGTAGAAGCCCGGGAGGATCGCGCCTTTGACGATGCCCGAGATGTTGGGGATGTCGGGCACGGTCTTGCGGGCGGAGACGACGCCGCAATAGCACGTCGAGGTGCCGATGACTTTGACCAGCACGCCCTCGGCGACGCCGCAGCCGACGGCGCCGTAGTGGACATCCATCTCGCCGATCGCGATCGGAATGCCGGCCGGCAAACCGAGCCGTTTTGCCCACGCGGCGCAGAGTTGGCCGGCCGGGACGGTGGCATCGTGGGCCTGCGCGTAAAGCCGGTCGCGGAGGCGCGCGAGTTCCGGGTGGAGCAGGGTGAGAAATTCACGGTCGGGCAGCCCGCCCCAGTCGTCGGCATACATTGCCTTGTGGCCGGCCATGCAGACGCCACGGACGATCTGCGCGGGGGCTTCGATCCCGGCGAGGACGGACGGGATCCAGTCGGCGAGCTCGACCCACGATTCGGCGGCGGCGAAGACGTCGGGCGCGACGTTCAGGCAGTGCCACAGTTTGGCCCAGAACCACTCGGAGGAATAGGCGTTGCCGCACTTGGCGAGATACTGCGGGCGGTGTTTCGCGGCGAGGGCGTTGATCTGTGCGGCCTCGGCGATGCTGGTGTGGTCCTTCCAGAGCCAGCACTGGGCATTGAGATTCCGTTTCCAGCGCGCGGCGAGAGCGAGCGGACGGTTCTGCGCGTCGACGGGGATGGGGCTGGAGCCGGTCGTATCGACGCCGATGCCGACGACCCGGTCGGCGGAGAAGCCGGGCTTGCGCCGGGCCGCGGCGAGCGCGCCGCGCACCGCCTGCTCGAGGCCGACGAGGTAATCGCCGGGATGCTGGCGGGCGAGGTGGTGATCGCGGGGATCGAGCAGGACGCCCTGGTGTCCGCTGGGGTAGGGGACGACGGCGGAGCCGAACTCCGCGCCGTCGGCGGTGCGCACGAGCAGCGCACGGACGGAATTGGTGCCGTAATCGAGGCCGAGGGTGAACTTCACCCCGGCGAGTTACACGAGCGGCCGCCGGGCGCGCAAGTCTGCAAAAACGATTTAGCTAAACGCCGGTCCGCGAAGGCGAACCGGCGTTCGGGGCCCGGCGCGGAGGCGCGGGCGGGGGCCGCTCAGAGCGTCCCGACCATGGCCTGCATGGTCTCGGGCGCGACGACGCGGTCGATGTCGAGGAGCGTCTTCACCGAGCCTTTCACCTTGGCCATGCCGAGGAGATAGGCGGTGTCGATGCGGGCGCCGAACTCGGGCGTCGGCTCGATCTCGCCGGCCTGGAGCGTGACGACCTCCTCGACGCAGTCGACGATGAGGCCCATCTGCACGGTCTGCTCGGATTGGAGCTTCACCTGGACGACGACGATGCAGGTGCGTTCGGCGAACTCGGCCTTGAGGCCGAATTTCACGCGGAGATCCACGATGGGGATGACGCGGCCGCGGAGGTTGATGACACCTTTGACGAACATCGGCATCTGCGGGACCGGCGTGATCTTCTGCATACGGATGATCTCGCGGACCTTGAGGACGCCGATGCCATAAGCCTCGTTCTCGAGCACGACCGTGAGGTATTTGCCGGCGAGACTGGCGTTGGCTGTGGTTGGGGTGGTTGCGGTGGTCGACATGGCTTTGGGGGGATATTCGACGCAAACGCGGCCCGATTAAGTGGAAACCCGCGAAAATCGTGCCGCAGTTACGTGCGGCCGGAGCCAGGCGGAGCACGATTGGCGAACGAGTTGTCAGGATTTGGATTAAATTCCGCGCGAATGCGCCGATGGAACCCCTGACGTTCCAGGGACCCTGCTCTAAACCATGACTGCACCCCAGCTCGCTGCCATCGACGACATTGTTAACCGTATCGCCGCCGAGTGCATCATGGCACAGGTCGGCCGGGACGAAGGCCTCGTGCCGACGTTCAGTCTGCTCGGCGATCTGGTGGATCGCTGCGCGGGCGACGCTGCCTGGAGCGAGCGCGCCACGCGGGCGCGAGCCGCGCTCGAGGCGCGGCTCGACGCCGCCCAGCCGTTCGATGCGGCGGCGCTGGAAGCCCTCCGCGGCTTTGTGGAGTGGGCGACCGGCCAGCTCGGCCGGGCCCACAGCGGCCAGGCGGAATCGCCGGCCCCGGCGCCGGCTGCCGAGCCGGAGGCGCCGACGACCGCGATCGCCGGCGATGTGATGATGGACCTGCGGCTCGAGGATAACCGCGAGCTGCTGGTGGAGTTTCACGCCGAGACGGTGGATCATCTGCAGCAGATCGAGGCGGCGCTGCTGGCGCTCGACCATGAGCCGGAGAATCCGGAGGCGCTCAATTCGATCTTCCGGTCGTTCCATACGATCAAGGGTAACGCCGGCTTCCTTGGCCTGGTGCCGATGCACACGCTGGCGCACGAGGTGGAGTCGCTGCTCGATCTCGCCCGCAATCACCAGCTGCGGCTCAACGCCGCGATCATCACCGAGATTCTGCGCAGCCGCGATGCGTTGCAGACGCTCACCCTCCAGGTGGGCGTGGCGCTCGAGAAGGGCCGCCTGCCCGACCAGATTGTCGCGGTCGCACACCTGATTGTGGCGGTGCGCCGGCTGGCGGCGAATCCCCAGGCGGCCGCGAGCGAGCCGGTGGCGGCCCCGACGCTTTCGCCCGAGCAAGCCGAGGTGGCGCAGGAAGTGCCCATGGCGTCCGCGACCACGCCGGAGCCGGCGCCCGTGACCCCGGCAGGAACCGAAGCCGCGCCGCATGCCGACGCGCCGCCCAAGAATATCGTGGGGGCCGCTAAATCGGCCTCGGCCACCGTGCGGGTCAACACCGAGAAACTCGACTCCCTCATGGATGTTGTGGGCGAACTCGTGATCGTGCAGAGCCAGCTGATCGAGTCGGCGCGCGGGATGGGCACCGAGAATGCCACGCTGCAGCGCAATGTCGCTCAGCTCAGCCGCATCACCAAGGAACTGCAGTCGACGGCGATGTCGCTGCGGATGATCCCGATCAAGCCGACGTTCCAGAAAATGGAGCGGCTCGCCCGCGATCTCGCGCGCGATTTCGGGAAGAAGGTGGCGTTTGTCACGAGCGGCGAGGACACCGAGCTCGACCGCACCGTCGTTGAAGAGATCGGCGACCCGCTGGTCCACATGGTGCGCAACGCCCTCGATCACGGCCTGGAGGCACCCGAAGTCCGGATCGCCGCCGGCAAGTCCGACACCGGCTCGCTGCACCTCGGCGCCTACCATCAGGGCAGCAACATCGTGATCGAACTGCAGGACGACGGCCGCGGCATCGATCCGGACAGGATTTACGCCAAGGCGGTCGAGAAGGGCGTCATCGCGCGCGGCGCCCAGCTCACCCGCGAGGAGATCTACGCCCTGATCTTTGCCCCCGGATTCTCCACCGCCGAGAAGGTGACTGCGGTCTCCGGGCGCGGCGTCGGGATGGATGTGGTGAAGCGCAACATCGAGAAACTGCGCGGCAAGATCGAGATCGCCTCCGAGGTGGGGAAGGGCTCGGTCTTCAAGATCAAGCTCCCGCTCACCATGGCGATCATCGACGGTCTCGTGGTGCGCGTGGGCGAGGACCGCTTCATCCTGCCGAGCACCTCGGTGCAGATGGCGCTGCGGCCGGCACGGGACACGATCTCGACCATCCACGGCCGGGGCGAGGTCATCGAGTTGCGCGGACGTTTCCTCCCGGTGCATCGGCTCGACCAGCGCTTCGGCATCACGGCCGAGGCCGCGAACCCGTGGGACGGCATCGTGGTGATCGTGGAAGCTTCCGGCCGAACGTCCGCCTTGATGGTCGACGAGATGATGAGCAAACAGGAGGTCGTGATCAAAAACCTGGGCGCCTTCATGCAGAATCTCCCGGGCGTCGCGGGCGGCGCGATCCTCGGCGACGGCAACATCGCGCTGATCCTCGATCCCGGCTCGCTGCTCAACGCCGCCTGACCTGCTCCTGCCATGGCCGAAACGACTCCTCCTACGATCGACCAGGTGTGCGAACGCGCCCTGCGTCTGCCCTGTTCGCCCGCAATTCTGCCGCGCCTGATCACGGTCCTGGTCGCGAACGACAGCAGCGCCGACGATATCGCCGACATCATCAAGGTCGACGCGGCCCTCGCGGCGGCGACGCTCCGGCTGGCCAACTCGGCCTATTTCGCCGGTGGCACCCCGTCGGACACCGTGTCGGACGCCGTCGTGCGCCTCGGCCAACGTGAGCTCTACCGCCTGGCCGCGCTCGCGCTCGTGAGCCGGTGGGAGGCGGGTTCGGCGCGCGGGGATCCGGGTGACTTCTGCCGGCACGCCCTCTGCACCGCTCTGGCGGCCGAGGTGCTTGCGGAGACCAGCGAGCGGGTCGACCCGCAGACCGCCTACACGGCCGGCCTGGTGTGCGATATGGGCAAGCTTGCCGTGGCGCACGCCTGCGCGCCGTGGTTCCCGGTGCTGCGGGAGCGTTGCGCGCGCGGTGGTGGCACGTGGACGCAGGCGGAGAAAGAGGTCTTAGGCTTCAGCCACGCGGAAGTGGGCGCGCGGCTGCTCAAGGCGTGGAGTTTTCCGCCGATGCTCGCGACCGCGGCGGAGTTCTGCGAAAATCCGACGGAGGCGCCCGAGGAGGCGCGGCCGCTGCTGGCGCATCTGCACGCGGGCAAATACATCGCGACGTCGTTCGGTCCCGGCGTGTCGGAGGAGGGATTTCTTTTCGAACTGAATGCGGCGTTCCTGGTGGAGTGGGGCTTCACGCCCGAGCTGCTGCAGGAGACGATGAGCATCGTCCACGACCGCGCGAAACTGCGGCTGCAGGACAAGCTCACGCACGGCGTGGTGGCGCTGTAGCGCCCGGCGCCGCGCTGCGCGCGGAAGGGGAAACGCCGCGTGATCGGGCCTCCTGGCCGTCCGGCGGCGCGGCTTGACGCATTCTCGGGGGCCACGTGCGGAGCCGCGCGCGCTTTCGCGTGACATGGAGACCCCACCGGGCCTCCCGACCAACGCGGGAGAAACCCGCGCCCGGACCGGCGCTCAGGCCAGCGTCCAGTTCGAGGTGCCGTTGGGCGATTTCAGCGTCAGGGCGCCGTTGCCGACCTCGAGGTGGACCGTGCGGTTGATGGTGCCGCCGACTTCGCTGCGACCGGCGGCAAGGCCGATCCGGCCGAGGTGCGCGACGGTCGCCTGGATATTGCGCTCGCCGATCTTGAAGCTGTCGGTCGTGCCGAGGACGGAAGCGCCGCCGGCGAGAAAAATCCGGATGCGGCGGGGATCGGCGCGCAGGCCGGCGAGCGCGCGCATCATGTGCGGCAGGCCCGTATCGACGAACATCGCGGGCTGCCCGATCGCCTTCTGCGGCGAGATGGACGAGTCGGGCAGCATCACGTGCAGCAGGCCGGCCGCCTTCACCGCGGGATCGTAGGCGGCGATGGCGACGCAGGAGCCGAGCGCGTAGGTGCTGAGCACGATCGACGGGTTGTTCGACACGCTCACGTCGCCGACGCCGATGACGACGCGTTGTTGGAAAATGGCCGCGATGGAGGGTGAACTCATGCGGGGAGAGGCGCGCGCGCGGCCGCCGTGATTGGTAACGGCGAGCGGGTGGTCATGCGCGGCACGGGGTTAGATATGAACCAGCAGGCGCTGGTTGATCGGGGTGACTTGGTTGTGGCTCCGGATCTTGGCGATGGTGGCCGGGCTGAGCTGCTGGCCTTCGCCGATGAGCAGGAGGCCGTGCGGGCTGTAGATGCCATTGGCGAGGATCATGCCGGGCTCCAGTTCGTGCAGCGTGATTTCGCGGACCTGCCGCGGGAGTTGCACGAGGTTGCTGACCTTCAGGAAAAGGCGGACGGCTTCCGGGTCGAACTCGCTGCCCGAGCGGGCGAGCACGTAGTCGACGGCGGCGGTCTTGCTGAGGCCGGATTCGACGAAGCCCACGGCGACGGCGAGACAGCGGGCCGGCCATGGGATGCTGTCGCCCGCGAGGCCGTCGGGGTAGCCCTTGCCGTCGTAGCGCTCGTGATGCGCGCGGATGACTTCGCCGACCTCGGTGTTGTTGTCGACGAGGGCGGCGAGCGTCTGGCTGTAGATGGGGTGGTTCTGCACCATGCTCCGCTCGCGTTCGGAGATTTGCTCGGGCCGGGTGCGGAAGGCGCGCATCACCTCGCGCGGCATGCCGATGAGACCGAGATCGCAGAGCCATGCGGCGGCGCGCAGCGAATGGCGCTCGCTCTCGGAGAACTGGCTTGCGACGGCCATCTGGGTGGCGAAGGCGACGAGCGCCTTGGCCTGGCCGCCGAGCACGGGATCGTAGGTCGTGAGGATGCGGCGGCAGAGTTCGAGCGAGTTTTCGTAGCTGCTCGCGAGTTCGCGGTTCGCGGTGTCGAGCTGGACCTTCTGGCGTTCGAGGTCGGAGACCTTGGCCTCGAGGGCGCTGTTGGCGTCGCGGAGCTGCCGGTTGAGTTCCTGCGTCTGGCGCTGGAGGACGTCGTTGTGCGTGACGAGCTCGTGGCGCTGGACGGCGTTGCGCACGGTGGCGACGAGTTCCTCGCGCAGCCAGGGCTTGGCGACGAAGCGGAAGATTTCGCCCTTGTTGATCGCGTCGACGATCGTCGGCAGCGCCAGCACGGCGGTGATCAGGATGCGGGAGCTGTTCGGCCGGAGGCGGCGGCTTTCGATGAGGAAATCGAGGCCCATCATCTCGGGCATGCGCTGGTCGGAGATGATGACGGCGAAGTCCTGCTCGTTGAGGATGGCGAGGGCCTTGATGGGGCTCGTGCACGCGACGATGTGAAAACCCTCGCGCTCGAGGGTGAACTTGAGCGCGGTGAGCACGACGGGCTCGTCGTCCACGATGAGGATCCGGGGCGCCTTCGGATCGGAGGGCGTGGCGGCGGGAAGCGTAGGCTGAAGGTCCGTCATGGCAGCTAGGATACCGGCAGCGGCGCGGCGGGGCGAGAGGCGAAGTGGCGGGCGATGAGGTCGGCGGCGAGGTCGAGGCGGACCTGGCGCATCGCGGCGCCGTTTTCCCAGGCGGCACGGGGCATGCCGTAGACGACGCTGGAGGCCTCGTCCTGGGCAAAGGTGGTCGCGCCGCGTTCGCGCAGGCGGAGCAGGCCGTCGGCGCCATCGCGGCCCATGCCGGTGAAGATTCCGGCGAGCGAGTGCGGCGCGGCGCCGGCATCGGCGGCGGACTTGAAGAGCACGTCGACCGCGGGCCGCTGGTGCCAGACGGCGGGGCCGGTGGCGACGCGGACGCGGTAGTGATCGAGCTGCCAGTGCACCATCAGGTGGAAATTTCCCGGTGCGATCAGGGCGAGTCCGGGATGGAGCCGGTCGCCGTCGACCGCTTCGCGCACTTCGAATTGGCAGAGTTCGTTGAGCCGGTCCGCAAACGTGCGCGAGAACACCGGCGGGATGTGCTGCACGATCGCGATCGGCGGCAGGGTGCCGGGCAGCCGCGTGAGCACTTCGCGCAGCGCCTCGGTGCCGCCGGTCGAGGCGCCGAGCAGAATCAGATCGCGCGAACCGGTGCCGGCGACGCGGGCCGGGCGCGCCGCCTTGGGTGACGGCTTGGGGGCCGCGGCGGCCGCGACGGCGGCGGCCGGCCGGGGCGCAAATGCCGGCAGACGCGCACCGGCGGTGGCCTTGATGCGCGCGATGAGCTGGGGCCCGAGGTCGCCGAAGGAGTAGGGGCCTCCCGGCTTGGCGAGAATGTCGAACGCCCCGAGTTTCAACGCCTCCATCGCGGCGTGCGTGCCGCGCTGCGTGAGCGAACTCAGGATGATCACCGGCAGTGGCCGCTGCTGCATGATGATCTTGAGAAACGTGAGTCCGTCCATGCGCGGCATCTCGATGTCCAGCGTGAGGACATCGGGATTGAGCGTCTGGATCTTGTCGCGTGCGGCGTAGGGATCGATGGCGGTGCCGACGACCTCGATGTCCGGATCGGACTGCAGGGCGGTCGTGACGAGCTTCCGCACGACGGCGGAGTCATCGACGACCAGGACGCGGATAGGACGCGAGCGCGTGCTCATGAGCCGAAGGATTTTTGGTAGATCGCGGGGCGCACGGCGCGCAGCGAGTGGCGGAGATGGGTGAGACTCTCGGAGTGGCCGACCATCAGGTAGCCGCCCGGCACGAGCCGGCGGGTGAGCCGGGAGACGAGTTCCTCCTGGGTGGGACGGTCGAAGTAGATCATCACGTTGCGGCAGAAGATGACCTGGAAAAGACCGGGGAACGGCGGTTCGCCCTCGAGCAGATTGAGGTGATGGAAATGCACGCGGTCGCGCAGGGCGGCCTTCACGCGGTAGTTGCCCTCCTGCGGGCCGAAGCCGCGTTGGAAATGCGTGCGCACCACTTCGGGTGGCAGCCGGCGCACCGTTTCCTCCGGATAGATCGCGGCGGCCGCCTTCGCGAGGATGCGGCGCGAGATGTCGGTCGCCTCGATCTCCCACGGGAAGTTGGGGAGCCTCTGGGTGAGCGTGATCGCGATCGAGTAGGCTTCCTCGCCGGAGGAGCTGGCCGCGCTCCACACGCGGAAACTGTTCCAGCGTTCGGCGCGCGCGCGCTCCATCATCTCGGGGATGGCCTTGTCGCGCAGGAAGTCGAAGTGCGCGATCTCGCGGAAAAAGAACGTGTGGTTCGTCGAGATCGCGTCGATCAGATGCCCCAGTTCCTGATCGGCGCCCGGCTGCTGCAGAAATTCGCAGTAGGCGGTCAGGTCCGGCATGTTCGTGGCCCGAAGTCGTTTGCCCAGGCGGGCACTGACGAGCTGACGTTTGTCCGGACCCAAATTGATCCGACTGCGCTCGTAAACCAGACTGCGGATGAAATCGAACTCGCTGTCTCTCATGAGGAGTGTTGGGACGTGATCGTCACCCGCGGGGGAAAATGAAGCGCGGGCGGCCGCATTTCGGACGAAGCGGCAATTTTTTCCCGGCTGTCCGCGGGCCGCGCGGCGCATAAACGCAGCGGATTTTCTCAAAACGTAAGTCGCTCGCCCCGCGCGGCCTGTGGAGCGCCGGAACCCTCTGGCACCGGCTTTGCTAAATCCGTGCCGCATGATCGATCCCATCTTCCAGACCGACAACTACCAGTTGGCGCGGAAGCTTCTCGATGCCTCCGTGCTGCGCCAGGCCGCCATCGCGACGAACGTCGCGAACGCGGAGACGCCCGGCTTCCGGCGCCTCGACATCGCGCCGGATTTTGCGACGCAGCTCAGAACCCGGCTCGCGAGCGGCAGCCTCGGGCGCACCGCGGATTCGATCCAGCCGCTGCTCAGCGAGGATCAGACCGCCCGCTCCGTCCGGCCGGACGGCAACACGGTCGAACTCGAGCGCGAGCTCCTCGCCATGAACCGCAACGCCGTCGAATACGATTTTCTGACCGAAGTGGTCTCCCGGAACATCAAGCAGCTGAAACTCGCCATCACCGGCCGCCCGGTCTGAGCGCACCCGGAACCGATCCCCTCCCGCACCCATGAATCTCATCTCCGGAGTCGACGTCACCGCGGGCGCCCTCAGCGCCCAGAAGACGCGCCTCGATATCGTCGCGCAGAACATCGCCAACGCCCAGACCACCCGCACCGCCACGGGCATGCCGTATCAGCGGCAAATCGTCTCGTTCGAAGCCGAGATGATCAAACGCGGCGGCCTCGGTGCCCCGTTGCAGTCGGTCCGCGTCGCCACCATCGCGCCCGACAAGACTCCCGGCCAGCAGGTCTACAACCCGCAGCATCCCGACGCCGGACCCGACGGCACCGTCGTGATGCCCAACGTCAATCTCTCCTACGAAATGGTCGACCTCATCACCGCCTCCCGCGCCTACGAAGCGAACCTCTCGGTGGTGAAGAACGCCCGCCAGATGGCCATGAAGGCGCTCGAGATCGGCAAGTGACCACCGCTGACCGTCCGCACCCATGAACATCGGCTCCATCAATCCCTTCACTGCCGCGACCCCGCTCGCCCGCCCGGATGCGCCGCTGCCGCGCGTGCCGATCGCCGCGCCCGGCACCGAGGCGACGCTTCCGACGGGCGGCTTCGGCCAGATGCTCGACGGTCTCGTGGCCTCGGTCGACGCGAAGCAGGACGCCGCCCAGGCCGCCACCCGCAAGGTGCTGATGGGCGATTCGGACCAGCTGCACCAGAGCGTCATCGCGATGCAGGAAGCCTCGGTGGCGTTCACGATGATGGTCGAGGTGCGCAACAAGCTCGTGGAGTCCTACCAGGAGCTGATGCGCATGCAGGTGTGAGGCTCCCTTTCCGCCCCTGAACTTTCCTTCCCGGTAACGTAATGAAGAATTTCACCCAATCGCTGCTCGATCTCTGGAAGCAGCTCGGCCTCAACCAGCGGGTCTCGCTGATCGTGGCCGCGCTCGCGGTGGCCGGCGGACTCATCGGCGTCGTGCTGTGGTCGCAGCGGCCGGACTACCAGCTGCTCTATGCCCGGCTCGGCGAGAAGGACGTTGCCGCCGTCATCACGCATCTGCAGTCGCAGAGCATCCCGCACCAGATCACCTCCGGCGGCAGCGCCGTGATGGTGCCCTCCAATATGGTGCACAAGATCCGCATGGATCTCGCCGGCAAGGGCGTGCCCAGCGGCGACGGCGTGGGCTTCGAGATCTTCGACAAGGGCCAGTTCGGCCTCTCCGACTTCGTCCAGCGCACGAACTACCTCCGCGCGGTGCAGGGCGAACTCGCCCGCACCATCACCCAGCTCCACGGCGTCCGCGGCGCCCGCGTGATGATCGTGCAGCCGGAAAACCGCCTCCTCCTCACCGAGCAGGGCGTGAAATCCACCGCCTCCGTCTTCGTCGACGTCGGCGGCGGCCGGCTGGAGAGCGACCAGGTCAACGCCATCCGCCACCTCGTCGCCAACGCCGTCCAGGGCCTCGCGCCCGATCAGGTCGCCGTCGTCGACAACCGCGGCCGCACGCTCTCCGAGGAACTGCGCCAGGATCCCACGCTCGGCACCGCGTCGTCGCAGATGCGTTACCGCCAGCAGGTCGAGGACTACCTCGCCCGCAAGGTCGAGTCCATGCTCGCCACCGTGATTGGCCCGGGCAACGCCGTCGTCCGCGTCTCCGCCGAGATCGAGACCGAGGCGACCACGCTCACCTCCGAGAAATACGATCCCGAGGGCCAGGTCGTCCGCTCCCAGACCCAGACCGACGATTCGACCAACACCACCGAAGCCCGCGCCGGCGGCGGCGCCACCGGCGTGAGCGCCAACGTGCCCGAGAAGGCCGCCTCCGCGCCCGAACTCGCGCGCCCCATCTCCAGCTCCGAACAGAACCGCAAGAACCGCACGACCACCTACGAGATCAATCGCGTCACCACGAATGTGACGCGCAATCCCGGCTCGGTGAAGACCGTGACCGCCGCCGTGTTCATCGCGCCCAAGATGGTCACGCCGCCCGCGCCGGTCGGTCCGGACGGCAAGCCCGGCCCGGTCCCCGCGCCGCAGCCGCAGAAGCGCACCGCGCAGGAACTCGAGGGCCTGCGTCAAGTGGTGGTCAACGCGCTCGGCCTCAAGGCCCAGGCCGGCCAGGCGCTCGACACGATCGTCTCCCTGCAGGAAACCGAGTTCCAGGTCTCGCCGCTCGCGACGCTGGCGCCGGAGGAAACCGCCAAGGGCATGGGCCAGCTGCAGGTCTGGGCCGAGCACGGCACGCGCTGGGCCGGCATCGCCGGTGCCGCCCTCGTCCTCCTCATCTTCCTCCGCATGCTCCAGCGCCAGAAGCCCGAGGCGGTGCCGATCGAGGTCCTCTCGCTCACTCCGGAGAACGCCGCGCAGCGGCTCCCGAACGCCAACAACGTCACGCCCGAACTGCTCAACGAGCTCATCCGCCAGAAGCCCGCGAACATCGGCGTCGCGCTGCGCGACTGGGTCGCCGGCGGCAACGCGCAGCCGGCGGGCAAGAACTGAGCCGCTGCCGGACCGAGCCACGCGCCACCCGCCATGACCGAAGCCGACTACGCCAAGCTCACGCGCCAGCAGAAGCTCGCGGTCTTCCTCATCATCATCGGCCCGGAGGCCGCCGCCGAGGTGCTGCGGCAGTTCGACGACCAGGAGATCGAGGACCTGTGCCGCGAGATGACGACCATCACGACGGTGCCGTCCGAGGTGCAGAAAGTGGCGATGGAGGAGTTCTCGCCCTTGATCGCGAAGAGCGTCGGCTCCGCCCTCGGCGGCCTCGGCTACGCGCAGCGCACCCTCGAGATCGCCAAGGGCGACTACAAGGCGTCGACGATCGTCGGCCGCCTCGGTCCGGTCGCCGGCACCTCGGTCGATGTCATCAAGGATATTTCCGAGATGGAAGGCCGGCAGATCTACAACCTCGTCAAACACGAGCAGCCGCAGACGATCTCGTTTCTCCTCTCGTATCTCGACAGCACCAAGTCGGCGGAGGTCTTCGCGCTCCTCGGTCCCGAACTGCGCGAGGAAGTGATCGAACGGCTCGGCACGATCGAGAGCACCTCGCTCGAACTCGTGAGCAAGATCGCCCGCAGCCTCGGCAAGCATTACGACACCAAGGTCCGCCCGGCTTTCCATCGCAGCGGCGGCGTCCGCGCCGTGGCCGACCTGATGAACGAACTCGACAAGGAGATGAGCAAGAACCTGCTCGCCCGCCTCGAGGAGCGGAATGCCACCCTCAGTGCGCAGATCCGCAAGAAACTCTTCAGCTTCGAGGACCTGCTCCGCCTGCAGCCGGCCGACCTCCAGCGCGTGCTGCGCGAGGTGGATTCGTCGAACCTCGCGATCGCGATGAAGTCCGCCAGCGAGACGCTGCGCGACCGGATCTATGCCTCCATTTCCAAGCGCGCGGCCGAAAGCCTGAAGGAGGAACTCGAGATGCTCGGGCCCGTCCGGCTCAAGGATGTCGAAGCCGCGCAGGACACGATCATCCAGGTCGTGCGCCGGCTGGAAGAGGAGGGCCAGATCACGCTCGAGGCCGATGGAGCCGAAAGCGTCGTCGCCTAACCCATGGCCTTCGCCCGACTCATCGCCTTCGACCGCCCGCTCCACGGCATCTCGGTGCCCGGCGAGGTGGGGAAGTGCTGGACCGATGCCGAAATCGCCGCGCGCGAGGAAGCCGCCTACCAGCGCGGCGTCGATGCCGCCCGTGCGCTCGCCGACCAGCAGATGGTCGAGTTCCGCGCCGACATCGAGCACCTCGGCGACGGCGTCTTCAAGAAACTCTCCGGCATCGAAGGCACGATGGTCGCCCAGCTGCGCGACACGCTGCCCGCGCTCGCGCTCGACCTCGCGCGACGCCTGCTCGCCGGCTACGAGCCCCCGGCCGATGCCGTCTCGCGCATCTGCGAGGAGACCCTCGGCGAGATCTTCCCCGAGCGCGACAACCTCGAGCTCACGCTCGCCCCGCGCGACGCCACGCTCCTGGCCGACCTGAATCCGACTTGGATCCAGGCCTATCCCGGCATCCGCATCCGTGCCGATGCCGCGCTCACCCCCGGCGACTGCCAGGTGCGCAGCCGCTTCGGTCTCACCGACGCCCGCGTGCAGACAAAAATGACCGCGCTGCAGCACAGCCTTTCCCCGACATGACCGCCTCCTCCGTCGGCCCGCTCGTCGAAGTGCTCCGCTCCCAGGTGCGGCACCTTCCCGCCGTGCAACGCGTCGGCACGGTCACGGGGGTCGCGGGCCTCATCATCGAGTCCGACGGCCCGAACGTCGGCCTCGGCGAACTCTGCACCGTGCGTTCGTCCCGCGACGAATTCAGCGTGCGGGCCGAGGTCGTCGGCTTCCGCGAACATCGCGTGCTGCTCATGCCGCTGGGCGAGACGCAGGGTCTGCACGTGGGCTGCGAAGTTGCCGCCTGCGACCGTCCGCCGCTCCCGCGCACCGGTCCCGAAATGCTCGGCCGCGTGCTCGATGCGCTCGGCAAGCCGTTTGATGGCCTCGGGATGCTCCCGATCGAGCGGTTCCCGACCGGCAACGGCACGCCGCCGCATCCGCTGCGGCGCCAGCGCATCCGGAATCCGTTCGTCACCGGAGTGCGCGCGATCGATGCCTTCATCCCGTTCGGCCGCGGCCAGCGCCTCGGTCTGTTCGCCGGCTCCGGCGTCGGCAAGTCCACGCTCATGGGCATGATCGCCCGCGCTTCGGAGGCCGACATCGTGGTGATCGCGCTGGTCGGCGAGCGCGGCCGCGAGGTGCGCGAGTTTATCGAGAAGGATCTCGGCCCCGAGGGCATGAAGCGCGCGGTCGTCGTCGTCGCCACGTCCGACACGCCGGCGCCGCTGCGCCTCCGGGCCGCCTACACCGCCACCTCGATCGCCGAGGCCTGGCGCGATGCGGGCAAGAACGTGCTGTTCATGATGGACTCGGTGACGCGCTTCGCGATGGCCCAACGCGAGATCGGTCTGGCCATCGGCGAGCCGCCGGCGACGCGCGGTTACACGCCGTCCGTGTTCGCGTTGCTGCCGCGGCTCCTGGAGCGCGCCGGCGCGGGCGAGCAGGGGGCCATCACCGCCCTTTACACCGTGCTCGTTGAGGGCGACGACATGAACGAACCCGTCGCCGATGCGGTGCGCGGCATTCTCGACGGCCACATCGTGCTCTCGCGCCAGCTGGCGCACTTCAACCACTACCCGGCCATCGATGTGCTCGAGAGCGTGAGCCGTCTGACGCGCGACGTGTGTTCGCCCGACGAAGTCACGCTCGCGAGCCGGGCGCGCGAGCAGCTGGCGCTCTACCGCAAGAACGAGGACCTGGTCTCCATCGGTGCCTACACCAAGGGCGCCAACGCGGCGCTGGATCAGGCGATCGCGCTGCACGATCCGCTGCGCAACTTTCTCCGGCAGGGAACGCACGAGCACGTCGCCCGCGCGCAGACCTTCGCCCAGCTCAAGAAGATCATCGCATGAAACGGTTCCACTTCCCCCTCCGTCCCGTGGCGGTGCTGCGCGCCCACCAGGAAATGCGCGCCCGCGAGGCCTTCGGTGTGGCGGTGCACGCCTACGTGCAGGCCGAGCAGGAGCTCGCAGCCGTGCGCACACGGGTGGCGCGCTACGAGGCCGAGTTGTTCGCCGGCCGCCGGGAGCGTTTCTCCGCCGCCGACGAGGCGCGGGCGCTGGCGGCTTATCGCGCCGAGTGCGCGGCCGAGGTGGAGAGCGAGCGGGCGATGATCGCGGCCCGCGCGACGATGTCGCAGCGGCGCGCCGAGTATCTCGAAGCGCACCGCAGACTCGAGGTGGTGAAGCGCCTCGAGGAGAAGGCGCGGCTCAACCACCGGCTGGACACCGCGCGCGAGGAGCAGGCCGAGTTCGATGACTTTGCCAGCCGCCGGGCCCGGCGGCCGGCGTTCGCCCTATGATCGCGAAGCTGCAGAATCCCATCGTCGCGGCGACGCTCGGCGTCGTGCTGAGCATCGGCATCGGCATCGGCCTCACGTGGCGCGTGCTGTCCGCCAATCTCGGCAAGCTGGTCGTGCCGAAGCCCGTCAAGGACACGACCGAGATGAAGCGCCAGGGCTGGGATTTCTGGACCATCGAGATCGAGAATCTTTCCCACGAGCTGCGCGACGAGCGCCTGAAACTGCGCAAGCAGGCGGAACTGCTCGACCAACGCGCCGCCCGGTTGGCCGCGGAGGAGAAGGAGTTCGCCAAGGTGCGCGCCGACGTCGAGAAGCTGCGCCGCGATATTTCCGAGCGGATCACGGAGATCGCAGCCGACGAGGCCAAGAATCTGCGCACGCTCGCCACGACCTATACGACGCTCACGCCGAAAGCCGCCGTCGCGATTGTCCGCGAACTGGATGACCCGACCGCCGTGAAGATCCTCTCGCTGATGAAGCCCGATGTGGTCGGTCCCATCTTCGAGGAGATGAGCAAATCGGGGAGCGCCGACAGTCTGCTGGCGCGCCGTGCCGCCGCGCTCTCCGAAAAGCTCCGGCTGATGAAAGCCGCCAAGGCGAACCCTCCCAACTGATCCGATTCTCCCGCCGCGCCACGGAACGGTGCGGCCTTTCGCCAAGGACGGCGGAAACGCATGAACCTCTTGCCGTCCACCCTCTCCTCCGACCCCGCCGCGCTGGCGGGCCTGCTCCCGATCGCCGCGTCGTCGTCCGCCGCCGGCTTCTTTACCGGTGTGGCCGGTGAGGGCACTGTCCGCCCGCCGCAGACTGCCGCGCCGGGATTCGCCGACGTCTTTGCCGCGTTGACCGCTCCTGCTGCCGACGCGCCGTCGCCTGAGCCGATGTCGGGCATGCCGATCGCAACTGCCCGTGTCTCCGCGCCGCCGGTTGCCGTCGCCCCCGCCGCGCCGTTTTCCCTGGCGGCTCCGCGCGGGGCCGAACGGGCCGCTCTGCCGGCGGTCACCCGCAACGGCGATGGCACCGGTAACGTGAGCTCACGCCCGGCCGCCGCGCCCGCGCCCGCTGCGGTGACGGTAGTCGTGGCTGCGGCCAACGTCGCCGCCGACTCCGCCGATCCCGCGGAAGGTGGGGCCGTCAAGGTGACGTCCACCGGTGCCGCGGAATTTCGGAGCGAAGCGCCCGCCACGAGCGCAACCGCCGTCCACCCCGAAGCCAAGCCGGCGTCGAAGCGCGCCGCGCGTGCGAGCAAACCCGCGGTGGCAGGCGAGGCACCGGTGCCGCAGACCGAGCGCTTGCCGGAGAAGACCAACGAGATGCCTTTGCCCGCGGCCAGCGATGCCACGGCGCTCCTGCAGAACATCGCCGCGCCCGCCGCGCCCGTCGTGCTCGTGCCGGTCGCCGGGCCTGCCGAGCACACCGAGAGCGAAGAAGGTGATCAGAAGTCCGATGACGAACCGGCGATGGACGCCTCGGTCGCCGACGACTCCGGCAACCCGATCGTCGCGGCCGACAAGAAGGAAACCCCGTCGAGCCCGGCGACTGGAACGCACGGTGCGTCCGAAGCGAAACCGGCGAGGGGAGAGCCCCTCGGCCTGGCCGCCGAGTTTCGCGCGCCGCGCGCCGCGGAACTGCCGCGCACCGAGTCCCGCCGCCCGGCGTTTTCTCTGCCCGTGACGAATGCGTCGCTGCCTCCGGCGTCGGAGGCCGCGGAATTCGCGGGACGCGTGGACGACGCGTCGGGCCAACCGACCCTCGTAAACATCGTTGGGCCGAAGTCTGCGGCCACCCCGGCGGTGACGCCGGTGGAGCGTGGCTTCGTAGGTGCGAGCGCGCCGTTGTCGTCGCAGTCGGCGGCGTCGTCGTTGCGCGCGAGCACGCAATTCGAAGCCAGTGTGCCGGCGAACGTGCCAGTGACGGGCGACGCGGTTCGCGCGCCGCGCACGGTAAAGGAATCGGAGCCGTTTGCCGCGCCGGCGACGGTGGCTCTGCCGCGTGCCGCACTCGCGGCGGAGTCGGACGTGACCCGTGGAGTCCAGGTGGAGTTTCGCGCGACGCCGACCCCCGTGCGCTCTCGGCCGGCCGATCCTGTGTCCGTGCCGGCGGAGACATCGCGCCTGCCGTCCGTGCCGGCGCAGTCGGCCGTTTCGGAAACATCGGCGGAGCCGTCGCGGGGAATTTCCGCCGAGTCCGTCGCCGCGGTGGAGCCGGCGCTGCCGCCCTCGGCGCAGGTGCCGGTTCGGACCTCGCAGGTGATCAACGGAAATGCCGTTTCCTTCGAGTCGCCGCGCGCGGGTTCCGGCCACGCCGGAGCGGAGCGGGCAAATTTTGCCGTCGCGGCGCAGGCTTCGGAAAGCGCGCCGTTGGCACGTGGAGAAGGTGCCGTAAAAAGTTCTGTAAGCTCTGACAAAGAGTCGGTTGCAAAACGCGCGGAACGCCTTGGCACCGGCACTGCTAACTCGGTGGCCGCCATGTATTCATCGCTGGCCCATCCCGCCAATTCCCGCGCCGACCGTGAGGTCGTCGCTACGGTGTGGGATGCGTCGGCCGGCGCCGCGGTCGCCCCGGATTCCCCGGTCCTCACATCGGAAACCGCGGCCATCGAGGCCTCCCAGGCGCACCGGGCGGTGGAGGTGGTCCTGCGGGCGGTCGACGAAGTCGCGGCGCGTGAACGCAGCGCGGTGAAACTCGAGTTCACGATCGGCGACACCGAGCTGTCGGTGCGGGTCGAACTCCGCGACGACGAAGTGCGCACGACGTTCCGCACCGAGTCTCCCGAACTGCGGCAGGCGCTCGCTCACGAATGGCAGGCGGCCAACGCGCAAGGCGGCGACCGCAACGTGCGGCTGGCCGATCCGGTGTTTGCGGACCGCGATGCCCGCAGCGGATTCTCGTCCGCCGGCGACCAGTCCGGCCGGCAGCAGGAGCGCTCCGGCGCCCGCGGCGACGAATTCGCCGGCGCGACGACCGACCGTCGCTCCTTCGGCAACGGCACCGCGGCTCCCGCCGACCGCACGACGCCCATGTCACCCTCCCTCGGCGCCGCGCCGGTCGGCACGGCCCGCCGCCTCAACCATTTCGCCTGATCCCATGGCCGCCATCTCACCTGTCTCCGCCGCCCGCTCCGCGTATTCACTGACCGGCGACACGAGCGCCGCCACCGTCTCGCGCACGCCGCAGAAGGCGCTTGGGCAGAACGATTTTCTCAAGCTCCTCTCCGTGCAGTTCCAGAAGCAGGATCCGATGAAGCCGATGGAGGACACCGCGTTCATTGCGCAGATGGCGCAGTTCTCCGCCCTGGAGCAATCCACCGCGATGGCGAAGGACCTCACCGCGATGCGCGCCGACCAGACCCGCGCCGCGGCCAACTCCTACCTCGGCCATCGCGTCACGGTGGGCACGACCGACGGCAGCCACGTCACCGGCGACGTCACGGCGATCGATGCCTCGGGCACCGAGCCGAAGCTCATCGTCGGCGGCAAGACCTACTCCCTTTCCGCCGTGCTCCGCGTGGAGCCCGGCATCGTCGCCGCGCCCGCCGCCGCGACTGCGCAATCGGGCACATCTTAACCTCAACCCTCAGCACAACCAACCATGTCACTCATCGGCACAATGGGCAGCGGCGTCAGCGCGCTGCGGACCTTCATGAAAGGCCTCGAAGTCATCGGCAACAACATCGCCAACGTAAACACGACGAGCTTCAAGGCGTCGGAAGCGAGATATGCCGATAGTTTCAGCAACATCCTCCAACGCTCGGCGCCCTCGGGCGAGAACATCGCCAACACCTCCGCCGCCGGCGTGGGCACGGGCGTGGCGCTCGCGGGAGTGACGACCAATTTCTCCCAGGGCTCCCTCTCGAGCACGGGACGTGACACGGATCTCGGCATCTCCGGCTCCGGGTTCTTCCACGTGAAGAACATTGTCGACGGCATGGAGTATGCGACCCGCTCCGGTGAGTTCCGCTGGTCCGACCAGGGCTACCTCGTCTCGGCGCAGGGCTTCCGGGTGCAGGGTGCGACGGGCACCGGCCTTTCCAATGTGGGCGACGTGAAGCTCGGCGAGCCGCCGACCGGCACGCAGCGGCAGTCGATCACCATCGACCGCAGCGGCAACGTGGTGGAGTTCTACTCCGACGGCACTT
>JACCEC011466935.1_pt1 | contig 28477 bp, 26 predicted proteins | sample 7450121 | NCBI WGS metagenome assembly JACCEC01 (sample SAMN15323455, study PRJNA562643) | freshwater metagenome | isolation source: river surface water | place: USA:Blue River Watershed | collected 2017-08-18 | reverse complement strand
TCGGCTTCGAGGAAACCGCCGACCAGAACGCCGCGATCCACGCGGTGATCCAGGACATGATCTCGCCGCGCCCGATGGACCGCCTGGTGTGTGGCGATGTGGGCTTTGGCAAGACCGAGGTGGCGCTGCGCGCGGCCTTCGTGGCCGTCACCGGCGGCAAGCAGGTGGCCTTCCTGGCGCCCACCACACTGCTCGCAGAACAGCACTACCAGACCCTGGTCGATCGCTTTTCCAAATGGCCGGTGAAGATCGCCGAGATGAGCCGCTTTCGCTCGCAAAAAGAGATCACCGCCGCGGCCAAGGGAATCGCCGACGGCACGGTGGACATCGTGGTGGGTACGCACAAACTCCTGTCCGAGAGCGTGAAGTTCAAGAACCTGGGCCTGTTGATCATCGACGAGGAGCACCGCTTCGGCGTGCGCCACAAGGAGGCCATGAAGGCGCTGCGCGCCGAGGTGGACGTGCTCACGCTCACCGCCACGCCCATTCCCCGCACCCTGGGCATGGCGCTGGAGGGCCTGCGGGACCTGTCGGTGATTGCCACCGCACCGCAGCGGCGGCTGGCCATCAAGACCTTTGTGCGCAGCGAGGACAACGGCGTCGTGCGCGAGGCGGTCCTGCGTGAACTCAAACGCGGCGGGCAGGTCTACTTCCTGCACAACGAGGTGGAGACCATCGAGAACCGCCGCCAGCGCCTGCAGGAGCTGCTGCCCGAGGCCCGCATCGCTGTCGCCCACGGCCAGATGCCTGAGCGCGAGCTGGAACGCGTGATGCGCGACTTCGTGGGCCAGCGCTTCAACTTGCTGGTGTGCTCTACGATCATCGAGACGGGCATTGACGTCCCCACGGCCAACACCATCGTGATCAGCCGCGCCGACAAGTTCGGCCTGGCGCAATTGCACCAGCTGCGCGGGCGCGTCGGGCGCAGCCACCACCAGGCCTATGCCTACCTGCTGGTTCACGACACCGAGGGCCTGACCAAGCAGGCGGCACAGCGACTGGATGCGATCCAGGCCATGGAGGAACTGGGCTCGGGGTTCTACCTCGCCATGCACGACCTGGAGATCCGCGGAGCGGGTGAAGTCCTGGGCGAGAACCAGAGCGGCAACATGCTGGAAGTGGGCTTCCAGCTTTACAACGAGATGCTCTCCGAGGCGGTCAGGAGCCTCAAGGCCGGTAAGGAGCCGGACCTGCTTTCGCCGCTGTCGGTGACCACCGAGATCAACCTGCACGCGCCCGCCCTGCTGCCCGACGACTACTGCGGCGATGTGCACCTGCGCCTGTCGTTCTACAAGAAGCTGGCCACCGCCAAGGGCCCCGACCAGATCGATGCGCTGCTCGAGGAGATCGTGGACCGCTTCGGCAAGCTGCCACCCCAGGCCCAGACTCTGATCGACGTGCACCGCCTGCGGGTGCTGGCCCGCCCTTATGGCGTAGCCAAGGTGGATGCGGCGCCGGGAGTCATCCAGATCACCTTCCGACCCAACCCGCCGGTAGACCCGATGCGCATCATCGAACTGGTGCAGAAGAACCGCCACATCAAGCTGGCGGGTAATGAAAAGCTGCGCATCGAGCGCGAACTCAAAGAGCCCAAGGACCGGGCCCAGATGGTGCGCGACGTGCTGCGCTCGCTGGGGCAACCGGTGCAAGCGGCCGCCTGAGGCGGCGCCCACTCCTTCCACCTGCAAGTACTTTCTCCATGAATCCTCCCGCCACTGAAATCGCCCCCGGCCTCGTGATCCAGGGCTTCACGCCCCCGCTGTCGCTGCGCAGCTTCGGACTGGTCGCCTTCGACATGGACTCGACCCTGATCAACATCGAATGCGTGGACGAGATCGCTGCCGCGGCGGGCCGCAAGGAAGAAGTCGCGGCCATCACCGAAGCGGCGATGCGCGGCGAGATTACCGACTACAAGGACAGCCTGCGCCGGCGGGTCGCCTTGCTCGAGGGCGTGAGCGTGGACCATATGCAGCAGGTCTACGACCAGCGCCTGCAGCTCAATCCGGGCGCGGCTGATCTGGTGGCCGCCTGCAAGGCCGCTGGCCTGAAGCTGCTGCTGGTGTCGGGTGGCTTCACCTTCTTCACGGACCGAATCCGCGACCGCCTGGGGATCGACTACACCCGCTCGAACGTGCTGGAGATCGCAAACGGCAAGCTCACCGGCCGGATGGTGGACCAGCCCTGGGGCGACATCTGCGACGGCGAGGAAAAGCGCCGCATGCTGCTGCACACCTGCGAGTCGCTGGGCCTGGCACCCCGGCAGGCCATCGCAGTGGGCGATGGTGCGAACGACCTGCCCATGATGGGGGTGGCCGGCCTGTCGGTGGCCTACCAGGCCAAGCCGCGCGTGCGCGAGCAAGCGATGGTGGCGATCAACAGCGGCGGGCTGGACCGGCTGCTGGACGTCGTGAAGCCCTAAGCCTGCGCCTCAAGGCCAGGGTCAGAGCGCCACGATCTGTACGGCCTGCGTGAGCAGCGGCCGCACCAGGATCTTGTAGCCGTCGGCATCGAAGCCGGCCGCAACCTTCTTCAGGCGCCGCGCCTGGACCACCGTCGGGGCGCTGCCCAGGTAGCACCAGTTGCGCACCACATGGACCTGGGTGATGGCGTCATCCTGTTCGACCAAGCCCACCGCGCCCTCGTAGGGCCAGCACTGCACGCGCAGGACCTCCAGCCCCTCAAGCAGGCGCGCCTGATGCGCGGCATGGGTCTCTTCACCCCGGCAGACGCCAGCGCATTGCCGGATGCCCGCGCGAAAACAGCCCTTGCCGGCCGGCAGCTTTTCCAGACCCAAGGCCCCATAGCAAAGGCGATGCCGGTCGGCGAGGTCTCGCAGGGCGTTGAGCGCTTCGTGGCGGCTGGAAAAGAGCCCATGCAAATCAGGCTCGGTGGCAAAGTCCAGGTCCTTCGAATAGACCACCTGCGGCAGGCCTTGTACGAGTTGCAGGCTGCATAGCTGGCGGTTGCGACGCAGCTTCTGGTTGAACAAGGGATGCTGCTGCTTGATCATCTGCGCCTCCAGCAGGAGGGCCCCGATCTCGCCACCGGTGCGAATGTGGGTGATGGCGCGGGTCTGGCGCAGCATGCGCGCCTCATCGGCATTACGCAGGTGCGAGAGCAGCCGATGGCGGATGTTGACGCTCTTGCCGATGTACAGGGGCAGGTCGTTCGCCTCGCCATGGAACACGTACACGCCGGCTGCGGCAGGTGCATCGTCGATCGCGGCGCGCAGGTGCTGCGGGTACTCGTAGACCCGACTGTCCTCGAAGTCTTCGCGGCGGCGGCGTGGCAGGTGCATGGTCGAAGCCCACGAAATCTGGCGGGCTAGATGCGCTCGATCACAGGCCGCCCAGCCTGTACAGCGAAGCGCGCCAGCGTCTCGATGCGTGCATCGGAACGCGTGGCATCGTCCAGCGTGCGCAGCGAGGTGATCAGGCCCGCCGGGGAGAAGTCGCACAGCCCGTAGCCGCGCCGGCTGGCATCGGCGAACACGAAGTGCGGGTTTTCCGTCAGGCGCTGCGCGGTCGTGCGGGCACTGGCATTCGCGCGCGAGCTGATGCTGGTGCCGCAGAACTCGACGCCAAGGGTGTCGCTCTCGGGTCGGGTGTAGTCGGCCTTCACATGGCCGACCCAGTTCTCGTGGACGTCGCCGCCGAGGACGACAGGGTTGGCCGCACGATGTCGCCGCAGGCTGTCGGTGAGGCGCTGGCGTGCCGGGGCGTAGCCGTCCCAGCCGTCGTTCCAGAACCGCTCGCCAGGGCCCGGCAGGTTGTCGCGGCGACCGAACAGGCCTTGTTGCCCCAGCACGGTCCAGACCGGACCGTTGCGGCTAAGCGTGTCGTCCAGCCAGCGCTCCTGCGCGGAACCCAGGAGGCTGCGGGCCGGATCCGCCCACGCTTCGCAGCCCGCCGGGTCGATCGCTGCGGTGCGCCGCTGCGGCGTACCGCACACCTGGATGTCGCGGAACTGGCGCGTGTCCAGCAGCAGCAGGTCGGCCAGCTGCCCATAGCGATAGCGCTCGTGCAGACGCACGCCCACGCCAGACGCCGCGCGCATGAAGGCCGAGGCGCGCAGGGGCATGTGTTCGTAATACGCCTGGTAGGCGGCGTTGCGCCGGGCCATGAAGTCGGAGGCGCCATTGAGCCCGCCGGGCGCGCCATCGCCTTCGTGCACGCCCGCATAGTCGTTCTGCACTTCGTGGTCGTCCCAGGTGACGAGCCAGGGGCAGGCCGCGTGCATGGCCTGCAGGTGCGCGTCGCTGCGGTGCAGGGCGTGGCGCTCTCGGTAATCGGCCAGGGTCAGCACACGGGCCAGTGTGGGGAAGTTGCGTACCGCCGCCGATGCGTTGGGGTATTCGTAGATGTAGTCGCCCAGGAACATGACCAGGTCGGGCTGGTCCTCGCGCATATGGCGGTAGGCGGCGTAATAGCCGTGCTCCCAGCGCTGGCAGGACGCGTACGCCAGGCGTAGCCGCTTCACGGCAGCCTGAGGCAACGGCAGGGTGCGGGTGCGGCCCGTGGGACTGGTGATGCCGCCAGCCATGAATCGGTAGAAGTACCAGCGATCGGGCGCGAGCCCCTGCACCTCGGCGTGCACGCTGTGCGCGAGCTCCGCGCTGGCCACGGCATCGCCACGCTGCACCACCTGGCTGAAGGCCTCGTCGTGGGCGACCTCCCAGCGCACCGGCACCGGTGCCTCGCCCAGGCTGTCCAGGAGGCCCGGTGCCACCAGCCGGGTCCAGAGCACGACGCCCTCAGGCGCCGGCGCGCCGCTGGCCACGCCCAGACCAAAGGGGTCAAAGGACCAGCGGCGCTGGGCCCAGGCGCCGCGCGGCAGCCAGGAGCCCGCAGCCGCCGCGGCCACCAGGCGCAGAAGGTGGCGGCGGTCCAGGGGGGATGCGTGGGAGCGATGAAGGAAGGTACGGGCCGGCATGGTCGCGGCGATTATCAGGCGCCGCCCGCCGCCCCGTTGTCATCACTGACAGGCCTGGGACACGGCCCGCCTGCTCAGGCCTTGGGCAGCTGCGCCAGCTTGCGGTCGGCGACCACTTTCTGGGCGGAGGGACGCTCGCCCACCACCTTGAGGTAGGGCTTGTAGTCCACGCCCGCCGCCAGCAGCAGGTCCTCGCCGTACACGCTCTTGGTCACCAGGCCAATCAGCGGCAGATTGTTGAAGGCCGACAGGTCCGCCTGCGTGAAGCTCTCGCCCGCCACATACGGCGAGAAGCGGGCCAGCTGCTTGAAGCCTTCGATCATGCGTTCGAGCTGCTTGCGGATGCGGGCGGTGGTCTCCTCGGGCAGCGGCGGCGCACCGAAGAAGGCCATGCCATACAGCTGGCGCGCGGTGATCTCCAGGTGCCAGTCGATGAAGGTGGTCAATTCGCGCACCTTGGCAGCGGCGTAGGGGTCGGCCGGCATCAGCGATGGCGTCGGGTAGCTGTCCTCGATCCAGTCCACGATCACCTGGCTCTCGCACAAGGTGCCTTCAGGCGTGGTGATGTAGGGAACCTTCTTCAGGGGCGAAGCCGCCTGCATGCCCTCGGAGGGTTTTTGCGGCGCGTCGTAGGCCTCGGCAAAGGGCACCCCCTTCTCCAGCAAGGCCATCTTGACCTTGTTGTAGTAGTTGGACATCGCAAAGCCGTACAGGGTGATCGTCATGGGGTCGTTCCTCGGGTGGGGATGCGCGCAGTCTACGCAGGCCCGCGCGGGGCCGCTGGCACGCAGGCGACTGCGCACCGTGCGGCGTGGCTCACTCTTGCGGACTGATACGCCCGAGCACCTGCAGCGGGCCATCCCCTGGCCCCACGCGCACCACCAGACCCTCGGCCGGCGCCAGGGCGACGCCAGTCAGGCCCAGCACATTCACCTGGTGGGTGAACACGAGCAGCGCGCCCGGCCCCTGCCAACGACGCAGGAGCTCGCGCGCTGCGGCGGTCTGGCGGGCGGCGTCGCCATGCCCGCCGAAGAAGGAGCCGAACGCCGGCTCTTCGCGAGACGCCGGCCCGGAGGCGGCGGCCATCGCCAGTTGCGCGGTGTCGCGGGCGCGGCACCAAGGGGAATGCAACACGGCCCCCACGCGCACACCGCGCTGGCGCAAGCGTTCACCCAGACGCGCCGACTCGGCTCGGCCCTGGGCATCGAGGTTGCGTTGAGAGGGGCAGTCGCCCAGGCGCATGTCCGGCGGGTCGCCCACGCCCGGGGCATGGGCATGACGGACCAGCACGATGGCACCGGGACGTACCAAGGCAGCCCAACCTGCCTCATCGGCCTGGGCGGTGGGAGCACCCACCGTCACGAACAGCATCAGGCTCGCCAGGCGCGCCCCCCAGCGCCGGACGACAGAACGCGGGTTCGAGGGGCTGCGGAGCGTGGGGGACGGCAGGGGCATGGCGGCTTTGAGGCAGGAGAGGCTCGGGGCTGGATTGTCTCAGGCGGCGCGGCATTGTCTCCGCGGACAAGACAGTCCATACCGAGCCCGCCCGTTTATCGGGCCAGGAAAAGCCCCTAAAGTCTGGGCCATGACCCGCATGCCCACGCTATTTATCTCCCACGGCTCGCCCATGTTCGCGCTGGAGCCCACGCAGGCAGGCCCTCTGCTTCGCCAGCTGGGCGAGCAGCTACCGCGACCGCGTGCGGTGCTGGTGCTCTCGCCGCACTGGATGACGCGGGGCGTGCGCGTGGGGCTGGCCGAGCGGCCCGAGACGGTCCACGACTTCGGTGGTTTTCCGCAGCCGCTCTACGAGATCCAGTACCCGGCCGCGGGCAGCCCCGAGGTCGGCGCGCGCGCGCTGGTACTGCTGCAGGCGGCGGGCTGGAACGCCAGCGCCGCGCCGTCCCAAGGCCTGGACCACGGCGCCTGGGTGCCGGTGCGCCACATGTACCCGCACGCAGATGTCCCGGTGCTGCAGGTCTCGATGCCGCACGACCTGGACCCGCAGGGCGCGGTGCGCATGGGACGAGCGCTGGCGCCGCTGGCCGATGAAGGCGTGCTGATCGTGGGCTCGGGCAGCCTCACGCACAACCTGTACGAATTCCGGGGCGCGGTCGGTGCGCAGGGCGAGCCCTATGTGAAAGCGTTCGTCGCCTGGGCCCGCAACGCGGTGCAGCGCCGCGACGAGGCCGGGCTGGTGAATTTCCTGTCCGTCGCGCCGCATGCGCAGCGGGCCCATCCCACCTTCGAGCACTACCTGCCCCTGCCCTTTGCCTTCGGTGCCTCGGGGGCCGACGCCCCTGCGCACATCCTCGATGGCGGAATCGACTACGGCATGCTGTCGATGGACAGCTACCTGTTCGGAGCGATGCCGCAGACCGTGGCGGCCTGAGCCGGGTCCGGCTGAAGCCTCAGCCCAGCGCGCGCGCCAGGCGCGCTACGCCCTCTTCGATCTTGGCCACATCCGCCGTCGCAAAACTCAGACGCAGCGACGCGGTGTCGGGGTCGGTCGCGAAGAACGGCGCGCCCGGCACGAAGGCCACCCCCTGTTCGATCGCGCGGCGCGCCAGTTCGCCCGCGTCCTTGAGCTTGCCGCCCTTGCCGGTCAGGCGGGCCCAGAAGAACAGGCCGCCCTGGGGCTGGGTGAACTCGATGGCGTCGCCCAGCTCGCGCTTGAGCGCCTGGCCCATGGCCTGGGCGCGCTGCGCATAGACCTGGCGCACTTCGTCCAGCCTGGCAGGCATGCGTCCGGCCTTGAGGTACTCGGCGGCGGTGGCCTGGGCGAAGGTGCTGGTATGCGCATCGCTAAATTGTTTGCACATGGTGGCCCGCGCCAGCAGCTCGGGCTGGGCCACCATCCAGCCTACGCGCAAGCCGGGGCTGAGGACCTTGCTGAGGCTCCCGCAATAGGCCACGAGGTCGCGGCTACCCGGCACTTCGCGCGAGAGCGCCAGCAGGCTAGGTGGCGGCGTGTCACCAAAGTACAGGTCGCCATACGGGTCGTCTTCGACGATCAGCACCTGGTGCTTGACTGCCATCGACAGGATCTGTCGCCGACGCTCCAGCGAGAGCATCGCGCCGCTGGGGTTGCCGAAGCTGGGGATCAGGTAGATGAACTTGGGCTTGTGCTCGGCGACCAGCGCCTCGAGACGGTCGACCTGCACGCCCTGCGCGTCGATCGGCGCGGCAACCACCTGCGCGCCGTAGAGGCGAAAGCACTGGATCGTGGCCAGGAAGGTCGGGCCTTCGACGATCACCGTGTCGCCCGGGTCGACCAGCGTCTTGCCCAGGAGGTCCAGGGCCTGCTGGCTCCCGGTGGTCACGATCAACTGGTTCGCGGCGATGTCCTGCACGCCCTTGGACTGCAGGAAGGTGGCGAGCTCGGCGCGCAGGGGGTCGTAGCCCTCGGTCGCGCCGTACTGCAAGGCGGCGCCAGGCTGGTCGGCCAGCGCCTTTTGACTGGCGGCGGCCAGGCCAGCCACATCAAACAGCGCACTGTCCGGAAAGCCGCCGGCGAAGCTGATGATCCCGGGCTTGCCCAGGAGCTTGAACAGTTCGCGGATGGCGGAGGTTTCGACGTTGTCGAGGCGGGCGGCAAAGGGCAAGGGCATGGCAGGTAGGAGCTCGTTGGAGGGTGCGCAAGGCGCAGCCCGCCATGGTAGCCAACTCGGCGGGCCAGCCCGCCAGGATGCTGGCGCCACCCGAGGCGTGGCGTGCCGCTAGAAACCCGCTACCAGCCCGTCGCGCCGCGAGTCGCTGGCGCAGACGTAGCCCTCGACCTTCGGGTCGCCCGCGCGCCAGATGAACTGGCCCGCACCGAAGTCCTGGTAGTTGTCGTTGATCACCTCGACGCGATGGCCGCGCGCCACCAGCGCCTGCACGGTGCCCGCGTTCATCTGCTGTTCGACGTTGATCTCCAGGCCGGCGTTGTAGCGCCAGCGCGGTGCGTCGCAGGCCGCCTGCGGGTGCTGGGCGTAATCGACCATGCGCACCAGCGTCTGCATATGGCCCTGCGGCTGCATGTTCGCGCCCATCACGCCATAGCTCATGACCGGCTGGCCGCCCTTCGTGAGGAAGGCGGGAATGATGGTGTGGAACGGCCGCTTGCCCGGCGCCACCTGGTTGGGGCCGGCCGCGAGGCTGAAGGCGTGGCCGCGGTTTTGCAGGCTGATGCCGTAGGTCGGCTCGACGCAACCCGAGCCGAAGCCCATGTAGTTGCTCTGGATGAAGCTGACCATCATGCCGTTCTCGTCAGCAGCGGTGAGGTAGATGGTGCCGCCCTTGACCGGGTTGCCCGCGCCGAAGTCCTGGGCGCGCTTCATGTCGATCAGCTTCGCGCGGCTGGCGAGGTAGGCGTCATCCAGCATCTGCGCCGGCGTCACCTCCATGCTGGAGGGCTCGGCCACGTAGCGGTAGATATCGGCAAAGGCCAGCTTCATCGCCTCGATCTGCAGGTGCTGCGAGTCGGCGCCGTCCACCGGCAGACCGGCCACATCGAACTGCTGCAGGATGCCCATGGCCATCAGCGCCGCGATGCCCTGGCCGTTGGGCGGAATCTCGTGCAGCGTGTAGCCCCGGTAGTCCTTGCCCAGGGGCTGCACCCACTCGGGCTGGTAGGCCGCGAGGTCGCTGGCCTTCAAGCTGCCGCCATGTTGCGCGCTGAAACGCTCCAGGGCTTGCGCGATCTCGCCGCGGTAGAAAGCCTCGCCGCGGGTCTGGGCGATGGCGCGCAAGCCGCGCGCTGCACCCGGGAACTTGAACAACTCGCCCACCTGCGGCGCGCGCCCCCAGGGCAGGAAGCTTTGCGCGAAGCCGGGCAGGCTGCCCAGCTCCGGCGTGGCCGCCGCCCACTTTTGCTGCACCACCACCGGCAGCAGGTAGCCGCGCTCGGCGATCTCGATGGCTGGCTCCATGAGGTCAGCGAAGGGGAGCTTGCCAAAGCGCTCGGACATCGCCGCCCAACTGGCGACCGCGCCAGGAACCGTCACTGCATCGAATCCGCGCTTGGGCGGCGTCTTGGTGTCAGCGCCGTATTTCGCCTTGAAGTAATCCGTCGTCCACGCGGCGGGCGCGCGGCCCGAAGCATTCAGTCCGTGCAGGGCCTGGCCGTCCCACAGGATGGCGAAGGCGTCGCTGCCCAGGCCGTTGCTCACGGGCTCGCAGATCGTCATGGCCGCTGCGGCCGCGACTGCGGCATCGACCGCGTTGCCGCCTTTCCAGAGCATGCGCAGGCCGGCCTGTGCCGCCAGCGGGTGCGAGGTGGCCACCGCGTTGCGTGCGAAGACGGGCAGGCGCGCGGTGGGATAGGGGCTGCTGAAATTGAAATGCATGGTCAGTCCGCGGTGAGCTTGCGTTCGGTGATGATCTTTTTCCATTTCGCGCGGTCGGCGCTGGCCATGGCCGCGAACTGGGCGGGCGTGCCGCCCACCGGCTCGATGCCCAGGCGCGCCAGCCGCTCCTTCACGTCGGCATCCTGCAGCGCGAGGTTGATGCCGGCGCTCACCCGGGCGACCAGATCGGCCGGCATGCCCTTGGGGCCGTACAGGCCAAACCAGGTGACGCTCTCGTAGCCCGGCACTGTGTCAGCCACCGGGGGCAGGTCCGGCAACAGCGGAGATCGTTTGAGCGAGGTGATCGCCAGCGCGCGCAGGCGGCCCTCCTTCACGTGCGGCAGGCCACTGGGCAAGGAGTCAATCAGCAGGTCCAGCTTGCCGCTGGTCAGGTCGGGAATGGCCAACGCCGTGCCGCGGTAGGGAATGTGCACCAGGTACAGGCTGGCCATCGACTTGAAATGCTCGGTGCCCAGATGCACCACCGTGCCGTTGCCGCTGCTGGCGTAGTTCAGGCGCCCGGGGTTCTTGCGCGCGTGGTCGACGAACTCCTTCATCGTCTTGGCCGGCGAGCTATTGGGCACCAGCACGATGCTGGGTGCGTTGCCCACATGCGAGATGGGTGTGAAGTCGGCGGCGGCGTCATAGGGCAGCTTGCCGGCGGCGGCGAAGCTCGGGCCGATGGCGTGCGTGCTGGACGTGGCCAGTAGCAACGTGTAGCCGTCGGCAGGCGCCTTGGCCACAAGGTCTGAGCCGATGGAGCCGCCCGCGCCGGGCTTGTTGTCCACCACGACGGAGGTACCCAGTCGCTCGCCCAGTTTCTGGGACACGGCGCGCGCGAAGATGTCGGTGGCCCCGCCCGCGGGAAAGGGCACGACAAGGCGGATTGGCTTGGCGGGATAGGCCGGGTCGGCCCAGGCCGGAGTCGCGCTGGCAAGAGCCAGCGCGGAGGCGATCAGGAGATGGCGGCGTAAGGTCATGGCTGGATTATCCCGGGGGCGCAAAGCCCGAGTGGCGGACTGCGGGAGGTCCCTGACCTACACTGCGGCCCCATGAAAGCGCAGGACATCGAGCCCTTCTTCGCCACCCTGAAGGCCGCCAACCCGAACCCGGTCACCGAGCTGGAATACACCAGCGTCTTCGAGCTGCTGGCCGCGGTGCTCCTGTCCGCGCAAGCCACCGACGTGGGCGTGAACAAGGCCACGCGCAAGCTGTTTCCGGTCGCCAACACCCCGCAGGCCCTCCTGGACCTGGGCCTGGAGCGCCTGGAACGGGCGGTCCAGACCATCGGCCTGTACCGCACCAAGGCGCGCAACCTGATGGCCACCTGCAAGATCCTGGTCGAACAGCATGGCGGCGAGGTGCCGCGCACGCGCGAGGCGCTGGAGGCCCTGCCCGGCGTGGGCCGCAAGACCGCCAATGTGGTGCTCAATGTCGCCTTTGGCCAGCCGACGATGGCGGTGGACACCCATATCTTTCGCGTGAGCAACCGAACGGGCCTGGCGCGGGGCAAGAATCCCCTGGAGGTGGAGAAAGCGCTGGAACGCCGCGTGCCGCCGGCCTATGCGGTCGACTCGCACCACTGGCTGATCCTGCATGGCCGCTATGTCTGCCAGGCGCGCAAGCCCCGTTGCTGGGAATGCGCCGTCGCGCGCTACTGCCAGTTCAAGGACAAGACGCCCGCGCCAAAGGCCTGAGGCCCTGGCCACCGAGCGGCTTCAGGGCAGCACCACGCACAGCACGCTGCAGGGCGCGTGCTCGATCAGGGATTTGGACAGCGAGCCGCGCCACCAGCGGGCCGCGAGGCTGCCCACATGCTTGTGCCCCACCACGATGAGATCGGTGCCGGCCTCGCGCGCATGGCGGGTGATCTCCTCGATGGGTTCGCCCGTCACCACCGCGCCATGGGCGCTGCGGATGCCCGCGGCCTGCAGCCGTCGCAGGCCGTCGGCCAACACCGCATCGAACTTGGCTTTCTCGCGGGCCTCGAGCTCCACGTCATACACGCCGCCCTCCAGCCCCACGAAGGCCATCATGGAGGGCATCACCGCGATCAGCTCGACGTCCGACTGGCTCCACTGGGCGAGCTCTCGGCACTCGGTCAGGGCCTTCTGACCGGCTTCGCTACCGTCATACGCCAACAGGATCCGCTTGTACATGGCATGCCTCCTCGGGGGTGTGGCCGCAGCATAGACGGGCCGGCAGGCAGCGGCAACCTGAGCGACTCAAGGGATACCCGTAGGGGCTATCCCGCGCCACCAAGCCTGCGCCTTACGGGGCGAACGACTCACGTGGCAAGGCTACCCAGGTCGATCCCACTGCCTGCACCGTGATACACCGGCCGAAGAGGTCCTCCAGCGCGCGGTGGGTGGCGGCATCCGCGCAATCCCCCTGGTGCACGATGTGCCCCTGGCGCATCAGCACCATCGCGTCGGCTTGCAAGGCCATGTTCAATTCGTGCAGCACAGTCACCACCGTGCCGCCCGCGCGCACCTGGGCACGCACCATCGCCAGCCAGTCGGCCTGGTGCGGTGGATCGAGGTGGGCCAGGGGTTCGTCCATCAGCATCACCGGCGCCTGCACGGCCAGGGCCCGCGCCATCAGCACGCGCTGGCGTTCGCCGCCCGACAACTCGCCGAAGGGGCGGTCATGCCAGTCGTGGCAGCCCGTGCGGCGCATGGCCTCGTGCACCGCTTCCCGATCCGCCGCCGAGGGGGTCGCGAGCCAGGCCTGGTGGGGCAGCCGTCCGAGCATCACCAGGTCCTGCACGCGCAGGTCCTCGCCGCCGCCCTCCCCCTGACCCAGCCACGCCAAGCGCCGCGCGCGCTCGCGCGCCCCCAGGCGTGCAGCCTCCTTCCCCTGCCACCGCACCTGGCCATGAAACGGCAGCAGGCAGGCCAGGGCCTGCAGCAGGGTGGTCTTGCCTGCGCCATTGGGGCCGACGATCGCGGTCCAGCGGCCTGCGGGCAGGACCAGGTCCAGCCCCTGCAGCACCGCGCGCGCGCCGCGCGCCACGCGCAGGCTGCGGGCCTCCAGCGCCGCGGGAGTCACCAGGACCTCCGGTGCATCAGCCACAGCAGGTAACCCCCACCCAACACCGCGGTGAGCGCACCCACGGGCAGCTCCTGAGGCGCCAGCGCCCAGCGGGCCAGGACATCGGCCGCCAGCAGCAGCACCCCCCCCGTGGCCGCCGACAGCGGCAGCAAGCCGCGGTACGTGGGCCTCACCAGTGAACGCACCAGGTGCGGCGCCACCAGGCCGATGAACGCGATCAGGCCCACCTGTGCGACGGCCACTGCGGTGGCCAGGGCCAGGGTGGCCACCAGGGTCACCCGCACCGGCACCAAAGCAATGCCCAGGCTGGCGGCGGTGGACTCACCGAGCGAGAGCGCGTCCAGGGGACGGCTCAGGGCGAGTGCCACGACGACTGTCACGACCAGGCCAACCGCCATCAGCTGCACGGACTCCCAGCCGATGAAGGCGGTCGTTCCCAGCATGAAACCCTGCATCGCCCGCATCACCTCGGGCACACGAAACATCACCAGGGCCGCCAGTGCCCCCAGTACCATGCCCACGATCACGCCCGACAGCAGAAGGCGCAGCGTGTGCTGTACACCGCGGGCCAGCGCCAAGGTGAGCATCACCGCCCCCACAGCGCCGGCGAAGGCCGCACCGGTCATGCCCCAGCGCATCGCCCAGCCTGCGACCACGCCGGGCCACAGGCCCAGGGCGACCAGAAAGACCGCGACACCGAGGCTGGCGCCGGTGGCGCTTCCGAGGAGATAGGGGTCGGCCAGCGGATTGCGAAACAGGCCCTGCGCCAGCGCTCCGCCCAGGGCCAGCAACGCACCGGCCAGCCAGGCCCCGAGGCTGCGAGGCAAGCGGATCTCCCAAACGATGGCCGATGCCGTACCTGACTGCGCCGCGATCGGCTCCCAACCCGCGCTGCCCACGCCCAGGCCGAGTGACAGCAGCAGCAAGGACGCAGCCGCGAGCGCCAGCCCGAGCCAGGCGGTGGCGCGTGCGCTCATGGTCCTTGCACCTTGAGGCGGCCCTGGATGCAGTCCACCATCAAGCGCGCGCCCTCGGCCAGGCGAGGGCCGGGTCGCACCAGCACGTCGGACTGCTCGGGCGTGAACCCGCAAACGCGACCCTCGCGCAGCGCGCGCAAGCCGGACCAGCCCGGTCGGCGGGATAGATCACCTGAGGCACGGTCAGTCACCATGACCACCTGCGGGTCGGCGCGCACGATGAACTCGGGGTTCAGCTTGGGAAACGGCCCCAGCGCGCCCGCCACCACGTTGGCCGCTCCCACACGTGCCAGCAACTGGCCGATGAAGGAGGACTCGCTGGCCGCATAAGGTGCGCTACTCACCTCGAAGTACACGCGCACGCCGCGCTGCGCGGGTGGCAATGCGCGGGCTGCGGCTGCCAGCTCGCTTTCGACCCGCTGCAGGAGGGCCGGCCCGCGTCCATCACCCAGCACCTGATCGAGCTGGCCAACCACCCGGCGAAAGTCCTCCAGCGTGCGTGGCTCCATTGCCAGCACCTTCAGTCCGAGGGACTCCAGCCGCGTGATGGCACGCGTGGAGGCCGCGGCGAGCACCAGGTCCGGCCGCAGCGCGAGGATCGACTCGACCTGGGCGTCATCCAGCCCGCCGACATGGGGCAAGGCGCGCACGGACTGGGGCCAGTTCGAATAGGTGTCCACCCCCACCAGCCGTTCGCAGGCGCCCAGGGCGCACACCGTCTCCGTGAGGGAAGGCAGGAGCGAGACGATGCGCTGGGGCGGCGACGCCAGGGTGACGGACACCCCACGGTCGTCGGTGAGCGTCGTGCCCGCCGCGAGCGCGTGACCGGGCACCCAGCAGGCGAAAGCAGCCAGACCCGCGGCGACGGCGGCGCGCCAAGCCGCCATGATCACGCTGGCATGTTCAGCCATGACGGCGGCTCCAGTCCAGGATGATGCGGTGCATCTGCTCGACGCCATCGGTCAGGGCCGCGGGCCCGGGCTGCAGGATGTCGGCCGACTTGATCTCGAACAGTTGCTGGTTTCGCACGGCGGGGACGTCCTGCCAACCGGGCCGAGCAGCCACCCGCTCAGGGCGAAACTTCTTGCCACACCAGGACCCGATCACGATGTCCGGGCGGCGGCGCACGATCTCGGCGGGGTCCTGCACGATGCGGTCCTTGCCCAGGGGCTCGCGCGAGAGCTCCAGGAAACAGTCATCGCCCCCGGCGATCGCGAGCAACTCGCTGACCCACCGGATAGCGCTGATCGGCGGTTCGTCCCACTCTTCAAAGAACACGCGGGGCCGGCGTGGCAGGGCCCTGGCAGCCTCGCCAATCTGCTTCAGGCGCGCGCGCATGCCGTCGATCAGCGTCTGGCCGCGTTCGGCCTGGCCCACGAGGGCGGCCACCTGCCACAGCATCGAGAAGATCTCCTCGACGCCGCGCTGGTTGAACACCGTGACCTGCACGCCCTGCTTCACCAGCGCGCTGGCAATGTCGGCCTGCAGGTCAGAAAAGCCAAACACGCAGTCTGGCTCGAGCGCCAGGATCTTGTCGATCTTGGCGCTCAGGAACGCGCTGACCCGGGGCTTCTCGTCGCGGGCCCGGCGAGGCCGAACCGTGTAGCCAGAGATGCCCACGATGCGCGCCTCTTCCCCCAGCAGATACAGCCACTCGGTCGTCTCCTCGGTGAGGCAGACGATGCGCTGGGGGCTCAGGGGCGAGGCGGCCATCGCGTCGAGCTTACTGGGGTTGCCAGCGCAGGGTGAGGTACAGCGCTCGGCCCGGCTGGTTGTACCCGTAGGTGGTCTCGTAGGCCCGATCGGTCAGATTGTTCAACTTGGCCTGCACGCTCAGGTCGCGGGCCAAGCGCCAGGTGACGTGCACGTCGGCAACGGTGTAGGCGTCCAGGGGCCGGGTGTTGGCCGTGTTGTCGAAGCGCGAGCCCACCTGCAGCACCGAGCCGCCAAACGACCAGGCGCCCTCGCGCCACTCGGCACCCAGCGTGCCCTGGTGCTGCGAGCGGCGAGGCAGCAGCTTGCCACTCACTTCGTCTCGCGGGTCCAGCGCCTCAAGCGAGGCGCGCAACGAGAGGCGGTCGATTCGACCCGTATACCCCAGCGTCCAGCCGTCGATGCGCGCACGCCCGACGTTCTCGGTGGCGGAGCCGCTCCAGGCGATCATGTCCCGGATACGGTTGTCGAAATACACCAGCCGGACATCGTGCGCGCCCGCGGACCAGGCCAGGCCCAGGTCCCGGTTGCGGCCGCGCTCAGGGCGCAGACTGGGGTTGCCGCTGCCGTAGGGGTAGTACAGGTCGTTGAACGAAGGCGCCACGAAGGTCGTGCCGTACGAGCCGTGCACCCGCCAGTTCGGTGCGAAACGCCAGCCGTAGCCGGCGAAGCCGGTGTCGCGGGTACCGAATTGCGAATTGCGGTCACGCCGTGCATTGAGCTGCCAGCTGTGGTCACCCGACTGCCCGTTCAGGCCGGCGAAGCCGGCATCGATGGTGCGCCGTTTCACGTCGTAGGCGATCGAGCTGTCGACCTGCTGCACGCGCTGCTCTACACCCGCCAGCACGAGCCCCGCCGGCGTCACGACGGTGTTCTGCCAGGTCCACTGCGTCTGGGTGGTCTTGACCGGGTCTGGATACTGGGCTACCACGGGACGGTTGCTGTCCTCGCTTTGGCTCACGCGCAACTCGGTCTGCCAGTCCGGACGCAGTCGACCTTTCAACCCGGCCTGCGCCAACGACGCCCGCAGCACGCTGCGGGCGTTCAGGTTGGGGCTGGAATCGTCGAAGTGGCCGATGGCGTCGGAATACAGGACGGACGCGTCGGCCGACCAGTCGCGGCTGATCGCGTAGCGCAGCGACGCGTTGGCCGCGTTCTGGCGAAACGGGTCGCGGTCGACGTTGTAGGAGCCATCCGGCTCGCGCGCGTTGGCGCTGGAGAATCCCCGCTCCACACTTCGTTGCACACCAAAGGTGTAACGCACGTCACCCTCTCCACCGGATGCGCCGGTACTGGCTTGGGCGTGGCCGTAGCTGCCGGCCGCCACGCTGGCATAGGGGTGAAAGCCGCTCTTGGCTCGGCGGGTGAACACCTGCACCACACCACCCACGCCATCACTGCCATACAGGGCAGACGCCGGGCCCTTGAGCACCTCGATCCGCTCGATGGATTCCACGGGCAGGGTCTCCCACACCGGCGTGCCGGAAGTGGCCGACCCGAGACGCACACCGTCCACGAGCAGGAGGGTGTGCCGCGCCTGCGTGCCGCGGATGAACACGCTGGAGAACTGGCCCAGGCCTCCGTTGCTGGAAAACTGCACGCCCGCCTCGCGGGCCAGCAGCTCGGGCAGGGTGCGCGCGGTCGAGGCTTCGATGGCGGCGCGCTCGATCACGCGCACCTCGCTCACCAGATCGTCGCTGCGGGTGTCCATCCGGGTCGCGGTGACGACGGTCGGTGGCAAGGTGGGGGTCTGGGCGCCAGCCAGCGCGCAGGCGCAAAGGCCCAGGGCGAGCGCGCACGGACGCACGCGCGGCACGGAAATCACACGAATCTTCATGAGGAACTGACAGTGGATCGGCCCGCACCGGCTTCCCCGCCAGTGCATTGGGCGTTACGGCGGCAGCCCGCTCGCGCGCGCTGTCGCCACCTCGTTGGCCGGTATCCGGGCTGGCGGATCGCCCTCATCGCCTTCCCAGGCCCGTGAAGGACCCAGTGGCACATCGTGATGAGGGCGGGCGTACATCCAAAGATCTACGCGCTCCGCTTACCGTTGCGGGGGCAGCGCAGGTTGGGCCGGCTGGCGGCCTTCCTGCTTCCCGTTGAACTGCGGTGCGAGAACCACACCGCGAGCACCAACGCGCGCATTTTAGGATCGCATCCTTATCCAAACCCTACAATGGCGCCCCATGGCCCAGGACTCCTCGCTCGACCAGCTCGCCGAACGCGTCGAACGGCTGCTGGTTCGCCACGAGGAACTCCAGCGCACCAACGCCCTCCTGGTGTCCCAGGTCCAGGCCCTCACCCAGGAACGCGATTCGCTCAAGTCACGGCTGTCCGCTGCGCGGGCCCGTGTCGACGCGCTCCTGGAGCGCCTGCCCGAAACCAAGAACACCGCCTGAGCGGCGCCCCACGCGCGATGAACCAGATCGAAGTTCAGATCATGGGCCAGAGCTACCTGCTCGGATGCCCCGAGGGGGGCGAGGCGCGCCTGCGCGAAGCCGTGGACAAGGTGGACAGCGCCATGTGCCGCATACGCGATGCCGGCAAGGTCAAGGCCCGCGACCGTATCGCGGTGCTTGCCGCCCTGAACCTCGCCTTCGACCTCACCGATCGGGCCGCACCAGCCCCGTCTGCATCACCCGCTCCCGTGACGCCGTCGGCCATGGACACGCAGTCCCAGGAACGCCTGAACCAGCTCGTGGTGCGACTGGACCAGGTACTCGGGCACGACGGCCAGTTGCTCTGACCGCAGCGCCCACGCGGCGCACCGGACCCCCTACAATGAGTCGTGTCTGCAATGCATGCCGGGCTTTATATTTCCTTGAACCAATGCTCTTTGAGCTCGGGCTTGGAACAAACCCCGCGAGCGTGATCGTCTCGCGTCAGATGAACCCAACGCGGGGTTGACCTCGCCCACCTGAACCCCGGTTCAGGATGCCGGTCCGGTGGCATTGCAGGCACCTTTTCCTTGCGAGGGTTCCACAGCGACCCCGCACCACCCAACAAGAAGAACAAGAGACCATGGATCCCCTCCTCCTGGCCCAACTGGCCTTGCTCGGCACATGCACCGGCTTCCTGGCAGGCCTATTGGGCATCGGCGGCGGCATGATCATGGTGCCCTTTGTCACCCTGATGCTCTCTGCCCGCGGCGTGGCCCCCGACCTCTCGGTAAAGATGGCCATCGCTACCTCCATGGCCACCATCATCTTCACCTCGCTGTCCAGCGTGCGCGCGCATCACAAGCGCGGCGCCGTGCGTTGGGACATCGTGCAGCGGCTCGCCCCGGGCATCGTCCTGGGCAGCCTGGTGGCCAGTCTGGGCGTGTTCTCGATCCTCAAGGGCACCTGGCTGGCCCTGTTCTTCGCGGGCTTCGTCGGCTTCTCGGCCACGCAGATGTTCCTGGACAAGAAGCCCCAGCCCTCGCGCCAAATGCCCGGCACCGGGGGCCAGCTCGCTGCGGGCAGCGTGATCGGCTTTCTCTCGGGACTGGTGGGCGCGGGCGGCGGCTTCGTGAGCGTGCCCTTCATGACCTGGTGCAACGTCGCGATCCACAACGCGGTCGCCACCTCGGCGGCCCTGGGCTTTCCGATCGCGGTCGCGAACGTGGTGGGCTACATCCTGGCGGGGCAGAACGTGCAGGACCTGCCAGAGGGATCCTTCGGCTACCTGTGGTTGCCTGCCCTGGTCGTGATCGCCACCGCCAGCGTTCTCACCGCGCCCCAGGGTGCGAAGGTGGCCCACGCAGTGCCTGTGAAATTGCTCAAGAAGATCTTCGCCAGCATCCTGTACGCGCTGAGTGCCTATATGGCCTACAAGGGTCTGAGCGCCTGAGCCGGCTCGGCGAAGTCCGTCGGGATCGATCTCCGTCCGGCGTGCAGGCGGCAGGCACAATCGCGTCATGACGCCCCTGACCATCCGCGCGGCTTTGCCGAGTGACGAAAGCAGCTGGCGTGCCCTCTGGAGCGGCTACTGCGACTTCTACGGCACCCGCCTGTCCACCGAAGTGACGGACCGCACCTGGCAACGCATTCTCGACCCCGAATCGGCGGTCATGTGCCTGATCGCCGAAGTCGAGGGTCAGGCCTATGGCTTCGCCAATTGCGTGGTGCACGAAGCCACCTGGGAGACCCAGCCCGTATGCTACCTGGAGGACCTGTACGTGCTGCCCTCCGCACGGGGTCGCGGCATCGGCGGCGCGCTGGTCGAGTGGCTGCGCAATGCGATGCGCGCCGAGGGCTGGGCCCGCCTGTACTGGGTGACGCGCAGCGACAACGCGCAGGCTCGGCGCCTCTACGACCGCTACGCCAGCGCCGACGATTTCGTGCGCTACGTGATCCGGCGCAAGTAGGCCAGGATCAGGCCTGGCGCCGCGCCAGCGCCAGGAACACGCCCAGGCCGACCATGGTCATACCCGAGAGACGGGTCATGAGGCGCTCACGTGCGTGGCGCGCCGCGCCCGACTGGAGCAGGCGATGCGCCAGCAGCACCGCGCCGATATCGGCCAGGGTGTTGAGGGTCACGCAGATTCCTCCCAGCAGCATCACCTGCCCCACCAGCGGCTCGGTGGGCACGACGAACTGCGGCAGGAAGGCCAGGAAAAAGAGCGCGGTCTTCACGTTCAGGGCCTCGACCACCGCCCCCTCGAGCAGGGCACGTCGCACACCCGACGCCTGCACCACCGACAGGTCCGAAGGGGGCGGGTTCTTGCGAAGCAGCAGGCGCAGGCCCAGGTACACGAGGTAGGCGGCACCAAGGTACTTGAGCACACTGAAGGCCAGCGCCGACTGGGCGATGACCAGCGACAGCCCGAAGGCGGCCGCCAACACATGGACCGAGCCGCCCAGTGCGGTGCCCAGGCAGGACGCCAGCCCCTCGGCTCGCCCACCCGCCGCGGTGCGGGCCACCACATACGCGATGCCAGGGCCCGGCGTCACGGCCAGCGCCAGGGCCGCCAGCAGGAACGCGAGCAGCGACATCAGGCGAACGTGCCCTTGTACTGATCGCGCAGCAGGTTCTTCTGCACCTTGCCCATGGTGTTTCGCGGCAGGTCGGTGACCACCACACAGCGCTTGGGAATCTTGAAGTTCGCCAGCTTGGCCTTGAGCGTGGCGATGAGGGCATCGCCCTCCAGCCGCGCGCCCGGCTTGGCCACCACCACCGCGACACCGACCTCGCCGAAATCCGGATGCGGCACGCCCACCAGCGCACTCTCGGCCACGCCGGGCAACTCGTTCAGGTAGCCCTCGATCTCGGCGGGATAGACGTTGTAGCCGCCGCTGATGATCAAGTCCTTGCTGCGGCCGACGATGGTCACATAGCCGCGTTCGTCGATGCGGCCCACATCGCCGGTCTTGAACCAGCTGTCGGGGGTGAATTCCTCTTTCGTCTTTTCGGGCATGCGCCAGTAGCCCTTGAACACGTTCGGCCCGCGCACCTCGATGCCGCCGATCTCGCCCACCGGCAGGTCGCGACCATCGTCGCCGCGCACGCGCAGGCCCACACCCGGCAGCGGAAAGCCCACGGTGCCGCCGCGGCGCTCGCCGTCCTCGGGCCGGTAGGGGTTGGAGGTGAGCATGGCCGTCTCGCTCATGCCGTAACGCTCCAGGATGGTCTGGCCGGTACGAGCCCGCCACTCGTTGAAGGTCTCCAGCAGCAGCGGCGCCGAGCCCGAGATAAAAAGGCGCATGTTGCGCACCGCTTCACGCGTGAGTGACGGCTCGGCCAGCATGCGCACGTACAGCGTGGGCACGCCCATGAACACGGTTGCCTCGGGCATGCGGGCGATCACGCGCTGGGGATCGAACTTGTTCAGCCAGATCATGCGGCTGCCGTTGATCAGGGCGCCATGCAAGGCCACGAACAGACCATGCACATGGAAGATCGGCAGCGCGTGAATCAGCACGTCGCCCCCCTCGGCCTGGCTTCTCCAGCCCCAGTAGTCCTTGAGCACTCGGGCGTTGGACAGCAGGTTGCCGTGTGTGAGCATGGCACCCTTGCTACGGCCGGTGGTGCCACTCGTGTAGAGAATGGCCGCCAGGTCGTCTTCGCCGCGGCGGGCGACCGTGTGCCGGTCGCTGTGGTGCACGGCGCGCTCCAGCAACGAACCGGTGCGGTCATCTCCCAACGTGTAGACATGACGCGTACCGGCCTGGAAGGCGATCTTGCTGACCCAACCGAAGTTCTTCGGGCTGCACACCACCACCGCGGGCTCGGCGTTGCCGATGAAGTACTCGATCTCCGCGCTTTGGTAGGCGGTGTTCAGCGGCAGGAACACATGACCCGCGCGCAGCGTCGCCAGATACAGCATCATGGCCTCGACCGATTTCTCCACCTGCACCGCGATACGCGAACCTGCAGGCAGCTTCAGCGACGCCAGCAGGTTGGCCATCATGGCGGTGGCGCGGTCCAGGTCGCGCCAGGAGTAGGCCAGGCCGTCATCGGTCTCGATGGCGACCGCGTCCAGGTCGGCGGGAAAAGCTGCCCGCAGGGCGGCAAAGAGGTTCTCGTTCTGTGTCGGCATGGCAATGAGGGCGCGCCTGGCAGGCGCGCAAGAGAAAAGAAGGGGGCCGCACCTGCGGCCCCTGGGTCAATCGAGCTTGGCGCCCGAAGCCTTGACCACCGCGGACCAGCGCTTGATCTCGGCGCTGATGAAGGCAGCGAACTGCTGCTGGTTCATGGCAGGGAACTCGGCACCCTGCCCGCCCCAGATCGCCTTGAGCTCGTCGCTCGCGCCGGCCTTGCGCACTTCTTCGATGATGCGCGCCTGCGCATCAGCCGGCGTGCCCTTGGGCGCCCACAGGCCGTACCAGGTGGTGACGGTGTAGTCCGGCAGGCCGACCTCGGCGGCACAGGGCACGTCGGGGAAGGCGGGATTGCGCTTGTTGCCGGAGACCATGAGGGCCTTGATCCGACCGGCCTTGATGTGGGCCGCCGACGAACCGAGTCCGTCGAACATCATGTCCACCTGCCCGCCCACCAGGTCACGCAGCGAGGGACCGGCGCCGGTGTAGGGGATGTGGGTGATGAAGGTCTTGGTCTGCTGCTTGAACAACTCGCCCGCCAGGTGGTGCGAGGTTCCGGTGCCGGCCGAGCCGTAGTTGAACTTGCCCGGGTTCTTGCGCAGGAGCTCCAGGAAAGCCTTGGCATCGGGCACGTTGATGTTCTTCGGGTTGACCACCACCACCTGGGGCACGTTGGCCACCATCAGCAGGGGCACTAGGTCCCGTTCGAGGTCGTAGTCAAGCTTGGGATACATCGAGGGCGCAATGGTGTGGTGCACGGCCCCCATGAAGATGTTGTAGCCGTCGGGGGCGGCCTTGGCCGCCACACCGGCGCCCACCGTGCCGCCCGCGCCGCCGCGGTTCTCGACCACCAGCTGGCGTCCGGTCTGCTTGGCGAACTGCACGGACAGGGGACGCGCGAAGGCGTCGGTGCCGCCGCCAGCGGGAAAGGGCACGACCATGGTCACGGGGCGCGAGGGCCAGCCGGCAGCGCCCTGTGCGCGCGCCAGAGGGGCCAGGGCCACCGCGCCTGCCGCGGTCGCAGCGCGCAGGATGTCTCGACGGTTCATGAAGGAATGCATGCTTTTGTCTCCATCTGGTGATATCCGAACCTCGGCGTCCGGCTGCTGCCGGCGCAGTCGCGGATTATCCCTGCCCCCGGCCGGCACGCCACCCAAGGGCTATTGCCCCCAGCACCATGGGCACGCACAGCCACTGCCCCATAGTCAGGCCCAGGGACAGCATCCCCAGGTGGGCGTCGGGCTCGCGGAAATATTCAGCGATGAATCGCAGCACGCCATAGCCGCCCAGGAAGGCTGCCGCCACCCGGCCTGCCGGTCGCGGCTTGCGCGCGTACAGCCACAGCAGCACGAACAGCAGCACCCCCTCCAGCAGGAACTGGTAGATCTGCGACGGGTGGCGGGGCAGCAAGGAGCCGCTGTGCGGAAACACCATGGCCCAGGGCAGGGACGGGTCGGCAGCGCGCCCCCAGAGTTCGCCGTTGATGAAATTGCCGATACGGCCAGAGGCCAGCCCCAGGGGCACGCACGGCGCGATCAGGTCCATCACCTGCCAGAACGGCTTGCCGCGCGAACGGGCAAACCACCACTGGGCCACGATCACCCCGACCAGCCCGCCATGAAAGCTCATGCCCCCGCGCCAGAGGGCGAACACCTCCAGCGGATTGGCCAGGTAGTCACCCGGCTTGTAAAACAGGATGTACCCCAGGCGCCCGCCCAGGATCACCCCCATCACCCCCAGAAACAGCATGTCCTCCACGTCCTTGGGCGTCCAAGCCGCGGGGCCGCTCGCCGAGGCAAAGGGCTCGTGGCGCAGGCGCCGGCGCGCCAACAGCAGGAACAGGCCGAAGGCCACCAGATAGGTCAGGCCGTACCAGTGAATGGCCAGCGGCCCGACCTGGAGGGCCACCGGATCGATCTGGGGATAGGTCAGCATGCGCGCGATTGTGCCCGCGACGGATGCGAGAATGCAGGGCTGGCTGCCACCCGAGCGGCCTCCTGCCTAAGACAAGAGACACCATGGACTCCAAGCCAATCAAGATCCATCTGCGCAGCAGCAACATCACCGAGGGCAAGTCACGCGCCCCCAACCGCTCCATGTACTACGGCATGGGCTATCAGGAAGGCGACTTCGGCAAGCCCATGATCGGCGTGGCCAATGGTCACAGCACCATCACCCCCTGCAACAGCGGCCTGCAAAAGCTCGCCGACGCCGCAGTGGCCGCCATCGAGGCCGCCGGCGGCAATGCCCAGATCTTCGGCACGCCCACCATCTCCGACGGCATGGCCATGGGCACCGAAGGCATGAAATACAGCCTCGTGAGCCGTGAGGTCATCTCCGACTGCATCGAGACCTGTGTCCAGGGCCAGTGGATGGACGGCGTGGTCGTCGTCGGCGGCTGCGACAAGAACATGCCCGGTGGCCTCATGGGCATGCTGCGCGCCAACGTGCCGGCCATCTACGTCTACGGCGGCACCATCCTCCCGGGGCGCTGGAAGGACCAGGACCTGAACATCGTGAGCGTGTTCGAGGCAGTCGGCCAGAACGCCGCGGGCAAGATGTCCGACGAGGATCTCAAGGCCATCGAGCAGAACGCCATTCCCGGCACGGGCTCCTGCGGCGGCATGTACACGGCCAACACCATGTCCTCCGCCTTCGAGGCGCTGGGCATCTCGCTGCCCTATTCGTCGACCATGGCCAACCCGCACGACGAGAAGATGAACTCGGCCAAGGAGTCGGCCCAGGTCCTGATCGAGGCGGTGAAGAAAGACATCAAGCCGCGCGACATCGTGACGCGCAAGTCCATCGAGAACGCGGTCGCCGTGATCATGGCGACCGGCGGCTCGACCAACGCCGTGCTGCACTTCCTGGCCATCGCGCATGCCGCGGGCGTGGAGTGGACGATCGACGACTTCGAGCGCATTCGCAAGAAGACCCCCGTGATCTGTGATCTCAAGCCCAGTGGCAAGTACCTGGCGGTGGACCTGCACCGGGCCGGCGGCATTCCGCAGGTCATGAAGGTCCTGCTCAAGGCCGGCCTGCTGCACGGAGACTGCATCACCATCAGCGGCCAGACCATTGCCGAGGTGTTGAAGGATGTACCGGACACCCCACGCGCCGACCAGGACGTGATCCGTCCGATCGACAAGCCGATGTACGCCGAGGGCCACCTGGCCATCCTCAAAGGCAACCTCTCGCCCGAGGGCGCGGTGGCCAAGATCACCGGCCTGAAGAACCCGGTCATCACCGGCCCGGCGCGCGTGTTCGACGACGAGCAGTCGGCGCTGCAGGCCATCCTGGCCGGCAAGATCAAGGCCGGCGACGTGATGGTGCTGCGTTACCTGGGTCCCAAGGGCGGCCCCGGCATGCCCGAGATGCTGGCGCCCACGGGCGCCCTGATCGGCGCCGGCCTGGGCGAAAGCGTGGGTCTGATCACCGACGGACGCTTTTCCGGTGGCACCTGGGGCATGGTGGTGGGCCACGTGGCCCCCGAGGCGGCGGCCGGCGGCACCATCGCGCTGGTGCATGAAGGCGACGCCATCACCATCGACGCCCACCAGCTCAAGTTGGAACTGAACGTGCCCGAGGCCGAGATCGCCAAGCGGCGCGCCGCCTGGAAGGCGCCGGCCCCGCGCTACACCCGGGGCGTGCAGGCCAAGTTCGCCTTCAACGCGTCCAGCGCCAGCAAGGGCGCGGTTCTGGACAACTACTGAGCTCGCAGGGACGGACGGGGGTCAACCACCCGCCCGCCCCGCGCGTTCTGGAAGTCCACCCCACCCGATCGCCTGCCGCCATGAAGCCTGCCCTCCTTCTCCTGGCCACTGCCTTCCTGGCCGGTCCCGCCTATGCCGACCAGGCCCTGGCCACAGCCAGGAACTGCATGACCTGCCACGCGGTGGACAAGGACGTGCTGGGCCCGTCCTTTCGCAAGATCGCCACCAAGTACGCCAACGACAAGGGTGCGGCCGACCGCCTCGCGGTCAAGATCATCAAGGGCGGCGGGGGTGTCTGGGGCACCGCCGTCATGCCAGCCAACCAGCAGGTCACCGAGTCGGAGGCCAAGAAGCTGGCGCTGTGGGCGCTGAGCCAGAAGTAAGCCGCCTGGCCGCCAACAAAAAACCGCCCGAGGGCGGTTTTTTGTTGGGCGCATGAAAACTCAGTTGGTCTGGGCCAACTGCTCCAGGATCGCCGGGTTCTGGTGAGCGCCTCACATCGCTCCGCGATATGAGCGCTCTCCGAATCCAGCCACGACGCTCGCGCGTCGACGCGCCTAGCGGCGCGCCCGGTTCAGTTGGTCTGGGCCAACTGCTCCAGGATCGCCGGGTTCTCCAGCGTGGAGGTGTCCTGCGTGATCGCCTCGCCCTTGGCAATGGACCGCAGCAGACGCCGCATGATCTTGCCCGAGCGAGTTTTGGGCAGGTTGTCGCCAAAGCGGATGTCCTTGGGCTTGGCGATCGGGCCAATCTCCTTGGCCACCCAGTTACGCAGCTCGGTCGCGATCTTCTTGGCTTCCTCGCCGGTCGGACGCGGGCGCTTGAGCACCACGAAGGCGCAAATCGCCTCGCCCGTCAGGTCGTCGGGACGACCCACCACCGCGGCCTCGGCCACCAGGTCGGTCTTGGCCACCAGGGCCGACTCGATTTCCATCGTCCCCATGCGATGGCCCGAGACGTTCAGCACGTCGTCGATGCGACCGGTGATGCGGAAATAGCCGCGGTCGGCGCTACGCACCGCACCGTCGCCAGCCAGGTAGTAGCCCTTGAGTTCTTCAGGGAAGTAGCTTTTCTTGAAACGCTCGGGGTCGTTCCAGATCGTGCGGATCATGGACGGCCAGGGGCGCTTGACCACCAGGATGCCGCCCGCGCCATGGGCCATGTCGTTGCCCTGCTCGTCGACGATCGCGGCCGTGATGCCTGGCAGCGGCAGCGTGCACGAACCCGGCACCAGCGGCGTCGCGCCCGGCAGCGGCGTGATCATGTGACCGCCGGTCTCGGTCTGCCAGAAGGTATCCACGATCGGGCAGCGCTCGCCGCCGACGTGCTTGTGGTACCACATCCAGGCTTCGGGGTTGATCGGCTCACCCACGCTGCCCAGAAGGCGCAGCGAGGTCAGGTCGTAGGACTTGGGGTGCACCTTGTCGTCGGCCTCCGAGGCCTTGATCAGGGAGCGGATCGCGGTGGGCGCGGTGTAGAAGATCGTGACCTTGTGCTGCTGGATCATCTTCCAGAAGCGGCCGGCGTCCGGGTAGGTGGGCACGCCCTCGAACACCACCTGGGTGGCGCCAGCGGCCAACGGGCCGTAGGCCACGTAGGTGTGGCCCGTGATCCAGCCGATGTCGGCGGTGCACCAGAAGACGTCCTTGGGCTGAATGTCAAAGGTCCACTGCATCGTGAGGTTGGCCCACAGCAGATAGCCCCCGGTGGAATGCTGCACGCCCTTGGGCTTGCCGGTCGAGCCCGAGGTGTAGAGGATGAACAGCGGGTGCTCGGCGCCCACGGCCACTGGCGCGCACTGCGTCGATTGACCCTGGAGCGCTTCGTCAAAGGTCTTGTCGCGGCCGGCCACCATGTTGCAGGCAGTGGCCGTGCGCTGGAACACCAGCACCGACTTGAGCGAGTCGCAGCCGCCCATCGCGATGCCTTCATCGACGATGGCCTTCAGGGGCAGCTCCTTGCCACCGCGCATCTGGTAGTTGGCGGTGATCACCGCCACCGCGCCGGCGTCGATGATGCGCTCATTGAGCGCCTTGGCCGAGAAGCCGCCGAACACGACGCTGTGCGTGGCGCCGATGCGCGCGCAGGCTTGCATGGCCACCACACCCTCGATGGTCATGGGCATGTAGACGATGACGCGGTCGCCCTTTTGGATGCCCTGCGCCTTGAGCGCGTTGGCGAACTGGCTCACGCGCGCCAGCAGCTCCTTGTAGGTGACCTGGGTGACCTTGCCGTCATCG
>JACCEC010130565.1_pt1 | contig 28484 bp, 23 predicted proteins | sample 7450121 | NCBI WGS metagenome assembly JACCEC01 (sample SAMN15323455, study PRJNA562643) | freshwater metagenome | isolation source: river surface water | place: USA:Blue River Watershed | collected 2017-08-18 | reverse complement strand
GAGTAAAATTTATCGACCGATGATTTGAGGGTTCCATCTTCGTTGTAGCGCACGTAAACCAAACCTTTCATGCCGATTTGTGGACGCTTTACCCATTCGGTAAGTTCGTCGATTTGTTTGCGGGTGTAGGAGTTGGCACCGGTTGCGCAGATGGCCACCACGCTTTCGGCTTCTTCAAAAATGGGGAATCCGTGGCCTTTTACCAAGGAATCTACATCGTGAATACGAAGGTCAAATCGGGTATCTGGTTTGTCGTTTCCGTAGAATTTCCAGGCATCGGCAAAGGTCATTCGAGGGAAGGATTCCAGGGTAACTCCTTTCACATCGTGGAAGAGGCGGCGGGTTAATCCCTCGAATGTGTTGAGGATGTCTTCTTGATGAACGAAGGCCATTTCGCAATCGAGCTGGGTAAATTCGGGCTGACGATCGGCGCGAAGGTCTTCATCGCGGAAGCAACGAACAATTTGGAAATATTTGTCGTAGCCGCCCACCATCAAGATTTGCTTGAAAGTTTGGGGTGACTGGGGAAGGGCATAAAATTGTTTTTCGTGCATGCGCGATGGCACAACGAAATCACGGGCTCCTTCCGGCGTTGATTTGATGAGGTAGGGTGTTTCGATTTCGAGGAACTCCATTTCGTCCATGAATCGACGGGTGGTTTGCAGGAGTTGGTGGCGAAGTAAAAGGTTATTTTTTAGCGGATTGCGTCGAAGATCGAGGTAGCGGTATTTCATGCGCAGCTCTTCGCCTCCATCGGTTTCGTCTTCAATGGTGAAGGGTGGAATTTCGGAAGCGTTGAGGATGTTGAGTTGAGAGAGGAGGATTTCAATTTCTCCGGTAGGCATTTTAGGATTTTTTGCTTCCCGTTCGATCACGGTTCCGGTGACTTGAATCACGAATTCACGGCCGAGTGTTCTCGCTGCGGATTTGAGTTCTTCGGCAGCGTTTTCATTGAGGATGATTTGGGTAATTCCGTAACGATCGCGCAAGTCGATCCACATCATGGCGCCTTTGTCGCGGACGCGCTGTACCCATCCGGCGAGGGTTACGGTTTGGTTGTTGTGGGAGAGTCGGAGTTCGCCGCAGGTATGGGTTCGAAACATGGGTGATTTTTTTTTACAAAATTACGAAAAGAAAGGGATGGTTGGGGTGGAAGGGAGGGGTAGAATTTTGCAGATGGTTGGAGCGTTCGCTTTTGAGATTCAGAGGGGTCTCGGTAATAATCCCGACATTCGTCGGGAAAGGGTTCCTAATAAGAAGGTTGAAGGGTAGTTCCCTGAGTCGTGTCGGGTGGTTCTTGAGTCGCTCCCTGAGAATCGCGAAGGGAGCGGGGCGGTGTCTTCGAGAGCCTCAGACACCGGATCGCCCTGTTGGGTTCAACTATGTGTTGAACCCAGAAAAACAAAAAAGCCCCGACGAATGTCGGGGCTTTTTTGTTATGATGTTTTGGGAATTATCCCAAATAACTCTTCAACATTTTGCTGCGGCTGGTGTGGCGCAAGCGCTTCAGCGCTTTGTCTTTGATCTGACGAACGCGCTCGCGGGTAAGATCGAAACGCTCGCCAATGTCTTCCAAACTCAAGCCGTGGTCTACGCCAATGCCAAAATACAATTTCACTACCTCACGCTGACGGTCGGTTAAAGTGGCCAAAGAGCGTTCAATTTCGTTGGCGAGCGACTCGTGCATCAAGCCTTCGTCGGCAATCTCGGCGTCTTCATTCACCAAAACATCCAACAACGTATTCTCTTCTCCCTGAACGAAAGGTGCATGCATGGAAACATGGCGTCCGCTGATGTTCAAAGTATTTTCTACTTCGTCCGAAGAAATGTCCAACAACGCAGCCAATTCTTCCACCGATGGATCGCGCTCGAATTCTTGCTCCAATTGCGAAAACGCTTTCGAAATTTTATTCAACGAACCTACACGGTTCAACGGCAATCGAACAATACGGCTGTGCTCGGCCAAGGCCTGCAAAATCGACTGACGAATCCACCAAACGGCGTAAGAAATGAATTTAAATCCACGGGTTTCGTCGAAACGTTTGGCGGCCTTAATCAATCCTAAGTTTCCTTCGTTGATCAAATCACTCAGCGTTAAACCTTGGTTTTGGTATTGTTTCGCCACCGAAACCACAAATCGGAGATTGGCTTTCGTCAATCGCTCCAACGCGGCTTGGTCTCCTTCCCGAATGCGACGTGCTAATTCTTCCTCCTGTTCAGGAGTGATCAAATCAACCTTTCCAATCTCTTGCAAGTATTTTTCCAAGGATTGGCTTTCGCGATTGGTAATGGATTTCGTGATTTTTAACTGCCTCATAATCTTTTTTGATGTTCCTGAGAAACCATAGGTATCCCAATTAAGTTGCAAAAATAAGAAAAACCTTCCTTTTTCTTCGCTTTTTTTTAAGGCTTCTTTGCCTTTTCTTTAAAACCCTTTTCACTTCCTTTCGTTTTATCCTTATGCAGAAAGATGTAGCATCTGAAAATAAAGAAAACCAATCCCTTTATTACCACGGTGAAGCCAAGTTTTCACCCATTCCTCTGACCGTTTCCTCCCCCGTGATCAAAGCCACCGATAAGGGAAAAATACGCGCCAATGCCGTTCAAAGCATGATGGAGCACGCCCAACAACAGATGGATCTCCTGCGAAAACAGGCGCAACTGATCATGGATCAGGTCGCCGAAATCGAGCAGCGCATGAAACTATCCGAAGAAATTTACGCAGCTGATCTCTCCTTTGAACCCGTTGTTGGACAAACCTACCACCTCTACGAACGCGAAAATGGGAAGAAATTCGTCTCCATTGTGGGCCCCACCGAATGGGGAAGATCCAAAACCGATTTGGCCCACCTCGCTACTGTTATCCTTTTGGCCGATAAATCTTGGAGCTTCGTGAAAAATTCAGAGAAATGAAGTAACTTCGTTTCCTATTTTTAACCCATGAGTCATCGGAATTTAGTCATCATCCCCACGTACAAAGAGCGGGAAAACATCGAGAAAATCTTGCGAAAAGTCTTCTCCTTGTCTCTCCCTTTCCACGTTTTGGTGGTCGACGATAACTCTCCCGACGGAACTCAAGACATTGTTCGCTCCCTTCAATTGGAGTTTCCCGAACAACTTCACCTGTACCCCCGGGCTGGAAAATTGGGATTAGGCACCGCCTATTTGGAAGGATTCACTTGGGCATTAAAGCATAACTACGATTATGTTTTCGAGATGGATGCCGATTTTTCGCACAATCCCGATGACCTTCTTCGTTTGTATCATGCCTGTGCTGTGGAGGGGAATGATTTGGCCATCGGCTCTCGGTACGTTACCGGAGTGAACGTGGTGAACTGGCCGATGAGTCGAGTGATGCTCAGTTTCTTTGCATCGAAGTACGTGAAGTTCATGACTGGCATGCCGGTGAACGACGCTACGGCTGGGTTTATGTGCTATTCATCAACCTTGCTCAAAAGCATTCAATTCAACAAAGTGAAGTTTGTGGGGTATGCTTTTCAAATTGAAATGAAATTCACCGCTTGGGCAAAGAAATTTAAAATGGTGGAAGTCCCCATCATCTTTACCGACCGCACCGAGGGTCAAAGCAAGATGAGCAAAGGAATTATTCGCGAAGCCGCTTTCGGCGTAATTTCGCTCAAGCTCCGTTCCATTTTCGGAAAATTTTAAATCATGCGTACGCTTATTACCAACATTGGATTCTTGGCCCAGGTCGAAGAGTCCGATATTCCTTGCAGAAAAGGATCAGAAATGAAGCATTTGCCCGTTTTGGAAAATGCTTTTTTGTTGATTGAAGATGGAAAATATTCCGATTACGGCCCCATGGATCAAGCTCCGGAGCGCGCTGATGCTTTCATCGATGCCGATGGTGGCGCCGTGCTTCCCGGCTGGACCGATTCTCACACCCATTTGGTTTACGCCGGCAGCCGAGAATTGGAGTACCGCGATAAAATTTTGGGATTAACCTACGAACAAATTGCAGCCAACGGAGGAGGGATTTTAAATTCGGCGAAACGATTGCAGCAAACTTCGGAAGCGGAATTGCTGGATCAAGCGTGGGCGAGATTGCAAGAAATTCGCAGTTTTGGAACGTGCGCCGTGGAAATTAAATCGGGGTACGGGCTCACCGTAGCCGATGAATTGAAAATGTTGCGGGTAGCCCGTACCCTGAAAGAGCAGGGCGAAATCACCGTAAAAACAACCTTATTGGGCGCTCACGCCCTGCCCGTGGAGTTCAAACAAAATCGTTCCGCTTACATCGATTCGGTGGTGAACGACATGATTCCCCAAGCGGCAGGGGAGGGGTTGGCCGATTACTGTGATGTTTTCTGCGACCGAGGATTTTTCACGGTAGAAGAAACCGATCGAATTTTGGAAGCTGGATTAAAATACGGCTTGAAACCCAAAATTCACGCCAACGAGTTGGATTACAGCGGAGGAATTCAGGTAGGCGTGAAACACGGCGCCATTTCGGTGGATCACTTGGAATTTACGGGGGAGGAAGAGATGGAGGTGTTGTTGCATTCGAATACCATGCCCACCCTTTTACCGTCAACAGCATTTTTCCTCGGCTTGCATTACCCACCCGCCCGAAAAATGATGGATGCCGGTTTGCCGGTTTCCCTGGCTACCGATTACAATCCGGGCAGTTCTCCCAGTGGCAACTTCCCGTTCATCATTGCATTGGCATGCATCCAAATGCGCATGTTGCCTGAAGAGGCCATCAATGCAGCGACCATCAATGCAGCATATGCATTGGAATTGCAGAACCAGTTGGGAAAGATAAAAAAAGGATTGCCTGTCAATTGTTTCATTACCCAAAAAATTCCATCTTTGAGCTACCTTCCTTATTCGTTTGGAAGCAATTTGATCAAAAAGGTAATTTCCAATAAAGTTTAATTATGTGCGGCATTTTCGGCGAATTTCATACAGGTAAGAATCGGAATTTATCCTCCGATATTTTTGAAAAAATCAATGATTTGAATTTTCAAAGAGGACCCGATTCAGGTGGAAGATTTGAATTTGAGAATCACGTTCAATTGGGATTTCGCCGATTAGCGATTTTAGATTTGAGTTCGGCCGCCAATCAGCCCATGGTTTCTCCTGATGGGCGATGGGCGATGGTTTTTAATGGGGAGGTTTATAACCACAAAAAAATTAAGGCCCTTCTTCCAGAGGGAAAATATCAATTTAAAACCACCTCGGATACCGAAGTTATTTTGTATGCCATGGATCATTTTGGTCCAATGGAGGCTGTAAAGTTGTTGGATGGCATGTTTGCCATTGGATTGGTTGATCTATTCAAGGATGAACTGTATTTGTTCCGTGATTTCGCCGGAATAAAGCCGCTTTTTTACGGAAAAAAATCTGGATCTATTGTTTTTGGTTCCCAATACGACCAAATTACAAAGCATCCACTTTTTACGAATGAACCCGTTAACCAAGAAGTATTGAGTGTTTTTCTTCGTTGGCACTACGTTCCAGCTCCATTGGGCATGTTGGAAAATACTGGTCAGTTGCTTCCGGGGAGCTGGCTTCATGTTTCAAAAGACGGAAATGTACGTCAAGGTAAGTATTGGGAGTTCGATCCTTTCCGTCCATCCACCATCACTTCTGAAAAAGAAGCGCTTGGATATTTGGAACAAAACCTTCTCGAAAGTATTGAAATGGAGATGGAGTCGGATGTTCCCCTGGGTGCATTTTTGAGCGGTGGCATTGATTCTCCGTTGGTGGTTTCCATGGCGCAAGAAAAAGTCAATGGGAAATTAAAAGCCTTCAGTATTGGAAGTGAAAGCAAGGTGCACGACGAAAGTGAAGATGCATCTTGGTATGCTCGAAAAATTGGAGTTGATCATCACTTGGAAAAAATGAACGCAGCTTCAGCATTGTCCATTCTGCCCGAAGTTTTGAAAACCATGCGTGATCCCATTGCCGATTTTTCCATCATTCCTACCTATTTGGTTTCAAAATTGGCGAGAAAGGAAGTTACCGTGGCACTTTCTGGAGACGGAGGGGATGAGTTGTTTTTTGGTTACGAACGATTTTTTTCCATGGGAAAAAACTTCAATTATTTGAATGATCCTCTCTGGAAACGTAAATGGGCCTATTACCTCAACTTTAAATTGTTGAAGAATAAAAAAGTAAATTCGGCGATTTTTACTCAGGACCTTGGTGCCTACCATGCCGAACTACACAGTCGATTCAAGCCTTCGAAGATTAGAACGGTTTTTTCAGATTTCAAAGAATATTTCCCCGATGAAGCCTTTTTCTTCAGTAAGAATTGGAATCCAAAATCGGAGGAGGAGTTGGTACAGCAGGTTGCTTATGCCGAATTTTATGGAATGATGCAAAAAACCTTGGTCAAGGTTGATCGTGCTAGCATGGGAGTAAGTTTAGAAGTTCGGGTTCCTTTTTTATTGAAAAGCAACATTGAAAAAGCCATTGATATTAGTCCGTGGTTAAGCTATGGAAACGGAAAAAAGAAGGAGATTTTGAAGCAATTGTTGCGCAAACGTTGCCCTGGAGCCCCCATCGATGAACGAAAGCGCGGTTTTACCATTCCATTGAATTCGTGGATTAATCAAGAATTAAAATCGAGTTTCGAGGAAGTTCTCAACGATCAAAATTTCCTTCAAACTTTTGGTTTTAACCAAGAAGGCATTCAACAATTAATGAAACAACACGCCAATGGTGTTGATGAAAAATGGCCACTGTTTACTTTATTTGCATTGTCTAATTGGAATAATATCAGAAAATGAAAAACATTGCCCTAACTTTCTTCCTATTGGCTTTTTCTTTCTTTGGAATTTCCCAAACTCTTCGAATTAAAATCACACAGCCCTCTCAAAACAGCATTCAATTGTTCGATCATTATGGGGAGCGAACTCGTTTGGTGGATTCAGCCTTCATCAATGGTAAAGGTGAATACGTATTTTCCATCAAATCGAATTGGAAGCCTGGTTTATACACCTTGAAGTTGGGGAAAGATTTGAAGGCCCAATTTTATGGAGGTGAAGAAGCAGAGCTCGATCTGATCATCAGCGGCAAGGAAGATATTTCATTGGTAACCAGCCTCACTGCGCCCATTGATAGCATTGTAATTCTTCAAAGTGAAGAGAATAAAGTGTATTTTCAGTACCAAAAAAGAGATAAATTTATTTCAAATCAGTTGGGGGTGTTGAATGAACTGCCCAATTATTTCCCCGAAAAAGATCCATTTTTTGCTCCTGTGCAAAAAAGGTATAATGCACTCCAAAAAGAATATCGTTCTGAAGTGGATGTTTTGTTGCTGAAAAATCAGTCAACCTTGGCGTCGCGATATATAAAAACGCTTCGTTACCCTTTCATGCCGTTCAATTTGCCAGTTCAAGATCGATTGGCCTATATGAAAGCTCATTGGTTTGATGAGGTTAATTTTTCAGATACTTCCTTGATCAACACCAATTTGCTTACGAAGAAAGCTTGGGGTTATATCCAATTATACCGCGAACAATCGCTCAATAAGACCCAACAAGAACCTTTGTTTGCCGCTGCTGCCGATACTGTGATTTCCAAATGTTTGATCAATGAAACCATGGCCATTTTCATGCGAAACCAACTGGTGAAATTGTTCGAAATGTTGAGCATGGACAATGCGGTAAATCAATTGGCTGAGCGCTACGCCACCATTGGCTCCTGCACTGATCATGAGGGAGATGCGTTGAAAAAGCGATTGGAGGGAAGTAAGAAATTGGCCATCGGAAACGTAGCTCCCGAAATCATCGGTACTACCGTTGATGGAAAGTTCTTCGACGCCTCCACCATCAAAACGGAAAAAACGCTTTTGGTTTTTTGGGCCTCATGGTGTCCGCATTGCAAGCAAGAAATGCCCGAGTTGAAAAAATTGTATGATGCAAAGAAGCCCAATAGCTTCGAAGTGGTTGCTGTATCCATCGATACGAATGTCCTGGAATTGAAGACTTATTTGGCGGAAAAGCAAATCCCATGGACCACATTATTTGATGGAAAATCGTGGTTTGGTGCTTTACCCAATGCCTATAACCTGTACGCTACTCCCGTTTTTTATGTGTTGGATAAAAACCGTAAAATCATTGGAAAGGGCGGTAGCTTAGAGGAGGTAACCGAATATCTCCGTTAAAGTTTTTTGGCTCGATTGGTGCGGAATTCCTGCAAAAATTGAGTGGCAAAAACAAACTGATTGAGGGTTGGATTATCCGACAAAAGGATGTCGGTTTTGTTTCCTTCCCAACTTTTTTCACCCTTGTGAGCAAAAAGTATGTAGTCACCAATTTCCATGACCGAATTCATGTCGTGGGTATTCACAATGGTGGTGATGTTGAATTCTTGCGTAATTTCTTGAATCAGAGCATCAATCTTGATGGAAGTTAAAGGGTCGAGTCCGGAATTCGGTTCGTCGCAAAATAGGTATGCGGGATTGAGAACAATCGCACGAGCGATACCCACTCTTTTTTGCATCCCGCCAGAGATTTCGCTGGGGAATTTTTTGTTGTTTCCGGTTAGACCAACTCGTTCCAATACCAAATTTACCCGATCCAACATTTCCGATTTGGAGCGATTTGAAAACATCTTCAAAGGCAATATTACATTTTCTTCCACGGTCATAGAGCTAAATAATGCAGCTCCTTGAAACAGCATGCCAATTTTCTCACGGATTTCTTTTTTAGCTTCTTCTTCCAATTGATGAAAGTTTTGGCCATCCAACAATACTTCTCCGGAGGTAGGGACAATCAATCCAACCATGGTTTTCATCAAGACCGATTTTCCGCTTCCGGAGGCACCGATGATCATGTTTACTTTTCCCGGCATAAAGGTGGCTGAAATTCCTTTAAGAACTTCTTGATCTCCAAAGGTTTTTCGGATGTCTTTGAGTACAATCATAACAACAATTGGGCAAGAATATAGTCAGACAAAAGGATGATCATGCAGCAATAAACTACGGCTTTGGTGCTAGCTTCTCCTACTTCTCGAGCGCCGCCTGTAATGTTATATCCTTGATAACTGGCTACCGAGGCGATAAAAAAGGAATAGGTAAACGCCTTGATCATGGAGAAGTAAAAGGTGAAGGGCATAAAGGTGGAACGAGCTCCTTGAATGAACTCGTCGGAGGTGAGAATGCCGGTAATGTCTCCAACCACCATTCCACCAACCAAACACAAAATTTCGGAGAAAACAACCAAGATGGGAATCATGATGAGGGCAGCACAAATTTTTGGAAGGATGAGGAAGGAAGCTGAGTTAACTCCCATCACTTCTAAAGCATCGATTTGTTCGCTTACCTTCATCGTGCCAATTTCTGATGCGATGTTTGATCCAATTTTCCCGGCCAAAACCAACGTCATGATGGTTGGCGCCAATTCGAGAATGGAAGAGTCAGACACGATGGCGCCAATGGTGGTTTTCGGAATAAACGAAGCCACCAATTGATAGGCCGTTTGAACCGTGGTCACCATTCCAGTAAACAAGGATACAATGGCAACAATTCCGGCAGAACCTAATCCAATGTCCCAGCAGGAACGAACAAACGACTCCCGAAAGAGGGAACCGCTCTCAGGTTTTTTGAAAACCCGTTGCAATAACATCAGGTAATTCCCGAAGTGGTAAAAAAATCGCATAAAACAAAGGTAAAGAAAGATTCTAGAATCCTCTTTCGTTATATTTGTGTAATCGTGTTAAATCCTATTCCCTAAACCACATTCATGCAGAAAATTTGGCAAATCCGAATGACCGCCATCACCATGGGAGTGGGTATGATTGGATTATTAATCATTCAGTTCGTCTGGTTTAACAACGCAGCCGAATTGGAATTTACAAATTTTGTCAATCAAGTCAACCAATCACTCAATCAAACATCTCAAGATCTGGAATCTCGAGAGTCCTTTCAAACTTTGTTGAAAGTGGCCAATTTGGAAGATGTACAAATCAAATTTACGAATCGTCAAACCAATTTAGGGAGAAATCCCAATTCTTTGGCTTCTGAATTAATATTGAATGAAACCACAAAAAAAATGATCGAGGATTTTCCCGATTCATTAGGTGTTATTTCGGACAAAAATTCCTTGAAAAACCTTCAACTTATTTTAGCTGATCCCTTTTTCGTTCAATCGGAAGAATTCTCAAATCCGCTCATTCGGGAGGTAAATCGAATTCGGCAGCTTAGCATGGGTGAACGTATTACCCCTAAAACCATCGATAGTTTAGTGGATTTGAATTTGAAGACCACCGGTATTCAACGAAGTTTCGAATTCTCCATCGTTTCGGGAACCGATTCGTTAATAAGGAAAATCAATTCCGGGTATTTTAATCATGTTCATGGCGATTCGATCAACTTCATTACGCAGTTGTTCCCGAACGACATTTCTTTTCCCAAGAATTATCTAACTGTACAATTCAAAAATCAGAATTCGTATTTCATTCAATCCATTTCAAGTTTAATTATCTCTTTCTTTTTCACCTTTGCCTTGATTCTTTTGGGCGCAATTTTCAGTTTGAGGGCCGTATTACGATTGCAGCGATTGGCTGAGATGAAAAATGATTTCATCAACAACATGACCCACGAATTAAAAACACCCATCGCAACCATTGTGCTGGCCGCTGAATACTTGAAGGAATGGTCGGAAAAAAGCAATGAACCTACCTTGACCCGATTCTCACAAGTTATTTTGGAAGAAAATAGCCGGATGCAGGACAATGTCGATAAAATTCTCAATACCAGTTTGCTCGAAAAGTCAGATTTCCAATTGAAGTTATCTCCGGTGAATATTCACGAAATCATCATGTCGCTTCAAGGGAATAACGAGCTGAAGCTTCAGGCCAAGAACGGACATTTGGAATTGCATTTGAAGGCACATAGTTATTTAATCAAAGCCGATAAAACGCATATCATTAACGTATTCAATAACTTAGTGGATAATGCCATCAAGTATTGTGAAGGAGAACCCGTGATTGAAATTACCACTGAAAACATTCCCGATGGTTTATTGATTTCCATCAAAGACAATGGAATTGGAATGTCTCCAGCCCAACAAAAAAGGGCATTCGATAAGTTTTATCGGGTATCAACCGGAGATTTGCACGATGTTAAAGGATTTGGATTGGGTCTTTCTTACGTAAAGTTTATTATGGAAAATCATAACGGCACCATTAAATTGCAGTCAGAATTGGGCAAAGGTGCTACATTTACCCTGTTTTTGCCCTTTATTCAACCCACCAAAAAGCTGTAACCATGGAAAATATGTTGGAAGGAAAGAAGATTTTATTTGCAGAAGATGATGTGAATCTCGGAGCAATTCTTGCCGAACGTCTGAAACAAAAGGGATTCAAGGTTATCCATTGTTCGGATGGTGAAAAAGCGCTCAAGGAGTTTAAAAACGACAAGTTTGACTTGTTGATTTTGGACATCATGATGCCCTTGAAGGATGGATTTTCTCTGGCACGCGAAATTCGAATGACCGATGAAAACACCCCCATCATCTTTGTCACTGCCCGTTCACTCAAAGAAGATGTCATAAAAGGATTTCAGTCGGGCGGAGACGATTACATCACCAAGCCTTTCAGCATGGAAGAGTTGTTGATGCGCATCCAAGCCGTTCTTCGGCGCACTTCGTCACGGGTTGAAAGGGTGGAAGAAAGCGCCGAAACGGATATTTTTGAATTTTCGGAAGTGGTCTTTAACAGTGTAATTCAATCGCTTCAAGTTCGCGATCAAACCTACAAACTCACCTCAAAAGAGTCGGAACTCCTTAAAATTCTATGCAACAATATGAATGAAGTGGTGCCACGCGATGTTGCCCTTCGTAAAATTTGGGGCGACGATACTTACTTCAATGGCAGATCCATGGATGTTTTTATTTCCAAATTAAGAAAGTTGATGAAAGAAGATGCCCGTATCGAAATCATGAATGTTCACGGAAAAGGATTCAAATTGGTGGTTTTAGCTTAACCCTATGTTTCAATTTTACAAATTCATTGCACCCACTTGGTACCATCGATTACCACCTAAAAAATCATTTGTTTATTTCCTAGATTACCGAAAGCTACCCGCCGAAATTCAATCGCATATCGACCTTGATTATCAGTACAAAAGCGAGGTCGGCATGTACATGGATGCTGCATTTCAAGCTTGGAATCGGGGTGTTATGTTGAATGAACCCCAATTTGAATTAAAGGAAACCGGCAGAATTCCCCTAGCCGATGAGTACCGTTTCGTAAAAAAGTATTTCAATCCGTTTTTCGCATGGTACATTTTTTTCATTCAATTCCTTACCCTTCGAAACCCGTTTAGCCAATTGTTGGGGATGTTTCAATCTTTGGGGGTAAAACGCTTGAATTTGTACCAAAAGAGTGTACCCCTTCCGGAATTCGGAGGAGGTGATTTCCCGTTATTTCAATCCAATCCATTGGTTACGGTTATTATTCCCACTTTGAATCGATACACCTATTTGAAAGATGTTTTTCGCGATTTGGAAAAGCAAACTTATACCCATTTCGAGGTGATTGTGGTCGACCAAACTTCTCCTTCCGATTCAACTGTTTTTGAAGGATGGAATCTCGATTTAAAAGTGATTTATCAAGAAGAAAAGGCGCTGTGGCTCGCTCGAAATACCGCTATTCAACAAAGTAAAGGCGATTGGATTTTGCTTTACGATGACGATTCTTTGGTGGATCCCGATTGGATTGAGAATCATTTGAAGTGCTTGGATTATTTCAAATGTGATATTTCTTCGGGAGTATCCATTTCAACCGTTGGAGGAAAAGTGCCGGCTTCGTACGCCTACTTCAAGTGGTCGGATCAAGTAGATACCGGCAACGTTTTATTGCCGAGGAAGATATTCCGAGAAATTGGGTTGTTCGATCGGCAATTTGAAAAACAGAGAATGGGCGATGGAGAGTTTGGCTTGCGAGCTTACTTGAATGGCTATTCCAACGTTTCTAACCCGCTCGCAAAAAGGGTTCACCTCAAAGTAGGGGAGGGCGGCCTGCGTCAAATGGGAAGTTGGGATGCCTTTCGCACCAAAAGCTGGAGCAGTCCGCGACCCATTCCCAGCGTGCTTTACCTCACCAGAAAATACTTCGGTACGTCAACGGCTTTGTATTTGTGCTTTCAAAAAATCCCACTTTCGGTCATTCCTTACCAATACAAAAGCAATAAAATCATGGCCTTGTTTGCCTATCCAATGGCCCTAGTCCTTTCGCCAATTTTGATTTTTCAGTTGGTGAAAAGTTGGAGACAGGCTTCCGAGAAATTGAGGGAAGGTGCAAAAATTGCTGAATTAAAGTAATTTAAAAGGTACCCACGGATTTAAGGCATTTCCCATCGCCCAATCGGTTACCGAATTAATTTCGGAAAAATGAAGGCAGCCTTCTGTGACTGCTTCTCCTTCCGGAGTTCCCCAACGAAGGGCCGCAGCTTTGGCGGTGCTCCATACTCCATGGGCTCCATTCGGATGCGTGAACCATTGCCCTTGGCGTTTCCAAAACAAAGCCGAATGGCATCCTTCCACCAATTCTTCATCTTGATTCATCAGCAAGGCCTCGTCCCAACCCCGATCAAAAATCTTTTTTTCAACCTGAGCATAGAAAAACGAGGAATTCAATTTCATCCATTGGTATTTCCCTTTCGGAAGGTGCTCATCCAAAACCAAGCCACCACTCCATTGGATCTCCATTTGCTTTTCCCATGGAAAAACCTGAACAAGGGTTTCCACTTTTCCACGATTACCATATTGCACCCCTTCTCCCGTCCAAAGATGTGTTCTAACCCGAGCCGATTCGGTTGTTAGGATACTCTGAATCCAATTTTCCCATTCGGTTTCTTGGAATGGCGATTCGATTCCCATGGCTTCACAACTTTTTGTCCATCGTTCAAAGTGCAGCTCAAGCCATGGAATGTGTCCCTTCTCCACCCGAAGAGTATCAAAAAAACCATCTCCATACAAAAAGGAACGATTGGTAAGATGAATGTGAAAGTCATCCATTTTTTTTCTTTGGCCGTTATGAAGAAGGTACATCCGTGAAATCGTTTAACTTTGCAAAAAAAAGCAATTTCATGGCACTTCAAAAATTAATTACCCTCGACCAGTTCATTATTGAGAAAGAAAAGGATTTTCCGTATGCCAAGGGCGAGCTTTCAAGTTTGTTACGCAACATCGGTGTGGCAGCTCGAGTGGTGAATTGGGAAGTGCGCAAAGCCGGGTTAGCCGGGCTTTTAGGTGCGGTGGGTACCGAAAACATTCAAGGAGAGCAGCAACAGAAATTGGATGTATATGCCAATGAACAATTTATTTCTGCTTTATCGGCTTGCGGAGATGTTTGCGTGATTGCTTCAGAAGAAAACGATGAATGCATTCCTGTGATCAACGAACAGAGTAAAAATGCCAAATACGTGGTTTGTATCGATCCTTTGGACGGATCCGGAAACATCGATGTGAATGCTTCGATTGGGACCATTTTTAGCATCTATCGTCGGGTTTCATTAAGTGGTCCTGGCCGCTTGGAAGACTGTCTACAGAAAGGTACCGAGCAAGTTGCGGCCGGATATGTGATTTACGGTTCCAGCACCATGCTGGTATACACCACCGGAAAAGGGGTGAACGGATTTACGTTGGATCCCGCCATCGGTGCATTTTGTTTGTCGCATCCCGACATGAAAATGCCTCAAGATGGAGCCATTTATTCTATCAACGAAGGGAATTACATCAAGTTTCCTGAAGGAGTGAAACGGTACATCAAGTATTGCCAAGAAAGTGATGCTGCAACCAACCGCCCATTCAGCTCTCGCTACATCGGTTCCATGGTGGCCGATTTGCACCGTAATTTACTGCGTGGAGGTGTGTTCATGTATCCCGAAACTGAAAAAACACCCAACGGAAAGCTGCGTTTGTTGTACGAATGCAATCCGTTTGCCTTCATCATAGAGCAAGCCGGCGGGAAGGCTTCTACCGGGAAGAACCGCATCATGGAAATCGTTCCTACCGATCTTCACCAACGTACGCCCATCATCATTGGATCTACTTTGATGGTTGAAAAAATTGAACAATTTATCTCAGAATCTGAACAATAAAATGAATCGTCTCTTTACTCTTCTGGTTTTTTTGTTTCCCTTTTTTGCGGGATGCCAAAACCAAACCCCATCAAAAAAAGTTCAGTCTAAAAAACAACCGATGAATACCACCACAACCCCAGCGAAATTAGATACGGCTACCTTTGGTGGTGGCTGCTTTTGGTGTACCGAAGCCATGTTTGCCGAACTTAAAGGCGTAACATCTGCTGTTTCTGGGTACTCCGGGGGTACCGTAAAAAATCCTTCGTACAAAGAAGTGTGCTCCGGTACAACCGGTCATGCGGAAGTGATTCAAGTGACGTACGATCCTACCATGATAACCTTCGCTCAATTGATGCAGGTATTCTTCCTTACCCACGATCCTACCACTTTGAATCGGCAAGGAAACGACATTGGAACCCAATACCGTTCGGTGGTTTTTTACCGCAACGAAGAAGAGAAGCGCATTGCGCAGGAAACCATTGCCGAGGTGGCCACTTCCGGTGTTTATTCCGATCGAATTGTAACGACGTTAGAGCACTTTGAAGTCTTTTTCAAGGCTGAAGATTACCACCAAGATTACTTCAGCCAAAATTCCAATCAGCCTTATTGCAGTTTGGTGATTAATCCTAAATTGATGAAGTTTCGAAAAACGTTCGAATCGCTGTTGAAATAAGGATTAAGGCTGTTTGAGCGTTGCGGCATAGGCCGCAACCGATTTGATTTCTTCGGGGTTGAGGATGCCTTTGTACGATGCCATTTTACCTGATAGTGAGCCGTTTTCAATGATGTAGGCCATGCCCGCAGCATTGAGGTTGGATTTGCTTAAATCGGCTGCTCCGTTCGTTCCAGCTTTTCCATCAACTCCGTGGCAAGCAACGCAAATGCTGGTGTAAATTTCTTTTCCCGATCTTGCGGCCGTAGGTTTCGATTCTTGAGTGGAATTTTGTCCGCCGCAAGCCATCAAACTTGCCATCAAAGCCATCAAATAGAATTTTTGGTCGCCCATAAAATATTTCGTTTCAGTCCGTCAAATTTCGTTCTTTTTATGGGAGATTTTTCCATCAATTTTTGAAAAATTTCCTCAGTAATTTCTTCCCACTTGATATTTTCCCAAGAAGATTGTGCGTTAAATTTTGGTTCGGCATGCGGTTTGGAAAAACGATTCCACGGACAAACCTCCTGGCAAATGTCGCATCCAAAAATCCAGCCTTCCGATTTGCCATCGAATTCGGCAGGAATTTGATCTTTTAATTCAATGGTTAAATAGCTGATGCATTTCGATGCATCGAGATGGTAGGGCGAAAGTGCTTGGGTTGGACAGGCATCGATACAACGGGTACATGTTCCGCAATGATCGGTCGTTGGTCCGTCGGGTTCAATGGCCCAATTGCCAATGATTTCAGCAAGGAAAAAATAGGATCCTACGTTTTTAGAAAGCAATAGTGTGTTTTTTCCTTGCCATCCCAAGCCCGATTTTTGGGCCCACTGACGTTCCATAACTGGAGCTGAATCTACAAAAATTCGACCTTCAAAGGTGCCATAGGTTTTTTCCAATTCCTTCACCAATTGGCGCACTTTTTCTTTAAGAACGTGATGATAATCTTCACCATAAGCGTATCGGGCGATTTTCAATTTCCCATTCGATATTTGGTCATTTTCAGGATAATAATTGAATGCCAAAGAGATGACTGTTTTTGCTCCTGGGACCAAAAGGCATGGATCGAGTCGTTTATCGAAATGATTTGCCAAATATCCCATCTGGCCATGATTTCCTTGCAAAAGCCACTGTTCGAGTCGTGGAGCTTCTTCCTCCAGAAATGTGGCTTTTGATACTCCGCAGCTAACAAAACCCAAATCTTGGGCCGCTTTTTTCAACGGTCCAGAATCGGTCATTTTATTTGATTCGGTTGTATTGATTGAGGTTGTTGGGATCGATTTCGGAAAGGATGGGAAGCACTACGGTTTTATCTTCCGGAGTTGCTGCCATAAAGGCTTTCATGATTTCTTCCGATTTGGTATTCATCCAAATCTGTTGGAATACGTTTGCTGGACGAATTCGGTGAGCTTTTTGAATTTCAGTAAGGGAAGCAATGATGGCTTTTCGAGCCTGATCGGGCTGTTTGTACATGTTATCGAGTCCATCGCGGTGGTATTGGTAAGTTGCATTGCGAATGGATGCTAATTGTGCATTCATGATTTGATTGATGATCCAATACCGGTTATTCATGTTTTTTTCGTTCGATTTCCAACCGGCATCTCGTGCATTTTGGGCGGAATTAACGATTTGGAGTGCCTTTTCGAAGTGTTTTGTTCCGCCCAATTTCGAGAAGGAATCGTAATCCATTCCCAAAATAACATAAACGTAATATCCCAACAACGACGTTAGGTTGGAGGAGAAAACTTGATCGTTGAAATCCAGTGGTTGGAATTCAACGTATTCGAAAGTGAACTCTTTATCGGAATGCAGAAACAAGGCTGAGTTTAGGCTGGAATTGTAAACTGGACGAGAAGCCTGGATTTGAATGCTTGCCTTGAACTGGGTTGGCGACAATCGCTCTTCAATCATGATGTTGAATTGGCAATTGATTTTTTCCTGATTTAGGAAGGCATCGTTGGTCCATTTTCGGGTATTGAGGAAATCAGAAACTGCGGTTTCGAAGGTTTTATACAATTGCCGATCGTTGTTATTTACCTGTGATGAATTCACCATCACTTTGGCGTTCAATTCTTGCGCCTGCAGGGAGAATAAAGCAACTGCGAAAAACAAAAGGAAAATAAAGATGCGCATCATGAAGCTAAGTTACAATGAAACGATTTTTTGAACGATTAATTTTGCAACTTCTTCTTTGGGGAGAAGCGGCCACGATTCGCAACCGTTTTCAGTTACCCAATGCACGCGATTGGTGTCGGTTTGGAATCCAGCACCTTCTTCTTTCAACGAGTTCAATACAATGGCATCAGCATGTTTGTTGATGCGCTTTTGTTGGGCATATTCTAGGGCGTTTTCTGTTTCTAACGCAAATCCAATGATTTTTTGATTCGTTTTCATTTTCCCAAGTGTGGCAAGGATATCGGGATTTTTAGTCAATTGAAGTGTTAGGGTGTCGGATGATTTTTTCACCTTTTCAAGAGCGATGGTTTCCGGACGGTAATCGGCAACGGCTGCCGCTTTGATCACGCCATTGACCTTTGGGAAAACCGAAAGGCAGGCGTCGAGCATCTGAAGGGCGGTCGTAATTTTGATGGTATGGATGTTGGGGTGATGGGTTTCCAGTTCGGTTGGTCCAGCAACTAAGGTCACTTTTGCGCCGGATTGCGCCAAGGCTTCTGCGATGGCAAATCCCATTTTTCCAGATGAATAATTCCCAATGAATCGAACTGGGTCGATGTTTTCAAAGGTTGGCCCTGCAGTTACCAGCCAATGTTGACCGTTAAGTTGTTGGGCCAATTCAAAATGAATTTTCAAGGAATTTACCATTTCTTCGGGTTCCATCATACGGCCTTTCCCTTCCAGGCCCGATGCCAAAAATCCGGTACCCGGTTCAAGCAGAATGTTTCCAAACGATTGTAGGGTTGAAATGTTCGAAAGGGTAGATGGATGGCGGTACATGTCGAGGTCCATGGCGGGAGCGAAATGGACTGGACATTTGGCCGAAAGGTAGGCGGCGATCAGTAAATTATCACATCGCCCGGTAGCCATTTTTGCTAGGGTATTTGCCGAGGCTGGAGCAATGATGAAAACGTCGGCCCATTCGGCCAAGGCTACGTGATTATTCCAGGTTCCGTCTTCTGATTTGGTGAATTCGGTAAGGCATGGACGTTGGGAAACGGTAGCTAAGGCAGTAGGGGTAACAAAAAGATGGGCATCTGGAGTGAGTATGCACTGCACTTCGCCCCCTTCTTTTTTCAGTAATCGAACAAAATGGGGGGCTTTGTACGCAGCAATACTACCGCAGATGCCCAATAAAATCCGTTTTCCTCGGATCATGGATGGATTAACCCTCGTTTTCTTCGCGGATTCTCCAAGCGATTCGCTCTTCTTCAAACTCTTCTAATGCACGCAAAGCGGGTTTGGGAAGGCGTTCGTAGTATTTGGAGATTTCGATTTGTTCGCGATTTTCGAAAAATTCTTCGATGTTTTCGGAATACTGCGTAAAGTCTTTCAACTTTTCCTGTAATTCTTCTTTCTCTACGGCCTGAATTTGGTTGGCGCGTTGAGAAACGATGGTGATGGATTGGTAAATGTTACCAGTGTTAGCATCCAATTGAGCTAAATTACGGGTTTCGGTGTTGTTCTTCATGCTTATTTCTTTTCTGCATTCATCTTTTCCAAAGCCTGATTGCAAGTAGCAAAGATACGTTGAGTTTCGGAAAGGTAGGATGTTTTTGGATATTCTTCTTTGAATTCTTTAAGAGATTGCAAGGTTTGTTCTAAACGTTCTCTTTTTTTGGACTCGATGCTATTTTGAGCTAGTTTGTAATAAGAATCAACCACGCGAAAATGGAGTTCTTCTTTGTTTTCAACTTCGGGGTAGTCGTTCAATAAATTTCGGTAAGCGATAGCGGCTGCACGGAAATCCTCCATCTTGTAGAACAGCTCAGCGTAATTCAAGGCCTTTTTTTGAAGTCGGGCACGAAGATCATCCATCATGGAATTGCAGGCATCCATCCTTGAACTTTCAGGATGCTGATTGATGAAAATCTGAATGGCCTCCAACGTTTTATAGGTATTGGTTTGATCCAATTCAAATTCAGGGCAATCGAAAAACATCGCCTGAAGGTGAAGGAAATCGATTTCTTCGGCAAACGGATTTAAAGGGAAATTCTGAGCAAAATTTTTACAATGATAGGCTGCTGCGTAATAGTTTTTGAGAGCGATTTGAGTTCGGCAATAGTAATAATAGATGTTTTCAGCGTCGGGGGTGCCTTTAGAAAGCGTGAGGAGTTGATCCAATAATCCGTCGGCCTTATCGTATTTTTTATCGTCGTAATACCGAATGGCCGCCGCTTTTTTCTCTTCGTAACTGGTTGATTTTAAGAGTTTATTGTAGCCGTCGCATGACGCTAGGAGCAAAGGTAAACAGAAGATGAAAAGGAAATTTCTCATGGGATTACAAAGGTAACGTTCGATTGAAATAAATGGTTGTTTAACTTGGGATTTGTGAAGAAATGGGGGAAAAAACCCGGAAAAAAAGGGTTACATTTGTGCAAATTCTAGTGGATATGGATTTATTTGAGAAATTAAAAGGGAAGAAAACACCGCTTGGTCAACATGCCAAAGAAGCGGCTGGTTATTACATGTTTCCTAAATTAACAGGTGAAATAGCTCCGCGGATGTTTTTCCGTGGAAAAGAGCATTTGACCTGGAGTTTGAACAATTATTTGGGTTTTGCTAACCACCCCGAGGTTCGAAAAGCCGATGCACAAGCCGCAGCTGATTGGGGCATGGCCTATCCGATGGGTGCTCGTATGATGTCGGGTAATACCGATTATCACGAAGAATTGGAGCGTGTGTTAGCGGAGCATGTTCATAAAGAGGATGCTATTTTGTTGAACTTCGGATACCAAGGAATTTTATCGGCCATCGATGCCTTGGTGGATCGCCACGATGTTGTGGTGTACGATGCAGAATCACATGCGTGCATTGTGGATGGTTTACGTTTGCACCAAGGCCAGCGTTTTGTTTACTTGCACAACGACATGGCTAGCTTGAGAAAGCAGTTGGAGCGCGCTACGAAATTGGTGAATGAGAACGGCCACAAAGGATCGATCCTCGTGATTACCGAAGGTGTTTTTGGCATGAGCGGTGTTCAAGGCGACTTAAAATCGGTTGTTGAATTGAAGAAAGAATTCGAATTCCGTTTGTTGGTTGACGATGCGCACGGATTTGGCACCATGGGAGCTACCGGTGCTGGAACAGGCGAGGAGCAAGGGTGCCAAGACGGTATTGATTTATACTTTTCAACCTTTGCAAAATCCATGGCCTCCATTGGAGCCTTTATTGCTGGTGATCACGATATCATTACCTTTTTACGTTACACCATGCGTTCCCAAATTTTCGCAAAAGCACTTCCCATGCCGTTGGTCATTGGCGCTTTGAAGCGAATGGAATTGCTCAAAACTCAACCACAACTCCGTGAAAACCTATGGACAGTGGTTCATGCCTTACAAAATGGTTTGAGAGAAAGAGGTTTCAATTTGGGTAAAACCATGAGCCCTGTAACTCCGGTATTCCTCAGCGGATCTCTAGGAGAAGCAACAAATCTTATCTTGGATTTGCGTGAAAATTACCGCATTTTTTGTTCTATGGTTATCTATCCTGTTGTTCCAAAAGGGGTCATTATGCTTCGCATTATTCCTACCGCGGCACATTCCCTCGCTGACGTGGAAGAAACCCTAAAAGCATTTACAGCAATTAAAACAAAATTGGAGGCGGGTGAGTACCAAAGTGACACCATCGCAGCTTTTGATTAATTTTTTTTGAGAAAATATTTTTTTTTTGGAACACATTCCCTATTTTGCAATCACAAACACTAAACAATACACTATGACTAACAAATTTAACGCTCTGAAAGACGCTGTTATGGGTCTTGAAAAGGACTTCGAAAAGTTCTATGACAAAGGTAACGCTGCTGCTGGTACCCGTATTCGTAAAGGATTACAAGACATTAAAAACATGTCTCAGGAAATCCGTCTTGAAGTTCAGAACATTAAGAACAAAGGTTAATCATTACCTGACAAGCGAAAAAGGGGCTATTCGGATGAATAGCCCCTTTTTTCATGGAATATTGTTGATGTTGGGAAAGGTTTTTTAGGAAAATAAGTTTTTCGACATCAGATAAATTGATGAGTCTCTAATTTACAATTCACCAAAATTGAAATACTTTTTGAACTTGATCAAAGATCAACAAAACACGAGAGTTATGGGGAATGACTTGAGTTAATTACAGCAAGGATAACTGAAAAAAGCTTTCAGGTCAAAGGGATTTCGGAATTGTAGGTCGTTCATAATTCAACTCGCTTCAACTTTGGTGGTTTCGATTTACGAATAACCAAAGGAACTTTTTCAACGGTAATCAAACTCTCATCCAAGCCAAACCAACGTTCGGGAGAAGCCGTCAATCCTTTGATGATCATGTAACTGTTCATAACAAACTGCTGGCCAATAGGGAGATCATTTTCATAGCTCAATTCTTCTTCTACAATAACAAATCTGAAATCGCCCAAATAGGGTTTACTCTTGGTATAGCTGTGGTAATTCTCATCCAGTTTAATTTCCTCATTTTTTACCATATCGGAAATGATCTGCCGGAGATAACTATTTACTCGCTGTTGAACCCGAAATCCAAGTCGCATTTTTACTCGATAAACGTCGTTCGGGTAATGCGTGAAAACCTTATACTCCAAAGTGTAGGGTTCATCCGTTACTTCAATATTTACGAACCAGTAAAAATCAGCCCGTTTTGGACGTTTTTCCAAAATCGAGTGAAGGATTTTCGATTCCACGGTGTCGTCGCCAAGGGCTTTGCTCATGAATACCAAGTGGGTCGCAAATTTGGGAAGGGTTAGGTCGTTGCTCAAGGCCACCAAATCATTGCGGTATTTTGATATGGAAACCAAATCAGCATAATCGGTTTTGATTTTATGCGCGGCGTAAACCACAAACATCAACAAAAATAAGAAAGCTGAAATGATCAATGTGATGTATCCGCCTTCCATGAATTTGAAAAGATTTGCAATTAAAAATCCGCCTTCAACAAAAACATATACCCCTAAGAATAATCCTACCAAAACGTACGACCAACGTTTAACCATCCGTAAATAAATGGCCAACAAAAGAGTGGTCATAATCATGGTAATCGTAATGGCCAATCCGTAAGCACCTTCCATGGCCGAAGATTCCTGAAAATAAAGAATGATAAAGACGCATCCCAAATACAGAGCGCTGTTTACCAAGGGAATGTAAATCTGCCCCTTAAGATTCGAAGGGAATTTTACTTTTACCTTGGGGAATAAATTGAGTCGAATAGCCTCGGATACCAGGGTGTATGAACCAGTAATCAGCGCTTGGCTTGCAATGATGGCCGCTAACGTGGCGATGGCTACGCCAAAAATGAGAAACCAATGCGGCATTACGGAATAAAATGGATTGGTCGCTAATACCTCTCCTGTATGATTTAATAAATAGGCGCCTTGTCCCATGTAGTTCAAAAGTAAAGCCAGCTTTACAAATCCCCAGCTCAACTGAATATTCTTTTTTCCGCAGTGTCCTAGATCGGAGTACAATGCTTCTGCACCTGTGGTACATAAAAATACAGCTCCTAGGATAACGAAGCTATTGGGAGATTCGGTGAGTAACCGGTAGGCGTAAATCGGATTAATCGCTTTCAGAATGTCGGCATTGAACGAAAGTTGGTAAACTCCTAAGGTGCCTAACATCACGAACCAAAGGAACATGACCGGGCCAAAACTTCGGCCAACAATGGCTGTTCCAAATCGCTGAAATAAGAAAATAACCGAAATGATGGCGATGGTAATCGAAATCGTTTCGGTGTTGGTGATAGCCGGATTCACTTGACGTAATCCTTCAATGGCAGAAGAAACGGAAATAGGAGGTGTAATGATTCCATCGGCCAACAACGTGGCTCCACCCACCATGGCTAAATAAATCAACCATGTTTTATTTCGTTTTACCAATGAATAAAGGGAAAAGATTCCACCTTCACCATTATTGTCAGCTCGCAAGGTTAAAATGATGTACTTCAAGGTTGTTTGAAGCGTTAATGTCCAGAAAACACAAGAGATTGCTCCAAAAATGGTGGATTCTTGAATGGGAGCACTTCCAACGATGGCCTTCATTACGTACAAAGGCGAAGTGCCAATGTCGCCGTAAATAATTCCAAGAGTAACCAATAAACCGGCGGCCGAAAGGCGATGGTGATTTTGATGCGACATTTCTTTAATATAGTGAGGCAAATTTAATGGACATTTTGGAGATATTGCAATAAAAAAGGGGCTGATTTCTCAGCCCCTTTTTGAGAGTCATAAATGTTTATTTTGAGAATTTCTCTGTTGATGAAATTCCATTCGAAATTACATTTAAGAAGTAAATTCCGTGAGACAATGTGCTGGTTGAAATTTGAAGTGTTGAGCTTCCTTTACCTAGAGATTTAGTCTCTTTCTGAACCAATTTACCCGTTACGTCCAAAATGGAAACAGTGGCAATTTCCGATTTCGAAGTTGAAACTATAACATTCAAAACATCTTGAACAGGATTTGGATAAACCGATCCGATTACTACGCCACCTTTACTAAAGGTTACAGCAACAATTACTGAATACGTTGATGCACCGTTGAAATCTACTTGCTTGATGCGGTAGTACAATGTTGTTCCTAAAATGGAGGCATTTTGATCGGTGTAGGAATAATTTCCACCCAAACTTCCTTTGCTATCCACGTTGCCGATGCTTTCAAACGTTTTTCCGTCCAAAGATCGTTGAACATCGAAATATTGGTTGCCTTCTTCCGAAGCAGTAGCCCATGTAATGATGGCATTCTGATCTGCATTAACCCCTTTTACCGACATCCAAGTTACAGGAAGACCTGTGCCATTTCCAATTCCGAATGGAGAGAAAGAGCCTGTATAGCCAGTAAACGTTACCGATGTGCCGCTAACAAAGTTGCTTGAAGCAACCGCAGGCATTTCCCATTTTCCGGTAGTTCCGTTGTAATGATTCAAGATTGGATTCGAAACGGTTCCTGATTCTTCCGATGAGCCATTCCAAACAAAGGTGAAATCTACTCCTGAACCTCCATTGGCGGTAGCCTTAGAAACATCCCAGGTGCGTTTAACACGATCTTTGATGGAAGCTGTTCCGGATGTGCCGTTGGTGTAAACTTCATCCAAAACGCGAACTGAGAATTCGTCGGCGCTACCGGTATTGTTTTTAATTTGAACTGGATTGTAGGCGCCGTTTCCGATTGGGAAGTTTTGCGTAATTCCGTTGGCGATGGATTTATTTAATTTACCTAAACCGGTAGATTTGAAGTAAGAGGAAGAAGAGCCACCTGAAATATTTCCGATTACGGTTAATTGGCTATCTACGGTGGTCATCATTCCTAAATCAAAGGTTAAATTACCTTGAACGGTTAAGTTGGAAGTCAAGGCAACATCGGCGGTAGAATTCATGCGAACGTTATTGATGTTCGCTGCGAAGACGGATTTATTCAAAGATAAGTTTGAGCTGTTTTCAAAAACGAGCGTTGCAGAATCTACGCTGATTTTTCCATTGGTATTGCTGATGCTTGAGCCAGCAATGGTAAGTTGATTGGTTCCAACGATTAGCGTACCATTGTTCAATTGAATATTTCCTTTGATGTTCAAATTGCTTCCTAAGGTTACGGATTTGTTGGTAGAACCTGTTAAGTCCAAAGTCAAATTACCAATTTCATTGGAGGTAGGATCGAAACGCAAGGTTCCAAGGTTGGCATTGGCAGCACGCGCCAAGTAGATATCGGTTGAATCAGTCGTGGCCAATTTTCCCGTAGTGTTGAATACAAACGCTGCACTTGTACCTGAAGTAGATGGGAATAATTCCAAATCGGCCGAATTCAATTTCAAGGTTCCGTTATTAGCAATGTTTAATCCGCCGCCGCTCGTATTTCCTACAAAAACTTTTGTAGCGTTTTGAACGTCAACAGTTGCATTGGTTGGAACTGAAATGCGGAACCAACGAACATCATTACCAGCAGCATCAATGGTTTTAGTTGCACCAGAAGTATCAGTAAAATTCAAAGTAATGGAATTGGCCGTAACGGGAGGAGTCACTGTGCCTAAATACGTTACATTTCCAGCAACATTCAAGGTGGTGAAAGTTGGATTTCCTCCGTTGATGGTGACATTATTTAAAATCAAATCACCAGCAATATTAATGGTACCACCCGCAAATGTTTTTGTTCCAGTTCCTGTTAAGGTTAAGTTTTTATAATTACTTGCAACAATCGTGGCAGCAATGTTTTTATACTCCAACGTAGCATTGATTCCTTGAGAACCAATGATGGGTTGAATGCTTGATTCCATCACCAAAGTAGCATTGGCATTCAAATCAACATTTCCTGTCAATCCGCCATTGCTGCTGATGTTCAATTCGATAGCATTGATGCTATCTCCAATAATCATCTTGCTGGATGTACCTGAAATGGTGAGGAAGGTATCCAAAACAACCGAAGAACGATTGGTTAATACGTAGGTAGCGCCTCCCGTGGTAAAGTTCAAAGGAGATGTTCCTGTTCCATCAGTATTGAATCCCCAAGTGGAAAGATCTTGCAGGTTGCCGGTAGATTTTGAGTAGAAAATACCCGAACGAACACCGTTAACAGCAACCGTTTTAGAACTTGCACCGGAAGATGTAATGTTAATGTTGCCCGCATAACTACCCAAATTTGCAGCATTCAAACGAACATAAACGGTTATCGGACCATTGGTCACCAAACCACTATTCACAGCTAAAGTCAACGAGTCAGAGAAGTTGGTGGTAGCATTATCCGAAATTTCAAATCCTGCGGGAGCTTTGATTCCTACATCCGATGTCAAATTCTGACCATTCACCGTAAAGGTTTGATTTCCCGTTGGCGAAGAAGAGCTTTGGTTAAAGGACGTAAAGGTAACATTAGGAACAACCAACGTGGGCTTGAAGTTAGGCTCAATAAAACCGTTGAAAATTAAATCATTTCCAGTTTTAGATACAATGTAGGTTGTTCCTGTTGTAGAAGTTGCACCCCACAATACCAAACGGAAGGTTACCGTGGTACCTTCTTCAATGTTCTGAAGCGCAGCAACGGAAGAAATAGAAATAGGAGCGATGGTGTCGCGAAGTGTGGTTGAACCCGCCTTTACAAAGGCCAATTGAGGACCAAAATCTACGAAACCGTTGTTATTGATTTGGTATTGCCATTGTCCTGCATTGTGTCCAGAGTTTGGACGGCGTACCCACATGGTATCGATGCCGTTGAATGAAACTTTGCGATTTGCTTTTGGAGATACGGTGGTCGTCCAAAAAGAATTAGCGGTTATCGCTGCAGCTTTTGTTGCTACAACCGTACAAGTGCCTCCCCATGCATTACCTGCAGCAGTACCTGATGTTCCAAAACCACTTCCACGAGTTAATCCAGTAACAACTAAATTGGTATCCGAAGTGGATGGGGTAAATGGAGAAGGGCCGTAATTGCTTAACCCAAAAACCTCCCAAGATGCAATTGTAGAGGCAACTCGGTTGATGGTTAAGGTTTGATAAACGGTGGTTGCAGAATCGAAGTTGTTATTCCCCAACTGCGTTGCGGCAATCGTTACGGTGCCAAAGCTGGCAATCGTGGCCGTTGTGCCGCTAATTTTCAATACGTTGGTATCTAACGATGTGAAACTTACTGAAAGTCCGGAATTCGACGTTGCCGACAACGTGAACGGAGCATCGGTGGTGTTCTTCGCAGCAATCGCTGGGAAAGTAATGGTTTGTGAAGATTTCGTGATATCAGCCGATAATCCCGTTGGTTGAGTTAAACTGTATTTAGCAGCATCGGTTCCACCCAAAACCAAGGTGGCCGTTATCGAAATTCCGGTTCCAACGTTGGATGAGGCAAATGTTCCGCCTCCGCTAACCGTTACGTTATCCGATCCAACGATGCCATTCAACGTTGCACCGGTAATCGTGGCCATTGAGTTCCCATCGAAAATTTTGTTTTGAGCCGTTGCTCCAGAAACGGTAAGATTCTTAACAGCTACCGATAGGGATTGTCCAACAGGATTAGCTGCATTGTAGGTGCTGTTTCCTGCTTGATTAGCGGTAATGGTTGTGGTGCCAGGTCCAACAATCGTTACGGTATTTCCAGAAACCGTTGCAACAGAAGTGTTGCTGCTGCTGTAGGAAACCGACAAACCCGATGTGGCAGTTGCCGAAAGGTTAAATGCAGCATCGCCATAGGTTACCCCAGAAAGAGCGGCAAACGTGATGGTTTGGTTTTGTTTAGCCGTATCGATGATGCTGGCCGTTAAACCAGTTGGTTGGGTTAAAGAATAATTTCCAGAAGCGCCACCGGAAAGTACATAACCTGAAACGTTTACAGGAATATTGGTTCCTACCGACGAAGAGGTAAATTGAGCTACCGGACTTCCAGAGAGATTAACAGCATCCCCAGAAATAACACCCACCAATGATGGAGTTCCAACGATGGTTGCATTGGTATTGCCGTCCAAATTTTTATCTGCAATAGAAATACCGGTTATAGTTAAGTTTTTGGCCGTGATGTTCGCCGTTAGTGAAGGTTGAGTGAGGGTGTAGTTGCCCGCATTCGTTCCCGTTAAAGAATAACCCGAAACGGTAACGGCAATATTGTTACCAATGAACGACTGTGCGAATGTAGCTGTGGG
>JACCEC011598145.1_pt1 | contig 28486 bp, 33 predicted proteins | sample 7450121 | NCBI WGS metagenome assembly JACCEC01 (sample SAMN15323455, study PRJNA562643) | freshwater metagenome | isolation source: river surface water | place: USA:Blue River Watershed | collected 2017-08-18 | reverse complement strand
GGTGGACAATGCTTATTTAAAATTTATTAAAAATGAAATCTAAAAATGTGATTCAGCTTGAAAATGTATCTTTATTTCGTTATAATGGTGTGATTATTTTTTTAAACTCAAAAGGTAGGGTTGTTTTAAATCTATCAAAAAGCGATTCTCCTCCAAAATGTCAAATAGATTCCAACTCTTTAAAAATTAATAAATCACAGTCGTTTGGAAACAAAATCGATTCTATATTAACCGGATTGCAGACATTCTATCATAAGAAATTGAGTCTAGTTGGAATAGGTTTTCGAGCTTGGTGTTATTTTGACCAAGTCAAGAATTGTCAGGTGTTAGCTATAAAAGTTGGTTTATCTCGAGACGTTTTAATATTTGTGCCTGCTAATATAATCATTCTATGTTTAAAACCTACGCTAATATTTATAAAAGGTTTTGACAAGGAAGTCGTTTCTTTAATAGCATGCCAAATTAGATCTATAAAAGCTCCTGACGCTTATAAAGGTAAAGGTATAAGATATGAAAATGAATTGGTGCGTATAAAGCCAGGCAAACAAAAATAATAAATAATATGGTTCAAATTTTTGGAAAAATACTAAGTAATAAAAAAAAAGTAAATATAGCATTACAAAATATCTCTGGGTTGAATAATTGTCAAATCATGAGTCTTTGTAATGAGTTAAATTTAGGATTGGATTGTAAGATAACTGACTTATCTCAGTCACATATTATAAAACTATTGAAACTATTAGAGAAAAAAAATTTGTTGATTGAAACATCGCTCAAAAAAGATATTCAAACAAATACAAAACGACTCATTGACATAAAAAGTCACAGAGGTTTAAAATTCGTAAGAAAGAAATCTTCTATAAAAAGATAGTTTTATTGTAGCAAACCTAGGTTTTCATCAATAAATTAATATATATAAAACTCAAATACTCCAATAGAAAGCCTTGTTAGTAAAGTCATTAATTTACTACCTCCACATAGAAACACGCATGATAATTGGAAAAGAGTAAAGAGTTTCTCATTAATAAGTGGATAAAAAAATCAAGACGATGATCCCTTAAATAAATAATGATAATTAATAATTACTAACTTTGATGTTACCATTGTAGACATGTAAACCAGCAGTAAAGCCCTGGATGACACGTATTCAGGCTTGAATCTTCGTATTAAGCACAGCTGCGAACTTTTTTCTTTACTGAAGACGGACTTATTCTCAGAAATTTTTGACCAAAAGAGAGGTGTAATGAAAGTTGTTAGAGATTCAGAAGCCGATATTGCAAATTTATTGGTGTAGAATACTAGTGTTTCAACGGTAAGATACTATACGGAAAAAAGATTGTGGTACATTTACGATTCATCCAGAGGGTGCTTTAAGGAAGTCAATAAAGATACCGTAAAATCTATGATTGCTTATTTGTTGAAGACTGTTACCTCTAAATATTTTAATTTAAAAGTTATTAAAGATATAGCTTATATTTTGAAAATCCATAATAGCGTTGCAATCCATCAAAAATCATCTTATGATAAATGAAAGATTCAAACTCAACCATTTCATGTTATCTTCAAGATTATCAAATAGTTATTTTTCTTTTAAAATAAAGTTGTTTTGGTGTTCTTTAAGAAAATATGGTAATAAGTCTTAATATATATTAAAACTAGATTATTACATATATCAAAGAGCCAATAATTCAATGGTAGAATGCTCCACTCATAATGGATTCGTTGTAGGTTCGATTCCTCCTTGGCTTAAGAAATGTTATAAAAAAGAAAATGTTGAAAAAAAAAAATAGTTTAATTAATACGGGTATAGTTCATGTCAAATCGACTTTCAATAATACATTAATTTGCGTGACAGATTTAAAAGGTAACGTTATAGTATCTGGTTCTGGAGGATCAACTGGTTTAAAAGGTCAAAAACGATCAACTTATTACGCTGCGCAAGCAACGAGTTCTCTACTAGCACAGAAAAGTTTTAAGAGTGGTATTCGAAAAGTGTATATTCGTTTGAATGGATTTGGTGATGGACGAGAGGCTTGTGTAAAAAGTTTTATTGCTGAAAGACTTGAAGTCTTAAAAATTCAAGATATTACAAAAATTGCTCATGGTGGTTGTAAACTACCTAAAAAACGAAGAGTTTAAATAAAAATACTTAATATAAGTATTTGTTTTTTTTGTTGTAAAAGTGCGGAGATGGTGAAATTGGTAGACACGCTACCTTGAGGTGGTAGTAGAGTAATCTATAAGGGTTCAAGTCCCTTTTTCCGTATATTTTTAGGCTAGATAACATAACGGTAATGTAAAAGACTGCAAATCTTTTAATAGTGGTTCAATTCCACTTCTAGCTTGACAAAAAAATAATCAATGTTATATTCACCTTTAGAGCAGTTTGAAATCGTTCCTATATTTTCGTTTATGTTGGGAAGCAAGTTTGCATTTACAAACTCAAGTTTATTTTTGTTTTTAACTATATTTATAATAGCATGTTTTTTTCATATTACAACATTTGAGAGTACATTAGCTCCTAATCGATGGCAAACTCTTTCTGAAATGATTTATGAATTCGTTCAAGGTATGTTACACGAAGCTTTAGGGGATAAAGGCTCTAAATTTTTTCCATTCATTTTTACAACTTTTGTATTCATCTTTTTTGCTAATATTTTAGGTATGATTCCTTATACATTTACTGTTACTAGTCATCTAGTATTTACTTTTGGTCTTGGTATGACAACTTTTGTTGGTTTAAACATAATTGGATTAAAAAGACATGGTTTACATTTTTTTAGTTTATTTTTACCACCGGGAGCTCCATTAGCTTTAGCACCCCTATTAGTACCAATAGAATTGATATCATATGTTTTCAGAGTTGTTGCATTAGCAGTACGATTATTCGCTAACATGATGGCTGGCCATACATTGTTAAAAATTTTAGCAACTTTCGCTTGGAAGATGATTGCAGCTGGCGGAATATTTTATATAATTCAACTATTTCCAATGATCGTGATCATTGCAATTACGGGCCTTGAATTAGCAATAGCTTTCTTACAAGCCTATGTTTGGACAACCTTAACGTGTTTGTACTTAAGTGATGCTATAAATTTACATTAAAATCTAGTTTATAAAATAAAAAAAACTTATTTTATTTTATAAAAGGGAATAGTTTAATTGGTAAAACAATAGTCTCCAAAACTATCGTTCGAGGTTCAAGTCTTCGTTCCCTTGTCTAGTATAAAAAATATAACATGTCAAATAAATTAGAATTTGTCGTTTCAAAAGTTGACGACTTGATAAATTGGGCGCGAAAAGGATCTCTTTGGCCTATGACGTTTGGTTTAGCTTGCTGCGCGGTTGAAATGATGCATGCAGGAGCTAGTAGATATGATCTTGATCGGTTCGGAATTATTTTTCGAGCCAGTCCACGCCAGTCAGACATTATGATAGTTGCGGGTACATTAACTAACAAAATGGCTCCTGCATTAAGAAAAGTTTATGATCAAATGCCAGAGCCACGGTGGGTTATGTCTATGGGAAGTTGTGCTAATGGCGGTGGATATTATCATTACTCTTATTCAGTAGTGAGAGGTTGTGATCGAATCGTTCCGGTTGATATTTACATACCAGGGTGTCCACCAACAGCTGAGGCTTTATTATATGGTATTCTTCAATTACAAAAGAAAATAAAGCGAAGTCAAAATGTGCTAAAGTGGTTAGCAAAGTAATAATAATAAAATATATATATAAATTTATGGATAGAAAATTTGTGACATTTCTAGAAGAAACTTTGATCAATCATGTTCAAAAAATTACTCGGTTTAGAGATGAGATTATTATTGAAGTTAATGTGTCTGACTTAAAAAAAACTATATTATTTTTGAAAGATCATGAAAATTGTCTTTTCAAACTGTTAGTAGATCTTTTTGCAGTAGACTACCCAACAAAAGAGAATCGTTTTGAATTGATCTATTGTTTATTAAGCACAAAATATAATTCTCGAATAAAAATCAAGACTTTTGTTGATGAATTTACACCTGTTGAGTCAATTGTTGATCTTTACCAATCTGCCAATTGGTTAGAAAGAGAGGTGTGGGATATGAATGGAATATATATTGAACAACATCCAGATTTGCGAAGAATTTTAACTGATTATGGATTTGAAGGTTATCCGTTACGAAAAGATTTTCCATTATCAGGATATACAGAAGTTCGATATGATGATAGCCAGAAACGAGTTATTTCTGAGCCAATTGAATTGAGTCAAGAGTTTCGAGTTTTTAATTTTAATAGCCCTTGGGAATCGAAAGAGTAAAACGTAAATGAAGTAGTTAGAGGAACGTTTAATCAAACGTTTCTCTAACTAACATGGTGGATCTATAGTTCAGTTGGTTAGAACATACGCCTGATAAGTGTAAGGTCGATAGTTCAAATCTATCTAGATCCAATATTTATTCTGAACGTCGGTTAAAAGATATTACTTTTTAGCTTTGTCCCATTTTAAACGTTCTAGGAAATCGGTGCTTAAAATGGGACACAATTAAGACTAGTAGCATTAGTGGTTCCTTATTTAAATAAGGAACCACTAATGCTACTAGTCTTAATGATGACAAAATTTGCTTTCGAGAATCCAACAAGTATCACAGTTGTAATATTGGTGATAACGGCTTTAAATATGATTAATTGCAGTTCGCATCAACTTTTGTGGAAATTCAGAATAGGTTTTGTTTTTCATTTTATTGTAAGTTGGTAATCAATCTAATGTTTTATTAATTTAATTAAAATTATTTAGAGCCTGGAATGGAAGGATTTGAACCTTCGAATGTTGATATCAAAAACCAATGCCTTACCGCTTGGCGACATTCCACCTTTATCTCTTTTTCATAATTAGACGATCTAAATAACCCATAAGGTCTATTATCTTTTTACTCTAGTAAATGTAAAGTTGAAACCTTCCAATGAAAGGATTCTTAAAATTTTAATAATTTAATATGTGTTATTTTATCACGTACACATATATTTGCCCTTTATGAGATTCGAACTCACATCATTACCGTGAAAGAGTAGTGTCCTAACCATTAGACGAAAAGGGCTTTCACAAAATTAATATAAATTGTAACACTAAACATTTAGTAGGACTTGAACCTACACCGTCAGGGTCGAAACCTGAAACTCTATCCATTGAGCTATAAATGCTATCGTAAAAGTTTATTATTTTTACAATGAAAAATAAAAGCCCCTTCTCAGACTCGAACTGAAATTCATTGCTTACAAAGCAATTGTTCTAACCATTAAACTAAAGAGGCATAAAATTTCTTAATGATTTACCAAGAAACTTTTTTAAAACCGTTAATTAGTCCATTTGACCCTAAATCTCTTGTTTTTATTCTAGATAATCTAAAATCGGAACAAATCCCTTTTGAACGACCAGTTAAAGTACACCTGTTTTTAATTTGAATATCTTGTGTTCCTAACTGAAACTTTTCCAAAAAGTGCCTATTAATAATTTTCGAAATTTTCTTTTGGAGTAATATAAGTTCGAATTTTTTAAGCATTTTTCTTTTCTTCAAATCTTTTAAATTGCTGTTTTTCATATTTTATTCAATATCTAATAGGATTTGTTAATTATTAAATTTGATCCAAAGTTCGTAGTGACGTTTTTCTTACAGATCCAATGGAACTTAGGAGATTTGAACTCCTGATATTTAGCTTGCAAAGCTAATGTTTTACCAACTAAACTAAAGTCCCTGTTCAAATAACTATTCAATTTGTGTTATTTGTTTTAATTAGGACAAATAACACAAATGAATAGTTATTGTTTGTTTAACTTATTTATAAAAGGCACAGAATATTTAATCCGAAAATATTCCAGCTTAAATTACATGTTATCCTTTTTTTTCCTTTGGTTTATTATAATGTTACGGGCATTTGATATTGACTTAATAACATTAATAAATCTGATTCATTAACGACATTAGTAGAATTCATAGTAACAGTAAGACCCATCTCTTTGGGAAGCTGTTCGTATTCTTTAATTAGTTGAGGAAACATAGTAAGATTCGGCAATCCTAGACTTAGAGAAGTCTTAGCAATAACTAGAGAACGTTTTTCTAGCTCTTTTATTTGAGTCCACTTAGGAAAAGCTACACAAATTAAAAAATCTATGCACGAATATAGTTTTCTTTTTCGCAAAGTAACCTTTGAACTAATAGGCACAAATTTTCGTGTTTTAAAAGCTGCAATTGATTTTCGAGTTCTAGATATTTTAGCTTTTTGATTAGTTAAAAGCTCCAAAGCGACCAGACCAAAAATTATGTCTTTAGGGTCACTAATACTTGTGTTTATAGTACTTTTTAAAACAATATTATTAAGGCTGATGATATTATTTAAGTTTTTTGAATTTAACTTGTATATTAAATCCGAAGAAACTATATTTTTATTCCAAATTTGTAATCGATTCATATATTATTTTTAAACAATGAATTTCGTTAAAGATAAAATCTTCACGAGTTTTTTTTTACGTAACTCGTTAGTGACAGGCCCTATTAATCTAGTACCGTAAAACTCATTTTTTGAGTTTAATAAAATTACGGAGTTATCAAAACATTTTATATAATTACCATTTTTACGTGAAGTAGGCATAGTCAATCTAACAACAATGGCCTTTAACAATTCACCTTTTTTTAGCTTTGATTGTGGTCTGATTTGTTTTACAGTGACTAAAATTAACGACCCTACTTCGACTTTTTTAGTTTTATAAACTCTTAGACACTGTACTATTCTGGCACCAGAATTATCTGCAAGGTTTAATAAAGTTCTATCTTGTATCATTTTTTACTTTTTTCTAAAGTGACAAATTTAGTCTGCATGGGCAATTTTCTAACACCAGCTTTTGCAGCTTCATAAGCAATGGCTCTGGAAATACCTTGAAACTCAAATAAAATTCGCCCGGAGTTTATATTTGAACACCAATAATCTAAAGATCCTTTACCTTTTCCCATACGAACCTCAGCGGGCTTACTGGTTATAGGAACATCTGGAAAAACCCGAAGCAGAATTCTGCCTATTCTTTTCATTTTTTTAATCATTGTTTTACGAGTAGCTTCTAACTGTTTAGCGGTTACTCGACAAGATCGTAAAGATTTAATTCCAAAATTTCCATGAGTTAAAGTATTAACTCGATGCTCTTTTCTATACGAATCTCTTCTATGCATTTTTCTATACTTAGTTCTTTTTGGAAATAACATTATTAATAATTTTATCTATTATGAACCCAAACTTTAAGACTCATTAATCCTTTAGGTGTGTTTGCAACTGAAAAACCATAGTTTATTTTGGCCTGTAGAGTTTGAAATGGGATTGAACCAACAGTTAAAAAGTCACCACTAGCCATATCAGTTCCATTCATTCGGCCTTTGCATGAAACTTTCACTCCTTTACATACTTCAGCTGTTTGGTTTATCAAATTCTTAATTAAATAACTTTTAAATCGAACTCGATTTTCGATTAATTTAGCTATTTTTTTTGATAGATAAACTGGGTCTACTTTTAATTCATTAGAATTTAAAACTTTTGCTACAATAAAAACTCGTTCAAAGCCCAAAAAATACTTTTTCACATTTGAAGCCACTGTTTTTAGTAGGTACACAGAATTCCCTTCTAAATTATTTGTTAGCTGAATGTCTATAACAATATTTTTTGAAATTCTACAAATTCTGACTTTTAAGACTTCTGAAGTTTTATTCAAAACGTCACATGACTTTAAATAATTAAGAATGGTTATATCTTCTATAAATATACTAGGGTATTCTTTTTCGTTTGAATACCAAACACAATTCCAATCAATATTATGAGTCAGGTGTAAACTATTTATATTTGCTTTTTGTCCCATTATTTTGTTTTTTTATGAACAGGATGTTTCTTAGTTACTATAAATTCACCAAACTTATGACCTACCATGTTTTCATTTATTACTAAATTGGAGAATTTTTTTCCATTAAAAACGAAGAACGTTAAGCCAATAAAAGAGGGGAAAATTACTGATCCTTTTGAAGTTATCTTAATAGGCACTTTGGTTTTACCTAATTTTCGCAATTGGTTCATCTCATCTAAAACATTGCTATCTATAAAAGGACCTTTCCAAATTGATCTCATAATTACTGTTTTTTAATTTCGATATTGAATATATACTTTGTTTGCTTCTGCAATTTTATGAACATCATCACACTTTTTGATACTTTGACTAGATAAAGAAAAAGTATCCAATAGTTCCATAGCTACGCGATACGAAGCAAATTTCTCATTTCGTTTGTTTGAGTTTGAAACAATAAATTTGATTGCTAAAACTCTTTGTCGTACAGGATGAATTTCAGTTGGTACTTTATAATTAGAACCACCAATCTTCAAGCTTTTTATTTCGCAAAAAGGTTTAACAATTTCAACGCTAGAAAAAATAACACTAATAGGATTTGTTTTTTTTATCTTTTTCAATATGGCAAGACTATGTTTCATTGTGTTCTCAGAGACCTCTTTGTTACCATTAACCAAATAAAATTTTAAAAAATTTAAGACAATAAAACCTTCTAATTTACTTTTTACTAACATAATCTATTTGTTTTTCTTGACACCATACTTTGATCTTCGTTGTAAACGATTTGCTACTGGTTGCAAGTCATATTTACCTCTAATTAAATGATATCTAACACCTGGTAGATCTTTTACTCGACCTCCTCTAACGAGTACAACAGAATGTTCTTGAAGATTATGACCTTCACCTGGTATATATGCAATAAACTCTTGTTTATTTGTTAACTTTACTCGAGCCACTTTTCGTATTGCTGAATTAGGCTTTTTTGGAGTTTTCGTATAAACTTTTGTACAAACGCCTTTTCTTTGAGGATTTTTATTTAATCCAGGAGCTTTACTATAAGAACGTTTTTTTATTCTTGAGTTTCGTTTTAATTGTTCAATTGTGGGCATATAATTTTATTTTTTTGAGGGTAAATCCCCTCAACATTTTGTTGAGGGGATTTAAAGTAAGATTGAAAACTAAAGACCACCCCACCAATAAATAGACACAAACAAGAACAACCAAACAACATCTACAAAATGCCAATACCAAGCAGCAGCTTCGAAACCAAAATGATGTTGGCGAGTAAAGTGATGGTTATTTGCTCTAATTAAGCAAACTACTAAAAATGTTGATCCAACTAATACATGAAAACCGTGGAAACCAGTTGCTAAGAAGAACGTCGATCCATAAATTCCATCGGATATAGTAAAATTTGCGTCTAAATACTCCACAGCTTGTAACGCTGTAAAAACAGCTCCTAAACTTACAGTGGCTAATAATCCAAATAATACTCCTTTTCGGTCACCACAAATCATTGCATCATGAGCCCATGTGCATGATGCTCCTGAAACTAAAAGGATTAAAGTGTTCAAAAAAGGTACTTCCCAAGGATTTAAAACATCAACGCCAGGTGGAGGCCAAATACCACCTATTTCAATTGTAGGGGAAAGACATGCTGCATAGAAAGCCCAAAAAAAACCAAAGAAAAACATAACTTCTGAAGCAATAAATAAAATCATTCCCCAAGTAAGACCATCTTGTACAGCTTTTGTATGATGACCTTGAAAGGTACCTTCTCGTATTATATCTCTCCACCAAACAAAAAACGTGAAAAGTAACGAAATAAATCCAAAACTAAAAACATAAAATCCTCCTTGATAACACTGCATATACATAACGAATCCAGTAGTTAAACTTAACGCAGACATTCCTGCAACAAAAGGCCAAGGACTCGTATCAACTAAATGAAATGGATGTCGTTGGATTAAATTTGAATTTGCCATATGAATATTTTTATATAATGTAAATTATTTTTTAAGAATGTCTTGGAATACTTTTATTCCTTGAGCAATTTCTTTTAATATGTTCGAGAAATTTCCGAACAATAAAACTCCTATAATAAGAATTAGTACAATTTGACTAAAGCCAATCGTCATATTTTATTACTTTTTTGAACTAGAATTTAAGCTTTGAATAGCAGTAATTTTATCAACGAGCCAGTTTTCACACTCAGTTTGAGCTGCTACCCAACTAACATACTTCTCAACTGGTACTGCTTCAACAACTATTGGCATGAAGCCATGATTAATACCACAAATTTCACTACACTGACCATAAAATACTCCTTCTCGCTTAATAAACATTGAAAATTGATTTAATCTCCCTGGACAAGCATCAATTTTTACACCAAGAGAAGGTACTGCCCAACAGTGCAATACATCAGAAGCAGTTACTAAAACACGTAAATGAGTATTTGTAGGTAAGACAACTCTATTATCAACTTCTAAGAGTCGTAATTGTCCTTCTTCTAGATCATCCTCCGCTACCATATAACTTTCGAAGCTTATAGCGTTTCCGTCTTTGTCTGCATAATCTGAGTATTCATACACCCAATACCATTGAAATCCTTGTACTTTTAACGTAACTGCAGGATCAATAACTTCATCCATAGAATAAATTAAAGCAAACGAAGGCACAGCAATAACCATTAATATCAAACTAGGAGTAACAGTCCATACAACTTCTATAGTGGCACCATGAGTGATATCCGAAGCTATAGGGTTACGCTTATGATCAAACATGTAAGTAGCTCTAAATAAAACCCACCCAACAAATACACCAATTACTGTTAAAACAAACAACAAATCGTGGTGTAATGAGATCACACCTTCCATTACAGGAGTTGCTGGATCCTGAAATGATACTTGGTAAGGATGTGCGTAATCTGAATAAGCAATATTATTTACAGATAGGAATAAAGATACTAAAAAACAAAGAATATATCGCATAATTAAATTTTTATTTTTTCTATAGTGTAAACAAGGCTTTAACTTGTATTTTCTCTACAAATTTTTCATGTAAGCTATTTTAATTAAATTATTACACTTTAAAAATTATATATCATTAAGACAACAATATTTAATTTTTAAGAATCAGTTCGTATATAAAATCAAAAGCCATAATTTATCTATCTATCTCACCAAAAACAATGTCTAAGGTTCCTATAATTGTAACTACATCAGCTAATAAATGACCTCTAGCCATAAAATCTAAAGCTTGTAAGTGAACAAATCCAGGAGCTTTTATCTTGCACCGATACGGTTTGTTTGAACCATCCGAGATGATAGAAACACCAAATTCACCTTTTGGATGTTCTACGGCGCTATATGCTTCACCTTTGGGTACATAATAACCTTCACTATAAAGCTTAAAATGATGTATCAATGCTTCCATAGAGTTTTTCATATCAGCTCTTGATGGCGGAGATATTTTTCGGTCATCAGATTTAACGCTCCCTTCTGGTATTTCATTTATACATTGTAAAACAATTTTTAAGCTTTCACGCATTTCTTGGATTCGAATACAATATCTATCATAACAGTCTCCTTTAGTTCCTACAGGAACGTCAAAATTCATTTTATCATAAACATCGTAAGGTTGAACTTTTCTTAAGTCCCATGACGAGCCTGTGCTTCGTAAAAGTGGTCCAGTTAGACCCCAATCAAGAGCTTGTTCATGAGTAATGACACCAACTCCTACTAGTCTTTGTTTCCAAATTCTATTTCCACTTAATAATTCTTCTAATTCATCGATTCGAGAACTAAATTGTTCTGCAAACTTGTAGATGTCTTCGCATAATCCAAGTGGAATATCCTGAGCAACACCACCTGGTCGAACATAAGCTGCGTGCATTCTTGCACCAGAAACACGCTCGTAGAATTCCATAAGTTTTTCTCTTTCTTCAAAACCCCACAAAATAGGGGTAAGAGCACCAACATCCATGGCATGACAACAAATGGCTAATAAATGGTTTAAAATACGTGTAATTTCTGAAAATAACACTCTTATGTATTGTGCTCTTAAAGGAACTTCACATTGTAGAATTTTTTCAACTGCTAGAGAATAAGCATGCTCATTGACCATCATAGAAACATAATCTAATCTATCAAAATATGGTAAAGCTTGCAAGTATGTCTTATTTTCAATAAGTTTTTCAGTTCCTCTATGCAGTAAGCCGATATGTGGGTCAGCTCTTTCTATAACTTCTCCATTTAATTCTAAAACTAAACGCAATACTCCATGTGCAGCGGGATGTTGTGGACCAAAATTAACAGTAAAGTTTTTTAAATGTTTAGTTTCAACAATTTGGTTTTCAAAGCTCATAAATATTTTTTATATAACGTGGAAAGTATAGGAATTGAACCTATTCTGCAATTTGCAGGCTTGAGTTTAGCAAACTCACCTCTTACCGTTCGAGCAACTCTCCACACTTAAAAACAATGCGAATATTCGTCAATAACAATAAAAATTAAAATTGCAATTTCTAATAATATCCACAAAGGCAAAGCTATCAACAATTGTGTAAAAACATCAGGCGGAGATAACAAAGCACCAGCAATAAAACATAAAATTATAAGTTCTTTTCTTCTACCTATTAAACTAGTCACATCAATAATATTCAAATATAAACACACAAAAATCACTACTGGCATCTGAAATATTATATTAATCCAAAAAATACATTGCAGAACTAGTTCTAAGTAATCCGAGATTTTAGCTTCTAAACTTAATTCGAATAAACGGGAGGATTCAAAATGAATAAAAAAGTTTATTACTCCAGGCAAAACTATAAAATATACAAAACAAATTGAAAAACACAAGTTTGTTATGAAAAGTTTTGTAATCAATTTCGATAAATGTAACTCTTTTTCATACAAACCAGGCTTGAAAAACGAGAACAAACTGTAAATAAAGAAAAAAAATGACACTGACAAGCTAATATTTAAACTAATTGACAAACAACTAAAAAAAGCTTCTACTAGATTGGTAAAAATGAGCTTTTTTTCATCAAATGTCAGTACAAATGGAGATACGTAAATGTACATTAGTATGTCAGAATATAAATAAGCAGTCATAAAAGTTATTATGAAAGCCAAAACAACATAAATCAATCGCAATTTTATTTCATACAAATGATTAAAAATTATTAGCATTACTTGTTTTTAAGAGTACATAAATATCAATTCAGGGCAAAATGAGATTCGAACTCATGCTATTCTTAACAAATAGTTCAGTTTTCAAGACTGACACCTTAAACCACTCGGTCATTTACCCATTTTTAATTTTGCGAGAGTAGGATTTGAACCTACGATTTTCAAATTATGAGCCTGATGAGCTGAACCGAACTGCTCTACCTCGCAAATTTGCGGATAAGTGGACTTGAACCACTACTAATAATTAATCAAGCCCTAAACTTGACATGTCTACCAATTTCATCATATCCGCTTAAAACCTAAGAGGAGCAGGATTTGAACCTGCGAAGATAATAATCAATAGGTTTACAGCCTATCGCTTTTGACCACTTAGCTATCCTCTTTTTAAGGATGTGCATCCTTAGGAAAAATCTATCATAAAGATGCACAATTTTTAGTTTATTTATCCGAATAAAATGAGGAATGCCATCATAAGAGCAAATAAACCAATCGCTTCAGTAAGTGCGAAACCTAAAATTGTAAATCCAAATAATTGTTGTCTTAAAGATGGATTTCGAGCAAAAGAATTTACTAAAGCAGCAAAAACTATACCAATACCTGCACCAACACCTGCGAGACCAATTGTTGCTAAACCAGCACCGATCTGCTTAGCACTTTGTAACATGATTTGATTGTTCATAGAATTTTATATATATTATTATGTAAGTAGGAGTAGGGTTAGTATACAATTTTGTTTTAGTAGAATAAGATTTAATTTATTTATAGAATCTTTGAATTATACTATAATTGGCGTTTATGGGATAATATGTACTTTTATAATTTGGATCCCATAAAAAAACTATTGTTAAAGTTTTATAATCTACTTCTAAGTAAGAAGGCAGAGATCTAGAACTGAAATTTTTTCTTAGATCATTTGATATGTTTTGTATTCTGGACTCATTTTGAAATAAATTTACATCAATTTCTATGATGTCTAACTGAATAAGATTACTCCCCGGATTACGAACAACTTTTCCATTTACCCTAACATTACCGTGACTAATTAACTGTCTTGATTCAAACATAGACGAAACAAAACAACTCCTAAATAGTACGACATCTAGCCTGCTTTCTAGAAAACTTACAAACCGATCTAATGTAGTGAGCGGAGACTCTACAGATTGTTTTAGTATTCGTTTAAAAGACTTTTCTTGCAAATTGCAATAGAAAAATTTAAAAGATTGTTTTACTCCTAATAGCTTCCCATATAGTGATGATTTTTTCTTCTTTCTTTTTTCATTCTTTACGGATCTTAAAGACTCACCTTTAGGTAAACCCCATATATTATTATAATTTCTATTCAATTTTTTACAAATACGAAATTTTGACTCTAAACGTTTAGTCATTTTATTACTATTTTTAATACTTATTACTTACTATTGGACTTGAACCAATACTCTGAAAAAAGAAAGAGATTTTAAGTCTCTCGTGTCTACCAATTCCACCAAGTAAGCAAAATCTTAATTCGTAAAATCTAAAGCGAGTAATGAGACTTGAACTCATATAAATTGCTTGGAAGGCAATCAATTTACCATTAATTTATACTCGCTCATTTAAAACGCTAAGCAGGATTTGAACCTGCGATTTTTTGCTTAGAAGGCAAAAGTTTTATCCACTAAACTATCAGCGCTAAATTGTAATGAACTTACTTTTAAATTAGGATTGATACAATTATTATTTTTATCTCTCTCTAGATAGGATTTGAACCTATGATTTTTTGGTTAACAGCCAAACGCTTTACCGCTAAGCTACTAGAGAATAGCTTGTTATTATTAAAAAACTTAACAAATGTTATTTTTTTAAGTGTAGCAGGATTCGAACCTACGGCCATTTAGTTAAAAGCCAAATGCTCTACCAGCTGAGCTATACACTCATATCATATTTAAAGATTCTTAAATATGAATTGCTATGTTTTTTACAAGAAATATCAAAATGGTTTAATAACATGTTTTTAATTGTTCAACACAATTCTTTAACAATTGTTTCCTATTTTTTTTACTCATTTTATTACTCTCAACTGAATAAGAGTCCATAAGATAAGATCGAAGATCCGTAAAAATTTCTTTTTGAAGAGCTACGTTAGTTTTGTTTTCATTGGCTGAAACTCGTTTTAATCTTTCTTCAAAGTTTGAAACTAGATGATTTTGCAATGAATTTTCATAAAACTTTTCGATGTTAGCAATTTCCGCTTTTGAAATTTCAAAAACTTCTTTGATTTCAGAGCTTAATAACTTTTGTTTTTGATGATAACTAATCAAATGCGTAAAAGTTTTTTCTTGTAAATTTTTATAAAGATCAAATTCTTCTTTGATCTTTATTTTTCGAGCATCTAATTCACTAGCAATCATTTCACCAGCATAATTGACTAATAAATATATGAATATAGAAAATGCAAATAAGACTAAAACTTCTTCATTGAAGACTAAAAACTCTTTAGAAAAAGCGATTAACACTAATAAAACTCCATATAAGTATTTTGAACTCATAATTTATTATTTTTTCTATTATTTTTTTGATACAAATGATTTTACAACTAAATTTCTGTAATTTTGTTCTCCTACAGTTTTTAAATATTCCTTGTTGGCTGCATTAAAATTTGAATTGTTTAAATTTTTAACATTTGTACTAAACCAATTGTTACCGTGTTCAGTTAAACTTGAAATATTAGATTTCCATAATTGGAATGAACGAAATATGAGGTTATCATAAATTCCCAATAAATCCGACACTCCATCTTTTCCTTTATTTATATCATTTGCTAATAATTCTAATTTTTTTTGTCTAAACTTTAAATTTTTAGCTATTGTTGGTACAACGTTGTGTAAAAGATAAGCATACAAAAAAGTAAATCCTATTGAAAACCAAAAGAATTGTGTAAAGAAATGCATTAAGTCAAGTTGAGGCATAGTTTAATTTTTTACTCTATTTAACTAAGTTTTACGACAATACAAATATGTAATATTGTATATATGTTTTTATAATTTTGTTTATAATGAATTAGTACAATTTAGCGAAAGTGTTACCACTTATAACAAATTGCCTATGTTAAGTGTTAGTCTCACACTAATTTTTGAAAACTTGTTTTAAAGTTATCTTCCTACATTGATGCTTTCAGTAGTTATATTAAAATAACGTAGCAAATCAGCTTGCTTTTGGAAAACAACTGACAAACCATAGGTTATTTTGCTTTGGTCCTCTCGTACTAAAAGCAAATCTTTTCAGTTTTCATACAGTAAAAGCAGATAGGGACCAAACTGTTTTACACATCTTATCCAAATATTTCTAAATGGGATGGACTATATCTTCACCCTTTAATAATTTTACAAAGGGGTTAACGTATTATGACTAATAGGTTTTTTTAGTCATCGGAAGATTTTTCTTCTCAGTCTCTACAGGGTCATATTCTAAATTTTTCACTGAAAATATTAACTTCTAATTTTGCATTTTACAATCTAAATATGCTTTAACGGACACGAAAGTATGTTTTCGATTTTTAGAATTAGTTAACTCAGCAGTTTTATCAATTAACTCGCATACCTCCAAAAAATCTGCTTCAGTGTTAACTTGTTTATATTTTTCAATTATCTTTAAAACTAATTTGGCTAATGGCTTTTTTATTTTTAAATATGGTAATAAAGTCTTTAACAAATTTTCTACTGGTTTAAAACCGATAATTGTTAACTCTGCCATTCCATCTTTTTTTTTTCTAAATGTTCCCATGCCTAAATTATTTTTTATCTTCATCAAGAACCAATTTCTTTTGTTTAATTGATAAAATACAATTGAAACTCTTATAGTATGACCAAATTTATAAGAGTTACCTCTTATTATTTGAGTTAATATACAACCGTCAGCATCAATAAAGCCGCTGAGGTAAGCTTTGTTTTCAGTGCTCAATTTTTCTAAATGTTCTAACGACATGATGATAAATGTTTTATTGAGGATTTAGCAAATGACTTCCCTCGATATTACCTTTCTGATTTTGTAATTTTTATGAGTGGTTTTTGCTCATTATCAGTGAAGGTTTCATCGATATAAGTTAATGCTAAAATTATTATTACTAATAATTTAACGCTGTTTGTTGCCAACGTTCTAAACCCAACTCACGTTCCACTTTAAACGGCGAACAGCCGTACCCTTGAAACCTTCTTCAGCTTCAGGATGTGAAGAGTCGACATCGAGGTGCCAAAACACTCTGTCGATAGGAGCTCTTGAGAGTGATTAGCCTGTTATCCCTAAAGTACCTTTTATTCCTTGAGCGGAAACTTTTCCATTGAAAATTTCCGGATCACTAGCGCCGACTTTCGTCCTTGGTCGAGTTGTATCTCTTCCAATCAAGCAAGTTTACGCGCTTATACCTTTTAATTCGTTTCTACTGAATTTAAACTTACCTTTGCAGATCTTCGTTACTTTTTAGAAGACTACCGCCCCAGTTAAACTAAACATCTTGCATTTTCTTATTAAAATAATTAGTTAGATTTTATTTTTAGAGTGGTATTTCATGAATGCTTCAGTAATTAACTAGCGTTAAGACTTAATAACAGCTCCCACCTAGGCTACACAAAAAATAAACCATAACAATACAAGACTATAGTAAAGGTTTATAGGGTCTTTCCGTCTTACTTTTACTACTGCGTATCTTCACGCAGACTCTAATTTCGCTGGGCTCATTCTTGAGACAGTAGGAAAGTCGTTATGCTATTCGTGCGGGCCACCAATTAAGTGGCTAGGAATTTCGCTACCTTTGAATCGTTAGAGTTACGACTGCCATTCACTGAAGCTTCATTTTAGCGCGTGTACGCCTCCATTTAACATTACAGCATTGGGCAAGCATCAAACCTTATACTTCATTTTGCAATTTTGCAAAGTCTTGTGTTTTTAGTAAACAGTCGCTATCCTTTTTTTTGTGCCACCTTTAGTTAAAAAGGCATTCTTTCTCCCGAAGTTACAGAATTATTTTGCCGAGTTCCTTAAGAATGATTAACCCAAAAGCCTTGATCCTTTAAATCTATTTTCCTTTGTCGGCTAAGTACGGTATTTTGAAAATATAAAGTTTTTCTTGAAGTCTTACGCATTATAAACTAATCCATTTTATGTTTTATAATTTTATAAAACTTGTCACTTTATATATTGTTTTTATTAAAAAACCTCATCGAGTTGTGCTCTCGCATCAATATCTTAGAGACCGACTGACTCTACACAGTTTAACTTTATGTAGAAAACCTCAAATTTTTCGGCTACAATGTTTTTTACATTGTTTTTCGCTACTCATTTTAGTATCTTCACTTTTTTATCTCCAACAATTTTTACAAATTATTTTCTATGATTTTAAAAACGCTTTGCTACCACTATTAAAGTTTATAGTTTCGGTAGATATCTTTAGTCCTTCTGAATTTTCGATGCAAAAAAGTTTAAACGTGATGTTTTCAATTAGTATTCTATTACGAATTTTTTAAAGAATGGCTGCTTCCAAGCCTACCTTCTAATTATCAAAACTTTTTTACGCTCTTTCTCACTTAGATATCTTTTAGGGACCTTAACTAATAATCTGGGCTGTTTCCCTCTTGACTATGGACCTTAGCACCCAAAGTCTGACTACAAAACTATATGATAAGTATTCGAAGTTTTTCAAGATTCAGTAAGGGTATTAGCCTCCCTAGTCTAAAAAGTGCTCTACCTCTTATCATTAATGTTTTATGCTATACCTACATATATTTCGCAAAGAACCAGCTATCACTGAGTTTGATTGGCCTTTCACTCCTAATCACAAGTCTTCTCAAGCTTTTGCAACAGCTACGAGTTCGGTCTTCCTATATATTCTCATATACTTTCAACCTGCTCATGATTAGATCACTCAGATTCGGGTCTTATTATTATAACTAAGAATACGTTCTATTCAATCTTGCTTTTACTTTGCTTTCGTTTAACAACTTAAGCTTGCTATAACAATAAAGTCACTAAAACATGATACAAAAGGCACATCGTAACTTTGTATTAACAAAACTTCGATTAGTTGAAGGTAACAAAATTCAAGATCTTTTCACTTCCATCCAAGGATTCTTTTCACCTTTCCTTCACAGTACTTTTTTCTATCGGTTATGAAATTATATTTAGAGTTCGAGGTATGGTTCCCCAATGTTCAAAAAAAATTACATGTTTTTTTTTACTCTTTTTAACAAATAATGAATATAACAGGACTTTAACCTTCTTCGGTATGCTTTTTCAAACTTTTTTATTCAGTTTTTTGTTTTTACTCTAATCCGCTTTCGCTCACCACTACTAACGAAATCTCGGTTGATTTTTTTTCCTTGAGCTAATAAGATGTTTCAATTCGCTCAGTAACTTTATTCAAAACAAGATAGTTTTCACTAAAAGAAACTCATGAATCATAGATACGCGTTCTCATCATGACTTTTCGTATAACGCTACGTCTTTTCATTTCATACCTAGGTATTCTTTTGATACCCCAAAAGCAACACTTTATATTTGAGCAATTATTAAATTCAAGATTTTTTATAATTTTTATGCATTATTAACTTGATAACTCAACAAAACTAATCTTCCCTGTTAATATAAGTATTCTTAGCGTAATTTAGTTTAACTATAAAAAGAGTTCGAAATGGGATCTTGTTTTCAAAATTACAATAGTTGCTGAGTTATTAAGTTATTAATATTTTAGATCGAATTAAAGCCTCATTAAAGAAACGAATATTATATATTATAAAATTTAAAGGAAATTTTCCAACGACTGGTTCCCCAACCGTTACCTTGTTACGACTTCATCAAAATCATCTTCCTAATCCTAAACACTATTTATTTTCAACTTTAAAAATATAAACATTAATAAAATGTCTAAGAACAATTTAAACATAAAAACAAATGATATCTTTAAATTAAGCAAACTCTCTTGATGTGACGGGCGGTATGTACAAGATTTAGGTACAGATTCACCGTTCCTTGCTGATAAACGATTACTATTCATTCCAACTTCATGTTTTCGAGTTACAGAAAACAATCCGAACTGAGGTAGCTTTTTTAGATTTGCTTCAATTTTCATTATTGCATCTTATTGTAGTTACCCTTGTAATACATGTGTAGCCCAACTTATAAGGACCATGAAGACTTGACGTCATCCTTTCTTTCATCCTATATATCATAGGCAATACTCTTTAAGTACACAGATACAGTTCAATTAATATAAATGAACAAATTGTCTTTTGCAACAAAGAGGAAGGGTTTCGCTCGTTACTGGACTAAACCTAACATCTCAAGACACGAGCTGACGACAGCCATGCAGTACCTGTAATTTTTAACATAACAAATTTCTTCATTAGAATATAAAATCATTCAAAAGTTGGTAAGGTTTTGCGTGTATTTACGAATTAAACCACATATTCCACGAATGGTATAAATCCCCGTCAATTCCTTTGAGTTTCAGTGTTGCCACTGTACTCCTCAGGTGGAGTACTTAACGCGTTAGCTAAATTTCTGAATATATTCTATCCAAAAATGAGTACTCATCGTTTACAGCCTAGACTAACGGGGTCTCTAATCCCGGTTGCTACCTAGGCTTTCGTGAATCAGCGTCAGTATAAAACCAGATTGTTGCCTTCGCTTTCGATATTCCTTCAAAAATCTACGAATTTTATTTCTCCACTTGAAATTCTACAATCCTCTCTTTTACTCTAGTAATTTGTTATTAAAAATTGATTTAGTAATTGCTACTAAGATTTAATGATTAACTTTGATTACCGCCTACTCACCCTTTACACCCAATTATTCCGAATAACACTAGCCCTTTTCGTATCACCGCGGCTGCTGGCACGAAATTTGCCAGGGCTTTTTCTCCAAGTAAAGTCAAAATCTTTCTTGGTAAAAGAACTTTACAATCAAATGACTGTCATCATTCACTCTATATCGCTGAATCAAGCTTTCGCCTAGTGTTCAAGATTCCCCACTGCTGCCATTCGTAAATGTTTAGACCTTTCTCAGTTCTAATGTGACTGTACACCCTCTCAGGCCAGTTAAGGATCATCGGCTTGGTAAGCTATTACCTTACCAACTACCTAATCCTACAAAGGCTCATCTTATAGCGAAAATTCTTTTTGTATAAGGTATTTAACCAAACTATAAGGTAGATTCCCATGTATTACTCACCCGTTCGCTACTCGTTTTTAACGCGTTCAACTAGCATGTGTTAGGCAAATAGATAGCGTTCATTCTGAGCCAGGATCAAACTCTTTTATCAAAGCATTAATGTCGACATAATATATATAATACTCGTTTTTTTAAGAAAACAAATAACTCAAAAGTTAAATTAAAAATGGACTTTTTACTAAAAGTTGTTTTGAACATTTTGTCATTGTAGGAGATGCTTTACTAATAGGATCAGCTAGGTAAAAATTATTTATTTTACCCGAAACAATAAATTTGTTTTTTATTTTAGAATAGGATAATCTAGAAATATCAATGTTGTTAAAATATTTTTTACTAACAAAATTATAATTCTCTATTTTAATAAATTTATCGTTACTCTCTTTTTCACGGATTAAACTCAGTATTGCTGACAAAATTGACAAATCTTCTTTAGCTTTACCCGGAGCTGATAGAATTTTTTGAGTCTTTTGTGCACGACCCTCAATGTTGATATAAGTTGCATCTTTTTCAGTATAAGCTGCTCCAGGTAATATCAAGTTAGCTTTTAATGCAGACGAATTACCTTGATGACCTTGATAAACAATAAAACAATCTTTTAAATTATCTTCAATTGTTGCATCACCTATTGCATAAATGAACTTGGGTTTCGTTGATAGAGTATTTACAGCTATTCCAACTTCTGAACAACCAACTTGGCTAGCTTGAAAACCTAAAAAATTTATCCCATTCCAGTTTTTAGAAACTACATTAATATTTTTTGTAATAAAACTTAAAATTAAGCGGGCTGTGTTTTCCTCTACACTATCAAAAAAACTATTTCCAAAAATTATCATTGGTTTTTTTGCCTTTTTTAACACTTCACAAAATGAACTTTGTCCTTGTGCAAGTTTTAAAACATCTTCAACAGACGAACCTAGTTGAACACAAGGAAATGTTAAATTTAAAACTGAACCAATATTTGCAACTTTAAAATTACTGTTTACGAAATGTTTTCTAAGTTGGAGATTTAAGATAGCTGCTTCTTTTCTAGGGTCAACACCAATTAAGAGACAAACATCAGCTTCTTCAATCTTATTTATAGCTGAATTAAACTTGTACGATGATTCAAAGTCTATTTCTTTTAATATATTTGCTTCGCTATTTTGAATATTAAGTTTACCAAACAAATTTAGTAAGTTTTTTAACATAAAAGCTGATTCAAGATCGCACTGCGAACCAATAGACGCAGAAATATGATTATTTGCTTTTTTTAACTCGCTTATAATTAAATCGAATGACTCTAACCATGAAATTTGAATGAATTTACCATCTCGTTTAAACAATGGCTCACACAGACGTTGTCTTTTTAACCCATCAAAACTAAATCGAGATTTATCATTTAGCCATTCTTCATTGAGTTCTTCATTTAGACTTGGTAAAACACGCATAATTTCATATCCACGCAAATCTATTCGTATATTGCTACAAATTGCATCTAAAGTGTCAATAGATTCTACACTTTTTAATTCCCAAGGCCTCGCTGAAAAAGCATAAGGTTTTGATGTTAATGCTCCTACGGGGCACAAATCTATAACATTTCCAGAAAATTCTGACTTGAATAATTTTTCTATGTACATACCAATCTCGATTTGACTTCCTCTACCAGACGTACCTAAATCGGCTATCCCAGCAATCTCATTTGCAAATCGCACGCATCTTGTACAATGAATACAACGTGTCATTATAGTTTTAACTAAAGGACCACAATTTTTATCTTCAATTGCTCTTTTATATTCTCTAAATCTACCTCTATCACTTCCATAAACCATTGCTTGGTCTTGTAAATCACACTCTCCTCCCTGATCACATATAGGACAATCTAAAGGATGGTTAATTAATAAAAACTCTAATACTCCCTCACGAGCTTTTCGAACAGCAGGACTGTTTGTTTTTATTTTCATTCCAGGCATTAAAGGCATAGCACAAGAGGCTGCTAATTTTGGGGCTTTTTCAACCTCAACAAGACACATTCTACAATTCCCAGCTACTGATAAGCGTTCATGATAACAAAATCTTGGTATATCAAAACCAGCAATTTCACAAGCTTGCAATACTGATATTCGGGAATCGACAGAAAGTTCGATCCCATTAACAAATACTTTTAACATCATAAATAATAAGTTTTATTTAAAGAATAAGTGGGAGAATAAAAAATAAGAAATTTTGGGAATCTATTTTTCTTCTAAAGAATAAGACAATAGATAAGATTCAAAGACTCCAAGCATAGGTAATAACCCAATAAAATAGAAAAAATAAACAAACGTTGCAATCTGCCCTACTTCTAAGTAAGGTGATTCAGGAGCACATCCTCCGATCCAACCTAATACAAAATAATCTAACACTAAAATCCAAAAAATTATTCTGTGTAAAGGTCTAAATGAAGAACTTCGAACTTCTGACGTTCCCGTATAAGGTAACAATAACAAAATTAATAAAGCTGCAAACATAGCTATAACGCCTCCAAGCTTATGCGGTATTGATCGTAAAATAGCATAGAAAGGTAAAAAATACCATTCTGGTACAATGTGAGCCGGCGTAACCATGGCATTTGCTTCAATATAATTATCAGAATGTCCAAGATAATTTGGGGCAAAGCATACAAAAGCTATATACATAACGAAAAACGCTACCCAACTAAACAAATCTTTAAAAATAAGATATGGGTAAAATGGTATTTTATCAACGTTACCATTTATTCCTAAAGGATTATTTGAACCTTGCTGATGCAAAACTGCTATATGAACAACAACAGCACCAGCAATTAAAAATGGCAATAAGTAATGAAAGCTGAAAAATCTATTTAGTGTTGCATTATCAACAGAGAAACCACCCCATAGCCAAGCAACAATTGGTTCTCCTACAATTGGAAATGCGGAAAAAAGATTAGTAATAACGGTGGCTGCCCAGAAACTCATTTGACCCCAAGGTAGAACATAACCCATAAAAGCAGTTGCCATCATTAATATCAATACAACAACACCAACTATCCAAACAAACTCTCTTGGTTTTTGATACGATCCATAGTAAATACCTCTACCAACGTGAACGTATACAACTAAAAAAAACATACTTGCACCATTTGCATGTAAATATCTAATTAACCAACCATTATTAACATCACGCATGATATGCTCAACACTTAAGAATGCTAAATCTACATGTGGAGTATAATGCATTGCTAAAAAGATTCCTGTTAAAATTTGAACTCCCAAAAAAATTCCGGCTAATGATCCAAAATTCCACATGTAATTAATATTAATTGGAGTTGGGTAATCAATAAGATGATCGTTTAAAATATTAACAATCGGTCTATTTAAAATTCTTAAACTGCTAGATGACATAATTTATATATATTATTTCGATTTTAAGGGTGCATATTTGTAATAATACACCCTTAATGTAAAAATTAAGACTTAATTTTTGAAACGCTTGTATCTTTAATTAAAGGTAACTCGTCAAATGTATGAAAACCTGGTGGTGAACCAACAACCCATTCTAAAGTCAATTCGTATTTCGAATCAATATTTTCTTCAAAAGCCCAAGGATTAACAGGGCAAGTTTCTAAATTAGTTAGTGTTTCATAAACAACAACGAAAAAAATAAGAATCGCAAAAACTGACACATAACTACCAAATGATGAAATGTAGTTATAACCAGCGTATGCATCCGGATAATCAGGTATTCGTCTTGGCATTCCCGCTAATCCTAAGAAATGTTGAGGGAAAAAAGTAATGTTTACCCCAATAAAAGTTGTCCAAAAATGAATTATTCCTAAATTTTCAGGATACTGAAACCCTGTCATTTTTCCAATCCAGTAATAAAATGCTGCAAACATACCGAAAACTGCACCCATCGATAATACATAATGGAAATGTGCCACGACATAATATGTATCATGGAAAGCAACACCTAATCCAGCATTAGATAGAATAATACCTGTTAAACCACCTATTGTGAATAAAAAAATGAATCCAATAGCAAAAACCATAGGAGTTTTTAAATGAATAGACCCACCCCACATAGTCGCTATCCAACTAAAAATTTTAATACCTGTTGGAACAGCGATAATAAGAGTAGCGGCAGTAAAATAAGCTCTTGTGTCAACATCCATTCCTACAGTATACATGTGATGAGCCCATACAATAAATCCTAATAATCCTATACTGAGCATAGCGTAAATCATTCCAACATAACCAAACACTGGCTTTCGAGAGAAAGTAGATACAATTTGGCTAACTATACCAAAAGCTGGTAATATCAATATGTACACCTCCGGATGACCGAAGAACCAAAATAAATGTTGATATAAAACTGGATCACCTCCTCCTGAAGGGTCAAAGAAAGTAGTATTGAAATTACGATCACATAATAACATTGTTATTGCTCCTGCTAAAACAGGTAGAGATAATAATAATAAAAAAGCAGTAATTAATACAGACCAAACAAATAATGGTACACGATGCATAGTCATTCCTGGACATCGCATGTTAAAGATTGTAGTAATAAAATTAACGGCTCCTAAAATTGATGATGCTCCTGAAACATGTAAACTAAAAATTGCTAAGTCAACAGCACCTCCAGGATGAGCCATAGTACTACTTAATGGCGGGTATACTGTCCATGCTGTACCAGCTCCAACTTCTACTAGAGTAGAACTTAAAAGTAAAATAAGCGCAGGTGGCAATAACCAGAAAGAAATGTTATTCATTCTAGGGAAAGCCATATCAGGCGCACCTATCATAATAGGAACTATAAAATTTCCATAACCACCAATTAAAGCAGGCATTACCATGAAGAAAATCATAATAAATGCATGACCAGTAACAATTACATTATACAATTGATTGTTACCTCCTAAAACTTGAACACCAGGTCCTGCAAGCTCCATTCTAATCAAAACAGAAAGAGTTGTACCAATAACACCTGAAAAAGCAGCAAAAATAAGATATAAGGTACCAATATCCTTATGGTTTGTTGAGAAAAACCATCTTGTAATAAATTGTGACATTCGTGTCAACTATAAAAAATTTTAGACTTTTTCTTTAACTTTCCGCGGCTAATTAAGTTTTGATCACACTAACTTCGTGTTCAAAACTTTTTGAAAAAATTTATTGACTTGCTGCTTTTTCTGTCCGCCATTGATGAAATTTAGCGTTTAAAAAAACTTGATTTATTGATTTACATTTAAATTGGCCGAAGTCAATTGCTTTAAATTTTTTAGCAAATTAACTAACTTTAATTTCTTTTAACACTTATTCTCATTTTTTCACAGAATGTGGTAACAAAACGGTTCAAGAGTTTTTGTGCATCATAAATTGAATACATATAGAGTACAGGTATTTTTTTCATACTTTATTTTAGAAAATGTTTTAACTTCATTTAATTTTTCTTTAATGATTCTAAAAGAGTCATAACAAACACTTTTTAATGTTACCTTTGAACGAATAACGTGCCTTATACTACTTACTAGTCCTATTCAAACATAAATTTTTCTGCTATCATCTAAACAAACTTAGAGTTGTGAACTAAAAGTTTATTGTCTTACTTTACCCATCTTTACTTAATTTTATTTTTACAAATTATACCATACTCAGTTAACTTAGCTTGTAAAATCATGGAACTTATTAAAAAAGTTAACTCATGATGTATATTGACCGAGTCATCGTTTAGCCAAATTGGAAAGGTCACTAAATTTGGATCAATATCTGTATCCACAACTGCTATTACAGGAATATTTAATTTTTTTGCTTCTTGCAAAATAAAATTGTTATTCTTTGCACTAGTTACAAAGATAATATCTATTTTATTTTGACATAAAACATTGGTAAAGGTACCACCCCACCAACTTTTTGTCAAAAAGGGTTGCACCGATCTCAACGCACATATTTTAGTGGAAATACTTGACTCGTTATTTAAATTTACAAATAACATCGAACAGTTTTTTTTGCTAAAAATACCATTTAAGAACTGGTTGGCCAATCTTAAACTTTCTGTAGTTTTTTCTATATTGATTAAAGACACATTTTTTCTAAAGCCTAATAAATTTGCGTAGAATTTTGGATTTACTGATTTTATATTATGGCCTAACGTTGCGTAGTATAAAAAGTCTTTATTTAAATTTTTAATTACTCCCATTCGAGTGCACCTTTTTTCCACTCATAAACAAATCCAATAGTTAAAATGAATAAAAAAACAAACATAGACCAGAAAGCAAACAGTGGCAAATTACTTATAACAACGCACCAAGGAAAAAGAAAACTTACTTCCAAATCAAAAATGATAAATAAAATAGCTACAAGGTAAAACCTAACGTCAAATGTACTTCGAGCATCATCAAATGGGTCGAATCCACATTCGTAAGCCGATAATTTTTCCGTATCACCATTTTGAGTTGCAACGATATAAGAAAGTCCAAAGAACACAAACGCTAAAATACAACAAATAACAAAATAGATAAATAAACCAGCATATTGAGAAAAGTATAATGTCATTTTGATTTTTTTATTTTTTAGAGTACGAGAGCAATGGGAATTGAACCCATAATCTTTAGCGTGACAAGCTAACGCTTTAACCAATTAAACTATGCCCTCATCAAATTTGGTCGGTAAAAAGCTTTTGGCTGGATCACCATTTAGGTTCAAATAACCGGTAATTCAACCTTTTATTTTTATTTTGTGACGGTAAGGAGAAAACTCTGTTCAAACCTAACCAAACCCAATATTTATTTTGAACATTGGTTAAAAAATGTTATTTTTAATCATTTTTTATTTTTAAAACTGCAAAAACTATGAAAATTGGATTAACAATCTTTATTGTGACAAACTAACGCCTTAATCAATTGAACTGCGCTCTCATCAAATCTAATAAGTAAAAAATTTTTGGCTGAATCGCACTTTGGGTTTAAATAACTGGTTATTTAACTTTTTATATTTTTTATTTTGCCGAAGTGGGGAGGAAACCCCGTTCAAATTTATTTTGATCCAATATCTATTTTGGACGTTGGCTTAAAAATGTTACTTTTTAACTGCTAAAACGTTCGAGAAAGCCAGTATTTGAGATAACTACAATTATATTTTCCTTACTGTAATATGGGATTCTCTCTCCTCCGCGGAATCCCGCGCTCCACTGTCCGCGCTTCAACGTTCTATATATATTATATATTAATTCGCGGCCTTCTGCGCGCCTCCGCGCTTCCACT
>JACCEC010219234.1_pt1 | contig 28495 bp, 24 predicted proteins | sample 7450121 | NCBI WGS metagenome assembly JACCEC01 (sample SAMN15323455, study PRJNA562643) | freshwater metagenome | isolation source: river surface water | place: USA:Blue River Watershed | collected 2017-08-18 | reverse complement strand
CGGCGCGACCTTCCCGTCCAGCCTTTCCCAATCCGTGTCCCTCGGTGTTCCTCCGTTGTTTCCCGAGTTCGTATCCTTTCTGCTCGAGGCGCCGCGGTCCACGCCTGTCCGATCCACGAGGCGGGACGCCTCGTCCACGTTGGAAGCTGCCGATTCCTATTCTTGAATTCTCCGCGGCTGCAGCCGCGGCCACACCCGAGCCTCGGCCACATCAGATTTCCGTTCTCCGCGGCTCCGATGTGGCTGCGGGTGTTCCCGCGGAATCGTCGGCGCGACCTTCCCGTCCAGCCTTTCCAAATCCGTGTCCCTCGGTGTTCCTCCGTGGTTGCCCGAGTTCGTATCCTTTCTGCGCGAGGCGCCGCGGTCCGCGCACCCTTTCAACCCGCCGCGCGTCGGATACCATTGCCCGCATGAATTCCGTTCTGCGCAAAGGTCTTGGCCACGTCTACGCCTTCGAGCCCGGATCAGATCCGGCGGCTCCACCGCTGCTCATGCTCCACGGCACGGGCGGCAACGAGCAGGACCTGCTGCGGCTCGGCCGCACGCTCTCACCCGGCTCGGCCCTGCTGAGCCCGCGGGGCAACGTGAACGAAGGCGGTGCGCTGCGCTTCTTCGCTCGGCTCGCGGAGGGCATTTTCGACCCAGCCGAAGTCACTCGGCGCGCCCTCGAGCTGGCTGACTTTGTGGCGGCGGCGTCCACGCGGCACGCGCTAGCTCAGGGCCGGCTGATCGCGGTGGGTTTTTCCAACGGAGCCAACATCGCGACCGCGTTGCTGCAGCTCCGCCCCGAGGTCCTCGCCGGTGCAATCCTGCTTCGTCCGATGGTCGTCCTCGATCAACCCGCCGCGCCCGGTTCCCTCGTGGGCCGCCGTGTGCTCGTCTGCCACGGCTCCACCGATCCACTCGTGCCGCCCGACCACCCAGAGCGCCTTGCCGCGCTGCTGCGCGCCGGCGGAGCCGAGGTGAACGTCGTCACCGTCGCCGCCAGCCACGGCCTCACCCCGCAGGATGTCGCTGCGGCGAGGGCATGGATGGCGGGCGCTTAGCGGGGAGGCTCCAAGGCGAGCATCGGGAGATGCTCCGAGGCCAGCCCCATGCACAGGATCGTCCTCGTTTTGAGCCCGGATGATTTTGCCCGCCGGCCAGTCCGCCGCCCGCCGTTGATCAAAAGGGAAATCAACCTTGCCGCAGACGGGAGATCTGCGCTCTTGGGCGAAGCAAGATGCGAGCAAGCCGCGTCATTTCGGTTCTCACGCTAGCCCTGGCCTGGTGCTGGGGGGCGTGGCATGCGGACCTGGAGGCGGCGGGGTGGATGTTCCATCACGACCACCATGATGCGAATCACGGCCACGCCGAAGCGTCGGGCCACCATCAGCACGACTCCGAGGCCGAGGACGACCACCAACCGGTGTGGGCGCGGGATTTCAAGGCCGACGCGCGCATGGCGCCATGGTTGCTGCTACTCCTTCTGACGGCCGCGGCACTCGCTGACCAGGAGGTGCGCCGGATTATCCTGCGCCCTAACACAATTGGACCAAGCGGCCGCGCCCGACAACGGGCGGGGCCCGTGGAGTCGGTCTGGCATATCCTGCGGCGGTGCGCGCCCGACGTGGCGGCACCTCCGTTTTCGAGCTGATTCGCAGCGCCCTTCCCCGCGAAGGGCGTTAGGCGCGCGTGCGCCTCCTTCGCCGCCCCCGCGCGGCCTTCCTGCGATCTCCCAACCCGAGATCGGGCCCTTAACGACACTCCTCCCATGCTCCTGCGATTCTCCCTTGTCCTTTTCGGCGCTCAGCTCGCCGCCGCCCCCGGTTCCAAACTTTCCCTCGACGACGCCATCCGCGCGGCGTGGACGAACGACCCCACGGCGGCCGCCTTGGCACTCGCACCGCAGCTGTCGCGCGCGCGGGAGGTGCAGGCCGGACTGGCACCCAAACCAGGGCTCGAGCTTCGCGGCGCCGTCCCGGTTAAAGGCGACAGCGAGTGGTCGATGGGGGTGGGCATCAGCCGACTGGTTCCCCGACGCGAACGCATCGATCTCGCACGGGCCTACGCCCGGCTCGGTGGGGAGTCCGCCGCGCTGGCACTCGGCGAACGCAGACGCCTCTTGGCCGGCGAAGTACGGCGCCTGTGGTATGAACTCGCGGTGCAGCGGGCCCGACGGGATTCGGCCCGCCATTCCGTCGAACTGCAGGCGGACCTGACCAGGAAACTCCAGGGCCGCCGGGCCGCAGGTGAAATGGGCGATGCGGAATGGGAGCTCCTGCAGCTCGAGCTGACCCGCGCCGGCCATGCGCTCGCCGCAGCGCAGGCTGAGGTGGCGGCAGGAGAGGAGCGACTGAGCCGAAAGTTGAGGCTACCGTCGGACCATCCCTGCGTCTTCGAGACCGGGCTGGACGAGCTTCTGCTCCGGACCTTGGCGCCTGAAGACCGCTTGCCCTTAACCCGCCCCGAAATCGCGCTGGCCGATCTCGAGGTGCGCCGGGCCGAGGCGGCACTGGCGCTGGCAAGGGGACAGAGCCGCGGGGATTGGTCGGTGGGAGCCGGCATCGACGTTGAACGGCGCAGCAACGACGCCACCGGTCGGCTGGCCACCGAGCCACGGCTCAGCATGACCGCGTCCGCACCTTGGCCCGGTGGTCCCGCGGCCAACCGGGGCGAAATCCTCGAGCGGGAAGCCTCGCTTCGGATCGCCGAGGCGGACCTACAAGCCCGGCGCGATGAGATCGCCGCGGAGTTGGGCGCGGCCATCGCCGCCGTCCGGGGCTCCCAGCCGGCCGTGCGGAACTACCGCGCGCTGTTGCTGAGCGCCGAGGACCTTCCGCGCAAACTGGCCCCGGCCTACGCGCGGGGGGAAGTCAGCGGGCTTCAGATGGCCCAGGCTCTGCAGCAGCGGGTCGCCATCGAGTCCGACTTTCTCGCGGCCGTCTCCCGCTACCTTTCCCTGCTCGCCGAGGCGGAAACCGCCGCCGGACTAATTCCCTCCCTTCCCTGATTTTACCATGAAGGCGCTTCTCCTCTCACTCCCCCTCCTCGCCAACGTTGCCGCCCTGGCCCAGGGCGACCACGGGCATTCTCATCAAGATGCACCCGTCGGCGCCTCCCCAGCCGCGGGCCCCATCCGCCTGACGCGGACGATCGTCGCCAACCTCGACCTGCAGACGACCGAGGTCGAACTCCGCCCGCTGGAAAAGGTCTTCCCCGCGCTCGGAGTCGTGGAACCGGAGCCGGGCCGGGTAGCGGCCGTCACCTCACGCGTCGCCGGACGCGTCACGAAGCTCGCGGTCGTCGAAGGCCAGAGGTTGAAGGCGGGGGATCTCCTGCTGGAGGTGGAGTCGCGCGTCGTGGCCGATCCACCGCCCAGGTTGCGCCTCACCGCCCCGATGGACGGCGTGGTGCTGGAACGCAACGTAACGCCCGGCGGGGCCGTAGAACCCGACAAGGTGCTGCTCATGCTGGCCGATTTGAGCGAATTGGATGTCGTCGCGCAGGTTCAGGAGGGACGGATCGCTTCAGTGAAGCCCGGCCAGAGGGTACGGATCCGGGCGCTCGCGCATCCGGACGAGACCTTCGTCGGCCGCGTCAAGGCCACCGCCGCCACCCTGAGCCGGGCGAACGGCACCCTCCGGGTTTTCGTGCGGGTCGACAACCCCGCGGGCCGGCTGCTGCCGGGAATGCGGGCGCAACTCTCGTTCGTCACGGAGGAATCGGAAACGGCGGTCGTGGTTCCACGCGAGGCTGTGCTCGGTGAAAACGGGGATTTCTTCGTCTTCCGCCAGATCATGACCGCCCCGTTCGCCTACGAACGGACGCCGGTGGTCCTGGGGCTAAGCGACGACCGGTTCATCGAGGTCATCGAGGGCGTACTGCCGGGGGACCGCGTGGTGACGCGCGGAAACTACCAGCTCCAGTTCGCGGGCGGCACGGCAGCGAAGATCGACGACGATCACGGCCACTCCCACGGGCCCGGCGGACACCAGCACTGATCGCGGAAGCCGAAGTCATGCTGACCCGACTCATCGAGTTCTCACTGCGGAACCGGCTCCTCGTCGTCGCGACCGCCGCCGTCCTCCTCGCCTACGGAGGCCAGGTGGCTCTCCGCCTGCCGATCGACGTCTTTCCGGACCTCAACCGGCCGACGGTCACCCTGATGACCGAAGCGCCGGGCCTCGCGCCCGAGGAGATCGAGACGCTGGTCTCCATTCCACTGGAGACCGCGCTCAACGGCGCGCCGGGAGTGCAACGCGTGCGAGCGACGTGCGGCGTCGGCCTCTCCATCATCTACGTCGAGTTCGACTGGGGGCAGGACATCTATCGCGCCCGGCAGCTTGTGCAGGAGCGCATCGCTCTGGCCGAAGCGAAGCTGCCGGCCGGCACGGAGGTCCACATGGGGCCCATCTCGTCGATCATGGGCGAGATCCTGCTCATCGGCCTATTCTCGAAGGACAACGCGACACCGCCTGCCGACCTTCGCACGCTGGCAGACTGGCAGCTGGCCCCCCGTCTGCTGACGATTCCAGGCATCTCCCAGATCATCGTGATCGGCGGAGGTCGGAAACAGGTGCACGTGAACGCCCGACCAGACCTGATGGCGGCGCACGGAGTGACCTTCGATGAAGTCCATGCCGCGACCGCAGGCGCCCAAGGTGGAACCGGCGGTGGTTTCATGCCGGACGGAGCCCGGGAGCGGCTCGTCCGGAACCTGGGACGTACGGCCGATCCCTCCGAAATCGGTGCGACGGTGGTGAAGCAGCGGGAGGGAAATCCCATCCTGCTGCGGGATGTGGCCGAAGTGGGGCACGGCATCCAAACGATGCGGGGAAAGGCGGGCGTCTCCGGCGCTCCGGCGGTGATCCTCGGCGTCCAGAAGCAACCGGGCGCCGACACGGTCACATTGACGCGGCGCGTCGAGGCGGCACTGGCCGAGATGCGCCCTTCGCTTCCCGCGGATGCCAAGCTCGACGTGTTGTTCCGGCAGGCGTCGTTCATCGAGCATGCGGTCGCCAACGTGCAGGAGGCGATCCGGGACGGGGCGCTCATGGTCGTCGTCATCCTGTTCCTGTTCCTGCTGAATTTCCGCACGACCTTCATCACCCTCACGGCCATCCCGCTCAGCTTCGCGGTGGCCGCGCTGGTCTTCCACTGGCTCGGAATCTCGATCAACACCATGACCCTCGGCGGGCTCGCCGTCGCAGTCGGGATGGTGGTCGACGACGCCATCATCGACGTCGAAAACGTATTCCGCCGCCTGCGCGAGAACGGCCGCTCGGCCGCGCCGCGGCCGGTGCTGCGGGTCATCGCCGAGGCCTCCGGCGAGGTGAGAAACTCCATCCTGTTCGCCACGCTCGTGATCGTGCTCGTGTTCCTCCCGCTGTTCGCGCTCGAGGGCATCGAGGGACGGCTGTTCGCGCCCATCGGCGTGGCGACCATCGTGGCGATGCTGGCGTCATTCGTCGTGTCGCTGACGGTCATTCCCGTCCTCTGCTCCTACCTTCTGCCGCGCCTCGTACGCGCTCAGCCGGAACGGGAGGGCTGGCTCGTGCGGATGATGAAGCGCCTCGACGAGCGCCTCATTCTGGGTCCGTCGCTCCGGCATCCCCGGGTCGTCATCGGTCTGGTCATCGCTCTGGTGGCGGGGACGGCGCTCCTGGTGCCGCGCATGGGACGCACGTTCCTGCCGGAGTTCAACGAGGGCACCGCCTTGATCTCGCTCACGACGGCACCCGGCACCTCCCTGGCCGAAAGCGACCGGGTGGGTCGAATCGCGGAAAAAATGCTCCTCTCCATCCCGGAGATCAGACTGACGGGCCGCCGCACCGGCCGCGCCGAGCTGGATGAGCACGCCGAAGGCGTGCACCGATCCGAGATCGACGTGGACCTTGCAGCCACCGGACGAGGACGCGCCGAGGTCCTGCAGGACATCCGCGGGAAGCTCGGGGAACTACCGGGAGTCCTGGTCAGCGTGGGCCAGCCGATTTCGCACCGCCTCGATCACATGCTTTCCGGAGTGCAGGCGGCGATCGCCGTGAAAATCCACGGTCCCGATCTCGCGCGACTGCGCCGATACGCGGCCGAGGCCGAGGCGGCGATGAAGCGCGTGCCGGGACTCGTCGACCTGCAGGTCGAGAAGCAGGTCCTCATCCCCCAGGTGAAAATCGAGGTGAAACGGGAAATCGCCGCGCTCCACGGACTGCGACCGGGAGAACTCGCGAACCGGCTCGAGGCGGGGCTCAACGGCCGCGTCGTCGGACAAGTGTTGGAAGGAACCCGCTCCATTGACCTGGTGGTGCGGTTCGCGGACGAGTCCCGCGCGGATACCGCGACGTTGCGCGAGCTCCTGATCGACACCCCGGATGGCGGGCAAGTGCCACTGGGCATGATCGCCGACGTGCGGGAGAGCCTGGGACCCAACACCATCAGTCGCGAAGACGCCGTGCGCCGCATCGTGATCTCCGCCAACGTGGCCGGGCGCGACCTCGGCTCCACCGTGGCCCAGCTTCAGGTCGAACTCGCCCGGGCCGTACCCATGCCCAGCGGCTACTTCATCGCCTATGAAGGTCAGTTCCAGAGCCAGCAGGAGGCGACCCGGCTTATCGGGGTGCTCGCGGTCCTGACGCTGGGCGTGATCTTCCTCGTCCTCTACGCGCACTTCCACTCCGCCATGATCGTGTGGCAGATCCTGCTCAACGTGCCTCTGGCCTTCGTGGGCGCACTGGCGCTGACCTATCTGACCGTGGGCACGATCTCCGTGGCGACCCTTGTCGGCCTCATCACCCTCGCGGGCATCGCGACCCGCAATACGATCATGATGATCTCGCACTACCTCCACCTGATGGAGCAGGAGGGCGAGACGTTCGGCGAACGCATGATCATCCGCGGTTCACTCGAGCGCCTCGTTCCAGTCACCATGACGGCCCTCACCGCGGGCTTGGCGCTGATTCCGCTCGTACTGTCGGCCCACGAACCGGGGAAGGAGATCCTCTACCCGGTGGCGATCGTGATCCTGGGCGGACTCATCAGTTCGACGCTGCTCGACATGGCCGTGACACCCGCGGTCTTCCTCCGGTTCGGCCGCAGCGCCGCCGGCAAATTCCTCGCCCGCTCGCGCCGAGATCCACTCGACGCTCCAACCAACCATTCCAGCCCGTGACCCGCGAACCAAGGATCAAAACCAACATGAAACTGACGATGCTGTTCACTCTCATCGCCGCCTCCACCCTCGCACTGGGAGCTCCGGCCGCCCCCGCCAAGGACCACTCGCAAGACCCAAAGCCTGAATGGGCCGAACTCTTCGGCGGAGCCTCCCTGCCCGTTGTGTGGCAGAGTCTCACCGCATCCGCCGACCTCCTCAGCAAGGCCGTGGCGGCGGGCCGGGCCGAGGGCGTTCCCGACTGGGCGGAAACCCTCCATCTCGCGTCGCATGCCTTGGCCGACCAGATCCAGCTCCCTGACGCGGAGCGGATGAAACGGCTCAAAGCCGCCCTTGGGCAGGCCGCCAAACTCGCCGACGAGGTCCTCGATGCGGCGAACCACAACCAGATGGAAAAACTGGCTGACTCCTTCCGTCGCCTGCAGTCGGCACTGGCCCTCGCGAGGTCCCGTCTGCCGAAGGAGGTGACGGAAGCCGCCCCGGCGACGCCCCGCTTCGCGAAGGCTCCCAAGCAGCGGGACGACCACAAGCATTGAGGCTTCCCGCCAGGACGCAGCCGCGCGGCTGGATCAGGTCGACCGCGATGCCGCCGCGCGGTCGCCCTCGTGCATCTACGGACGACATCTCGGGACCCATCACCGGAGTTCGGTTGGCGGAAGCGAGCGCATCATCATGAGACCGCCCGCTCGCACAATTCGCTCGGCGCGGGGTGCGGCTATTCCCCATGCTGGCCGGGCTTCTCCCGCGCCATGACCCGAGCCTTCCTGCTGTCAGCCTTCCTCGTCGCGGCCCTCGCGTTACCCGATTCCGCGCCGGCTGCCGAAACCGCCGGAAGGCCGAATATCCTCTTCATCCTCGCCGAAGACATCGGCAAGCAGTTCGGCTGCTACGGCGAACCGCTCGTGAAGACGCCGCACCTTGACCGCCTCGCGGCGAGGGGCGTGCGTTACAACAACGCGTTCACCACGGCCCCGGTATGCTCCGCCAGCCGCTCGGCGATCATGACCGGCATGTACCAGACGAGCATCGGCGCCCACCACCACCGCACGTGGCCGTGGAACAAGCGACCGCTGCCGGCCGGCGTACGCACGATCACCGACTATTTCCGCGCCGCCGGTTACTTCACCGCCAACCTCGCCCCAGGGCCGGGCAAGGCGAAGAAGGCCGCGACCTCGGGCGTGCCCGGCATCACCGGTGCGTCGGGCACCGGCAAGACCGACTTCAACTTCCTCACCGACGGCCCGCCGTTCGACGGGTTCGACTGGAAGCAACGCAGGGACGGCCAGCCGTTCTTCGCCCAGATCTCCATCAACGAAAGCCACAAGGGCCAGGGTTGGACCTACGCGCGCTCCAAGGAGTCGCCCGTCGGCCACGTGGACTCCGCCCAGGTGAAGCTGCCGCCGTACTACCCCGACCATCCCGTCGCCCGCGAGGAGTACGCCAACTACCTCGATGCCATCCAACTGATGGACCACTACGTCGGCGAGCTCCTCGCCCGCCTCGAGGCGGACGGCCTCGCCGGCAACACCGTCGTCGTCTTCATCGGCGACAACGGCCAGTGCCTGTTCCGTTCCAAGCAATTCCTCTACGACGGCGGGATCTCGATCCCGCTGATCATCGCATGGCCCGACGGGCGCCACGCCGGCACGACGGACGACCAGATGGTTTCCTCGATCGATATCTCGGCCGCCCTGCTCGGCCTGGCCGGAGTGAAGCCCGGTCCCGCATTCCAAGGCCGGGACTTCCTCGCGCCCGGTGCGACGCCGCGCCCACACATCTTCGCCGCACGCGACCGGATGGACGCATCGGTTGACCGCATGCGCGCCGTTCGCACGCCGCAATGGAAGTACATCCGCAACTACTTCCCGGCCACGCCGTACATGCAGCACAATGCCTACAAGGAAAAGCAGTACCCCACCTGGAACCTCGTGAAGCAGCTCGCCGCCGAGGGGAAACTCACGCCCGAGGCCGCGCTCTTCGCCGCGCCCACTAAGCCCATCGAGGAGCTCTTCGACCTCGGATCCGACCCGTGGGAGGTCAAGAACCTCGCCGGCGACCCGCGGCACGCCGCCAAGCTCCGCGAACTGCGCGCGCTCGTCGACGCGTGGGTCGTCGAATCCGGCGACAAGGGCGATCGGATGGAGGACCCGCTCGACATCCACAAGGGCTACAACGGCCGACTCCCCGACGAGCAGGAAAGAAAGGCGAAATGAACCGCCGCACGTTCCTCGCGTCTTCAGCCGCCGCGGCCGCGTTGCCCGCCGCCATGGCCGGCGCCGCGCCCGCTGTACCGCGGCCGGTCAACCGCACTTCGACCGCCATCGCCGCGTATTACCTCAACGCGCACCTGTACACGATCGTGCCCCGCCACGTCCGCGCCGACATGGAGTGGATGGCGGAGATCGGCACGCAGTACCTCTGCGTCGGCGTGCTCGAGCAGGATCTCTTCGCCGCGCGCGAAAACCACGCCCTGATCCTCGCGGAGGCCGCCCGCGTCGGGATGAAGGTGCTCGCCGTGCCTTCGCGCTGGGCCGGGCTCACCGCCGGTGCGCCCAAGGTGCCCAGCCTGTTCTCGGCGGCCAATCCCGACACCTGGATGGTCAACAAGCGGGGCACGACGTTCGTGAGCCCCAATGTCTCCAGCGTGATCAGCAGCATTCATCATCCGAAGACGCTAAAGTTCTTCTGCGACACCCTGGCGGAGCTGTATCGCCAGCACCCCGCGATCGCCGGCTTCATCCTCGACGAGCCCAAGGCCTTCAACATCGACCAATCGCCCATGGCCGTCGCCGCCCTCGGGGCCAACGCCCCGCTCGAGGCCCACCTCGGCGCCGCCCGCGACTTCTATTCGAAGGTCTGCCGCTTCGCCAAGGAGCGCTGGCCCGACAAATTCACGATCCTGTTCCAGAAAGCCGACAACCACACCCCGGCCGAACTCGCCGCCGGCGGCGGCGTAGGCCCGCTCGACTACTATGGCTGCGACGGCCGGCCGTGGACGCGGGAGGAGGACGCTCGTTTTCCCCACGGCGGCACGAACTCCGAAAGCGGCAAGGGCAAGATCCTCCTCAGCGGCGTGGGTCAGATCTTCATCGACACGGCGCGCAAGGTCTCCGGCCGGAAGTCGTTTTTCCTCTCCGAGAATCACAACATTACCTCGGCGATGATCGACGCGATCGACCGGAACTACGCGGCCGCCCTCGCCCTGCGGCCCGACATGTTCGCGTACTACTATTACCCGAGGAACGTGGAGGAGGCGGACCGCGCGATGGACGTGATCGCGAGGCATGTCCGGGAATTCACGCGCGGCTGAGCGGCTCGCCATCGTGCCTGGATCCGCCGGTCGTGGGTCCGGGGCTCCCCCAAGAAACCCACCGCCCCTTTGCGGCCGCGTTCAGCTGAGGTCCCGTAGGCTGCCAAACTCGGGGTCGAACAGCCGGCGGTGCGTTCGCACGATCATGCCGTCGGTGAGTCCGGAGAGCCAGTCGCAGATACGGCGGGCCTTCGCGGCCTCGCCGTCTGCCTGGTCTATGAGACGACCGACGCGCGGGGGCAGGATGTTGATCACGCGCGAACCGCGGTCGACGTAGTTGCGCCAGCAGGACTCCCACAATTGGAAGAGGACCCGGCGGGCCTTATGCTCCATCTGCTGGAGCTGCGGACTCTCGAAGATGATGTCGTTGGCCATCTTCTTGTAGAATGCGGCCTCGCGCCCGACCGCCGGGGCGACCACGAGCTCAAAACGGTAGCGGTTGGTGACGTCCGAGAGAAAATTCCCCCGCTCCCGCAGGCGGCAGGCGGTGATGAAGGCCCCGATGCGCTGCGAAAAGACGTTCTCGAGCCGGTCGGCTCGGATCGCGTGGATCACCTGCTCAAGCCAGAGCTGCCGCTCCGCGTCGATGCCCTCGCCCGCCGCCCATTGCTCGATCCGTTCGATGGTGAGAAAGCCCGCCTTCACGCCGTCGACGATGTCGTTGACCGAGTAGGCCGCGTCGTCGGCCCAGTCCATGATCTGGCACTCGACGCTCTTGAAGGCGTTGAGCCTCGCCTCGGCCAGCAGGTCGGAAGGGATGGCGGCGCCGCCGAAGACGAAGGAGCGGTGCCGCTCCTGCGGATCGTAGAGGAAATGGCGCGTGGGCGGGGAGGAAAACTCACGAAACAGGACCTTGTACTTCAGGACACCGTCAAGCAGAGCGCGGGTCGGCTCCATGCCGCGCACACCCGCCTCGTCCTGATACATCGTCTCGGTGAGCAGGTGCAGCGTCTGGGCGTTGCCCTCGAACCCCCCCCAGCGCGCCATCAGTTCCTGCAACGTGCGCTCGCCGGAGTGGCCGAAAGGCGGGTGCCCGAGGTCGTGCGCGAGGCAGACGGCCTCGACGAGGTCGGAGTCGATGGTGAAGTCGGGCGCCAGGGGGTCGCCGCGGGAATGCAGGTAGGCGCAGATCGAGCGCCCGATCTGGGCGACCTCCATCGAGTGGGTGAGCCGGGTGCGGTAGAAATCATATTCACCCGACAGGAATACCTGCGTCTTTGACTGCAGCTTCCGAAACGCGTGGGCGTGGATGATGCGATCGCGGTCGATCTGGAAGGGCGTGCGATAATCCTGGCGGCGCTCCGCCCCGCCGCGCGCGCGGTCAAATTCCCGGTAAAAGCGGTTGGTGATCAAGGTCCGCCCAAGGGGACGCCTCGAGCCGCCGAAGGGAAGGGCAAAAAACTCCGAGCCGGCCGGCAACTTCCCAACGGGATCCGCGCGCGGTTTTCCTCGTTTCGCCCGATGGACGACAGTTAGTCTGAACGTCTCCATGCCTCGCCGCGCCACGCTGCTCCTCGACCTCGACGGCACCCTCGTTGACGCCTTCACTACGATCCATCGCGCCTACTGCCATGTGCTCCCGCTCTTCGGCCGGTCGGCGCCGACGCTCGCGGAGGTGCGCCGCGCGGTGGGCGGTGGGCTCGAGAACGCGATGCGCCAGTTTCTGCCCGACGAACTCGTTCCGACGGCCGTGCGCGAGCACGTCGCCCACACCGAACGGATCCTGTTGGACGACGTGACCCTGCTGCCCGGCGCGCTGGAACTGGTCCGCGAACGCACCGCCGCCGGCGTGACCGTCGCCGCGTTCACCAACAAGCGCGGCGATCACGCCCGGCGGATCTGCGCTCATCTCGGACTTTCCCCGCACCTGCGCGGCGTCTACGGCGCGAAGGACACACCGTGGCTGAAACCACAGCCGGAGTTCGCCGCCCATGCGCTCACCGCCCTTGGGTCCGACCCGGTTTCAACCCTGCTCGTGGGCGACTCACCGTTCGACGTCCGGGCCGCGCGCAACGGCGGTTTCCCCTGCTGGGCGGTGACGACCGGCACCCACGAGGCGGAGCCGCTGCGGGAGGCCGGAGCCGAGCGGATCTTCGAGGGACTTCCCCCGCTGCACGCGGCACTGCGGGCCGAAGGTTGACCGAGGGAGGGCGGCCGCCAAGCTGCCCCCAGTCCCCGTAGTTCAATGGATAGAACCGTCGTTTCCTAAACGACTAATCCGAGTTCGATTCTCGGCGGGGGCACCAACGTCCCGCCCGCCCGACGGCTTCAAAAGCCCAGCGCCCGCGGCAACGCGAGGGACAGAGCCGGCCAGAAGGTCACGAGCATCAGCACCACGAGCATCGCCGCGAAGAAGGGCAGCAGCGGGCGCCAGACCCGCGCGATCGTGGTCTGCGCCACCCCACACCCGACGAAGAGGCAATTGCCGACCGGCGGCGTGCACAGGCCGATGCAGAGGTTGAAGATCAGCACGAGGCCGAAGTGCAGGGGAGACATCCCGAGCTTCGTCACGACCGGCAGCAGGATCGGCGTGAAGATCAGCACCGCCGGCGTCATGTCCATGAACGTGCCCACCACCAGCAGGAGGAGGTTGATGATGAGGAGCAGCATCACCTTGTCCTCGGTCACGGCCAGCAGGCCGGCGGTGACGGCCTGCGGGATTCCGGCCATCGACATGACCCACGACATGCCCATCGAGGTGCCGATGAGCAGAAGCACGACGGCCGTCGTGAGGGCGGAATCGGTGAGGATGCCCGGCACTTCCCGCCACGGCACCTCGCGGTAGACCAAGACGGAGAGGACGAAAGTGTAGGCGACGGCGATGGCGCTCGCCTCCGTGGGCGTGAACCAGCCGAGGATGATTCCACCCATGACCAGCACGATGAGGAGCAGGCTGGGCAGCGACCGGAAGATGATCAGGCCGGCTTCGCCGGCGGGCACGCGCTCACCCGCGGGAAATCCCCCCCCGCGGGCCCGGATCGCGACCACCGCCATCAGGGCGAGCCCGAGCAGGATGCCCGGCAGGTAGCCGGCCAGGAAGAGCGCCGCGATCGAGACGCCCCCGCTCGCCAGCGAATAGACCACCATGATGTTGCTGGGCGGAATCAACAGCCCGATCGGAGCCGAGGTGATGTTCACCGCCGCACTGAAATCGCGGTCGTAGCCTTCGCGCCGCATGAGGGGCGTCATCGTGCCGCCGATCGCGGCGGCCGCGGCGACCGCCGAGCCGGAGATTGCCCCGAAGAGCATACTCCCGAGGATGTTCACGTAGGCCAGCCCACCGGGCAGGCGGCCCACGACCACCTTGGCGAGGTCCACCAGCCGGCGCGCGATGCCCCCGCGGTTCATCAGCTGCCCGGAGAGGATGAAGAACGGGATCGCCAGCAGCGCGAAGCTGTCGATCCCCGAGGCGAGGCGCTGCGCGATCACGGTGGCCGCAGGCGTCGGGTCGAGGGCCAGCGCGAGCGCCGCCACCGCCGAGCAGCCGATGGCGAAGGAGATCGGCACGCCCGCCAGCAGCAGGGCGGCGAAGACCAGGGCGAGGACGAGCGCTTCGTTCATCTCAGTTCAGGCCCGAGGAGGGCCGCGCGGCCTCCGCCTCCCGGCGGGAATCGAGCAGGGCCGCGACGCAGTGGATGACGATGCACGCGCCCGCCACGGGCACGGCCAGGTAGACGAAGCCGATGTTGATCCCGAGGGCGGCGGAACGCTGGCCGAGCGTCAGCTGCACCCAGACGAGCCGGCCGCCCCCGCCGACCATCACGCCCAGGGCGAACGCGAGCACCACGGCGTGGATGAGGCGCTCCGACCACAGCCGGGTCGCGCCCTGCAGGCGCGCCGTCAGCAGGTCGAGCGCGAGGTGCGCGCGCCGACCCGAGGCGTAGGCGGCGCCGAGCAGCCCGACCCAGATCATGAGGTAACGCGCGAGCTCCTCGGTGAAGCTCGACGGCGTGCGGAGCACGAAGCGGGTGAAGACCTGCCACAGCACGTTCACCACCATCGCCGCCATAAGCACGGCGAGCGTCGCACCCAGCGCCCGGTCGAGAAACTGATGCAGCTTCCTCATGGCGCCACCTCCCCGATCCTCCGGGCCAGAGGACCGATCAGCGGGTCCTTCAACGCCGACTCGCGCAGGCCCGTCGCCGCCGCCCGGAACGCCGCGCGATCCGGACGGATCACCTCGACGCCCGCCGCGCGCACGGCCGCCAACGACTCCTCCTCGGAGCGGGACCAAAGGGAACGCTGGTAGACGGCGGACTCGGCCGCCGCTTCCTGCAGCCAGCCGCGCTCGCGCGCGTCGAGGCGATCCCAAAGGTCGGTGCCGACGACGAGGACATCGGGCACGGAGGTGTGCTCGTTGAGCGTGTAGAACCGGCACACCTCGTAGTGCCGCGCGAGGTGGAAGGAAGGCGGGTTGTTCTCGGCCCCGTCGACCACGCCCTGCTGCAGCGCCGTGTAGAGTTCGCCGAAGGCGATGGGCGTCGCCGAGGCCCCGAAGGCCCGGATCAGCGCGAACGCCATCGGGCTCTCCTGCACGCGGATCTTGAGTCCCTTCAGGTCCGCCGGGGACCGGACCGGGACCTTGGTGTAGAAGCTGCGGCTCCCAGAGTCGTAATAGCAGAGCCCGCGGAGGAACCTCCGCGCCGGCGCCGCCAGAATTTCCCGGCCGATCGGGCCGTCGAGGACCGCATCCCGGTGAGCCCGGTCCCGGAAGAGGTAGGGCAGCCCGTAGACCTTGAACTCGGGCGCGAATCCCTCGAGCACGCTGGCCGAGACCTTCGTCATCCCGAGTCCCCCCAGCTGTACCAACTCCAAGCACTCCCGCTCGCTGCCCAGCTGGCCATTCGCGTAGACCTCGACCCGCAGCCGGCCGCCGGACTTGGCGGCGAGCAATTCCCCCAGCCGCACCATGCCCAGGTGCACGCTGTGCTTCTCATCCAGGCCGTGCGCGAGCTTGATCACGCGCGCGCGTTCCCGTCCGCCGCAACCCGTCAGGGCGAGCGCCGCCCCAGCGAGGAGGACGGGCAGGCGGCGGCGCGGGATCGGCGGCATGCGGGCGGATTAGGATTCGTCCGCGCGCGCCCGTGATGTCGATTCCATTCTCCGCCCGCGACGGAGGCGGGACGGCGCAACTCTACCCAAACCCGATCAGGTACGCCGCGCGCGCGTGGCGGCAACCAATCCCACCGGGCGCCGGCCGGTCGATGGCGGTTCGACGGGGGTGCCTGGCGACGACGCGCGGTCTCCGCCCGGCAGCGCCCGGAGCAGGGCGTCCCACGGGCAGCGCATCGCCGCCTGGATGCGCATCAGCGTCGTGGACTTGGGGTTGAGCTCGCCGGCCTCGATCTTCTGCACCGCGCGCGGGTGCAGATCGATCAACTCGGCGAGGCGCTCCTGCGTGAACCCATGCGCCACCCGCGCCGCCTGGATGTTTTCACCCAGGCGCGACAACAACAGGGCGTCCCCTTTTCTTCTTCGTGGCGGCACACGTGACACTGACGAAATCCGCGTTTGACCGCCACGCCCCATGCTGGCGTGTTGCGGGAAGAAGTCCCCGAAGATGGACGCAAAACGAATCACGCCCGAGGCCGGCCTGCTCTGGGCGATCCTGCCGGCCGAGATCCGCGAACGCGCCGTCAATCACGCGTGGTGCCGGGATTGCCGCGACCGCGTGGCGCTCGCGCCCGGCTGGTCGGGCCGCGCCGAGGCCGGGAAGCTCGTGATCGAAGGCGCGTGCCCGCGCTGCGGGGCGCGGATCACGCGAAAGGTGGATGCGGGCTCGGACGAGCCGCCGCCCAATTGAAGGCGCCTCAGCCCGCCGACGCGCCGCCGCCGGCCGCCCGGGCTTCCTCCTTTTTCACCAGCGCGTCGACCACGACGGCCGTGGTGACGTCACAGCCGACGTTCGTGGCGGTGCGGCACATGTCGAGGATGCGGTCGACGCCGAGGATGATGCCGATGCCGGCGGGATCGATGCCGAAGGTGGCGAGCAGGCCGGCGATCAGCGGCAAGGAGCCGCCGGGGATCGCGGCGACCGCCACCGCGCTGAGCACCGAGAGGAGCAGCAGCGTGAGTTGCTGGCCCACGCCGAGGTCGACGCCGAAGACCTGCGCCACGAACAGCACGACGCAGCCCTCGTACAAGGCGGTGCCGCTCATGTTCATCGTGGTGCCCAGCGGCAGCACGAAGCCGGCCGTGCTGGGGTTGAGCTTCAGCCGCTCGGTCGCGTTGCGCAGCGCGGCAGGCAGCGAGGCCGCGCTCGAACTGGTGGAAAACGCCGTGACGACCACCTCCTTGATCGCCGCGAAGTATTCGCGCGGCCGCCAATTCGTCCACACCCGCAGCCAGATCGACATCACGCCGAACAGGTGGAGCGCCATGACCGCGATGCAGGAGATCACGAAGACGCCGAGCGCGATCACGATGTCGATGCCCACGCGCACGACCACGCTGTAGATCATCGCCGGCACCGCGTAGGGCGCGAGCCGCAGCGCGAACTGCACGATCGTGGTCATGAGCTCGTTGGCCGTCTCCAGCGCGTCGAGCAGCCGCGCCCGTCGCTGCTCCGCCAGCATCGTGCCCGCCGCGCCCACCAGGATGGCGAAGAGGATCAGCGGCAGCACGTCGCCGAGGCTCGTGCGGGTGTTGCCGACGAACGCTCCGAAAAGGTTCCGCGGCATGAACATCTCCACGATGCCCATCAGCGTGAGGCCGGCCTGCTGCTGGTTGGCCACGTGCTTCTGCGCCGCGCCGCCGTAGGCGGCCATCACGCTCTCCTTCGTTTCCTTCGAGATGAAGTCACCGGGCTGGACGAGGTTCATCACGACCAGCCCCAGGGCCACCGCGATGCCCATGTTCAGGAAGAAGAAAAAGAAGGTGCGCCCCGCCAGCGGCCCGAGTTTCTCCGGGCGGCCCAGCTGCACCACCCCCGCGGCCAGCGACGCGAACACCAGCGGGATGATCACGAAGAACAGCAGCCGCAGGAACACCTGACCGAACGGCTCCAGCACTTGCGTCGCCAGCGTCTGCGCCCACGCGAGCGCCGGCGGCCAGAACTTGCCCAGACCAAGCGTGAGGAGACCCGCGACCAAGCCGAGGGCGAGGCCGCGCAGGATGCGATTGGCGAGTTTGGGATCGGAGGGGCTCGACATGGGGGAAAGGCTTACGCGTCGCACCGTGGAGCCGCTACGCCGGGTTGTCCAACGGCTTATCGGCCCGACGGGCGCGGCGGGAATGGAGGAGGGTCGCGGCTTCGGAGGAAGCCTTTCCCACAAGCACCGCCTTTCGAGCTGACCGCGCGGTTGCCCGGAACCAAGTTCCCCGGATGCGACACCCGCCGCAGCCTTCCACGCCTCTCTCCGGAGTGCTTCTCGTCGCGGGACGCTCAAGCCGGATGGGCCGCGACAAGGCGCTGCTCACCCTCAAGGGACGGCGGATCTGGCGGCGGCAGCGCGACGTCCTGCGCATCGCGGGGGCCGAAGAGTTACTGCTGTCCGCGCGCCCGGACCAGGCCTGGGCCCGGCGGGCCGACGTCTGCGACCTCGTCGTCACCGACTCCGCACCCGGCCTCGGGCCGCTCGCCGGCATCGCGGCCGCGTTGGAGCATGCCGCCCATGACCACCTGATGGTGCTCGCCATCGATCTTCCACGACTGCCGGTGCCGTGGTTCCGAAAGCTGATCGCCAGCTGCGGACCCGACACCGGCGCGGTCGGCATCCGCGCTGGGCGCTTCGAGCCGCTCGCCGCCATCTACCCTCGCCGCTTCCTGCTGCTCGCCCGGGCCGCGCTCGCCCGCGGCGATCTCGCCCTGCAGCCGCTCGTGAACGAGGCCGTGACCGCCGGCCTGCTCCACGCGCGGCCGATCACGGTCGCCGAAACCCGCTGGTTCGAGAATTGGAACACGCCCGCGGAGATCAAAGGCGCCCGATGAGATTCGCCCCACCCCGGCAACCTCAACGAGCGGAGATCACTCGATATTTCCCGGAGGACAAATGGTGCGGGCGGACGGAATCGAACCGACGAGGCCTGCTTGGAAGGCAGGAGTTTTACCACTAAACTACGCCCGCGAGGCGAAGCAGGGAGAGCTTTCCCCGGAGCCTGCGGTGGTCAAGCTCTCAGACCGCACCCGTGAACCTCGTCCTGCTCGAGGCCGACGAGATCGGCCGCCCACTGCCCCGCTCCGACCGGCGCGTCGCGCACGTGCTGGACGTGCTCAAGCGGCAGCAGGGCGAACCGTTTGACGCAGGCGTCATCAATGGCTCGCGCGGCAAGGCGCAGTTTTCAACGGTGACGGAGGAAACGGTGATTCTGGCATTCGAGCCGACGCATCCACCCGCGCCTCCTCCCGCGCTTATGCTCGTGGTGGGGCTGCCTCGTCCGCAGACGGCGCGCGACGTCTTGCGCGAAGCGACGACCCTCGGCGTGGCGGCGATGCACTTCGTTGCGACCGAACGCTCTGATCCCGGCTACGCGCAGAGCAGCCTCTGGTCGTCGGGCGAATGGCGGCGCCACGTCGTCGCCGGAGCGGAGCAGGCGTTCGACACCCGTTTGCCGGAGGTCACTTGGGGACGGCCCTTGACGGAGGCTCTCGCGGCAGCGCCAGCCGATGCGCACCGCGTGGCACTGGACAATTACGAGGCCACGGGCGCGCTGGGAGAAACGGCACTGCCCATCGGAAGCCACGTCGTCCTGGCAGTGGGTGGAGAGCGCGGCTGGGGGCCGGCTGACCGCGCGAAGCTGCGGGCCGCGGGATTCGGCCTGCGCCACCTCGGGGCGCGGGTCTTGCGCGTCGAATCCGCCTGCGTGGCGGCGCTGGCGATCGTGCGCGGGCGGCTCGGGCTGATGTGAACGCCGGGCGTCGCAAGAAATGAACGTCGAACCACAGCACCGGCGTTGCCGGCATCCGCGCGCGGGTGCACGCTGGCCGGCATGAGATCCGAGACCAAGACCGCGCGGGTGGCCGTGATCGGGGGCGGCGTGACGGGCCTTACCGCGGCCGTGGAGCTGCGGAGGGAGGGTGTCGACGTGACGGTGTTTGAACGCGCGGCGCGGCCGGGCGGGGTAGTCGCGGCGGAACGGGAGGACGGCTGGCTGCGCGAACTGGGGCCGAATTCGCTCCTCGAAGGATCGACGGAGATCGCGGACTTCATCGACGGACTCGGGCTGGGCCCGCGGCGCCTGTACGCCGCGCCGGAGGCGAAGCGCCGCTACATCGTGCGCGGGGGACGTCCGGTACCCTTGCCCGGGTCACCGCTCGCCTTCCTCACGACGCCGCTCTTCTCGTGGCGCGCCAAGCTGCGGCTGCTGGGTGAACCCTGGCGTCCGCGGGGCCGGACCGACGTGGAGGAAACGGTCGCGGACTTCGTGACGCGCCGGCTTGGGCCGGAATTCCTCGACTATGCGATCAACCCCTTCGTGGCGGGCGTCTACGCGGGCGACCCGCGGCGGCTTTCGGTGCCGCAGGCGTTTCCCAAACTCTTCGCGCTGGAGCAGGAACACGGCTCGCTGATCCGCGGCGCACTGGCCCGGCGCAACGCGAGCGGTGGACCCAAGGGCCGGATCTTCTCGTTTCCCGGCGGGCTCGGCGAGATCGCCGAGGCCGCGGCGGCGCAACTCGGCGCCGCGCTGCGGCTCGGCCATGACGTGCGCAACGTCACGCGCGAAGGCGGAGGCTGGCGGCTCACGGTGATGGTGGCGGACCGCATGGAGACGGCGGACTTCGACGCGGTGGTGTGCGCGCTGCCGGCGGACGCGCTCGCGGCGCTGCCGTTTGACCGCGTGCCCGGGACGGAGGGCCTCGCGGTGCTGCGGGAGATCGCGCACCCGCCGGTCGCCTCGGTCTTCACCGGATACCGGCGGGAGCAGGTGGCGCACGCGCTGGACGGCTTCGGCCTGCTGATGCCGGAGGTCGAGGGCGGCCGGATCCTCGGCACGCTCTTCTCAAGCACGCTCTTCCCCGGTCGGGCGCCGGAAGGCCACGTGGCGCTGACGACGTTCGTCGGCGGCATGCGCTCGCCCAAACTGGCCGGGCTCAACGACACCGGCCTGCGCACGCTGGTGGCGGAGGAACTCGGGCGGCTGCTGGGCGTGCGCGGGGAGCCGGCGATGTTCCGCGTGCAACGGTGGCCGCGGGCGATCCCACAGTACGCCCCGGGCTACGAGCGCTTCAAGGAGGCGATGATGGCGGCGGAACGCGGCGTGCCCGGTCTCTTTCTGGGCGGTAATTGCCGGGACGGCATCTCCCTCGCCAACTGCATCGGCGCAGGACGCCGCCTGGCCCGCGAGGCCGCGACGCACCTCGCGGGTCGACAACCCGCGCCGTGAGTTAAGCAAAGGATGCAGGGCGCGCCGGCGCTTGGGGGAGTAGGTTGCGGGAATAAGGGCGCGCCGGCGCCCACACCCAGCAACCAACGGAGGTACCCATGGCAGCGATCAAGATTCACCTCGAAGCAGCGGAATCCGACGCGGTGGAACGCCTCGCCACGCGCATGGGCGTGAAGCCCGAGGCGGTGGCCTACACCGCACTCAATCGACTCATGCTGGCGACGCGCGATCCGGGACTCGGAACCGAGGTGCGCGATACTTGGGAAGGAAAGAGGCACAACCTGCCGCTCTGGGCCGACTCGGCGTGGTCGGTGCACGCCTACGAGGGCAAGGCCGACGATGAACCGGAGCCGAGTAAGTACGTCGGGGGTGAGAAGGGGCCTTCAGGATGATGGGGACGACGGCGCGAGGGTGACCACGGAAAGCACGGAAAGACCGAGGATTCGGCTTCACCACGAAACACGCGGAAGAAACGAAAATCCAAGGTGTGGTTGCTTGAGAGGGTCATGCTGAAGCGGGCGATCCCGATCGGGAGGCCTGCTTCCCGGATTCTCATACCCGCCTGTAACGCTCTCTAGCGCTTTTCGCGTGATTCGTTCGAGTTGCATTCGTGTCGGGGCCATCCACGGCCGCTGCCGGATGTGAACCATCGTAACGACGTTCGTGGATTTTCCGCGGCTGCAGCCGCGGCCACATCGAGGGCTCACTTCGCATCGCCCGTAGTTCACACGGATTCGCGCTGCGCAGACCGTCCTCCACGGTCGGACGCGCGTCACTTCTGGATTCCGCCGTTATGGCAGTCGGAGCAGCTCAGCTCGGGGTCGAGGTCACCGCTGGGGTGCTTGAACTCCAGTCCCCTGGCTGAAAGGGCATCGAGCTGCGTGCCGTTGCCCTGGGCGAGGATGGTGTGGCACGAGGAGCACTCGCTGGAGCGCACCTTCTGGCCCTGCGCGGTCTTGTGCTTGTCGTCGTGGCAGCGGAAGCAACCGGGCCAATCCTTGTGGCCGATGTTGTTGGGATAGACGCGCCAGTCGGCCTTGCGCTCCACGAAGATCGTCTGGCCGAAGAGCCGCTGCACCTCGGCGATGGCGCCGGGAAGCTCGGCCTGCTGCGCGGGTTCCCGGTACTTGGAACGGAGGAAGTCGGCGATGCGCTGCGGAGCCTCCGCATCGGAGGAGATCTCCTGCTGCGTCATGGCCTGCACGGCGACCCGCTTGATGTTGGGGAGCGTGGTCGAGAGCGTGCCCGCGAACATCGCCTTTTCCACCGCGTCGTTGGCGGTCGGGAACCCGTGCGCGGGGCGGTTGTGGCAATCCATGCAGTCCATGACCCGGATGCGGTCAGCGGGCGGCTCGCCCTTGAAATCGTCGGTGCGGAAGACGCGCGCGGTGCCGTCCTTCCGGTTCACGACCCGCATCCACGGGATGACCTGCCGCTTGTCGTCGGAAGCGTAGTATTCCACACGCTCGTCCTTGCTCACGTGCCAGTGGATCCCGCCGGGCGGATGGCCCGGCGTGCGCGTGTTCACATGCATCAGCATCCGCGCGGTGTACGGGGTGTTCTTTTTGTCCGAAAGGAAGTGGTCGAAGACCATCTCGACGTTGCCGGCGAACTTCTCGGGCCAGTGGCATTGCTCGCAGGTGTCCTGCGCGGGCCGCAGGTTCTTCACCGGCGTGGCGATCGGACGCTGGTAGTTGTCGAGGGTGTAGGCGACGAGCTGATGGGCGCCGTTGAGCTTGGCCTCGATGAACCAGCGGGCGCCGGACCCGATGTGGCACTCGACGCAGTCGACGCGCGCGTGGGCGCCCTGCTTGTAGGCGACCCACTCGGGGTTCATCGCCTCGTGGCAGACGCGGCCGCAGAACTCGTTGGACTCGGCGTAGTGGTAGGTCTGGTAACTGCCGAAGGCGCTGAGGATGACGAACCCGAGGCAGCCCGCTCCCAGCGCGACCATGCCGCGGCGCTGCGCCCTGCTGCGGAAATCAAGCCGCCAGCGGTCGGGCGCGTCGACGTTGCGGAGCATCCAGCGCCGTTGCGCCCACGCACCGAAGGCCGCGAGGCCGAGCCCCAACACGAGGAAGGCGGGCGCGACGAGGTAGGTGAAGATCCCGAGGTACGGGTTTTTCTCGCCCTGCGTGAAATCCATCCAGACCAGCAGCGCGAACGAGAAGAGCGCGCCGAGGGCGATGACGGCACCGATGGCGCTGATCCAATTGTTGAAGTTGGAGCGCGTCCGGGGCGCGGGGCTCTCGTCGGGAGGATCGGGAAGCATGGCGGGCGGGGTGGAAACAGGAGGACGCTCGGCGGGAGGGCGCCGGCCCGGCGGCGCGGGCCGGGACTGGCGGCGGGGACCCAGGCCCTCAGGCCTTGAACTTCCTCACCATCGCGACGAGGTCCGTAATCTCCTGCGGCGAGAGCTCGTCCTTGTAACCCTTCATGCGCTCCTTGCCGGCCTTGTCCTTGGCTCCCTCGGCGATGGCCTTGGTCGCCTGCTCGTCGTTGAACTTCGCTTGGTCGGTCGCACTCGTGTAGTCGAGCACGCCGAGCTTCTTGCCGACCTTGGTCTGGCCCTTGCCGTCGGCCCCGTGGCACTTGGCGCAGTGGTTTTCCCAGTTCTCGGCCACGGGGGCGGCGAGGACGAGGGCGGCTCCGGCGACGAGGGCGAAGCCGGCGAGGATGAGCTTGATTTCGTGTTTCATGCGAGGAGCGGGGAATGAACCGCGCGGCGAGCATGCCCGAACGGCGCCGCGCCGGCTGTGCAGAGCTTGCGATCTTGCACGCAGGGCTTGCGTGGCGGCGCCTCAGGGCGGCGGAAAGCGCGGGTGACCCAAGCCGGGCGCAACGCTCCGCAAGATACGCGGAGCGGGGAACGGCCGTGATCTGCGAGGATGGCGCCCGTGAACCCACCCGCCTCACCGCCACCGACCTCCCGGGTGGGCACCCTCCTCCGGTCCGCCGCCGCTTCGCTCGCCTCCCTGCAGCTCACTCTCGTACTGCTCGCGTTCAGCCTCGGGCTGGTCCTCGCGGGCACGCTCGACCAGGTGAACCTCGGGATCTGGACGGTGCAGGAGAAATATTTCCGGGCCTTCGTCGTGTACACGCCGGCGGGCCCGTTCACGCTGCCGCTGTTCCCCGGCGGATACACGGTCGGCGGCCTGCTGCTGCTCAACCTCACCGCGGCGTTCGCGGTGCGGTTCGCGCTCACGTGGCGGAAGGGCGGGCTCCTGCTCGCGCACTTCGGGCTCATCCTCCTGCTCTTGGGGGAACTGCTCACGGGACTTCTCCAACGGGACTTCCACGTGCGCATCACCGAAGGCGAAACGCGCGCCTTCGCGGAAAGCCCGCGGGAGCACGAGCTGGCGCTCATCGACGCCACCGACCCGGCCTTCGACGAAGTCGTGGCGATCCCCGGTGACCGACTGACGGCCAAGCGCGACCTGCAGCACCCGCGCCTGCCGTTCCGCGTCCTTCCGCGGATCCATTACCCCAATTCCTCGCTGCACCCCGGGGAGCGGGGCGCGGCCACGCAGGGCGTCGGACTGGGCGTCGCGGCCGCCCCCCGGCCCTTCACGGCGCGCCCGAACGAGGCCAACGCGCCGGCGGCCTACGTGGAACTGATCGCACCCGACCGCACACTCGGCATCTGGCTCGTCTCGCCGCTCCTGGCCGAGCCGCAGGAATTCACCCACGACGGCCGAACCTGGCGGATCGCGCTGCGCCCGCGCCGCCTGCCCCTGCCGCACTCGCTCCAACTGCTCCGCTTCAGCCACGACCGCTACCCCGGGACGGAGATTCCCCGGAACTTCTCCAGCCGCCTGCTCCTTCGCGGAAACTCGGGCGGCGAGCGGGAGGTGCTGATCTCGATGAACGAGCCGCTGCGCGAGGGCGGGCTCGCGCATTACCAGGCAGGCTTCGCGGACAACGACCGCACCAGCATCCTGCAAGTGGTCCGGAACCCGGCGTGGACGCTGCCCTACGTCGCCTGCGCCTTGATGGGGGCCGGGCTCCTGTGGCAATTCGGCCTCGGGCTGGCCGGCTTCGCGCAGAGCCGGCGCGCCGCCGCGGCGACAAATCCCTCGTTCCCCCGCGCGCCCTCCCGGCTCGCCAGCGCCGGTCTGGTCGCCGCGGCCGCAGCGGTCGTGCTCACCCTGCGCGCGCCGGCGCCGTCCGGCCCGTGGGACCTCGCCGGATTCGGCCGACTCCCTACCCTCGTGAACGGACGCGTGAAGCCGCTGGACACGGTCGCCCGCCATTCCCTTCTGCTTATGCAGGGCCGGCAGCGCGCCGTGGACGCCGAGGGCCGCGAGCTTGAACCGGTGGCCTGGCTGCTGGACGTCCTGTTCGTCCCCGCGCGCGCCGAACGGGCACCGGTCTTCGAGGTCGTCCATCCGGACCTGCTCGCGTTGCTCGGGCTGGAGCCGGCCGCCGGCAGCGGCGGCAAACGCTTCTCGCTGGAGCAGCTTCGGCCGCGCTTGGCCGAGGCCGACCGGCAGGCGCGCCTGGCCGACGACGTCGAACCCGCGCTGCGAACTTCATTCCAGACCGCGGCGATCCAGCTGCGGAACGCCGTCGCGCTCCATCAACGCCTGCAAGCCAGCCTCGATGCACCCGGCGACGCGGGATTCCTCGACGCGGTGGCGCGCATCGCCGTTCCCCTCGACGCGTCCGCCCCGCTCACCCCCCGCGAGGCGGAGACGCTAGCCCGCACCCTCGGTGTGATGGGTGAACTAGGGCACCTGCACCTCGTTCCTCCGTCGGAAGGAACCCCGCCGGAAGCCTGGCGGAAGGCGTCGGCCGCCTGGCGGGAGGGACTCGCCTCCGGCCGGGCCGACCCGGCGGCGCATGCCTACGCGCTGCTCGGCCGCGCATGGCGGGGCGGCGATCACGCCGGCTTCAACGCCGCGGTGCTCACCCTGCATTCGGCGTTCACGGCCGCCCAGCCGGTCCAGATGCGCAAGGTCATGGTCGAGACGCGCTTCAACGCCGCGCAGCCGTTCCACACGAGCATGGTGCTGTTCGTGGGCGCGTTCCTCGCGGGCGTTCTTTCCTGGCTGCGGTGGCCGGCGGCCCTCGGGCGCATCGCCTTCGGGTTAGTGGCGATCGCCTTCCTGCTCACGACCGCGGGCATGGTCACGCGCATGTGGCTCGAGTCGCGGCCGCCAGTGACGAACCTGTATTCATCGGCGCTCTTCGTCGGCTGGGGTGCGGTCGCTCTCTGCCTTGTGTTGGAGGCCCTGCACCGGCGCGGCCTGGGCAGCGTGGCGGCCGGCGTCATCGGCTTCGCGACGCTGCTGATCGCGCACCACCTCTCCCTGGGCGGCGACACGCTCGAGATGATGCGGGCCGTGCTCGACTCGAACTTCTGGCTCGCGACCCATGTCGTCACGATCACCGCGGGCTACTCGGCCGTCTTCCTCGCGGGATTCCTCGGCCTCCTGCACATCGTGCGCGGCGTGTTCACGCGCTCGCTCGACGCGGCGACCGCGTCGGCCCTCACGCGGATGACCTACGGGGTGACCTGCTTCGCGCTGCTGTTCAACGTGACCGGCACGGTGCTGGGCGGCATCTGGGCCGATCAATCCTGGGGCCGCTTCTGGGGTTGGGATCCGAAGGAGAACGGCGCCCTGCTGATCGTGCTGTGGAACGCGATCACACTGCACGCCCGCGCCGGCGGCCTCGTGCGGGGCCGGGGCCTCGCGGTCCTCGCCGTGCTCGGGAACATCGTCACCGCCTGGAGCTGGTTCGGCGTGAACATGCTCGGCATCGGCCTGCACAGCTACGGGTTCATGGGCGCCGCGTTCTGGTGGCTGCTCGCGTTTGCCGGCTCCCAGGTGCTCATCGCGTCGTGCGCCGCCGTGCCAGAGGCGCTCTGGCGCAGCGCGGGGGTACCGCGCGCCGCCCCGGCTGGAACGGCCGCGGCGGCTCCCGGAACCGCGGCGGCCTGAGGGCGGGCAATTCCTGCGCGCAGGGCGCCAATCCACGCGCAGCGCGCAGCCCCATCGGGCCTAGAGTAGGTGATCATGAAGACCTACCCTACCCATTCCCCTTCCCACTGGAACTGGCACCGGGCAGCGCTGCTCCGCCTGCGCGACGCGCTGCGGGAGGCACGCACGGAGCACGGCGAAGCCGCCCGCTCCCCGCACGAACGCGGAGGTTCGGACCCGGCGGACTTCACCGAAGACGAGCTGGAGTTGCAGGCGCTGCGCGCCGTCCTCGCCCATGAGGAAGTCGAACTCGCCGAGGTGGAGGCCGCCCTGCGACGCATCGATGCCGGCACCTATGGAATCTGCGAGGAAACCGGAGTGCCGATCGCCGCGGCACGCCTGCGCGCCCTACCTTGGACGCGCCTCTCGAAGGCAGCCGCCGACCGCGAGGAGCGCGCCCGCGCTGGTCGGACTTGAGACCGCGCAAGCGCTGCGCGCGGGTTGGCAATCCGCGCGCAGCCGGCCCGGGCCCCTCGGGTCCAAGATGGCGGCGGCCACCCACCGCCATGATATCGCCCTCCGAACCCGCCGCCGCCCCGAGCCCCGCGCCGCTCGCGCTCGACCTGATCCGCAAGTACTCGGTCCCGGGACCGCGCTACACGTCCTACCCCCCGGCCACCCAGTTCACCACTGCCCTCGATACGCTGCAGCTTGAGGAGGCGATCGTGGACGACAACGCGCCCGGCGCCGGGCCGGTCTCAATTTATTTCCACCTGCCCTTCTGCGAGACGCGCTGCTGGTTCTGCGGCTGCAACACCGTCATCACTCGCCGCCGCGACGCCGCCGCCGACTACCTCGATGACCTCGCGCGCGAGGTGCGCCTCACCGCGGCGCTGTTCAACCGCGGGCGCCCCGTCACGCAGATCCACCTCGGCGGCGGGACACCGACCTTCCTCACGCCCGACGACCTGCGCCGGCTGGGCGGAATCATCCGGGAAAACTTCTCCGTGGGACCGGAGTCAGAATTCAGCGTCGAGCTCGACCCGCGCAGGCTCACGGCGGAGCACGTGGCGGCGCTGCGAGCGATCGGCGCGAACCGCGCCTCGCTCGGCGTGCAGGACACCGACCCGGCGGTGCAGCTGGCGGTCCATCGCGTCCAGCCTCAGGCCTGCAACGAACGCGCCTTCGCCTGGCTGCGGGAGGCCGGCTTCGGGTCCGTCAACGTCGACCTGATCTTCGGCCTGCCGCTCCAGACCGCCGCGGGCTTCGCACGTACCATCGGCGACGTGCTCGCGCTCGGGCCCGACCGCTTTTCAGTCTTCAGCTATGCCCATGTGCCTTGGATCAAGCCGGCGCAGCGTATCTTCGAGGACCGCGCGCAGCTGCCCTCGGCCGAGGAGAAGCTGGCGATGTTCGCCGTCGCGCACGAGCGCCTCACCGCGGCCGGGTACGTCGACATCGGGCTGGACCACTTCGCGCGGCCACACGATTCGCTCGCGGTGGCGCAACGGGCCGGGACGCTGCACCGCAACTTCCAAGGCTATACGACGCAGGCCGGCGCCTCGCTCTACGCCTTCGGCATCTCGTCGATCTCCGCCACCGAGGCCACCTACCGGCAGAACCACAAGGACCTCGCGGACTGGCGGGCGTCGCTCGCCACCGGGAGGCTGCCGGTGGAGCGCGGGCTGCGACTGACGCCGGAGGACCGTCGGCGGCGTACGATCATCATGCGCCTGATGTGCGACCGGCGGCTGGATCCATCGGTCCTGTCGCGGGAGCTCGGGCTGGACT
>JACCEC010968928.1_pt1 | contig 28499 bp, 27 predicted proteins | sample 7450121 | NCBI WGS metagenome assembly JACCEC01 (sample SAMN15323455, study PRJNA562643) | freshwater metagenome | isolation source: river surface water | place: USA:Blue River Watershed | collected 2017-08-18 | reverse complement strand
GTTCAAACAACATCTGGAACAGATTCCGATTTCTTTAAAACTTATTCTACTAATGTTAGAGTAGGTAAAAAATTTGCAGAGTGGAGAATAGTTACAAAGCAAAAAGACATATCTCCAGAACCTTTTGCGTTTTCCGATTCATCAAATTTAGAAATCAATACTCCAACATCTAGTAATATTGTAACTATATCTGGATTAGAACCTATAGTTCCAACAAGAGTATTAGTAACTTCTGGTATATCTTCAATTAAGATTAATGGTTTAGATCCTGTATATTCTGGAAATGTATTGAGTGGCGATACTTTACAAATGGTAGGAGTATCTTCATCTCTGTATGATACTAAAAATACAACTACAGTTCTTGTCGGAACATATTCAACAACTTACACTATTTCTACAAGAGAAGGTGATAGTACTGTAGATCAGTTCTCTTTTACTAATATTACTAACGCAACTCCAAATGTTGTCTATGAAAGTAACTCAATAACTTTGACTGGAGCAGATAATAATGTAGAAATGACTGCTACTATAGAAGGAAGAGGAGCGTTTTTTCAAGTTCAAAGAGTTCTTCCTACGGTAGGATTAACCACAGTAAAAACATATGAAAATATATCATCTGGATCTTTTAAAGTCTTTAATAATGATATAATAACTTTAAAATTATTAAGCACCAGTGATTATAGTGCAACAAATATTTGCACTTTTAAAGTAGCAGGAAGAAATATTACAATATCAGCAGATTATTCTGTAACTACTAGAGTTCGTATTGTAGATACTATTCCAGATAGATTCAAGTTTGAAGATCTTGGAAATGTAGATAGAGATAAATTTTATCAAAGTAATAGAATTCAATTAACTGGAATGACTCCAGGAGATGAGGCTCTCGCTACAATATCTGAACCTGGAGAGTTTAGAGTTGAAAGATTAAATTCTAGCGGATCTCTTGAAATAGTTAAAAACTATAAAACTTATGTTCCTACTGGAACTTCTATTCTATCTCCAACATACTCCATTAGAACTAATCCAGCATCCAATATAATAAAAGAGGGAACAACTGTAGAATTTATTGTTAATACTACATTAGTTCCAGATAACACTACTCTATATTATACAATAGTTGGATCGGCAACAACCGAAGATTTTGCAAATAGGAGTTTAACTGGTAGTTTTGTTGTTAAATCTAATACTGGATCATTTACAAAAACTTTGTTGAATGATATTTTAACTGAAGGTCCAGAGAATTTTTCTGTTTTAATAAGAACGGTTGGAATTGGAGGAACTGTAGTAGCAACATCTCCAGTTATAACAATAGATGATACATCTTTCTTAGATCCTAATGTTCCTGTTCCACAAGAAAATTATGTAATAACACCAGCAAAAACCACTGTAAATGAAGGAGATGTTATTAATTTTAATGTTGTTACAACAAATGTAAGTGATAGTGTAGTTTTATATTATGATATTGTTGGTGCTGGAACTAGCAGTATTACAAGTGCCGACTTTTCTGACAATTCATTAACTGGGTCTTTTGTAGTAAATTCTAATTTTGGAACATTTACTAAAACAATCCGATCAGATTTACAAACAGAGGGTTCAGAATCTTTTAATGTAAGAGTTAGAGTCGGATCTCCAACAGGTCAAATTGTATCAACTTCATCAACTATAACAATAAATGATACTTCAGATGCATCTCCACCTCAAGTTTATAGTATAGTTCCATCAGCAACAGTAGTAAATGAAGGATCTCCAGTAGTTTTCACAGTTACAACTACAAATGTACCAAGTGGAACTATAATTTTCTGGAATACTGTACCAGTATCTGGAAGTATTCAAAATAGCGATTTTATAGATAATGCTCTAGTTGGATTTGCAACAGTAACTAACAATATTTGTACGATACAAAGACAATTCAATAATGATTCATTAACAGAAGGATCCGATCAATTTAAAATTGAAATTAGGACGGGTTCAAATTCGGGTCCAATTGTTGCTACCAGTGATGTAGTAACAATAACAGATACTTCACTTACACCAGAAAGATTAAAGATTACTCTTAGTGGATCATCTTTTGAAGATGGTGGAATAATACCATCAACATTTAGATATAACTTAACTGGACAATGTAATGGATCAAATAGTAGTCCAGCATTAAGTTGGTCTGCTGTTGGAATTGCAACTACAAGTGTTTCAACATGGAGATTAAGATGCGTAGATCAACAAGCAAGCAATTTCTTACATTGGTCAGTCAATAATATCCCCTCCACACTTACATCTATAGCACAAAATGCAGAATGGCCTTCAAGTGTTACAATAAATTCTGTTGGTTTTCCTGGATCCAGAAGTAATGGTTGGGCTGGACCTTGCCCTCCTCCAAATACTGGAACACATAATTATGCATTTACAATATCTGCTTATGATAGTTCTGGTGTTCTTCTTGCAACTTCAAATGAGTATATTGGAAGAGCGACATACTCAATATCAGCATCTCCAGTAATTTCTCCTTTTAATCTTGGGATGTCAGTTGAACCTATATCTGCACAATCTGTATTAGGATTATCAACTTCAACTGAACCAACATATTTTATTACTCCTACAACTGGAAGAGGAGTATATGAAGGGCAATCATCTATATTCAAAATAGAAACTACAAATGTTCCAGATGGAACTACATTATATTATAGTATTACTGGAAGTGCATCTTCAGCAGATTTTACTAATGGACAATTAACTGGTTCATTTACAATAAATTCTAATACTGCTACGGTAAATATTCCAATATCTTCGGATTCAATTTCTGAAGGAACAGAATATTTTGAATTTAACATTTCAACAACTTCTGGTGGAAGTATTGTTGCTTCAACACCAAAAATTTATATTTTGGATCCTTTAACAGTATCGGATCAATTTAATGTTAGAAATGGAGATTATATAACTTTAGCATTAAAATCCTCTCCAGCATCTAATGGAGAAGTTCAAACTGCGTTATCTATTACTGGTAGTGATAATAGAAACTTAAATTCAATATTTGATGAAACTATTAGTGATAATTGGTTACTTCAAAGTGCTACCAGATTATGTCAGATTTCATCTTTTACTCTACCAAGTTTAAATAATGTTTCTAGAAATACATTACAAAAAACTTCATTTGTAGTTTCTGGTCCTGCAGAATCTGATTGCAATTTAAGAGTATCTACATCAAATCAGAATTCATATTTAATTGTAAATGGGATAACAGGAAATAATCTTCCAGTTGGAATTGGAACAACAGTTGAAGTTTATATGACATCTGGAGATTATTCATCTGTTAGAACTACTTCTGTAACAATATTGACTGCTAATGGTAATAGTACCTCAGCAGAATGGACTATTACAACTATTCCAGATAAAACTCCTGTAGTTAGATTAACTGCATCTGCTGCATTAGTTCCATATGGTGGAGATGTAGAACTTTACTGGGATAGTGAATATGCAACTTCAGTATCTTCAAATTTTGGAGTTGGTTCTGCACAAACAACAGGAAGTCTTCTTTTACAAAATGTTAGATCAAGTAAGATCTATACAATAACTGCATATGGTCCAGAGGGAGGATCTCAACCATCATCTGTAGAAATTCCTGCTGTTACAATTACTAGAGCACAAATAACTGCATCTCCAACTTTTGTCCCATATGGTGGAAATGTTGCTGTTGCTTGGGCTACACAAAATGCTGATTTTGTTAGATCTAATTTTGGAGCAGTAGAACCATCTGGACAAACTTTAATTGAAGGTCTTACTGGTCCAATTACATTTTCAATTACTGGTGTTGGTCCTAGTGGAGAATCTCCAGTTGCTTCAGTTACTGTTTCAACAGATGCATGTCAAACAGTAACTTCCAGTTCTACAATAGCAGATGGAGTTAATGCATCTTTAACACTAGGTTCAAATAACACTTATTATTTCAATAGTTTAAGTGGCGCTAATGTTAATAATTCTATGAAAACTAACACAACTACTACCAATGGAAATGTTGTAGATTTTACTACACCAGGAACTAACGACTGGATTGTTCCATCTGGGGTATCATCTATTGAAGTTTTATGTATTGGTGGTGGCGGTGGTGGTGGAACTTCTATAAATGATACTGGAACCTCTGGTGGAGGAGGCGGAGGCGGAGGAGGAATCAAACGAGGTTCCTTTAATGTGACACCTGGACAAACTATCAGAGTTATTGTTGGTGCTGGGGGTGCTGGAGCATCTGGAACTACAAGTTCAGATACTGTTGGTCAAACTGGATCAACCAGTGCATGTGGTACTATAAGTGCTAGTGGTGGAGTTGGCGGACGTTCTAGTGATGGAGGATCTGGTGGATCAGATAACGGAGAATCAGGACAAAGAATGGTTAGTGATATTCATGCTAGAGGCGGTTATGGGGGAGGAGCAGGTCTTTTAAATGGAAGTAATGCTGGACATGCTGCTGAATTAGATTCTTGTACTGTTTGTGGAGGTTCTGGCGGAAATGGAGCATCATTGACTGGAATTGTAGGATCTAGTGGAGTTGCAAGAGTTGATGGAAAAAGAACTGGTGGAAATGGTGGTGCATATGGTGGTGGAGGAGGTGGAGGATCAAGAAGAAATAGAGGTGGTAATGGTGGAAATGGTGCGGTCAGAATAACTTACAATGCATCAAATATAACTGGTGGAGATAGTTGGTCAAATGTTTCATCCAACATTAGATCTACATTTATTACCAGAGCGGGAAGACCACCATCTTTAGATGAATTGAGATTCTGGTTAAATGAGTATAGAACAAATTCTTCATTGACGTTGCAAACATTAATTTCAAGAATTACTACATCAGTAACTTATAGTGGATCGGTTACAGATACTTGCGGAAATACTATTAATTAATTTTTATCTATAAATAATAAAAAATACTGGGGGAGAGTGAACCCAAATGGCAGTAGATAAGAATTTTATTGTTAGGAATGGCCTGGAAGTTGGTGGGGCATTAATTTGGGCACAAGCAGGTTCAGGTAAAGTTGGTATTAATACCACTCAATTTGAGGGAGCAAACATATTTCAAGTTGCTGGTGGAATTGGAGCGACTAATTTAACTGTAAGTCAATCTGCAACATTTTATAATGCTGAAGTTAGTAATGGATTAATTCTTGATGACGCTGTAATTTCTATTGGTGGATCAATTGGTGGTGTAAATCAATATATTAGAGCAACTGGAAGTGGTCTTGCATGGGCAGATCTCCCAATTTCTCAAAAATTTGCATCTAACTTTACCGCAACTCCAGGTCAAGTAACTTTTGCCGCAACATATGTTGTTGGACTAGTTGATGTTTTTATTAACGGTGTTAGATTAACAGAATCTGAATATGTTGCGGTAGATGGGGCAACAATTTCATTATTAAATCCATGTTTTGGTGGAGAAAATATTGATATCGTAGGTCAAGCAACGATTGGACTTGGATCTACAGATGCGATTCAAGGTATTACAGTTCTAGAAGAAGGTGTTCCTGTAGGAGCAGCACAAAATATTACTTCTATTAACTTTGTTGGTGCAGCAGTTACTGCAGTTGGTCTTGGTGTTGGAGTAACAGTTTATATTGATCCTCCTCTCGGTGGAGGATCTCAATATTGGGATCCAACAAGTCCAACTGGAATTCATACCACAAGCAGTGTTGGAATAGGAACTGTAGATCCAAGATATACATTAGAAGTTGGAGCAGTTGGGGCATCAGGAACTTCTTTGTGGGTTAATGGAGATGCTCGCATAACAGGAATTCTTACCATAGGTAGTTCTTCCGTTACTATTGATGGACAAAATAATACCATTGGAATTGGAACTGGAACAGTAATTAGTGAAACTGGAATAACTGTTGGAGTCATAACAGCAATTTCATTTACTGGAAGTTTAACTGGTGCGGCAAGTAGCGTAACAGTAACTAACTCAGTATCAACTACTACCACATATTACCCAACATTCACTTCTAATAATGGTGAAATTTTAGTTGATCAATCTAAGTTACTTTATCAGCCATCTACTGGAGAGTTGAAAGCTGGAAGTGTCAATATTTCTGGATTAACTTCCACCAGAACTTTGAGTGTTTTCAGTGGTGTAACTGGTGGTTTAACAATCACTGGAATTACTACAATTAATTCTGGAAGACTTCAATTTGGAACTGGTCTTGAAAACATAAGAATTGGTTATAACGCAGCGCCAAGTGTAACTGGAAACTCCAACATTGCAATTGGTGATCAACCATTAGTAGGTGTTACAACTGGTAGCACAAACATTGCAATAGGGCAATATGCATTAGATTCATTAACTGGTGGTTCTCATAATATTGGAATTGGTGAAAGAGCAGGTAGATTCTTAACTGGAAGTAATAACGTAATTATTGGTAAATTTGATGGAAACTCTAATAATTTAGATATTAGAACTTCATCAAATAACATCGTTCTTGCTGATGGTCAAGGAAATATTCGTCAATATATTACTTCTACTGGTAGAGTTGGATTTAATACATACAATCCAGTAACTGATTTCCACGTTATAGGAAATTCTAGATTTGCTGGTATCGTAACAGCAACTGCATTTGTTGGTGATGGTTCTGGATTAACTGGTATTTCTGGAGTAGGTGCTGGAGTAAGTGTAGTTATCTCGGATACCCCTCCTGCTTCACCGACAGAAGGCGGACTTTGGTATAATAGTAACATTGGTAGAGGATTTGTATATTATAATGATGGTGACTCGTCTCAATGGGTAGATTTTTCTCCAGTTGGAATTTCTGGAACTATAACTTCGGGTTCTGGTGTTGGCGATTCTTATTGGAGAACTGCTGGTGTAGGAATTCACACACTCTCTAATGTTGGCATCGGAACTACGAATGCAACTAGTGCTCTTACAGTTTCTGGAAGTGGAACATTCTCAAGTAATTTAACTGTTTCTGGTATTGCAGCAGCAACTCAATTTGCTGTTGGACAAAAAACAAGTCTAAATGATTTGACTTCAGGAAATTATTCAAATACAATTAATGTTGCAAATGATTTGTTAATTTATCATTTAAATGATCCAGTTTATGGCAGACATAATCGTATTACAATAGATGAATATGATTTATATTTGGGAACAAAAGGAGAAACTGGATCAAGTAACTTTTATAATATTTTAGTTGGAATTCATACTGGAAATGATGCATATATTCCTAATACATCTTATGTTACATTAAGTTATGGAGATAGTGGAGTTAAGTTAAGAACTCTTGGTGTTGGTGTAACTATAACTGGATCTACATTTACTAATAACTTAAATGTTTCTGGTATTGCTACAATTGGAACTGCAGTCACAATTTATGGAAACACTGGAATTGTAAGTGCAACGACATTCTATGGAAACGTTGTTGGTTCTATTACTGATGCAACAAACCTCACTGGTGGATATGCAAATGCTTCGCAATTAAATGTATCTGGAGTTGCTACCATTTCTCAAGGTAGGATTCAAGCGGATGCATCATCAAACCTGAGATTTGGTAATCTACCTGCAGGTTCTGGAAGTGGAAGAAACATTGCAATCGGTGATCAGGTTCTTGCATCATTGAGTGGAGGACTGGGCAGAAACATTGGTATTGGAGAACTTTCATACTATGATACAACCACTGGACAATACAACATTGGTATTGGTGAAAGAGCAGGACAAAAGGTTACTACAGGTGCATATAATGTAATTCTAGGTGCTTATGATGGAAACTCTGGCAATCTAGACATTCGTACATCATCAAACAATGTAGTTATTGCTGATGGTCAAGGAAATATCCGTCAGTATATCAACTCCAGTGGTAATGTAGGTATCAAGACAACTGTAGTTACTGAAGCACTCACAGTTGCTGGTATTGTTTCTGCTACTAGTTTCTATGGAACACTTAATGCTGGACAACTGACTGGGGCATTACCTGCTATTGATGGTTCTGCACTCATTGGAGTCGTTGGAAGTGGTAGTGGAGTTATTATTGAAGATGATGGAACTCCAATAGGAACTGCAGGAACAATTAACTTTGGTTCTAATCTCACTGTTGTTTCATTTGCTAGTGGAACTGCTACAGTTTCTGGTGCAAGTTCAGTATCCGAAGCAACAACTGCTTATGGTCTTGCAGGAAGTCCAAATCTTAATGTTGGGGTTGTTACGGCAACATCATTTAGCGGAAATCTTACTGGAAACGTAACTGGAAACGTAGATGGAAATGTAACAGGTAACGTAACAGGTAACGTAACGGGATCTGCTGGTTATGCATCAACAGCAGGAATTTCAAGCGCAGTTTCTGGAACTATTAATATTAATACCACTGGTATTATAACTGCCTCATCATTCTCTGGATCTGGTTCTGGACTCACAAATATTCCTGCGGGGCAACTAACGGGAGCACTACCAGCAATTGATGGTTCTGCTCTAATAAATGTAACTGCATCTGGAACTGGTATTGCAGTTGAAGATGATAATGTAAATGTGGGATCTGCAGTAACAGTTAATTTTGGAACAGGACTTGATGTTACATTTAATGCTGGTATTGCAACAATCACTGCATCTGGTGGTTCATTACAATCAAGAACTGTAGTAACTGGAGTTACTACTTCAATCGCAAACAATGGAATTGGAAATACTAATATTACTGGATTCAAGTCTTATGCACTGATGAAGGTTGGACTTTCAACTACTGGTTGGTTGAGATTATACACAGATAGCGCATCAAGAGATGCTGATGCTTCTAGAAGTCAAGGTGTAGATCCAGCACCTGGAAGTGGAGTAATTGCAGAAGTTATTACTACTGGAATTTCGACAACTCAAATTATTTCTCCTTTTGTAATGGGTGGCAATTTAGATAATCCTGCTGACACCACAATTTATGCATCAATTACGAACCTTTCAGGTTCTACTCAGGCAATCACAGCAAACCTAACCATTCTTCAACTGGAGGCATAAGATAAATGGCAATTAGCACAGTAACATTTACAAAAGTAGCAGGATGGGCAAGAACTGATGTTATTGATCAGTTGGAGCAAGCATTCACTTGGTTAGGTTGGCACGGAAGTCAAATCTCAGGACTTGTAACAAGTATTAGTGCTTATAGTGGTGGTGGAACTGTTGGAACATCAGGCACTGATTATTTTGATGTTCCCGTTGCAACAACAACTGGTATTGGAACTGGAGCAAGTTTTAATGTTTATAGAAATGGTGGAGTTGTAAATACAATTTACGTTAATCGTCCTGGAGTTGGATATACTCAGGGTGAATATGTAACCTTATCTGCTGATAATATCGGTGGTTCTGGAAACGGTGCTGTTGCAATTGGAATTACTGTAAATGTAGATGGTGGATTGTCTCCAGTTGGATACGGAGGAACGGGAGTATTTTTTGATAAGAATTTTACACCTACTAGTGATAGCACTCGTCCTTGGGGAGTATTGAAGCAAGATTTTGATACTAATAAAAGATTTGGAGTTACTTACAGAGGGTTTAAGGTATATGATGATTATAGACTATCATTATATGCTGGATCATCATTCTTTCCATATAATGCAAGTATTACAGGTGATCAAGGTGGGAGATATAGAGATAGTTTTAGAGGAATGCAATACTTAGATATTACTGATAGTCCTGATGGCACAGGTAATTCATTAGATTATGACAATGATACTAGCGCACAAGTTGGCGTTGCACAGGATGATTTGCTTAGATATGCAACATCAAATTCCCCAAAGACTCACGATTTAAAATTAAATGTATATCGTTCTGGTATTGATCCAAGTTTTGCAGTTCTTTCATATACTCAACCATCGGTTTCTGGAACATTGAATGAAAATACTTTCTCTACTTTTATTATTCACAATTTTAATTCAAATCTATGGAATCTTGATGAAGTATTTTCTGCAGGAGTAACATTTGTTGTTCCCGATCCTTCACTTAATTCAAATCAAGGAAATACTGCATATCTTGGATTTAGAACACTTTTGACTGGTAATAGAGATAATGTTAGTGATTACAAATATTCTACAAGAACCGCAGAATCAGGATGGTCTCAAATTTTTGGAGATAATCATTACGGACTTGCGGCGCAAAATTATACGATTGCATCATCTCTAACAAACTATACTAGTTCAACTGGTAATGGTATGGATGCTTACGATACTCCAGGTAATAATGAGGCAACCATCTATTCGAGAACAGGTGGATTAAAAAATAATGGAGCATTAGATACTGGTGCTTATGGAAACAGATATCCAATCACATCTTATAATTCTGTAATTAAAGGTATTCCCATCAATGGAAATCTAATTCCTTGTCCTTATTATATGCCTGATGATTTCGTTTTAATTGACTTTAAACTCACTGCATCAGGACAAGATCTTAAGCAAGGTGATACAGTAACAATCAGTGGTAGTGAAGTTTATACCGTTATTACTGGTTCTTATAATAAGTATGCAGAAACTGCTGGTATTCTCTTCTGTGCTAGAACTGTTTAATAAATACTTAGAAAAGTAAGATGGCAATTACAACAACCACAATATCAAAAGCAGCAGGTTGGGCAAGAACTGATGTTATTCTACAACTTGAAGAAGCATTTACCTGGTTAGGTTGGCATGGAGGAACTCAAACAGGTATTGTAACTGGAATAAGTGATTATAGTGGTGGTGGAACTGTTGGGTCTGTAAATGCATCTTATTATGATGTTTTTCAATCTTCCACAACAGGTATTGGAACTGGTGCTAGTTTTTGGGTTCAGAGATCTAGTGGAAATGTGAGTGCAGTTTATGTCAATCGTCCTGGAGTTGGATATACTCAAGGGGAATATGTAACTTTATCTGCTGCTGATATTGGTGGAGGTTCAGCAGTTGCAATTGGAATTACAGTTTTAGTCGAAGGTGGTGTTTCTCCAGTTGGATATGGAACTACTACTGCATTTTATGACAAGGATGTAACTTCTGGATCATTATGTCCTTGGGGTGTATTAAGACATACAATTCAAGAAAATAAAAAATTTGGAGATACTTATAGAGTATTTCAACCAATAAGTGATACATTATTAAGATTTCATGTTGGTTCCGCTTTTCATCCTTATGATGCAAGTAATTATTACGTAAATAAATCAAACAATTATCCTAATCGTTTAGCAGGAAATCCTTATTTTGATACACCAACAACTCCCGTTGGATCTTATTTTATTAGAAACTCTGACAATATGGGATATATTAATCAAGCTACAGCAATAACATATGCAACTACTACAAGTTATCAATTGGATCTTAATATTTTTAGATCTGGAATTGATCCAAAATTTTCTGTGTTTTCGTATAAACAACCCACTTTATCTTCAACAAAGTTGAGAGATAATACGTATGGAACTTTTATACTTCATAACTTCATTTCAAATTTATGGGATTATGATAATTTATTTTTAAGTGGATTTACAGAGATTATTCCAAGTACTAATGAAGGAGATCCCAATTTAACTTTTAGGACATGGTTAGCTGGAGAATTTTCAAATTATTATGGTGATTACCCATCAAAGAGAGCGGCAGAATTTGGATATATTCAGCATCTACAAGGAGCACAATATGGTGATATGACCGCATACAAAGACACAATTTATCGTCCAAATTCTTACCCATACGCAGGATCAAACACTAGTAGTAGCATTTACTTAAGAAATTCTACATCAGATAGAGCAGGTGGTGGAGATAATTTTACTGAGACTTTAACATCATCAGTGAACTTTAATGCAGTAATAAAAGGAATTCCAATTAACGCATTGTTGATACCTTGCCCATATTATATTCCAGACGATTTTGTGTTAATTGATTTTGATTATTCGACACCTTCTTCTAATATTCAACAGGGTGATACAATTACTATTAGTGGATCTGAGGTTTATACAGTAATTACTGGTTCTTATAACCAAACTACGAGAACTCGTGGCATTCTCTTCTGTGCGAGGGCAGTCTAATGGCAGATTTCACTTTTCCATCTCTAACAACTGCAGTTTCTGGTTTTTCAACCACTGCATTTCAACCACAATCAACTTCTCCATATACAATTGAATCTTCTAATGGAACCATAGGTGTTGGTAATATTGATTTAAGTTCTTCTATAACCGATACAATACCTGGATGGCTAACGGGAAGAAGACCTTCACAAGGTCAAGTATTCCCTCGTGGTGTTTATAATAAATAATTAGAAAGCATAAAGATGGCAATAAATTTTCCAAATGCACCTATATTAAATCAGACGTTCTCTTCTGGAAATAACACTTATATTTGGAATGGAACTGCCTGGGTTGGTTATTCTACTGTTACTTCTGGTAGTGGAAGTTCTTTTGACCAGGACTTAAACACTACAAATGATGTTACATTTAATAGAATTGGTATTACAACTGGTGAAATAAATATCGGATCCGAAAATAATTTATTGATAAATGTGGAGGGCATGGGACAACCATATACTTATAGTTTTGGTAGTGGAGGAATTGCTAATTTTCCAGGAAATATTGAAATAGGTAATGGTGGATACACATTCTTTGAAGACAGTGGAGTTGACTCAGCAATTCAAGCAAATCCAGTTCATAATTTCAAAATTCATGTAGGTGGTTATAATACTAAAGTATGGACATTTAGTACTGATGGAAGTCTAAGTGCTCCTGGAGACATTATAATAAATTCTGGTAGTATTGGAATTGGAACAACAAATCCAACAAGCAAACTTACAATTGAATCTACAGGAAGTGCGAGTGACGGAGAACTTGCTGCACATCCATTTGCAATAAAACAAGGAACTTCTGATAGAACTTTGTGGATGGGATATGCCACAAATATCGGTGGTATTGGTGAAGAGGGTGGATATATTAATGCTGCCAGCACTGGGTTTTCTAGACCAATTTACCTGTCTTCTAGAAATCAATCTCAAACACCTTTTGTTGGAATAGGAACTGATAGACCAACTGGAACCAGTGGTCAAATGCTCCAAGTTAATGGTGGGGCATATGTATCTGGAAATCTTGGTATTGGTAGTGCAAATCCAACAAGCAAACTTACAGTTCAAGGAACTTTAAGTGTTTCTGGTGTTTCCAATTTTAATGGATTGGTTGGTTTAGGAGTTACAAATCCAACATCAAATCTTCACGTAGATGGTCACGGTAGATTTACTGGTGTAGTTACTGCAACAACATTTATTGGTGATGGTTCTGGATTAACTAACATTGTTGCAACAGGAACTGGAATTGAAATTAGAGATGATGGTTCAGTTATAGGAACTGCATCAACTATCAATTTTGGACCAAATATATCAGTTTCTCAAATTAATGCTGGAATTGTTACAGTTTCGGCAACTCCAATTACTACTTTACCTGAACTTAGTGTAACAGGTATTGCAACTTTAGGAAGCAATTCAAGAGTTTCTGGTTATTTCTCCGCAAGTCAATTAAATGTATCTACTGGAGCAACTTTTGGAGGATCATCAAGTGGATTTATAGAAGTCAAAGATAACGGTTTTAGTAAAGTATATATTTATCCTGGTGCAATCACATTTAATGACATTGGTGGAATTCAACAAATTGATACCACTCAATTTTTTAGAGCGTCATATAATGGATCTGGTGTAGGTGCTTATTATTTTTCAAATTATTATGGTGGATTTGATCACAAAGTATTCTATATTGATTATAATGGTGCTACGGAAATTTATTATGATGAGAGCAAAAAATTAGAAACCACCAGCACTGGAATTGTAGTTACTGGAGTTACTACTACAAATACCTTAAGTGTTTCTGGAAATTCTAATATTTCTGGAAACACTTCTACAAGTAATCTGAGTGTTTCTAATAATGTAAATGTTTCTGGAATTGTTACTGCCAATTCTTTTGTTGGAGATGGTTCCCAATTAACTGGTATATCTGCTGGAACATTAGGAGTTGGAACTTTTGCTGCTTCAATCGGAGTAACAACAACAATACATACTTACGCTGCAACCAATTTAGTTGCAGAATATACACTATTTTTCCAATATAATTCTACCATACAATCACAAAAAGTTATGGTTATGAACGATGGTTCTACAGCATATGCTCAAGAATATGCGATTATGTATGAACCAAGTCAAATAGTTTCTGTTGGAGCAACTGTTTCTGGGTCTAATGTTTTATTACAAGTTACTCCAAAATCTGGAATCACAGGAATCACAACATTCAAATACTTAGCACAGGTAATATCGTAATATGTCAGATAAAAAACTTTACGCTGTTGGATGTTACACTCCAGAAGATTGGTCTTATATTCATAAAGTATTAACTAAAGATGGAACTCTTGAAGACAATATTCCAGAAAGAGATGTTTTATGTGCAGATATAAAAGACCATAGTGAAACAAGAGCAGTATATTTATTAGATGATAAAGAGGCAGAGGAATTAAAAAATCATCCAAGAGTAAAGTTTGTCAATATAAACTATAGTTCATATAGAGATCGGTTTATGCCTCCCCCAGAGGAACTTTATTCAACTCCAAGATATTCTCAGGCAGTAAAAAATTATAGAAACTTTTTTGATACCACTACTTTACCAACCTCTCCGACATCAGCAGATATTAACAGAGCAGGATATCAATTATTAAGATGTGAAGGAAAATCTAATCCTTGGCAAGGTGTTGGGATAACATCAACTACAGTTATTAATAGAAGTGTTGAATATACAAATGACGGAACCGATGTTGATGTAATTGTTGGCGACGATGGAATGTGGTTTGGTCACGTTGAATTTCAAAATAATATTGGAAGTGGTCCAGCAAGTTATAGAGGAGGAAATGTTCTTCCAGGAAATGGGACGTGTGATTTACTTGATTTAGTTTTAGATGCACCATATTATATTGATCCAGATTGGTTCAATGCTAACCCAGTAGGAAGATTAACGACAAGATGGGATGGAACTATCGTTCCTGTAGAATCTGTAGCTAGAAGTTGGTGGACAAATTCAGCAGCAAGATCTGCACAATTCTCTGGAATTGGAGTTATATCATCAATATCATCTTCATATACTAGAGCATATTGCAATGGAACAAATACTCAAATTTCTAACGTAGGTGATCATGGAACTCCTTGTTGTGCTTTGACTTATGGAAGAACTCAAGGATGGGCATTTAATGCTAATAAGTGGGCATTAAATGTCTATAATACAAATGGATTAGATTTTGAACAATATTTTGATATGATGAAATTATTTCATCTTAACAAACCAGTCAATCCAAAATATGGAAACCGAAATCCAACAATAAGTAGCAATAGTTGGGGATATAGAGCAGTTCCATCTTCAACTGGATATTATTATTTTAAAGTAGGAACAGATGGAACTGGTGGAGTTCAATATACCACAAAACCAGCATTTATGCAATTTGTTGGGCAATATGGAGATGCTGGTAGGATGAAAGGTGAGCATCCAGATAATAGTATGACTCAGGCTGGAAAAGAGATGATTGATTCTGGAGTAATATTTGTTGTAGCAGCTGGAAATTCTAACCAAAAACAAGTATCATCAGATCATCCAGATTTTAATAATTATTGGGCAAATACAAATAATACTCCATTAACAAGTGCAGTTCATGATGAATTTGGAATTACTGCATACAATACTGTTAATAGAAGAGGGTTTCCTCAACACTTAGGAAAATACACAGAAGATAATCAAGTAATATATCCAGCAATTAATATTGGTGCATTAGATGATTCTTATATGAATAATGGAAAAGAAAGAAAAGTAAATTATAGTGATATGGGCAATGAAATAGATTGCTATGCCCCAGCAGATGGAACCTTAGCTGCACAATGGACGGCAACTACTGGATATGGATTGAGATATGATACATATCCAAATGGAGCATCTCCAGTAGATAACGGGTTTTCTGGTATCTGTAATGCATCTACGGAATTGGGTGGAACGGAAACATTTATTCCAATTCCCAATTTAGGACACAGAATAATTACAAGTAGTGTAACAGTGGGTACTTACAGCACAATAACAAGTTCTTTGCAAGGAAGTGCTGGTTTGGCATCATCTACTACTCCAACTTCTGGAACAAATGATGATGGATATTGGGTTATAAATTTACCATTTTCTATTACATATGCTGGATCTTCATATCCTACAGTATTTGTTGGGACAAATTCATATCTAACTTTTGGTAGTGGATCTTCCGCATTTTCAAATCTTTCTCAATCTAATCCATCAGTGCCAAAAATAATGATTAGTGCAAGAGACAATTCTTGTCAAAGAATTTATTATGGTGTATCTGGGACAGCACCAAATAGAACTTATAGAATAAGATTTGAAGGCACTAATGCTGTTAGTGGAACTCTTGGATCTCCAAATATGGTTTGGGAAGCAGTATTTTATGAAAATACTCCAACAATTATTGACATACAAATGGGATCTAATGCCAATTATTCTGTACAAAAGTTTTACGATGAAAAATTTAGTGGAACAAGTGCCGCATGTCCTGTTGCAACTGGATTAATTGCCACATTATTACAGACAAATAGAGAATGGACTTGGAAAGATGTGAGGAATTATTTAAAAACAAATCTTGAAGAGCAAGATCCAAATTATTTTTATTTTGGTGTAGAATCTCTTACTCCAACTGATTCAAATTGGGCAGATGTAAATAGTTTAGAAGGTGGTAAAGCAACTGTTTTATATAATGCTCCCATACAATATTCATCTCCAAAATTTATTCGTGGTGATGGAATAAAAATTTATGGCGATGGTCTAAAGTTTTTCACATAAATATTTAAAAAAGGCAATGGCAGATAAGAATTTTGGTGTAAAGGAAATAAATTTGGTTGGATCCTCTGGGACTCCAACCATTGAAAGTACGACTACATTAAATTTAAATGCGTCTACTGTTGCAATAAGCACTAATGCAACTATAGGTGGAAGAGTATTATCTAATGTTGTTGTTGGATCTGGATATTCGGTAGGAATTGGAACAACAGTAGTTAGAGAATCCTTAGATGTAGTTGGCAATATCAGATTTACTGGATCTCTACTTCAAAATGGCATTTCATATTCCACTGGAGCAGCAACTTATTGGAATAATGATGGAATAGGAATTTCAACAACTTCCAATGTTGGAATTGGAGTTTCTGCAACTTTATCTGATGCTTTAACAATAGCAGGAAGTGCAAATATTAACGAAGTTTATGTAGGTGCAATTTTTGGAAATGCCTCATCTGCATTCTCTGGAAGTTGGGAAGTAGATGCAAATGGAACTACAGAATATACTTTTAGTGGAATTGGATTTACTGTAGGAAATACTCCAAATCCAGCTTTATATCTTGCTCGCGGAAGATCTTACAGATTCCAAAATATTTCAGGTGGATTGCATCCATTTGAAATCAGAGTAAGTAATGGTGGTGCGGCATATAATGATGGAGTAGATAATAATGGTGCAGCAATTGGAGATGTAACTTTTGCAATTCCTTTCAATGCTCCTAATACATTATATTATCAATGCACTAGTCATGCAGGTATGGGAAATACAATTTTTATATACCCATCCATATAATAAATAAACTATAAGGTCTTCTACAAGATATGGCAATAAACAGAGAATTTTCCCAATTTAGTAACTTTGTAGAAGTTGATGATGTCAATCAAAACATCACAATTGCGACTGGTTCAGATTCGCAATACGTAGGAATCGGAACACTTTCCCCACAGGTAAAATTGCAGGTCAAAGGATCTACAATTATATCTGGTATTACCACAATTGGTAATGTTAGAATTGGTATTAATAGTATAAGTGCAGCATCTGGAATTATAACTTATTATGGTTCTGGTGCTGGTCTTACAGGAGTAATTCCAGAATTAAAACTTAGTAAATGGGAATCCGTAGTATCTGGAATTGTAACTACTAGAAATATCGGAGTAGGAACAACAGTAGCAAATCAGGCACTATGGGTATCTGGAAATTCATATGTTTCTGGATTTTCTACTATTGGTGGAAACGTAACGATTGGCGGAACCGTTAGTGTTACTGGCAATTTATCCGCAAATAATTTTACAACCAATTCAATTAGTTTTGGTAATACTTCATTAGTTAGTGCAGGAAGAACTATTAGTGATGTAACAATTAGAAACTATACTGAGACTTTAAATGCTCTTGGGAGTGTGAGTGGTATTACAACTATCAGTTTAAGTCAAGGTAATGTTGTTTCGGCAACATTAGTTGGAAATACAGTTTTTGATATTCAAACTGGAGTATCAACTGGTTCTGCATCATTTACTCTTATTTTATCAAACGATTCCGTTGGTGGATATTCTGTAACTTGGCCTGCTTCAGTAAAATGGCCCGATAGTATTCCACCATCAAGATCTGCTGGAGCAAGTTTAACAGATGTTTGGATTTTCCTGACTCCAGATAATGGAGCAACTTGGTATGGAAATATTGCTATGTTTAATTTTAGTTAAATAAAAATAAATTATATTTTACTATGGACTCAAAGTATATAGATTTTATTGGAATGTATGAAGATGTATATCCCGCAGGATATTGCAAACATTTAATAGAACAATTTGAATTGTTCCATGAATGTGGTCATGTTGGTAATAGGCAAGATTCGGAAGGAAGAAAAAAATTAGAAAAACAAGACGAATTTTATTTTATCAATTTGGCAAATCATAGTCTTCAGCAGTTTAAAAAAACCGATAGCGTAAGAATATTTTGGGATGGATTGCAACAATGTTTTGATGATTATGTTAGAGAATATGATATTTTAAAAGATTTAAATTTGAGATCTTCTGTCATAAAATTACAAAAAACTTCGCCTGGTGGGGGTTATCACCTTTGGCATTGTGAGCAACAAAGTGGAGATGGAATGCAAAATAGAGGTTTAGCATTCGCATTATATCTAAATACTCTTGAGGAAGGTTGTGCTGGTGAGACGGAATTTATATATCAACGGCTTCGTATTCCACCCAAAGAAAACTGTATGGTTATTTGGCCTGCTGGTTTTACCCATACCCATAGAGGAAATGTAGTCTATGGGAATGAAGCAAAATATATTGCTACTGGTTGGTTTTATTATGATTAATTAATAAAAATAACTAGAAATACCAATGTCAATAATTTCCAGAAAAGCATTAATTTCTGCATCTAAACAACTTCTTACAGCAACTTTTGATGCTCCTGGAACTTGGACTGCTCCAGTTAGAGCAACAGAAGTAACTGTAATTGGATATGGTGGTCCAGGAAATCCAGGTAATTCGGGAATTGAAGGAAATGGTGGAAATGCAGGAAATAGAGGAAATCAAGGTCAAGGTGGAACTGGAGGAAATGCAGGAAATCCTGGCAACACAGGTAATGCTGGAGGATCGGGTGGAGCTGGAAATCCAGGAAATCCTGGAATTGTAGGAAATGGTGGAAATGCAGGAAATCCTGGAAATAAAGGTGCTACTGGAAATCCTGGAGTTGGTGGAAATGTAGGAAATCCAGGTAATGCTGGTGCGGGTGGTGCTGCTGGAAACGCAGGAAATCCTGGGAACAACGGAAGTGGAGGTTCATCAGGTAATCCTGGCAATCCAGGATATAATGGATCTGGTGGAGGTGGAGGAAACGCAGGTAATTCGGGAAATCCTGGATCCTCTGGAGGAGGAGGCGGCGGCGGTGGTGGTGGCGGAGCTCGTCGTCCCGCACAACAAGGTCCAGATAGAGCAGGAACTAATGGATCGGGTGGAAATAATGGAACTGGAGGAGTAGGTGGCAGCGGAGGAAGTGCTCAAGCTTTTGGAGCAGGAGCTCCAGGTAATTCGGGAGGACCTGGAAATCCTGGAAGTAGCGGAAGTGGTGCTAGTAATGGTGGTAGTGGTAATCCTGGAGGATCTGGAAATCCAGGATCTGGTGGAGGAACTGGAACTTTAGGATCATCTGGATCTGATGGTTTTGGTGCAGGTGCAGGACAAGCAGGAAATCCAGGTAATCCTGGAACTGGAGCATCTGCGGGAAATCAAGGAACTCCAGGAAATCCTGGAACAGGTGCAAATCCTGGAAATCTTGGATTAGCAGGAAATCCTGGAAATGCTGGACCTAATGGAAATCCAGGAAATCCAGGAAATCCTGGAGATCTGGGTGGATTGGGAAATCCAGGTATAGTAGGAAATATTGGAACAGGTGCAAATCCAGGAAATGCCGCTATTTTTGGTAATTCTGGAAATGTTGGAGATGTTGCAATTGCTTTTGGTGTTGTATTTCCTGGAGGTGCTTTTGGTAATGGAGGAACTGCAAATCCAGGAAATCCAGGTACTAATGGATTAGGTGGAAATGCAGGAAATCCAGGAAATCAAGGACAATTTGGAAATGGTGGAAATGCAGGAAATCCAGGTAATGCTGGAACTGGTGGAAATGCTGGAGGTGCAGGAAATACTGGGAATGCTGGAACGAATGGAACTGGTGGAATTGGTGGATTAGGCGGAAATTCTGGTCAAAATGGAACAGGTGGAAATCCTGGAACAACTGGTAATCCTGGAAATAGTGGAACAAGAGGAAACGCAGGAAATGCAGGAAATCCAGGTGGAGCGGGTTCAGGTGGAAATGCGGGAAATCCAGGAAATCCAGGTAATGCTGGTTTCAATGGAAATGGTGGATCTGGTGGCGGTGGTGGAAATGGTGGCGGTGGTGGAAACGCTGGTGTTCCTGGAGTCGGACCAGGAAATCCTGGCCCACCAGGTAATGGAGGAAGTGGCGGAGGCAACGGTGGCGCTGGTGGTAGCGGTGCTGTTCTCCCTATTGGAAGATATGGCGGTAACGGAGGTAATGGAGGCGGCGGTAGCGGTGGAAATGCAGGAAATCCTGGAGGTCGTGGAAATCCTGGATCTAATGGTTCTGGAGCAGGAGGTGGAAATCCTGGATTCGGTGGAAATCCAGGATTTGGTGCAAATCCAGGAAATCCAGGTGTAGCAGGAAACCCTGGAAATGTGGGTCCAGTAGGAAATCCAGGAAATCCAGGAGGTGCTGGTTTAGAAGGTGCAGACGGAAATGCTGGATCTCCAGGAAATCCAGGAAATCCAACTACTGCAGCTGGAGATGGAATACCAGGAAATCCAGGAAATCCAGGGCCAGCAGGTAATCCAGGAGTCCCAGGAAATCCAGGTAATCTAGGTGGATTGGGTAACTTTGGTGCTCCTGGAAATCCTGGTTCTGCAAATCCAGGAAATGCAGGATTAGCAGCAAATCCAACAACTGCAACTAATGTTGTTGTAACGCCATTCACAAATTATCCTATACAAGTTCCACCTGGAGGATTTGTTACAATTTCTTGGCGTCAATAAACTATAATAAATATAAACAAATAGTTTCTGACTGAGGTGATTTTTATGCCTTCAAAACCAAAATCCGAATTGAGACAAAAAATTGAAGATATGTATGAGGAGCATGAATATGCTTCCATTGCTCAAAATAAATATCGTGCTAGATCCGTAACTGTTGGAACTGCTTTTGGCGGTGTTTGTGAATTGATTCTTAGATCTGATGGTGCTACAGTTTGGGCGCAAATGCAACCAGTTGAAGTTGTGGAATTGATTGAACAACTTGCCGCTGGTGCTGGTCTTCAAGTTGCAATGAGACCTAGAGTTGATTTTGCTTCTTGGAGAGGTTGGAATGTAGATGTTGAAGATCCACACGCAGTTTCTTGGAAAGGATCTGCTCCTTGGCAAATTGCAGAAGCACCAAAAAGAAAAAGACTTAGCAATTCCAGCAAAAAGAAACAATTAAAAGAATCTAAACCAAAAGAAGCATCATACCCTTCTAACGATAATCCAGAGGAACAGTCAAATGACAATAATGAATGATCTATATGCGTTAGTTGATAAACAAACGAAGACCATTATAGATCACGCTCAATTATTACCAGAAAACTGGAGAAATATTCATGGATTACCATCTCATAATGATGAGGAATTGTCAGATCTTTCCTGGGCTGGGCATGACCATTTTGGTTGGATTCGTTTAAACAATCCAGAAATCTTAGAATATAGTTACAATTCCGAATGGTTAGAATTTAGTAAAAGTAAGATCAAAAAAATAATCGCAACTGAAAGATGGGAAAGAGAAGTAACTTTAATTACAATTGATAGCGATAGAATTCAAACTGATGAGAGAACTAGATTAGCATTATTTTTAAAACGAGATATTGCAAGACAATTCCCAAATAAAAACTTTGCCTGGAAATTTGTTGATACCTATAGAATTATTACTGGTGAAGAATTAATTAAAATTGCAGATTATTTGGAATGGTATGTTCAATCATGTTTTGATATTGAAGTTGAATTATGCACTAGAATTAACCTTGCAAATACTCTGGAAGAACTTATTAATGTCAATTTATATTTAAATTGGCCATCAACCAATATTAATGCATAAAATATGATTTCTCAATATTATGAATCAGATAAATCATTTGATTCCTTAAAAAATAGCAAACTTGAAATTGAAGAATTACAAAAATCCAATTCAGATTATTGGTATTTGAATAGTAAAGATTATCCAGGATGGATTTGGAAAGATGACATCTTTAATGATTTAGAAATAAATCATATCAGAATGATAGGTCAAGCTTTGTGTATGGAAAGAGCGGAAACAGGAGGATCTGGTGCAGATTGCTTAGATCATAGAAGATCTATGGTTTCTTGGATTCCTATTAATGAACATACATCATGGATATACGAGAAAATTACTGATCATATAAGACTTGTCAATGATAGATGGTTTAATTTTGATCTAGACAAGATAGAAAGACTTCAATTCACTCATTATAATTCTAACGAAAACGGATGCTATAAAGCGCATACTGATCCTCTCAATTGGAGGGTTCCACATAATAGAAAACTTAGTATTGTTATTCAATTATCGGATCCTTCGGAATATGAAGGTGGAGAATTAATTCTTCATAATTCACACGAAAATAATGTTGTAGAAAAAGGAAAAGGTTATACAATATTTTTTCCATCATATACTTTACATGAAGTAACCCCAGTAACAAAAGGGGAAAGATTTACTTTAGTTGGATGGATTCATGGAAACGCATTTAAATAATTATTATGGAATTTCAAGAATCGGGTTTTTATGTTGTTAGAAATTTTTTAGAACTAGATTTTGTAAAATTTATACAGCATTATTTTTATACTAAAATTTGTTCTGGGCAAGGTCAAGAAAAGACTGATGTTCAAGCGCCATTTAGTTTTGCATTTTATGGAGATCCATTGATGGATACAATACTAGATGGATCTACAAAAGTTCTTAGTAAAATTTCTGGAATACATTTACTTCCAACTTATACATACACTAGATTTTATGGACAACATGATGAATTGATAATTCATAGAGATAGACCATCTTGTGAGATATCTGCAACTCTTGCATTAGGATTTCCAGAAAATCAAGGTATAAATCCAATTTATTTTAGCAGAAACGAAAATAAAAGCAATCCAATAAAAGTTGAATTAAATTTGGGAGATTTGTGTTTATATAAAGGATGTGAGTTATATCATTGGAGACCCAAATTTACTCAAGATTGGTATTTGCAATCATTTTTACATTATGTAGATGCAAATGGAAAGTTCAAAGATAATTTATATGACGGAAGGGAATACTTGGGTATGCCCAGAAGAATAGCAGACAAAGATTAAACTGGCACAAGGTCCGCTGCAAACCCGACATGGCACCCTATAGTATGGGAGTCCTGAAGGAGAACCATGCGGTATTCCAACATTGATAGACTTCTTTTCATTGGAAGTTTTTTTCTTCTAATGAATTGGGGTGTTCGTCTTACCAACGCTGTTCTTAATTATGCTCTTTCTTGAAACCTCTGGGTATAAGTATAGCAGAACTCTTTGTGAGGATGTTGTATCTTGGTTCGTAGGAAAATATATTCCAAGGCACAAGATTGAGATTGTAGTTAATCATAGAGGACTTCTAAGAGAAGGAGTTTATGGATGGTGCACAGTTACTGATTGTGACCATAGACCTCGTTGTTTTGAGATTGAAATTCATAATCGGATGAGTAGAAAAGACTATATTAAGACATTGCTCCACGAATTGCAACATGTATTTCAACACGTTCGTGGTGATCTCAGAGATAAAGGATCAAAAAGATATTGGAGAGGAATTGACTGCTCTCATTTAGATTACGAAGATGAACCGTGGGAAATAGAAGCGCATCTTGTTGAATCTGTGCTTTGTGAAATGTATTTGACACGATCATAAGAATCTGTGTATAATCGCTTTGCTCGGGTTCAAGGTCATTTAATATCAAGAACTCTTAGAGACACTTTAGGAACTGGCACACTGCCACTCCTAAAGTGTCTTTGTTACTGCTATAATTACTCTGTAATCAATGAGACCCATGATTTCACTTCGCCCCCATCAGCAAATCGCTCTGGATGCTCTCGTAAAGCACCTGAAAGGCATCTGTGTGTTCCCTACAGGCGGTGGAAAGACTCTTGTGGGTATTTGTGATGCTCTGCGTGTATTTCAGTCTGAAACGCCTCAGACGGTCGTTGTGGTTGCTCCTAGGATTCTTCTTGCTGAGCAATTGTCCAGTGAGTATCTTGAGTTTATCACCAATGCTTCTGTGATGCACGTTCATAGTGGTGAGACTCATCATTTTTCTACCACTAGTCCTTTCAAAATTCGTGCTTGGAATGAGGCAGTTGATGGTCACAAACTGATCTTCACTACCTACAATTCTCTTGATAAACTTGCTAAGGCAGAGATTGATGTAGATACCATTTATTTTGATGAAGCGCACAATAGCGTCAAGAGGAATTTTTATCCTGCTACTGAGCATTTTTCTTTTGAGGCAAAGCGTTGTTATTTCTTCACTGCGACTCCTAAGTATTCTGCAGTGATTCATAAACCTGGTATGAATGATACTGATGTTTATGGTCAGATCATTGCTAAGGTTCCTGCACCTGAACTTGTTCGTGGTGGTTACATCATTCCTCCTAAGGTGATTGCAACTCAGCAGCGTCTCTCTGTGAAGGGCGAAAGCATTGCTGATCGTGACTGCGAATATCTTCTGAATTGTATTGATGATAATCCTGTCAATAAGATTCTGATTTGTGCCAAGGCAACCAAGCATATTGTTGGTTTGATTTCTGAGACTCAATTTGCTCAGAAACTTGCTGATCAAGGTTATTCTCTGATGCACATTACTTCTAAGCACGGTGCATTTATTGATGGTCGGAAAGTCAATCGTGAAGTATTCTTTGATACTCTGAATGCTTGGGGTCGTGATCCTGATAAGAAGTTTGTGGTTCTGCACCACAGCATTCTTGCTGAGGGCATTAATATTTCTGCTCTGGAGGCAGTGATCTTTATGCGCTCTATGGATGTGATTGGTATCGGTCAAACTGTTGGGCGCACTCTTCGTCTTCATCCTAACGATGCAGCAGGTATTCGTTCGGGTCAGATTACTCCTGGTGATCTGTATTCCTACACCAAATCTTTCGGTCTGGTGATCTGCCCTGTGTTTGACAAGAACTCTGGTTCTACTGCTCGTGCAGTTCAGAATGTCGTTGATGTAATCTTTGACAAAGGTGACGTTGCAGTTTCGGTGATCAAGCGATGATCAAAAAATACGATTATTCAAACCTTTATTTTTAAAATTATGAAAGAAGGATTTATTACAACGGATAATTACGCCGCTGTTCCTTGGGGAAAGCGTCTTGTGATTATCTATAATGGAGAACAACTGACCGATGTGAGTACGGTTCGTCAGGCAACAACCTTCATTAAGAAGCACCGAGAATCCAATTCTCAAACTGGAACAATTTTTGTAAAATGACCTCAAACCACAGTATAGTATCAATGACTCTTCAAACTAAAATGAAAAAGAAATTCGTAAATGTTACTCCTCTGAGTTCTCTTGCGAGGAATCGCTTTATTAACATTATGGATAACTTTCATTCATGTGAAGTTAAAGATGAAACGTCAGATAAATTCCTTCTGGTTTCTTTGAACAATCAATACTACTTTTGGGTTCAAAAGAAAGGTAATGAGCATTGGAAGGTTGAAAAATAAATTATGGAAGTATTTCAGCAGACTTCATATGACCCCTACGACAGACATAAGTACAGGGTCTATTCTAATACAGGTAATTTCATAGAGTTTGAATTTTATGAAGATGCAAGAGATTATTGGTTCTCCAATTTTTATAAATTAGATTACATCACTGTAGAGGATAAAAAACTTAAAAAGAGAACCTCAGGATTTAAATAACAGTCTAAATATCTGCAGGTTCTGGGAACAGAAATGGGACCATTTATTTTGGCAACGATATTAAGTTGCAGTCAATTGGTAACTATTATTAATAGATTAAAACAAGTTGCAATGTTATCTCCAAAACAACACATGGAGATAATAACTGAACTCCAAAAAGTAGTTCCATCATGCCCAGTAAAAATTGTCCCAGATAAGAAAAATGTCACAAAAAATTAATTCTGTTCTTCAGGCAATAGATCTTATGCTTGAAGATCTTCAAATTAAACACGGAAACATTAGGGAACAAGCAAAAGAATATGATTGTGAAGAAGAATTGGAAAGTATTAAACAATCCCTAATTGAATATCTTCAAAATATGAAATCGCAATATTAAGCATGAACTACTATCATTACAGTTTATTTTTAATTTTTTCTATCATTGCTGTGATGATAGTAGTTGATCCAAATGTTGGTGAATATATTACCTTATTGACAAAACTTGCAAAAATAAAAGTAGAGCGTTTATATTGGATGATAATTAACCATCCAAGAAATCCAATAGTTAATTGGATGAAAATGCGTGAATATGATAAAATAGCAAAACAACTCCAAGAAGAATTTTCAAAAAGAAATGAATCCTGACGATAAGATAATTGAGAATGCTGTAAAAAATGCGGCATCTGATCTAAAAATTGGATACCAGGAAGTTCAAGACAAGTTGCAATTTTTAAGGTTTTATGATAACCTATACTCAATGTTTGGGGGAAACCTTGAGCAGATGGTTCATTGGTTTTACAGTGGAAATTCTCATTTAAAATACACACCAGTGTTGAGAATTAACAATAATTTTTATGTAAAACAAATGAATGAATATCTGGAAGCCTTTAGATACAGATGACAGAAGAAATTAACTGGTATGATGATTGCTTTCAAGTAATCAAAGCAAAATGGGGAACCTTCCATTCTCAAGACAAAGAAGGAAAAAAACTTGTAACTTCTTTGACTGAAGAAGAATGCGTTAGAGCAACAAGGTTTTATCTTAAAGGTATTCAAGAGGGATGGCCCGAAACTAAATCTTATGAAGGAACTGTAGGAGGAAAACTATGACGACTCGCACTTATACTCAAAAAGATGGAACAATCTGGGAATGGGAAGAGACCCCAGAACTTCTGAAACTTCTTGCTGAAATTCATAGTGAAAAACAAGAAACCAGTCAAGGTTAAACCGCAAAGTCAAAGAAAAACAAGGGAGGAACCTGTAGTTATAGAAAATCCTCCCTTTCACGAGGTTTTTCCAATTACTCTTTCCTATAAAGAAGGAAAAGAAGAAAAGATTTGTTATTTTGTTTGTGAAGATCATCTAAAGAAATACTTGGATAGATATAAAATAAAGAAAGGATCCTACTCCGTCACAAAAACCAAACCAAGAAAAAATAAAGATGAGTAATAGTTATAGACCACATACCATACTATTAGTCGTTTTTATATTGCTTGACATTTTGGTGATAGGTGGGATATTCTACAAGGGTCATGCAAACTTCTATGAAGTCCTTAAAAATCTCAAATGACAAAGAAAAATAAAAATGTTTGGAGATGGTGGGCAAAGTCTCTTGGAGAAAAAGCATCAAAATGCGATAAAGAATCTGACACCATCGCTCTGATCAGAACGATTATTTTTCTTACATACCTCATTACAAATTGTTTCATTGTTGCTGGGGTCATCCGTCATTGGAATGATATTGAGTATGATAGACCAATACAAAAACTCTATTACCCTCCATCAAACAAAATCCAATGAAATACAGAATTATAGAAAAATCTGATATTTCTGGCGAAATATGCTTTTTCCCGCAATACAGAAAGTATTTTATTTGGTTTAATTTTATGGAAATGGAAATATTTCCAAAAGTAATAAAATTCTATTCATTGGAATCGGCAACAAAATTTATCACAAAACAACTTAACAAACCAAAACAAAAAATTCATTCTATTTAATTATGAAATGTAAAGTTCAACTTTATGTTGCGGGTAAAACTTTTTACGAAGAAGTTTATGTAAAGGATTACAAAGAAGCAAGAGAAGTTGCTCTTGCAAGAAATCCTAATGCAAAAGTTGTTGGTGTAACTGCTGTATTCACATGATTTATCAAGTTCATTATTGCAAACCATCTGGAGAAAAAAATGTAGAATTATGTGAAGCGCAAACACCAAGAGATGCTTTACAGAT
>JACCEC011963029.1_pt1 | contig 28512 bp, 24 predicted proteins | sample 7450121 | NCBI WGS metagenome assembly JACCEC01 (sample SAMN15323455, study PRJNA562643) | freshwater metagenome | isolation source: river surface water | place: USA:Blue River Watershed | collected 2017-08-18 | reverse complement strand
GATGTTATAGATATACCAATGGTGAATATAGCGTGGGTGAACACCTCTTCCCATTCCGAACAGAGAAGTTAAGCCCCACTCCGCCGATGATACTGCAATAAAATGTGGAAAAGTAGGTATCCGCCACAATATTAAAAACTGCCTCCGATTTAATCGGGGGCAATCTTTTTCGGGATGTAGCGTAGTCCGGTCATCGCGCCTGGTTTGGGACCAGGAGGTCGCAAGTTCGAATCTTGCCATCCCGACACAAAAAAGCCTTCCAAAACTGGAAGGCTTTTTTGCATTCTACGTGCATCAAGACTAAAAGTTGTAAACAAATTGTAATAGCTTGTTTATGGCATCTAATCTGTATCGAAAGATACTAAGTGCTCTTTGGTTCTCCTTCCTGCACATTCTTCATAAGAGGCCTTCAAGCGGTCTCTCAATAACTGATAGGTATTTTACTGGATATGCAGTTATTGAGAGATGAAAATTCATACTTACGTATGCGTACAGGATAACCGCATCTACCGCTCAAACCGCAAACGCTTACCCTTTGCAGATTCATCGAAAACGCCATTGGCATATACCAAATGCCCCGATACAAGTGTGTGCGTTACGCGAGAATGAAGCGTTGTCCCTTCCAAAGGCGACCAACCGCACTTGAAAAGAATATTTTCTTTAGAAACAGTCGTGGTGTCGTTCAAGTCCACCAACACCAAATCGGCCCAATACCCTTCGCGGATGTACCCACGGCGGTCTATGGCAAACACGTCGGCAACGGCATGGCTCATTTTTTCAACTACGCGCTCGATTGAAATTTTACCCTGCCGAACAAACTCCAACATCATGCTGAGTGAATGTTGTACCAACGGCAAGCCCGACGGAGCCTCCCAGTAGCCTTTTGATTTTTCTTCCCACGTATGCGGCGCATGGTCGGTCGCGATGACGTCGATGCGGTTATCGAGGACTGCTTGTAAAATCTGAGCTTTGTGGTGGGCTGATTTAATGGCGGGGTTGCATTTTATCTGCGTCCCCAAGCGGCGATAATCTTCCGAGTCAAACCAAAGGTGATGCACACAGGCCTCCGACGTAATCCGTTTTTTGCGTTTTTCGGACATGGCTACAGTCGAGTCACCATAGGCTCCGACTTCAAACAGGCTAGTTTCTTCGCCCGTCGAAATATGAAGTATATGGAGGCGCGTTCCGTATTTTTTAGCCAATTCTACCGCCATCGATGATGATTTGTAGCAGGCTTCTTCGTTGCGTACCAGCGCGTGAATGTCGTACGGAACGTCGTTGCCATATTGTTCTCTAAACATGGCCGTACGTTGTTTTACCGTAGGCTCGTCTTCGCAGTGGGTTGCAATCAAACAAGGGGCGTTGGCAAACAACTTTTCGAGTACTTCAGGTGCATCTACGAGCATGTTGCCCGTGGAGGAGCCCATAAAAATTTTTATACCACAAATATCGGGACAAATGGTCTGCATCACCTCGTCGTAGTTGTCGTTGGAGGCTCCCATAAAAAACGAGTAGTTGGCCAACGACGCGTTTGATGCAATCTGGTATTTGTCTTCTAACAACGGCTGAGTCAGTGCATTAGGAACGGTATTCGGCATTTCCATAAACGAAGTTGTTCCACCCGCTACTGCGGCTTTGGCTTCAGTATAAATCGACGCCTTGTGCGTAAGGCCAGGCTCTCTGAAATGCACTTGGTCGTCGATAACCCCTGGAAGCAAGTACTTGCCTTGGGCATCAATTAGTTGCGAGGCCGATAAATGGCTCAAATTTGCCCCGATTTGTGCGATAAAACCGTCTTTGATAAAGACATCTTGTGTGGTGATTTTGCCCTCGTTGACGAGACGAGCATTGGTAATTAGAAGCGTAGTCATGCTATATAACAAAAAAAGCTTGTTAAAGAAATTGAAGTCAAACTTAGCACTCATTTACTAAACAGCCATCACCTTATGCGTTTATTTTTATGAGCTTGTCTGCTCTCTCTATCTACGTATGCAAAACAACGTTACACCATCAGAGGCTACGTCCGCGAAAGTGGTAGTTAAGAACAACTCATCGGCGTCAATGTTTATCTCCCTAGAACAGTCATAGGAACAACCTCCAACACCTACGGTTTTCACTTGCTTACCCTCCCAGCCACCGATTTACCCCTAGCGCGGTGGTAGTAAAAGATTCGGACATCGACAACATAGAATCGGGCGTTTATGTCGAAGATTCATTATCAGTAGCGTAATCACTATTGGTAACGAGGATATTTTATATGTATAGTAAGTATTCTTCCTAAATCTCTTTTAATATTATTCCTTTCTCTCTTCTATCGTTCACCCTCTATGAATAAACGTTTACTGTCTATTTTATTTTTTTTACAGTTCGCGATTACGGTACAAGGGCAAACCGTCAAAGTTCCCTACTCGCAGAGTTCTCTCCCCGAAACTCTCTACCAAAATGCTACAACGCTTTCTCAGCACCTGTACAACGGTCAACGCTATCATATCTACGATAGCCGCTCGAAAGACCATCAGTTTTTTCAACTGGAAGATTGGCAACCAGGAAACATCGAATACGATGAACAAGCATTTGTATCAATACCAATGCTATACGACATCGTCAAGGATTTGGTGGTGATTCAGCTACAGGGACGGTCGGGGCTGGTACAACTTCAAAGCGAACGAGTGTCGGCTTTTTCGTTTCTCGACCACCGATTTATTCGTCTTCAACAAGATAGAGAAAAGGGCATCGCTCCCCCTACGGGTTTTTATGACTTGCTTTACAACGGCAATACAAGAGTGTTAGCTCGCTGGACTAAACAACGTCAAGAGCAAATAGAAGGAAATACAGTGAACGTCTATTTTTTACCTAAACACTTTTTCTATCTCCAAAAAGACGGAGACTATCACCTCATCACTTCCAAAAATTCAGCTTTTGCTTTATTTGGAGAACATAAAAAAGACCTCAAAAAGCACCTCCGAGAGAAACGTATTAAGTTTCGTAAAAACCGCGAACAAGCCCTCATTACTCTTGCTACTCACTACGACCAACTTGTCCACCCATGAAAAAACAGCTATTTCTTCTCTGTTTGCTTAGTGTTTTTGGCATAGTGACGTGGGCGCAGAATAAATCTGAAAAACGAATTACGATTGTCCTCAACGACGGTACATTTGAACAATTTGTCAAAGAGGCGGAAAGTCAAACAGGTTGCTTTTTTTACTACGAAAAAAGCTTACTCGACAGCCTAAAGATTACGTTACAAGCCAAAGACCAAACGCTCACAAGCGCTCTTTTACAGGTATTTAAAGGCACCGACTTTACCTTTTCCATTGATACTCAGCAGCGGGTTTTTGTTACCTCTGACCAAGCTATCATCACGGCGCTTCCGTCTAATCTCTTTGAAGGAGACAACTCTACTGCTGACCAACCCCAGTACGTTGCCCCCACTACCGACGAATCGGATAAACTACTATCGACAGCTGAAAGTAAGACTTACGACATCGGCCCACAACGCCAGCGAATCATCGAAGGCAAATCGACCGTCTCGGGCTATGTCCGCAATGCCGTTACGGGAGAACCTGTCATTGGTGCTGCTGTGTACATTGAATCCCCGTCGATTGGGGTTACTACCGACGCGCTTGGTTTTTTTGCGCTCAAAATTCCAAACGGAAAACATACCCTCAAAATCAAGAGTGTTGGAATGCGTGATACCTATCGCCGAATTGTACTTTATGGAGATGGAAAACTGGACATCCAAACCCAGGAGAGTGTAACGGCCTTGAAAGAAGTGTCGGTGACAGCAGGCAAGGACGCTAACATCGCTGGTACACAAATGGGGCAACTGAAACTGAGCATCAAAACCATGAAGCAAGTACCTACGGCTTTCGGGGAAACCGACTTGTTGCGTACTATTTTAACACTCCCTGGGGTCAAATCGGCGAGCGAAAGTAGCGTCGGGCTGAATGTACGAGGAGGCTCGACCGACCAAAACTTAATTTTACTCAACGATGCTGTCATTTACAACCCATCGCACTTGTTTGGTTTTTTCTCGGCCTTTAACCCCGATGCCATCAAGGAAATTGAACTCTATAAAAGCACCATTCCTGCACGTTATGGCGGGCGCTTGTCGTCGGTACTCGAAATCAATGGGCGCGATGGCAACAAGAAGAAATTTGTTGGCTCGGGCGGGATCGGCCTCTTGACGGGGCGCTTGTCGGTCGAAGGGCCTATTATCAAAGACAAAACGTCGTTTTTGGTAGGTGGGCGTTCGACTTATTCCAACTGGCTTTTTAGACGCTTGGATAATAATTCTTTCAATAAAAGCACTGCCAATTTTTACGACGTCAACCTTCAGCTTAGCCACGAAGTCAACCAAAAAAACAGTCTAACGTTGTCAGGCTATTTTAGCAACGATAAATTCAAACTCTTTGGCGACACGGCCTATGCCTACCGCAACCAAGTAGGGTCGTTTAAGTGGAAACATACCTTCAATTCCAAGTTTTACGGTACGTTTACAGGAGCATTTAGCAAATACAATTACTCGGTAGGAACCTCACGAGTACCTATCAATGCCTTCGACCTCTCTTTCGACATTCAGCAAAGCAACGCCAAACTTGACTTTACGTATTTTCTCCATCCCAAACATACCCTCGATGTTGGGGTAAGCAGTATTTTATACAAACTCGCACCTGGCAGGATCACGCCTGCGGGAGAAAAATCACTCATTCTTCCTGATGTTTTAGAACAAGAACAAGGCGTAGAAAGCGCAATTTACATTGAAGACCGCTATGACGTTAACTCGCGACTTTCGTTGAGTGCAGGGTTACGTTTTTCTACTTATTCATTTTTAGGGCCAAAGACAGTCAACAACTACACAGCGGGGTATCCGATTGAAAAAATCTATTTGGAAGGCATTACCGAATACGGGAAAGGCAAAAATATACGTACCTACCAAGGGCCTGAGTACCGCATTTCGGGCCGTTATCGACTAACCGACAACACCTCAGTCAAAGCCAGTTATAACACTACTCGCCAGTATATTCACTTGTTGAGCAATACGATGGTGATGTCGCCAACGGATATTTGGAAACTGAGTGACCCTTACATTAAACCGCAATTAGGAAGCCAATGGGCGGTCGGATTTTACCGAAACCTACGTGGAAATAAGCTAGAGTTATCGGTCGAAGGTTATTACAAAACCATGCGAAATTTCTTGGATTACAAAGGCGGAGACTCGTTGATTATGAATCACCACATCGAAGCGGCGGTCATTTCGACGACGGGCGTCGCCTACGGAGTGGAGTTGATGGCCAAAAAACTGACAGGTAAACTAAACGGCTGGGTAAGTTATACTTATGCTCGTACCCTACTTCGAGCCGACGACCGAACTTCACCAGAAGCACCTAACAAAGGCAATTTTTACCCGAGCAACTACGACAAACCTCACGATTTTACGTTGGTGAGCAACTACAAGTTTTCGCACCGCTTTAGTCTATCTTTCAACTTTACCTACAGTAGCGGGCGGCCTTACACCCCTCCCATCGGAAAGTACGTACTTGAGGGCGTACAACGGATTTATTACGCCGAACGCAACCAATACCGAATCCCGGACTACTATCGGGTAGATTTGTCGATGAACGTAGAAGGCAACCACAAAATCAAAAAGCTAGCGCATAGCTCGTGGACTTTTGCCGTTTATAATTTGTTGGGGCGTAAAAACCCTTCGTCGGTCTATTTCCGTTCGCAAAACGGCATCATTCAAGGCTATATGTTGTCGATTTTTGGGCGCCCGATTCCCACCGTTACGTACAACTTCAGATTTTAACCCGCTCATCCACAGGTCAATCACATGAAATCATTATTTCCATTTATCTTTATCTTATTGAGTTTTTTGGTGTTCGATGGATGCGTTGTTCCATTTTCTCCCCCCGAAGTTTCTTCGGCCGACCGCTTCTTGGTAGTCGATGGCTTCTTGAATACCAACGGCGTCGATAGCAGCAGCATCATACTTACGTATACCCAAGTAGTGTCCAATAAAAATACCTTTGGAACGGAGCTCAAAGCCAAAGTGACGGTGGAAGGCAACAAAGGAAGCCTGTACTCCTTTACCGAAATTGGGAAGGGATTATATCGGCTTCCTGCCCAAAAATTCAATCCGTCAGAGTTGTTTCGTATTCGTATCAAAACTACCGCAAACAAAGAGTACTTGTCAAGCTACGTAGAAGTCAAGCAAACCCCTCCCATTGAGAGTATTACGTATAAAATTGCTCCAGACAACAGTTATCTACAAATCTTTATCAACACCCGCGACCCCCTCAATAAAACCCGCTATTATCGCTGGCGTTTTGAGGAAACGTGGGAATATCATGCACCATTGATTTCGCTCTACGAAATCAAAAATAAGGCCATTGTTGACCGTACGTCGATGATTAATATTTGCTGGCAAACGGCTCGTCCATCCAACATTTTATTGGCTTCTACAGCCAAGCTTTCACAAGATATTGTCAATGATTTCCCCGTGACAACCGTTTATGCTGCTTCCAATAAACTTCTTATTAAATACAGTATTTTGGTTAAACAAATTGGGCTCACCGAAGATGGGTTTGCCTACTGGAACTCCATGTCAAAAACCACCGAAAAAACAGGAAGTCTTTTCGACCCTCAACCGTCGCAAGTCACGGGCAATATCAAATCGGTATCGAACCCGCAAGAACTGGTCTTTGGGTATTTCAGTGCCGTAACTCCCCAACAAAAGCGTTTTTTTGTGCCTGCTACTTTGGGGTTCCCTATTTCTTGCCCGCCTACGGATACGGTAAGTATTGCCGATGCCCTCAAATCGCCCGATATTCTTATCAGTGAGTATTTGGCTGAAGGCGCACGCGTTCCCGACTACATTATTGGCACCTCCGAGTGTGCCGATTGTCGGGTAAAAGGTGGTACTACTGTTCGTCCTAGTTTTTGGAAATAACCCCCTCCTTACGCTATGAAAACCCGTTTTTTTCTGATATTATACTCCCTTTTTACGCTCGGGATAGCCACAGGAAGGACCCAAAATCCGACCCAACAACTGACCAATTATCGCCAGCAAATCCCCCAAGAGAAGCTCTTTTTTCACCTCGACCGCCCTCTCTATTTAGTCGGTGAAACGATTTGGTTTAAAACCCATTGCGTAGATGCCGCTTTGCACACGCCCATGAATATGAGCAAAGTAGCTTATTTGGAAGTTTTGGACAAAGACCAAAACCCTGTATTACAAACCAAAATTATCCTCAACGGTGGCAAAGGTACCGGGTCGGTATTTATTCCGCCGTTTCTGGCGAGTGGCAATTATTTTGTACGTGGTTATACTCAATGGATGAAAAACTTTAGCCCTGAGTTTTATTTTCAAAGCACTATCACGATTGCCAACCCGTTTAGCAAACCCACTTCTACTCCTGCCACTAAAGTAGCGACTCCCTATGAGTTGCAGTTATTCCCCGAGGGAGGGCAGTGGGTACAAGGGCTTGAAAGTAAGGTGGCTTTTAGGGCAGTGGGCGAAGATGGCAAAGGAGTTGCGTTTCGAGGGCGGATTGTCAACCAACAAAACGATACATTGGCGCGTTTTGAACCGTACAAATTTGGGATAGGTAGTTTTGTTTTTACTCCCCAAGCAGGTCAATCGTATCGTGTGCTTCTTCAAAATGCTGAAAATAAATGGTTTACCTATGCCCCGCCTGCTATACTTGAGCAAGGGTACGTTGTTCAGGTCAATGAGTCGACGGCCAATACGTTGGAAATTGTGGTACGAGCGCAGGGAAAAGAAGGATCTATTTCGCTATTGGCGCATACCAAAGGGGTTGGCAAATACGCCGCTCAAACCAGCCTTCAAAACGGCCAAGCAAGGTTTACTATTAATAAAAACCTACTAGGTGATGGCACGACTACGTTGACGATTTTTGATAATAACCAACAACCCGTATGCGAACGTTTGTATTTCAAACGTCCCAAAGAATCGCTAAACATTACAGCCAAAATCACTAAACCTCTCTACAACACCCGCGAAAAGGTAGAACTTGATCTTGGGACACAAGTAGGTACGGCCAAAACTGCCGCCGACTTGTCGATCTCGGTGTTTTTGGTCGATTCTCTTCCTGCGCCTGCGCCCGTGTTGATCGATAGCTATTTGGGGTTAAGTTCCGACCTCAAAGGCACCGTCGAATCGCCCCATTATTACTTCCAAAATGAAGATGATATGGCTCTAGACCACCTCATGCTTACCCACGGATGGCGCCGTTTTACGTGGAACGATGTTACTCAAACAAAACCAAAATTTGCGTTTGCGCCTGAAATGACTGGGCATTTTATCTCGGGGAAAGTCCTAGATGCCAAAACGGGAACACCTGTCTCCAACATCGACACCTACTTGGCAGCCCCTAGCAAGCGACCTCAGCTTTTTGCCTCTACCAGCGATTCGCTAGGGCGTATTCTGTTTGAATTAAAGCACTTTTTAGGCTCAAAAGAAGTGATTGTACAAACCAATACTCGAAAAGACAGCACCTACCGCATCGAAATCAATAGCCCTTATTCGGACAAAACATCGTCGTACAGTTTGCCGCCGTTTCGTTTCGATGCCTCATGGAAAAATGACTTATTGACTCGTAGTATCAATATGCAAACCCGCAATTCATTTTTGCCCAAATCGGCCCAGCAAATGAATACCACCGAGGCCGACACCTTGGCATTTTTTGGTATACCTGATGAAAAATACCTCCTAGATGCCTACACGCGTTTTCCTACCCTAGAAGAAGTAATGCGGGAATACGTACCAGGGGTGGCCGTTCGGCGTCGCCAAGGGAAGTTTATTTTCAGAGTGTACGATAAACTACAAGCCAACGTCCCGTTTGAAGAAGAACCTCTCGTCATGATAGACGGGGTGCCAATGTTTGACACGGATAAAGTACTAACTTTCGACCCCCTCAAAATCAAGGCTTTACAAGTTATAGATGGCCTCTATTACCTTGGCCCCGTTTCGTTTCCAGGCATTGTTAGTTATACGACCTACAAGGGAGATTTAGCGGGCTTTCCTATCGACCCTCGCGCGCTGGTACTTTCGTACGAAGGAGTGCAAGGGAAACGCGAATTTTATGCCCCTCGCTACGACTCAGCAGCGCAACTCAAAAGCCGCGTGCCTGATTTTCGTAACCACTTGTACTGGAATCCGCAGGTAGTAACATCAACGGACAGCAAACAGACCCTAAATTTTTATACTTCCGACCAAGCTGGTACGTATCGTGTGGTAGTGCAGGGTATTACCGACAGAGGCGTCGCAGGGAGCAAAATGGTTACGTTTGAAGTCAAAAAATCTTCTTTGTAAGAGTGGAGGAGTTTGCTTAAAATCTCTCCACTTTTCTTTACTCGACCAAGGGATAGAAGTTGATTTGGCTTCTTCCGTACGTAGGTGGTTATTAATATCGCAGTGACGTAAAAAATACAAAAAAATATCTATCTAAAAATTAGCGACTTGGCAACTATGGGAGAAGTGTAATGTCATTTTATGTACTTATTCTGAGTATATGTGAAAACTTTGTAAAGAGCCAAAAGGTGCGTAAAATGGTCTGGATTTAGCTTAAATCTTACTATGCTTCAAAGAATCAGCTTGAAATTTTTTGGCATCATATCAAACACTTATGGTTTAAAATTGAAGATTATATCAGTGCTGATAACCTCACTCAAAAAAGCTGTGGATGACATTCTCCCCCAATCCAAACCAAATACACGATTACTTTTACTTGATTACTTAAAAACTCGCGGCCAAATTTTGTTCCAGCCTTCGCGGTCGCCAGGCAAGGGAGCATCGCGTTTGATGTACTTGCCATTGGCGTCGATGAGCACTGTAAAAGGTACTTGGGTAATACCCCACTCGCCTTCCAAAAAGAGATTTTGATCACGGGTAAGTTTGGCATGAAGCCCCCGACAATTGCTCCGAATTACGTTTTCAATCCACACTTTGGAGTCGTCTTTGTGTTCGGATACATACACAAAATTGAGCCGCCCACTAGGTAGCGATGCTTCAAGTTGGCGAGCTTCGGCCAGGGCACGTATTCCGTATTCGTCGTTGGTCCAAAAAATTAAATAGGTAGGCGCACCTTTTGCCTTTCGCTTGATGTCTTCCCAAAACTCGCGACCTTCCATATAGACTTTTTGATACAATGTTATCCCTTTGTCGAGTTCAATAACGTAATCGCCTTGCGTTTGCACGTCAACCATACTGTGGGCGTCTCGCAGAGCTGTTGTATCGATACATTGGGTGTGGTGGAGCTCGTCTAGTGATTTTTGGTAGTAAGTTGAAGACAACTTGGGGCGAATGTACTGATACCAAATTGTTTTATTGAGAAATGAACTGTTATAGAGATGACGAGTGTAAAAAGTAGCATCAAGGTAATCTACTCCCGAGGCTCCGTAGTAAAAGCCAAACTTTCGATGCTCTAATTCAAACGCATTAATTATCTCCAACGTATCCCTTTTTTTGTTGAAAAGAGTGTTCAACATGGTCAAGTCGCGCGTTTTGGCCGACCCTCCCGCCTCCATTTGTTGTAATTTGGTTTTGTCTTCGGGAGCAATGTCTGGAATGTACGCTAGAATCATAGATGCCACTTTCGTAATGGGCAGCGAAGTTTCAGCAAGTGGCGGGGTACTTAGTTGCGCATGAGTACCGAATTGTTGGAAAAAATCAGCCTTAGCGAAGGTGAGTAGGTTTGATTGGTCTAGGTTTGCAGTAGTAAGAAGCGATTTTTCTTGAGTACTTGGCGAGGTCGCAAAGACCCAAGAAGGCATATGCTGCTCGGTTTTTAGTAAGAAAGAGTAAAACTGTGCTTTGGCCGTATTTACAATCGAAGAAACCACCCATTTCTCTAATAAATCGGGAGAGGCAGTAAACGCAGGGAGGGAGCGAAAATAGGCAATTTGTCGGTCGCTTTCGGTATTCAACTGCTGCCAGTATTGCTCTGCTCCAGTAGTTTTGATGGTTTCTGTGGGGTTAGAAAGCAGCCACTTTTTGCGTTGGGTATAAAACTGAGCGTGCAAGTTGTTGACCTCGGCATTGACCCCAGCAAAACGCAGTGGAATGTCGCTTTTGGTCAAGGAATCAGCATAAATGATCACCTCGATAGCCCCCTCACTTCCCAAGAAGGGCATTACGACGTTGTTATAAGTCAAATAACACTCCTCATTGGGAAAAATAAGAGGCATTTTAAGTTCAAAACTGCCGTTGGGTTGCAAAGGCGCAGCCCGTATGATTTCACGGGTAGGTTGCAAAATGTTTACTCTCGCCACGAGTACCTCAGGGGCTTGTCGGTAAAGACGTGCTGTGAGGTTTTCGATTTTCCCTCGTACTACCAAGGTATCAGTCTGTGCGATACTGTTTTGGAGGGATAAAAAAAGCACTAGGGCTGCGAAAAAATACCAACGCAATTTCATAGGCGTACCGAACGAAGATGTTGTTATGGCTTTAAAGAATAGTTACCTCAAGAACGCGGTCTAGTCTGTTCAAATATATTTCTTAAAATGTCTTTTTCGACTTCACCAAAAGGAAAATTTCTTCGGCTAACGGTCTCGTAGGCTACTTGAAGTGCTTTTTCAATACGGTATTCGGTGACGCCTTCTGCCGCCCCGCCCCACGAAAACGAAGGGATGTGTTTCGACTGAAATCCTGCCCCAAAAACGTTGGCATTGACGCCCACGACCGTCCCTGTGTTGAACATGGTGCTAATGCCCGCTTTGGTGAAGTCACCCATAAACAAACCACAAAACAGGCTTCCTGTATCTTCGAGGGTGTGGGTGGCATAGCTGAAGAGCTTCACATTGGTATAATCGTTTTTGAGATTGGAGTTATTGCAGTTGGCCCCTAAGTTACACCATTCACCAAGAACGGAATTCCCCAAAAATCCGTCGTGGCCTTTGTTACTATGAGCAAACATAACGGAATTGCTTACTTCTCCGCCCACTTTACAATGGGGGCCGATAGTGGTGTTCATTCGCATTTTTCCACCCCAGTTGACCGTTGCTCCTTCTCCCAAACAGAAGGGACCAATGACCACACTTCCCTCGCAGATAGTCGCATTTTTGCCAATGTAAATAGGGCCATTTTCGGCGTTCAAAATCGTACCGCGTACCTTGGCTCCTTCTTCAATAAAAATACGTTCGGGGGCGTAGCAATGCGTGTACGGGTCGGTTAATGGTTGGGAGATGCGTTGGTGCGTGATAGCTGTAAAATCAGCCTTAATTTGAGCGCCATTTTCCATAAAAATATCCCAAATACGCTGAATGACAGTGACAGGTTCAGGAAACGAAATTACAGAAAGCTCGTTCTGTGGCTGTACTACCTCAAACGGCGAACGGTAGGCAATCGTAAGGCCACTTGTACTTACAAGGGCTTGTCCGTTTTGTAGTTGAGCGACGGCTTGAGCTAAGCTGGCAGTGGCACAAACGGCACTGTTGAGGAAGGTATTATCTTGGGTGGTAAATAATGGGAATTTATATTGAAGGTAAGGTTCGGTCAGAAAAGAAGGAGTTACCCCAAGGTGATGCACCCATTTTTCGGTCAAAGTCATAATTCCGCAGCGGACTTCGGAAACAGGACGAGTAAAGGTGAATGGAAGCAAATGGGGGCGAATCGCCGCGTCATCGTACAAGATAAAATTGGTCATAACAGTGATTTTAAGGTCATTGATAGGCCATTTGTGGAGACAGAAACGGCCCAAATCAATAAAATCTATTAGAGTTTATAAGCCTTTGGTAGCCACAAAGATAAGTTTTGCGCAAAATTTATTAGGTTTGCCAATACAAACATTTTTAACCTACCAAACTGCTCAATCTTATCAGAACCATGCCTAAATTAACCAAACAAATTGTAGATAACGAGACCCAATATAGCTTCGATTTGCCCGTTAAAGTGCTCCAATTCGGTACGGGAGTGTTGCTCAGAGGGTTGTGTGACTATTTAATTGACCAAGCAAACAAACAACATGTTTTCAACGGGCGTATCGTTGTTGTTAAGTCAACGGCTGGTTCAGCCGATGATTTTGCTGAACAAGATGGTTTGTATACAGTGTGCGTGCGTGGAGTAGATAGCAATGGCGAAACCATCGACGACGCAGTAACTGTAGGAGCAATTAGTCGTGTGGTATCAGCCCAAGATAATTGGCGGAGTATTTTACAAGTAGCTCGCAATCCACACCTCGAAGTGATTATTTCGAATACGACTGAAGTTGGGATTCAGTATGTAGAGGAAAATATTTTCCAACATCCTCCTCAATCGTTCCCTGCGAAATTGACGGCGTTTTTGTATGAGCGTTTTCGCACTTACGGAGGGAAAAGAGATAAAGGCGTGGTAGTAATTCCAACCGAGCTGATTACGGACAACGGCCTTAAACTGCGCGAATGTGTCGAAAAACTTTCGGCTTATAATGAGCTTGGCAAATTGTTTAATAAATGGTTGAAATACCACGTTAAGTTTTGTAACTCGTTGGTGGATAGAATCGTGCCAGGGAAGCCCGATGTCGCTACTCAAGCGCAATTGGAAGTAAAACTTGGGTACCAAGACAATCTATTGACCGTAGCCGAACCGTACTACTTGTGGGCTATTGAGGGCGACGATCGCGTGAAAAAAGTACTGTCGTTTGAGCAGTTGTTTGACAACGTGATTGTTGACGAAGACATCTCTTACTATCGTGAACGTAAACTTCGTATCCTAAACGGAAGCCACAGTGCCTCGGCACCGTTGGGGTATTTGAGCGGGTTCGACATTACGTATCAGTGTATGCAAGACCCCGCTATGTCGAAATACTACGAAAGTGTTATTTACGATGAAGTAGTACCAACTTTGCCTTTTGGCGACCAATTAGAGGAACTAAAAGTGTTTGCTGGCGATATTTTGAATCGTTATCGTAACCCGTTCATCCAACAAAAATTGATTGGAATTACCCTTCAACAAACCTCTAAAATGAACGCTCGCAACGTAGCGACCATTCAGCGTTATTACAAGCAATTTGGTGCCGTACCTAAGCATTTTGCGTTAGGGTTTGCGGCGTACTTGCTTTTTATGAAGGCCGTAAAGAACGAAAATAACCAGTATTTTGGGCAGCGAGGAGAAAGTTTTTACCTCATCAACGACGACCAAGCAGCCTATTTCTCTGAGCAATGGCAAGGGGTGACCGTAGAAACGGTGGGTACGTTGGTGAGTGAGGTATTGAGCAATACCAAAATTTGGGATACTAATTTGACCAAATTAGCGGGCTTTGCCGAAACCATTACCGAATTGTTGACCGAAATGATGACCAATGGCGTGAAAGCAACGCTCGAAAAAGTGATTTTATAAGCATACATCATGTAGTTTATTTGCGACGGCATCGCCCCAAGCGATGCCGTCGTTTTATCTCATTAATTTTAAGTGTATATGTTCAAGAATAAGTTTGTCATCGGATTGATTATAGCAGTGATTGTCGGGGTCATTGGCTATACCTTTTTGGGAGAAGAAACAACCGTGTCGGACGCGGATTATGTGTTGGAAACGGAGCAAGAACGTAAGGATAAAGATAAGTTTTTCCGCGACTCGGAAGAATCTCCTTTTCGGAAGACAGGAGATTTTAAAGGAATTAACTACTTCCCCCCCAATTCTACTTACAGAGTAATTGCAACGGTTGTACCTTACCATGCTACGGATACAAAAGTGACTGTTCCAATGACCGACGGAACTACTGTCACGTACGAAAAATACGGATTTGCAGAGTTTACATTTCCAGGGGAGAGTGCCGCTGCCGATCTTAACGTCTATCGTTTACTGATTTACAAACACGAATCGGGGCTTTCGATTTTGTTTCGCGATGCCACCGCCCCCAAAGAAACTTATGGTGGTGGGCGTTATCTAGATTTTAAAATCGATGAGGTAAAAGACAGTAAATTGACGATTGATTTTAACAAAGCCTACAATCCTTATTGTGCCTACAACCACGATTATTCGTGCCCAATACCACCCAAAGAAAATACCTTATCCGTACGGATTGAGGCGGGGGAAAAAATCTATCAACAAGAGTAAGGGAAATTGGCACCTTTTTTCTATATTCGTTGGGACACTAATCTGTACGACACCTCATGAAATGGTCATTTGTTATTCAGCAAAAAATCAAAGCATCGTTACTTCTGGGCGGAATTATGGTTGTGATTTTGCTGAGCGCTCTTGTATCACGCATGAGCTTGGATAACATCGACCATTCACTGTCGTCTATTTACCAAGATAGACTCGTGCCCACCGTGGATATAGTGTATTTGAGCGAGCATTTGTATTCTAAACGTTTGCTTTTGGAACAAGGTCTTGAAAAAAATGTTTCTACTTCGTGGTCAGAACTGGGAAAACAACTTTCGGTGCATACCCATAAGATTGATTCATTGTTGGTAGAATTTCAAAAAACAAAGTTGGTAGAGCAGGAAGTAAAAGCGCTCAGTGCGTTGAAGACCCATGCCCATAGCTACGCTGTTTTGGAACAGAAAATAGTAAGACTAGTAACTCACTCAGAGTTTGAAAAAGGAAAACTATTGTTTCAATCGGAAGGAAATCAGTTGTTTCAGCAGTCGATTCATCAATTAAGTGAACTCACCAAAATTCAGTCGGTAGTTGGACAAAAGCTCATTAAAGATTCGCAAACCGAGACATATTACTGCAATCTACTTTCAAACCTTCAAATCATCATTACTATCATTATCGGCACCATCGTGATGTCGTTGGTAGTGAATTCCAAAATCATCCGCAAAGACTCCCAACCTTTTCATTTGAATTAGCAAAAAATCTTTTTGAAAAAACAGTGCTTCGTATGCAACGTGAGTTTGAAGTTTTGCATCTATTTAACAAAATACAAACTCATACAATCATGAAAGCCATCGTCTTTACACTATCGTTCGTTTTAGTTGCTTTTGTTACATTTTCTCAAAAAGAGAACGAAACTCCTTATTTTACCAAAACATTTAGCGCATCGGCCGTCAAAACACTTCAAGTACGTACCTCGGGCGGGAGCATTCGCGTAGCGGGCAGTACCAACGAACCCAAAGTCGAAATGTACGTACGTTCCAACAACTGGAACGGCACTTCTGAATTGAGCAAAGAAGAAATTGACGAACGCCTTAAAGAATACGAAGTACGCATAGCGATGGAAGGAGAAACGCTCGTTTGCCGTGTGAAACGCAAAAACGAAGACGAAAAATGGGATTGGAAACGCTCACTGAGTATTTCATTTAAAATAACTGTTCCCGAAAAAACAGCCACCGACTTGGCTACCAGCGGAGGAAGTATTCATTTGGCCAACTTGTCTGGAACACAAAACTTCTCTACTAGTGGTGGTAGCTTACACTTAGATGATTTGAGCGGCAATGTCAAAGGCCGAACATCTGGGGGAAGTATTCACTTAGCGAAATGCTATGAACATATTGATCTCAGCACCAGCGGTGGCAGTATTCATGCCGAGGGATGTAAAGGTGACATCAAACTCGTAACTTCAGGAGGAAGCATTGAGCTCAACCAAGTTAATGGCGTTTTGAAAGCAAGCACTAGCGGTGGAAGCATCAGAGGAGGTGGGATAAAAGGTGAATTGATAGCCTCAACTTCGGGAGGTTCGATTCGTTTGAACGACGTAGCGGCTTCGTTGCGGGCTTCAACAAGCGCAGGAAGTATCCACGCTGAAATGGTATCAGTAGGTCAATTTTTAGATTTGTCCACTTCAGCAGGCGGGATTCACGTCCAAATGCCACTTAACAAAGGCATGGAGCTAGATTTACGTGCTAACCGCGTCAATGTAGGTACGCTTAAAGATTTTAACGGTATCGTGGAAAAAGACCGTGTAAAAGGTTCACTCAATGGCGGTGGCGCGTTGGTATCGATGCGTGCAAGTGCTGGCTCTATCTCAGTAAATGACTAACAGGTTAGACGATTTTTCGGTCGGACTACCGTCTGACCTAGGTAAGTCCGCCAGTTTTGGCGGACTTTATTTTTTGGTGCTGAGTTTCACAATGAAATAGCTAATTTTGGCGCTAGATTACCGAAACACAATTAGAACTTCCGCATTCGTATGAAAGGAATTATTTTGGCGGGCGGCTCAGGCACTCGCTTACACCCGCTTACATTGGCCGTAAGTAAGCAGTTAATGCCAGTTTACGACAAGCCTATGATATACTATCCGCTGTCAATTTTAATGTTAGCGGGTATTCGTGAAATTCTCATTATTTCAACCCCTCACGATTTACCTCACTTCCAAAAACTCTTGGGAGATGGGAGCCGTATCGGTTGTGAATTTAGCTACGCCGAACAACCCAGTCCCGATGGTCTTGCACAAGCGTTTATCATTGGTGCTGATTTTATTGGAGATGACAAAGTAGCCTTGGTATTGGGCGATAATATTTTCTACGGAAGTGGTCTTAGCAAATTGCTACAAGCCAACAATGACCCCGATGGAGGGGTGGTGTACGCCTACCAAGTGCACGACCCCGAGCGCTATGGCGTGGTAGAATTTGATAAAGACTTTAACGTGCTTTCAATTGAAGAAAAGCCACAGCTACCTAAGTCAAATTATGCCGTTCCAGGGCTTTATTTTTACGATAATGAAGTGGTGAAGATTGCCAAAAATATCCAACCTAGCCCGCGCGGAGAACTCGAAATTACGGACGTAAATCGCGTGTATTTGGAGCGTGGAAAACTCAAAGTAGGGGTGTTGAACCGTGGAACAGCTTGGCTAGATACAGGTACGTTTGCGTCGTTGATGCAAGCGGGGCAATTTGTTCAAGTAATTGAAGAACGCCAAGGACTCAAAATCGGTTGTATCGAAGAAGTGGCCTACCGTATGGGTTTCATCAAAGCCGATGAACTTCGCGAAATTGCCCAGCCATTGCTTAAAAGCGGTTATGGCCAGTACTTACTAGGAATTTTGAAGTAAACCAAAACCACATGTTCACAGGAATTGTAGAAGCGACGGCCGAAATCGTCGAAGTTATTGCGGAAGGAACAAACCTGACGTTTAGGTTGAGCGCAGCTTTGGCGCCAGAACTCAAAGTGGACCAGAGTGTAAGTCATAATGGCGTTTGTCTGACGGTTACGAGCATTGAAGGTACTACCTACACAGTGACGGCGGTAGACGAAACCCTCAAAAAAACAAACTTAGGCCAGTGGAAAGTAGGCACGAAGGTCAATGTAGAACGCTGTATGCCAGCGCATGGCCGTTTTGACGGGCACATTGTTCAAGGTCACGTTGACCAAACGGGGGTTTGTACCTACATTGCCGAAGTGGGTGGAAGTTGGTTGTTTGATTTTACGTACGATGTTTCTGTAGGAAACATTACCGTAGAAAAAGGCTCGATTTGTGTTAATGGAGTGAGTTTGACGGTCTTCAACTCACACAATGACGGTTTCCGCGTTACCATCATTCCATATACTTACGAACATACCAATTTTCATCAATTACAAGTCGGTGACATCGTCAATTTGGAGTTTGATATTTTGGGGAAATACATGCAGAAGATTTTGGCGAAATCAATGGTGCCAATTGCGGTTAAATAAACCTTGGAAATCTTGACTCACCCCCGAATTTGTTACGAAATTTTTGTTCGTTCTTTTTGTGATTCCAACGGAGACGAAATTGGTGATTTGAATGGCATTCGTTCCAAGCTTCCTTATCTTCAGGAACTTGGTGTTGAGGCAATATGGCTTACTCCGATTCAGCCATCACCGAGTTATCACAAATATGATGTTGTTGATTATTATGGGATAGAACCTGAATACGGAACGCTCGACGATTTTAAAAATCTCCTGACTGAAGCCCACGCTCGCGGTATCAAAGTCATCCTAGATTTGGTGATTAATCACACGAGTGCGCGCCATCCTTGGTTTATAGAGTCGGCCAAGGGTAAAACCAATCCTTACCGAAACTATTACAATTGGAAAAGCCCCGAGGAAATCGAAGCATTGGGCATTGCCACGCGTGAAGCCACCCCCGATACCTGGGAGCGAAAGCCTTGGCACAGTGCGGTGGGTAATACAGAAAAATACTACGGCCTGTTTTGGAAAGGAATGCCTGATCTCAACTGTGACCACCCACCCGTGCGCCAAGCGATTTATGAAATTGGTAAATATTGGGTAGAAATGGGCGTGGACGGCTTTCGATTGGATGCTGCACGCCACATTTATCCCGAATGGGAAGAGTACAAAAACTACGAGTTTTGGGTCGAATTTCGGACAGAAATGCAGAAAGTAAACCCTCAGGTGTATCTAGTGGGCGAAGTGTGGAACGCAGCCGATAAGATTGCTCCATATTTTCGCGGGCTGACGGCTAATTTTAACTTTGATTTGAGTTTGGCGCTTCAAAAAATCACGACTGAGGAGCGAGATACCGTGCATTTGATTACGACATTGGCCAAAAACCGTCAAGTATTTGCCCAAATAAATCCTCGTTTTATTGATGCCATTATGTTGACCAATCACGACCAAACGCGCATAGGCAGTGTGTTGCATGGTAAACTGACCCACTTGAAAGTAGCGGCCAATTTGCTCTTTACATTACCAGGACAGCCGTACGTGTATTATGGCGAAGAACTGGGGATGCTGGGGCAAAAGCCCGACGAGTTTATCCGCGAACCGTTTTTGTGGGGGTATCGTCAACAAGACCGCGAAAGAGCGCGTTGGATGAAGCCCAAGTACAGCAAAAGCCTTACCGTAACTCCGTTGGTGGGTCAACAAAACGACCCCAATTCGCTCTATAATCACTACAAACGCTTGATTCATTTCCGTAAATCCAATGCCGTCATCAGTAGTTTTTACGGACAAATCGAACCTTTACCTAATCGCAATCCCCGCTTGGTCGCATTCAAGCGTGGCCTTGCCGAGCAGGAAGTATGGGTGCTTCATAATCTTTCCAATGCAACGGTAACTTACTCCGCCTCCTTCATGCCCACCGAATTATTATTGACCACCGACACCGCGTCGCGTTTTGAAAAGGTCGATACCATTTCATTGGCACCGTTTAGTTGTGTAGTGTTGGGAGAATAAATTTGTGTTATGGACCTGCTGTTTAAGGGTGTTTGAGAATAAAACGGTCTTTAAAACAACCTCAATTTTGGTGCTTCCGATTCAGTTGCCGAACTTTGTAGCTTAAATTATAGTATTACGTAGAGGCATAATAAGTTGAGTATCTGTTTTTTTCTTTTGACTCATGAAGCCTGCCTACATTCTCTGAATCAATGAAAACCAAAGGAACCAAACGAAACAAAGTTAATATCGTGACACTGGGTTGTAGTAAAAACTTGGTGGATAGCGAAAATATCTTTACCCAACTCAAAGGCAACGGCTACAACGTAACCCACGAGTCGCAAAAAGACGATGCCAATATCGTGATCGTCAATACGTGTGGGTTTATTGACAACGCCAAACAAGAATCGGTGGATACCATTCTGCGCTATGCCGATGCCAAAGAAGCAGGGTTAGTGGACAAAGTGTATGTAACAGGCTGTTTATCACATCGTTATAAAGACGAGTTGGCGATTGAAATCCCTACCGTGGATGCGTGGTTTGGAACGAACGAACTCCCTCGTTTGCTCAAGACTCTCAAAGCCGACTACAAACAAGAACTCGTTGGAGAGCGTCTATTGACGACACCCGCGCACTATGCCTATCTCAAAATCGCGGAAGGTTGCGATCGCCCTTGTAGCTTTTGCGCGATTCCGTTGATGCGCGGAGGACACGTGTCGCGTTCGATAGATGAGCTGGTAACTGAGGCGAAATCATTGGCGCGTCGTGGGACGAAAGAGTTGATTTTGATTGCCCAAGATTTGACGTATTACGGGCTGGATATTTACAAAAAACGCAATTTGTCGGAACTACTCAACCATCTGGCCGATGTAGAAGGCATCGACTGGATTCGTTTGCAGTACGCGTATCCGTCGGGTTTTCCGCTAGATGTGTTGGATGTGATGCGTGAGCGTTCCAACATTTGTAAGTATTTGGACATGCCACTCCAAAGTGGCAGTACCGAAATGCTAAAACTCATGCGTCGTGGTATTACACGCGAGAAAACCGAAGACCTCATCAAGACCATTCGGGATAAAGTGCCAGGCATTGCGCTTCGTACTACGCTCATTGCAGGGCATCCAGGGGAAACGGAAGAAATGTTTGAAGAAACTCTTGAGTTTGTGGAGCGTACGCGTTTCGATCGCTTGGGCGTTTTTGCCTATTCGCACGAAGACCAGACGCACTCGTTTACAATGCCTGACGATGTTCCTGCCGACGTAAAACAACAACGTACCGACGACATCATGGCCGCGCAGCAGGATATTTCGTGGTCGTTGAACCAAGAAAAAATTGGTAATACGTACAAGGTGTTGTTCGACCGTAAAGAAGGCGGTTATTTCATTGGCCGTACCGAATTTGATTCCCCCGAAGTAGATAATGAAGTGTTGATTTCGGCTGAACAGTACGTTCGAGTAGGGGACTTTGCCAACGTAAAAATCAACAACGCTGAAGAATTTGATTTGTACGGGCAGTTGGTGTAAATCGGATATATTTATTCTTAAAACCACATAGAGCGCAGTAGATTCTTCACATAGTAAACATAAAATACAGCTGTATTGGCCTTTAGCTATGTTTACTATGTGAAAAAAACTATCCGAACTATGTGGTCAAAAACGTCATTTTGTCGCTTTCTTCCCTTTGGCATTGCTTGATGCTGCCGCCGTTTTAGAATTCATCTCCATGTAATCTACCACTAAGTGGCTGAGGGATTTTACGCCCAACGTAAACCCACTTTCGTCAATGAAAAAATCAGGAGTATGGTGCGGCGCTACGTCGTAGGGGCTTTTGCCTTTTGCCATTCCACCCAAAAAGAAAAAGAAGCCTGGAACTTTCTTTTGGAAGTAGCTAAAGTCTTCGGCGCCAGTAGCAACAGGCGAAAGAAGAATGTTATCTTTGCCTGCCAATGCCTCCAACGTCGGAATCATTTTGTCGGTTAAAGCAGGGTCATTGATAGTAGCGGGGTAGCCAATCCCGATTTCAACGTCAGCTTTTGCACCTGCGCTTTCGGCAATATTGGTCGAAATTTCTTTGATACGACGGTGAACAAGTGCTTGCTGGTTATCGCCAAACGTACGAATGGTGCCAATCATCTCGAGCGATTCGGGAATGATGTTGTAGCGAATACCGCCGTGAATCGCGCCTACGGTTACTACCGCTGGATTTTCGGTAATGTCAACATTGCGGCTTACGATGGTTTGCAAACCCATCACCACCTGAGAAGCCGTAACGATAGGGTCAACGCCCGACCAAGGGTTGGCACCGTGGGTTTGTTTTCCTTTTAATTTGATGGTCAATTGGTCAACGGCTGCCATGGTAGCACCTGGTCGGTAGCGGATTTTGCCAACTTCGGTTTGAGAATTGATGTGAAGTCCAAAAATGGCATCTACTTTCGGGTTTTCGAGCGCACCTTCGATAATCATGCGGTTGGCACCAAATGTTTCACCGTTGTAAACGCCTTCTTCAGCAGGTTGGAAAATGAGTTTTACCGTACCAGCCAAATCTTTTTGCATCGAAGCCAATACTTCAGCAACCCCCATCAAAATAGCGACGTGGCTATCGTGACCGCAAGCGTGCATGACGCCCGTTTTTTGATTGTTGAACTCCGTCACCACTTTTGATTTGAAAGGAATATCCACGCGTTCAGTTACAGGGAGTCCGTCCATGTCGGCGCGGAGGGCTACCACAGGGCCAGGTTTTCCACCTTTCAATACCCCAATTACGCCCGTAACAGCTACTTTTTCTTTTACGTCATAACCTAGTTTACGAAGGTGCTCCGCCACGATATTTGCCGTTCTAAATTCTTGATTTCCAAGTTCTGGGTGCTCATGAAGGTCGCGACGCCATGCAATCACTTTGCTTTCTAGAGCGTCAGCGGTTTGGTTAATCACAGGTTTGAGGGCACTTTGCGCATATCCTGTGCTAAGGCTTAGGGCTAATAATGCACCACTTAGGATAGGTTTTCTCATCAGATTTTAGTTTGTAGTTAGGAAAAATTTTGAGCAATTTAACAAAAAACGCCCTTGGATGTTCGATATTCGCAGTTCAAAATCGAAAACTAATGCAAAAACTTCTCTTCATAGACCGAGACGGAACCATTATCGTCGAACCACCCGTCGATTTTCAGGTAGATTCTTTAGAAAAATTGGCTTTTTTGCCCAGGACCATCTCAAATCTTCGCCGTTTGGCCGAAGAAACCGATTTTGGTTTTGTGATGGTAACTAACCAAGATGGCTTGGGAACCGACTCGTTTCCCGAAGATACGTTTTGGCCTGCCCAAAATAAAATGCTCCAAATCCTCGAAGGCGAAGGGGTAACGTTTCAAGCAATTCATGTGGACCGTACCTTCCCTCACGAAAACGCCCCCACGCGCAAACCAGGTACGGCCATGCTTACTGAGTATTTCAATGGTTCGTACGATTTGTCGAATAGCTACGTGCTGGGCGACCGCCTGACGGATGTGCAATTGGCAGTTAATATGGGATGTAAAGCTATTTATATTTCCAACGAACTCCCCGCCGGCCTTGCACCTGAATTGTCCAATGCCATCTCGTTGGTAAGTAATGATTGGGACGTTATTTATGAACACCTTCGTTTACCCGTCCGTATAGCTTCGGTAGAGCGAGTGACGAAAGAAACCCAAATCAAAATAGAACTTAACCTCGACGGTTCGGGGAAGTCAGCAATGAATACAGGACTTGGATTCTTTGATCACATGCTCGACCAACTTGCCAAACACTCAGGCGCCGATTTGGCGATTTCGGTGGTGGGCGATTTGCACATCGACGAACACCATACCATCGAAGATACCGCCTTGGCGCTGGGTGAAGCCTACCGTAAGGCATTGGGCGACAAACGAGGTATTAGTCGCTACGGCTTTTTGTTGCCGATGGATGAGGCGTTGGCTCAAGTGGCTATCGACTTTTCGGGGCGTCCGTGGTTGGTGTGGGATGCCGATTTTAAGCGGGAAAAAATCGGCGAAATGCCGACCGAGATGTTTTATCATTTCTTCAAGTCGTTTTCGGATACGGCTCAGTGCAACCTCAATATCAAGTGCGAAGGAAGCAACGAACACCACAAAATCGAGGCAATTTTTAAAGGATGGGCCAAAGCCATTAAAATGGCAGTGAAGCGGGACTTAAAAGCCCTTGATGTTTTGCCATCGACCAAAGGGGTATTGTAAGCCAAAAGAATTCGGATAAATTTACAAAAAAATACTACTTTTTTTGGGTCTAAATGCCGAATGCTATTACTTTTGTACTATCTTTAAAATAAGGTTTTACACAATAAATTACGAATCATAATGGACTTAAGAACCATCGGTACCCTCATATTTTATGCAGTATTGTTAGGCGTTGCGTTTTGGGTAGGAAGCCTTTTAGAGAAAAACGAGCGTAAATACACCAAATATTTTAAAGAAGACTAATAAAACGCATGAGCTTAAAGTTCATCGTCTTCGATACATCAATTTAAAAATTGATACAAAAACGCGAGCTATTGAAAAACTTCAGTAGCTCGCATTTTTGTATACAGTACTTCTTATAGCTCATGTAACTTTTTAGTGAGAAGGTAGTCAGAAGGGCAAACGTGCGTATCAAACGTGCCTGTGGTTGCTCAAAACCACAAAAAAATTAGTGAATATCAACAATAAAACGAATAACGGACTATGGACATCAAAGGAAGAGTTCTTCAACTATTACCTTTGCAAACAGGCGAGGGTAAAAATGGGACGTGGAAAAAACAGGATTTTGTTATTGAAACCGACGGCCAATATCCCAAAAAAGTGTGTATTTCGGCATGGGGCGATAAAATCAACGAAAGTGCCCTAAAAGTAGGGAATGAAGTGAACGTGTCGTTTGACATCGAAAGCCGTGAGTACAACGGTCGCTGGTACACCGACGTAAAAGCGTGGAAAATTGATTCAATGAGTGGCGGCGGTGGCGCAAGTGAAGAGGTAAGTTTTGGCGGAAGTACCCGCCCTCCTACAGTGCTACCTCCTACCTTTGAAGCCAGCGAAGAAGATATTTTACCATTTTAGGAAGGTCGAATTGAGAATACAGAGTGTCGAATGGTGTTTTTTATTCGACACTCTGCATCGTTCGGGCTACCCCATCGTCCATCAACACCAATAATCGGGTGGTGAGCAACCCTCAGCACAAAATTGTTCACTTAGGCTAGGAAAAGACACAGAATTAACGGTTAACTGTACTTTTGCTTTGCGCCATTTTGAGGGCTTGCGTGGTGGTATAATACTTCGAAATCATGTTAGGAACTTCCCACTCGGGCAGTTTTCCCTCCTTCAAAAAGTCCATGTATTTCTTCGCGACTTGTGAGAAGTGCGCCTCGTGTCCGATGTCGTATTTTTTCGGAATCACCACTTCCCAGCCTTTGTCGTTTTTCTTTAGTTCGATGCCAGGGTACGTTGCCTGTACTTTTTTGAACGCCTCGGTTACGGTGTTTTGGTAGGCAGGGGTATTGCTAAGGGCTTCGATGTACAACACAGGCTTAAAATTTTGCTCTTTGCCTTGACGTATAATCAGATTCGCTTTGCTTCCTTTCATGATTGAATAGTGTGTATCGCCCGTGCCTTGGGGCGCTTGGAAATTCCAAATCACCGATGCGCGTGCGTGTACGCCCTTGAGGGTGTAGTCAATCTGACCGTTGGCATACACCTCAAGATTGTTGCCTCTGACGTCTTTTTTCAAGTAATCGGGGTAAGTGTCGTTTTTGGTAACGAGCTTAAACTGCTCGGGCGTGAGGGTAGTAGCGCTGTGGGTTGCGTTGAGAAGCCTGATGTCTTTTTTGTAGTCAATGATTTGGTTTGGGAAACAGCTCCATTGAATCAAATCCACCAAGTGAGTCGTCACGTCCACTACGCCTTCGCCCTGTTGTTTTACGTCAAAAAACCACGATGGACGAATTAGCGGCTCGCCCGAAACATACTTGAAAAAGTGGTGAACGCTCTCTTTGGTGACGGCAGGGTCTTGGGGCGTACCCTTTTGAAGCGTCCCAAAAATGGCGGGTACCAGCGCAAGCTCGCGTTGGAGGGCATTGCTGATTTCGTAGCGCTCTGTCATGATGTCGTAGAGCAATACATTTCTCTTTTTGGCTTGGGAAAAAGCTTCTTGTAACAACGCAAACCCAGCCGCATCAATGGCCATGGGTTTGTCGGCCAACACGTTCAGTCCTGCGTCCACCGATTTTTTGATGTAGTCGGTCTTCTTTTGGTTATTCCCTGCCAAAACCACCAAATTTCCCGCTTTTTCGCTCAGCATCTTCTGGAAAAAGTCAGTGCCTGTATAAACTTTCTCGTCCCACTGCGTCGGGTCGTCAGAGCGGGTGTTGTACTTTTTAATTTTATCGAGGTATGCCTCTACATCGGGGCCTTTGGTGGCATACACGTGCACGACGGGGTTGACGTTGTCGTAGCGGGTATTTTGTACCAATGCGGCATGAAAGTGCCCAGGCTCTAGCACGATAAGGCTAATGGGCTTTTTGGCTTGTTGTCCCATGCTGGGGAGGGTTAAACTACTTGCAGCGAGTAAGCAGCCTAGAAGGCGATTCTTCATAAAATTTGTGGGTGATTTTTAAGGAATAAGCGTTTATGACCACAAATTTACTTACTTCTGGCGGCTTCTTGCTATGGCGAGGTAGTGTAACTGGTCGAGTAAATTTATCAATTGTTTTAGTTGTTAGTTACAGAGATGATTCGCTATATCTAGCCCAACGTATGCGCAAGCATACAGCCCTACTTTCTGATGAACAACGTTAACAGCCACTCCAGAAAAGCTGTTCGTCAGAGCTATGTCCCAACCCACTGAGAGGGGCGGGCTGTATCTGTTGAACTTCTGATTTGGTATAAACAAAAAAAGTAGGTATTAAGATATTGTTTTGCGATTATAAGCGACTGATTATAAGTGAAATAAAAGCTATTTGCAACATTGCTTGGGAGGATTCGGTTAATTTTTCAACGTCTTTGAACAATCTACGTCTGAAATTGAGCTAACTAAACGACCTTTCGACTTGCCACCGATTTTTTTGAGGGATAAAACCTTTACTTGATTCTGGTTTTTACGGTCCGCCGTTGCGGTGCTATTTCTACTTTCCAACCAAACTTTTCTTTAACATGGTTGATAAAAGTAATCTTATAGCCATGGTCAGCAGTAATTTTTTGCATTCGCGGAACAGTCCCTTTTAGCTCTTCAAGTGCTTCGTATTGATTTTATACCTTTACTTTTCATCATTCGAAGAGAATAATCCATTTTTATAAAGTAAAAATCAGCGCTGGCGAATATGTTATATAAACTACAATTCCCTGAAAATGAATATGCAAGCACAATTGGTGTTTTATTTGTAAAACAAAAAGTGCGAGCCGTTAGACCCGCACTTTTTGTTTACAGAAACGATTAAGCCTCCAACCACTTCTGAGCGCTGTTGGGGTCGATAAACAGGGTGGCGTCTGAGTGGGTACGCAAAATCGTTGATGGATATACTTCGCTGATGTCGTCGAGGAGGGTATGGTAAATGGCTTCGGCTTTGTGGGCCGCAGGAACCATGCAAAACACCGTAGGCGCTTTCACTAACGCAGGAATCGTAAGGGTGAGGGCATACTCGGGAACAAGCTCCAACGACGCAAAACAACCGTCGTGTACTTGCTGCTGACGGCTCGTAAGGTCTAAGTCCACCCTTTTGACCAACACAGGGTCGTTGAAAAACGCAATGTGTGGGTCGTTGAATGCAATGTGGCAGTTTTCGCCGATGCCCATGCAAACGATGTCGGTAGGGTATTGGGTCAACAAAGCCGAGTAGCGTTGGCATTCTGCTTCGGCGTCTGCTACGTTTCCATTGATGTAAAACACTTCTTTCAACGGTACTTTGGCAAAAAATCGGTCTTTGAGAAAATTTCCAAACCGCTGCGGCGCGTCGTCCGATAAGCCAATGTATTCGTCCATGTGAAACGCGTTCACTCGTTGCCATTCAATACCAGGCTGAACAGCGAGGGCGTCCAAAAACTCGTTTTGGGACGGAGCAGCGGCAAAAATAATATTGACGGTTTCTTGGCTTTGGAGTAATGATTTAATGTTTATGGCGGCCATTTTGGCGGCATATTGCCCTAGTTCTAGGCGGTTTTGGGCTAATTTGACGTGAAGTTTGTCAATGGTTGTTTCTTGCAAAAGAGGCATTTTTTGAACGTAAGGTTGATACATTTAAACGATTTGTCATGCTGAAAGCATCTAAAAGCCGCGAATAAATGATTGCCGAATAAGTCGTTTCAGGTGTGAAATTTTAGATGCCTACGGCATGACAAAGAATTGGCTTTTATAAATCACTTTTCCCCCCACCATCGTCATCCCAACGTTGATATTTTTATCAAAAATAACAATATCAGCGTTTTTGCCTTTGGCGAGCGAGCCTTTGCGGTCGCTAACGCCCATGATGCGGGCGGGAGTAGTGCT
>JACCEC011748576.1_pt1 | contig 28515 bp, 30 predicted proteins | sample 7450121 | NCBI WGS metagenome assembly JACCEC01 (sample SAMN15323455, study PRJNA562643) | freshwater metagenome | isolation source: river surface water | place: USA:Blue River Watershed | collected 2017-08-18 | reverse complement strand
TGTACCACCGGGGCTTGTACCACCGGGGCTTGTACCACCGGGGCTTGTACCACCGGGGCTTGTACCACCGGGGCCTGCACCACCGGAGCCTGCACCACCGGAACCGGCGTCGTGGGCGCTGGCGCAACGGGAACCTCCACCGGCTTCCCCTCCTTCATCCGTTGCAACGCCACCAGCACGTCCGACAACGTCACCTGCCCCGCCAACTGAACACCCCGCAACACCGCCACCTCCACATGCATCCGACGATTCGCCGCCCAGCGCACCCGCTCCTCCGCCTCCGCAAACATCTCCACCAACTCCATTATCCGTTCCCGCGCAATCCCCCCCGCCTCCGTCCGCAAAACCTCCCGCTCCGCCGGCCCGTACTCCTCCAACACCGTGTCCGGACTCGCCTGCACCAAAAGCAAATCCCGCAAATACCCAATCACCGACTTCACAAGTTGCGACAAATCCCGCCCAGCCTCCGCCTGCTCCGCCACCACCCGCAACGCCGATCCCGCATCCTGACGCAACACCGCCCCGCACAGCGAAACCACCGTCTGTCGGGACGTAAACCCAAACACCGACGAAACCTGTTCCTCCGTCACCCGATCCCCACAAAACGCAACCAACTGATCCAGCATGGATTCCGCATCCCGCATCCCGCCATCCGCCGCCTTCGCCACCGCCAGCGTAGCCCCCGGCTCAATCGCAACCCCCTCTTGCTCAGCAATCTTTTGCAAGTGCGACGCAATCAAGTTCGTTCCAATCCGCTTCAAATCAAATCGCTGGCACCGCGAAAGAATCGTCGACGGCACCTTGTGCGCCTCCGTCGTCGCAAACAGAAACTTCACGTGCGGCGGTGGCTCCTCAATGGTCTTCAACAACGCATTAAACGAACTGGTCGAAAGCATGTGCACCTCGTCGACCAAATACACCTTGTAGCGCGCCCCCACCGGCAAGTACTTCGCATTATCGATGATGATCTCGCGAATCTTCTCCACCTGCGTGTTCGACGCCGCATCAAACTCCAACACGGAAAGCGAGTTCCCCGCCGCAATCTCCGTGCAGTTACTGCACACCCCGCACGGCGTCGTCGTCGGACGGTCCGACGATAAACAGTTCAGCGCCTTGGAGAAAATACGCGCCATCGACGTCTTCCCCGTCCCGCGCGGCCCGACAAAAAGGTACGCCTGAGACAAGCGGTCCATCGTGATGGCATTCCGCATCGTCCGAACGATGTGCTCCTGCCCCACGACATCCTCAAACGTCTGCGGCCGGTATTTTCGCGCAAAAACAGTGTAACTCACCCCGCGATTCTGCCCCCCACCCCCGCCCCTTCCAAGCCACACTTTCCCCACTCGCCCTCATCCCTCCCCAAACCGGAGAGCGGACTTTCCAGTCCGCTGCCCCGCAAACCCCTCTCCCCCTCACTTCGCCTCCGAAATCCGAACCTTCATTCCTTCCGTCAAAATATCCGGCGGATTCAAAACAACCTGCTCCCCATCCGAAATACCCTCCAACACCTCCACCCGAGCCCCATAATCCCGACCCAACTGGAGCTTTCGAAACCGCGCAGCCCCCTCCCCATCCACCACCACCGCCATCGGTCCCGCCGCGCGAATCATCAAACAGTTCGCCGGCACCGTCCGCACCTCCTCCGCCCGCGCATCCGGCAACTCCAACTGAGCAAAGCTGCCCGACAACAACCCGCCATCGCCGTTGTCCACCTGCACCTCCGTCAAAAGCGTCCGCGACTGCGGATCAATCGCACCCGCCGTTCGCGAAACCGTCCCCTCCCGCGTCTCCCCCTTCAACTCCGGCACCGACAACACCACCTTTTGCCCCACCTCAATCGAACGTGCAAACCCCTGCGGCACCCGAACAAACGCCCGCAAATCCGTCACATCCGCAATCCGAAACAACTCCGTCTTCCCGCCCAAATCCACCAACTGACCCACCTCCAAACTCCGCGCAATCACCCGCCCCGCAAACGGAGCCGTGATCCGCGCAAATCCAAACACCTTCCGAACCCGCTCCATCTCCGCAGCCGCCGCCTCCACATGGGCCCGCTTCAGATTCACATCAGCAAACTTCTCATCCGCTTCCTGCTGGCTCGCCGTTGCGGACGATAACAAATCCTTCCACCGCGCCGCCGTAATCTCCGCCAGCGCCAGCGCCGCCGAAGCCTGAACGTGCTGCGCCTGCGCGCGCTCGGCATCCCGCTCAATCTCCGGCGCATCAATCTCCGCCAACAAATCCCCCTCCTTCACCTCCGCCCCCAAATCCACATGGAACGCCCGAACATACCCCCCCACTCGCGCGTTAATCACCGCCTCACGCGCTGGACGCAACTCCGCCGGCAACTTCAACGCCCCCTCACCCTTCGCAACCTCAGGCACGGTCACACGAACCCACACCTCCGCCAACTGCAGAGTATCCGCCACCACCTCCGCCTGATGTCCCGCCCTCGCCCCCACCACATAACGGTAGCCAAAAAATCCAGAGGCAACCGCCAATCCCAAAAGAACCACCCCGCCAACGGCACCGGTAACCCCTCCTCGCTTCGACACCCCCGTTTTTTCCACATCCAGACGCACGTTCATCTCACGATTCTCACCTCTCCGCTCGCGCCATCAATCCGCGAAACCCACAAACTTTCCCTCCCAAATGCAACTCGAAGACCGACTGAACCCAAAAACTCAACTGAAAAGCGCCTTGACCGGCTTTCCAGAGGAAAACGGGGGCCGAGAAATTCCCGTGTTCTTGCCGATGTCATTCAAAGGCACTCCCAACGCATGAAGAATCGTCGCATGCAAATCCTGAGGCGTCACCGGATCGCTCTTCGGAGCTGAACCCGTCTTATCTGACTCCCCATAAACCGCTCCACCTCGAATCCCGCAGCCCGCAACAATCGCCGAAAAACACTGCGGCCAATGCTGCCGCCCCGGAGGCCCTTGCGTGAGAATCACCGGCGTCCGCCCAAACTCACCCACCGCAACGACCAACGTGTCATCCAACATCCCACGCTGCTTCAAATCCGTCAGCAAAGCCGATAACGCCTGATCTAAACGCGGTAAACAGAATCCCATACCGTACGAGCCAGACCCAAACGCATTACCCATCCCCATGTTTCCGCCGTGCATATCCCAACTCGAACTCGGTGGTCCCCCACCCGTTTCGCCCGGAGCCGGTCCAACCCATCCATTAACCGTCACAAAACGGACCCCCGCCTCAACCATCCGGCGCGCCAACAAAAGGTTCTGACCCAACGGATGCATCCCGTAACGCTCCCGTACCGACGTCGGCTCCTCCTGCAAGTTGAAGGCCGCTCTCCCCTCCGGACGCGTCATCGCATCGAACGCCCGCTCACGAAGCTCATTCCAATCACGCCCAAGCGGCTCCGCCGCCAACTGATCTGACTCAAGACTCCCCAACAACCGGCGACGAACCTGCAACCGATCAAGATCCGTGGGTTCAAAAATCTCAGGCGACTTAAAGTTCGCCATCGCAGGATGATTATCCGCAGCGCCAATAAACACCGGAGCGTACGAGGAACCCAAATACCCGCCCGAACCAATGTTCGGAGCACAGAAAACCGGCGGTCCAACACACTTCATCAACCACGCATTCGTCAGCAAGTTCCGCTCGCTCGCAAGGTGCTTCGCCACCACAGAACCGATGTACGGCAAATCATCCGGAACGCCCTGCTTCACCTGCTCAACAATCTGCCCACTCAACAGATTGTGCATCGCATCAAAATGATTGCTGATCGGGCGCGGATGCGTCATCGAGCGAATCAAACAAAACTGGTCCGTCACCTTCGCCAGTTGTGGGTGCAACTCCGAAAGATGCATGCCCGGAACCTTCGTCCGAATCGATTTGTACGGCCCCCGAATCTCAATCGGTGCGTCAGGCTTCATATCCCACGTGTCGATGTGGCTCGGTCCCCCACACAACAGAAGAAAAATACAGCACTTCTTCGACGGAACCGCGTTTCCCGATGAATCAAACCGATCCTTCCCCAACACCATCCCCGGGACTGAGAAGTTCAGCAAACCCGTCCCGCCTACTTTTAAAAAATCACGGCGACTAACGCTCGAAGTGTTCATAACAAAAGGTCCAACGTTTCAGTTTAAGCGATTCCACAGGAACGTTCCGCAACCCTCTGAAGGAAAAAAGGAAAGGTCAAAATAAAACCATCACAAACTAGCCACTCCACCCAGCCCTCTCTGAAAGGTCAGCGTGGACACTTTAAAAACTCAGTCGGCAGGGCGAATCCCCCTTCAGCCATCAATAAACACATCCAGCTGTTGACCCACATACACCGGTACAGACGGCTTCGGGAACTGAAAAATCACCTGCAAAACCCGCGTGTCCACCCGCTCGTTACTGTCTCCCGCCAACGCCCGCTTCCGCTGAACAAACGGCTCAATCCGCATAAACTCCAACGCAATCGGATCCTCCCGGCGCCCCTTCAAAAACGCCTTCGCCGTGCATCCCGCCATCACTCGCGGAGCGTTGTCCTCGTCGATGTCAACCCGCAGTTGATACCGGTCAATCTGCCCCAGCAAAACCAAGGAATCCACGGACGGCACCGCCGCGTACTCTCCCGGACGCACGTTCACCTGCAAAACCGTCCCAGCCCGCGGCGACTTCACCACCAACAACTCACGCAAAACCTCAGCCCGACTCAACTGCGCCCTCGCTAACGCCAAATCCGCTTTCCGCGTGTCCACCCGACTCCTCGCCGCTCGAAACGCAAACTGCGTTCGCTGCCGCTCGTCCACACTCACCACCTGCCCCTCCTTCAACCGCTGCATCCGATCCCATTGATCCTCACGATCCGCCAACCCAATCTCCGACTCCAAAATCGACGCCTCAATCGACGCAATGTTCGCGCGCTGAACCTCCACCTGCGAAAGCGCATCCCGCGCATCCAACTCAAGTAACACGTCACCCTCCTTCACCTTGTCCCCAACCTTCACCGCCACCCGAGACACCAACCCCGGCACCGCAGCAGAAACCCGAACATTCTCATCCATCCCCTCAATCAACCCGCGCCCCCCAATCGCACGCACGTACGGCGACGGAACCGGATCGGCCAGCGGTGCCACAGGCTCCGGCTTCACCTGCTGACTCCGAACCAAATGCACCGAAGCCGCAATCCCCGCCAAAGCCACATAAGTCGAAATATTCTTAAACATATTGAGCAGGAAAACTTTCTGGACCGAACACCGACTTCACCCGCCCATCCTCCATCTCCGCAATCCGATCCGCGAACGAGAAAATCCGGCTATCATGCGTCACCACAATCACGCACCGGTCCGGACGACACGCTCGCTCCTTCATCAACTCCACCACACGGCGCCCCGAAGCCGCATCCAACGCCGCCGTCGGCTCATCACAAATCACCAAACGCGGCTCGTGAACCAGCGCGCGCGCAATCGCAACCCGCTGCTGCTGCCCACCCGACATCTCACGCGGAAACGAACGCAACCTGTCCCCTAAACCCACCTCGGAAAGCATCCGCGCCGCCGCCGCCATCGCATCCTTCCGTCCAACCCCCTGCAACAATAACGGCACCGCCGCATTCTCCTGAGCTGTCCAAGCTGGTATCAGGTTGAACTGCTGAAAGATGAACCCAACGTTCGCTCCCCGAAACCGGGTCAAACGCCCGCTCCGCATCTTCACCAAATCCTCGCCAAACACCTCCACCCCGCCCTCGTCCCCACGCAAAGTCCCACACATCACACTCAAAAGCGTCGTTTTTCCGCATCCCGACGGACCCACAATCATCAGCATCTCCCCACAACGCGCCTCCAAATCCACGCTCCGCAAGGCCTGTACGCGCCCGTCCCCCGAGCCGAATCCCTTGCTCAACCCAGAAATTCTCACGGCCACAGCCACCCCCGCATCCGCATTCGTGGAGGATTGACTGCTCATTTGAAAACCATCGCAGCCTCCGCACGCGCCACCTTCACCAACCCCACCAGCGCAGAAAGCACGCAAATCGCCACAATCACCCCCCCCGTGAAAACCAAAATCTGCCACGGCATGTAAAAAGGCGGTTGCCCCTTCCTCAGTACCGCATGCCCAAACGCGGTCGCCAACCCAACCCCAACGCCATACCCCACCAACCCAACCACAAACGCTTGCAAGAAAACCATCCCCGCTAACGTCGAAAATCCAGCCCCCATCGCTTTCAACGCAGCCATAAACCGAAGATTCTCATGCACAAATAAATAGAACGTCTGCCCCGCAACCGCCACCCCCACCACAATCCCTAAGATGACCACCGTTCCAAAGGAAATCGGTATCCCCGTATTCCGGATGTACCACCACAACGTCTCATGCGCGAAATCGTCCTCGTCCCGCGCCACCAACCCCTCAATCAACGCCACCCGCCGCTTCAACTCCCCCACCTCAATGCCCAATGCCGGCTTCGCCAAAATAAACGACAACGGCTTCCGCACCGGAGGCGCATACTCCAACGCGCGATCATACGTCGTGTACACATACGGCTGTCCCAAAAACGATCGCTCCGTCTCGCAAATGCCAACCACCCGCGCCTCGCGATCGTTAATCTCAAATACCGTCCCCACCTCTAACCGAATCCCCCGCTTCCGAAACTTCTCTATCGCCACCTGATCCACCACCACCGTGTTAGGTAAACGCAAATCCTCAAACCGTCCCTCCGTCATCTTCGCCGGACGACCCACAAACGTCGCACTGTCCAAGCCCGTCAACTGAATCGTCTGAAACGTCCCATCAGGCAGCCGCGCCTGTAAAATATTCCAGTACAACGGCACCGCCCACTCCACCCCAGGCACACTCCGAACCCTCTGCAACTCAATCTGCCGTAGCGCCACCACCTCGTTCACTTGATCCACCTTCGCATCCGAAATCCAAACCGGCGCACCAATGTTACGAACCGTCGCCGTCGTCCACCGCAACAACCCACAAAAAACCGATGTCTGCTGCGACATCAACAACGCACAAAACGCCAGACCGGACACAAGCATCACGTACTTGGCCCGATCCCCGTACAGCATCTGAAGCGCAAGACGCAGCATTCCTAAATGCTAAACCGCAAGCCCCCGTTGCCAATCACCCTGTCGTTCGTAATCCAGACGCAATCGCATTCACCGACAACAAAAGCTCTGGCAAAATCCCCTCAGCCCCCTCCGCATCTCCCGAAGCCAAGGCACCACGCCAACGCTTCAACAAGCCCATCTGCTGGTGATGCAACACCCGCAAGGCCTCCGTGCGATAGCCCAAGGTTCGGTACATCCGAGGACGCCGCCCGCTCACTCCCGAACCGCAAACCTCAGCCAGACCCTCCATCGTCAGCTTCCACTCGCGACGAATCCGAGACATAAACCGCTCTCGAATCTCAGGCTCCTCTACCAGCCCAGCGTACTCCTCCATCAACTCAAGGTCAGCGCTCACCACCGAGCTTTCCACGTTCGTCAGCAAGTAACGAACAAACTTCCAGTCCCGCAACTTTCGAGCAATCTGCTCCCGCTCCAAACCCGACAAAGCCGCCAATCCACTCCCAACTCCAAACCAACCAGGCACATAAAAGCGAGACTGACTCCACGAAAACACCCACGGAATCGCCCGCAAATCCGCCAACGTCGCCTGACCCGTCCGCCGCGACGGACGTGATCCAATCCGACTATGCTCCAACGCATCAATCGGCGTCGCCTGTCGGTAAAACCGCATGAAATCAGGCTCATCCAGCAACCCTCGATAAGCCACCCGACTCGCCCCCGAAAAACGTTCCATCGTCTCCCCGTACGATTCCACACTCGAACCCGCCCGCACGTGATGCACTGTCGCCGATGTCACCCCCGCAGCCAGCAACTCAAGATTGTAGGCCGCTGTCGGCGGGTTCGCATACTTCTGCGCAATCGTCTCCCCCTGCTCTGTCAGTCGCAAACTCCCGCACAACGACCCCATCGGTAACGCCTCCAAAAACCGATGCGTCGGCCCCGCCCCGCGACTCACCGTCCCTCCGCGCCCATGGAAAAACACGATGTCCACCCCACACTGCCTGCCCATCGCCGCAATCTCGGCCTGCGCCTTTTGCAAACCCCACTGCGAAGCCACAATCCCCCCGTCCTTATTACTGTCGCTGTACCCCACCATAATCTGCTGCACCAACCTCCCCTCCATCCCCCTCCGAACAGAACGGTGCTCCAAACTTCGACGCGTCACCGGCTGATCCAAAAATGCGCCCAACATCCCAGCCCCTTGCTCCAAATCCTCAATGGTTTCGAACAACGGAACGACCTGCAACAGACACACATTCCCACCACCCTCCATCCGCAACAAACCCGCCTCACGCGCCAATAAGTACACCGCAAGCAAATCGGATAATCGCCGCGTCATACTCACAATCAACGCGCCCACCCCCGCATCCCCATACCTCTCAATGTGCAACGCCAACACTCGGTAACATCCCAACACCGCATCCGCCTCCGGACCCGCACTCGCTAACGGGTGGAGAAAGGGTCTGGGTGAACGCAACTCCTTATCCAAAAAACGCAAACGCTCCGCCTCGCTCCAATCATCCCAACACTCCGCAGACAACCCCGCAGCCGCTAACAACTGCGACAATGCCTTCGCATGAAACACAGAGTTTTGGCGAACATCCAACACCGCAAGGTGAAACCCGAACGTCTCCACCACTCGACGGACCGGCAAAACCTCGCTCTCTACCAAACGACCCGCCCCCGCCTCACGCAACGTAGCCGCCAGAAAATCTAAATCCTCTAGGACGTCCTTCGCCTCCCGATAAAACACCGCCCCCTCCCTCAGCGTCGCCAGTTGACCCCGCGACTCCTCCAACGGCAACCGCGCCGCAATCAACTCCACATACCGCCGCCACGGTTCACCCCGATGCGAAACCATCGGCGCAGATCCACCCAGTATGCCCTCAACCCGCTCCGTCGCATCAACAAGCACCGACGGAATCCGCTGCATCCACGCCGACAAAGACAATCGCTCGGCCAATCCCTCCAACTCACGCTTCAACACCAGCAACGCATTCACCCGCAACCGTTCCACCGTTTCAGCCGTCACCTCAGCCGTCACCCCAGGATGACCATCCCGATCACCCCCAACCCACGTTCCAAAGGAAAATCGCGGCATCACCACTCCGCCCATCGACTCCTCTCCAAACCGACCTCTCCACGCCGCCAGAAAACGCTCGTCCAACCGACGTAACACCGGAGGAAAAATCTCTCGCAGATAATGCAAAACATTCCGGCGCTCATCCGTCAGCGTCGGCTTTTCCAAAAGAATCTCGCCCGTGCGCCACAAACGCTCCAACCCCGCCTTCAACTCCCGCTTCAACTCCGCACGCCGAACCGCCGATAACTCCCCCTCCGGCATGCGAACAATCATCTCATAGAGAAATCGATGCTGGTCCAAAACCGACAACCGCTTCGCCTCCGTTGGATGCGCCGTCAATACAGGCTCGACACACACTCGTCCCAACGCCGACAGCACATCCGACTGATTCATCCCCTCCCTCGCCAAAGCTCCCAAAACCGATCCCCAACAACCCGGTTCCGCCTCCACCCCCTCAGACGCCTCCCTCAATGCACGCACCTCGCGAGACGTATTCTCCTCCACCAAGTTTAAAATCTGAAACGCGACGGAAAGCGCCATCCCCAGTCCCTCAGGAATCTCGCCCCCACCCGAAATCTGTTTCCCTTCGCGCCACGGCAAATACGCCGCCAAATCCCCACGCCCCATGTCTCCCAAAACCTCAGAGAAAGCCTCCATCAAAGTCCGCAAATCGGAATCCATCCGCGAAAAACCGATGCCCAAATAGTCCGGTGTGTCCGTCGAGTTCGTCATAAGGCCGGCACCATCTTGTCTCCCGACCCCACCCCCCAAAGCAACACGCAAACACAGCAAAAATCAGCTTCCACGCTCCACCACCGAACCCATCCGCCTCCCTGTGAGTCATATAGAGCATCTCGTGCCCGCCCGCAAAAAAGTTGGGAGTGGATGAGGGAGTATCCCCCATGAGCCTAGTCACATGCGACAAAGGCCTTCCCCGAGGACTTCTGTGGGAAGGTAAGGCTCGTTCCAAAGCACGCCTTGGTTTCAGAAACTTTCAAAAATACAGTCTCCCAGTCATCGCTTTCTGAGATTCACCACTCCGCCCCCCCGAGAATCAACCACCCGAATCAAACCCCAACCATCGACACAACACTCCCCAAACTTTGGCGTAGACCCCTCAATACTTCAAATCTGGCGGTGAGGGAGGGATTCGAACCCTCGGTACCCTTTTGGAGTACGGCGCTTTAGCAAAGCGCTGCTTTCGACCACTCAGCCACCTCACCAGAACCAGAGATGGAATGCTCCATGAGTGCGGGGGGGGAGTCAAGCCACGTTAAGCTTCCGATGCAGGACAAATTCCCTTCACCTCACAGCCAGCGCAATCAGGACGACGAGCCTCGCAACGCCGCCGACCATGCCAGATTAACCAGTGACTGATACCCAACCAGTACGCCTCAGGGAGAAGGGCCATCAGCTCTCGCTCGACCGTCTCTGCCTGAACGCCTTTCACCCATTTGAACCGCCTCGACAATCGTAAAACATGCGTATCCACCACAACCCCCTCGCACCGATGAAATATCTCGGCCAGAACTACATTCGCCGTCTTCCTCCCAACACCCGGCAAAGCCGTCAACTCAGCTAACGTCCCCGGAACTTCGCCCGCATGACGCTCCACTAAGCCGCGGCAGCAACCTTGAATGTTCTTCGCTTTCGCTCGGTAAAAACCCGTCGAGTGAATCAGCTGCTCCAGTTCACTGAGGTCAATTTCGGCAAAATCCGTCGCCGTGCGGCATTTTTGAAACAAGGCAGGAGTGACCTTGTTGACCCGAGCGTCAGTACATTGAGCCGATAAAATGGTCGCAACCAGCAGTTGCAGCGGCGTTTCGTAGGCAAGCTCACAGTGCGCCTCAGGATAAACATCGCGGAGCGCCTCAAGCATCTCAACCGCACGAGCCCTCCTCGAAACCGTGCTTTCTCGAGGCATGAACTTTAAGAAAGGTCACCCTCACCCACCGTTCCGCCACGCCGATCAGCGAGCCTAAAACAAATCCCTTTTTTTGAGGTTCTCGCAAAGTCAAAGAAGAGCTCCGCCTCAGGAGGCCACGGCTTCTGAGCCGCAATCTGGAGCGCCTGCGTAACGTTCATCCCTTGTCGGTAGAGCAAAGCAAACGCATTCCGCAAAATCGCTCGCTGCTCGGTACCAAAACCCGCCCGACGCAAACCCAACACATTTAATCCAATCACCCCATTCAAGTCCGCTGCCATCAGGTACGGGGGAATATCACGACTAAATTTGCTGCCACCCTGGCAAATCACAAGGTTCCCAACCCGAACAAACTGGTGAAACACCGACCCCCCACCGAGAAACGCCTTCTCGCCAATCTCAACGTGTCCGCCAAGCAGAACGTTGTTCGCGAGAATCGCCCCATCTCGCACTTTGCCGTCATGCCCCACATGGCAACCAGCCATCAGGAAACAACGATCCCCAACCGAGGTGTATGCCCCAGAGGCCGTCGCCCTGTGAACCGTCACGTGCTCACGCAGCGTAGAGTGGTTCCCAATCTTCACAAACGAATGAAGACCAGCGTCAAATCGCAAATCCTGAGGATCGCCCCCAATCACCGATCCAGCGCCAATCACACAGTCCGTCCCAACAACGCAGTGCTTCTCCAGCACAACATGGGATCCCAGACGCGTTCGGTCTCCAACTTCAACCCCCTCCCCGATTACGGTGTAAGGGCCAACAAGAACATCCTGACCCAACCGGGCCGAAGGATGAACGACTGCAGTGGGATGAATCATCGCACAAGAAGCGGTTCAGGTTAAAAAGACGCCGCGCCCCGCACCATCGTGCGAACCCGCAAACGTGGGTATAAAGGTGTTACCCCGCCGCAAAATTGCAACCCTGCGCTGCGAAATCGCTACCAAGCTCGGCACTCCTCGCTAATCTCCGCCCTCCCCAATGAAGGCCATCATCCATAAGGCCCGCATCGAACTGGCCGACTTGGACCGGAATCGCTACGCGGATTTTTCGCTCACCATCGCTCGGCACCCATCAGAAACCGACGAACGCATGATGGCGCGCCTGCTTGCCTTCGCCCTGAACGCCCCAGAGGACGGCGACCATGGCCCCCTCGAACTCGCACGCGACATCTGGGACCCTGATGAACCCGCGCTCTGGCAACGAGATTACACCGGACGCCTCATTCAATGGATCGAAGTCGGCCAACCCGATGAGCGCCGCATCCTCAGAGTCACTGCCCGCAGCGATCAAATGCACGTCTACGCCCTCCACGACAGCACCTCCATCTGGTGGGAGAACCTTAAGAACCGAGTTCATCGCATCGAAAATCTCACCATTGATCACATTCCCGAGGACTCCGGAGCCGAACTCGCATCTTTCTCCGAACGCACCATGGACATGCAAGTCAGCATTCAGGAGGGGGAAATCTGGCTGACCGCAGGGGCGCGATCTTCACAAATTCAAATCGTCCGCTTATACCCCTAACCAAACGCTTTGCCCCCTCTGAATAATTCCCAGAAGGAGCTTTTGAGTCACCCAAACTCAAAGAACCCCTCAACAATCTGTCACCCCGTAATCCCGCTCCAACCCGTGCGCCTGCGCGCACCAGGCGCGGCGCTTTGATTCCACCGCCCCGCTGGAGGGCTAATCGTCGTCATCGTCCTCCCCAGACTTCGCAAAAACAAATGAGGCCCTAACCGGTGCAGGCATCGGGAACTCCGCACCCCGAACGCTCCGCCAAATAATCTCATTCAACTGCAGGTCATCGGCCGCGTCCTCTTTGGCAAAGTTCATCCGCCTCGAACGCTCCGCACCCCATGCCGTCTTCTGATTCGTCTCCTCACGATTCACGTCGGGAACCAGTGCCTCATAAGTCTTCATGTCCGCTTGTCCCGTGAATGCGTGGTACATCGGCGTCGCCGCTGCATCAAACTGAGACATCGGACGCATCCCCAAAATGAGTTCCATCGTTCGCAGCATCGAACTCGTCGAGTACATCGTTGAGTCCACCACACCCCGTCTCGCGTAAGGACTCGCCACCAACGCCACCGTTCGGTGCGCATCAACATGATCCGGCCCGTTCTGAGCATCATCCTCCACGACAAAAATCGCAACCTGTGCCCAGAACTTGGACCGACTAACCGCCTCTACAACCTGACCCAGCGCGAGGTCATTATCCGCAACACACGCCAACGGGGTCTTTTTGCCCGGACTCGTCCCCGCAGTATGATCATTCCCGAGTCGAACCACCTGCAAACGGGGCATATCACCCTCAGACTCAAATCGCTTCAGCTCACTAATAAAGCGTTCTGCTCGTTTGACATCCGGATAATCCATGTCAAACGCTCGAAACTCTGGATCAATCTTACCATCCAACGCTTTCAACCGAGGCATCGCCGGATCACCCGGTTTCCGTCCGTTGTTCACAAACTCCCCGTAGCTACGAAAGCTCACCCCCGCCGCCGCCGCCGCATCCCACAAATACCCACCCGCAGGGGTCGCAATCGGGAAGTTCCCCTCGGACGGGTAGCTGTACTTCTTGCTCCGATTGTGGCCGTAACTCAGCGGCCAAAACTTTTCCACGTAATCCGTCGCGTACGCACCCATCGTCCACTCGTGGCCATCCGCACTCACCTCGCTCTCCACATAGAAGTTGTCGAACAAAACAAACTCCTCAGCAAGACGATGATGATTCGGCGTAACCTTCTGGGGAAAAAGGCAAAGCGACGCATCGCCACGACCTTTCTTCACATCCCCAAACACCTGATCGTACGTTCGGTTCTCTTTGACCACGAAAATGCAGTAGCGGATCGGACTCCCCCCTTTCAAATCCCCCGGAATCGGGCTGCCCTCCGGACGCTTTAACGTCACACCCGCATCCGCGCGAAGCGGCGCACAGCGGTAAACGTCAGCCGTCCAGCGAGCCAGCGCCTTGTCCAAATCATCCCCCTTCGGCAAATCAATCACGCTAACCGTGCCCTTAAAAAGTCCGCCAATGTACTCCACCGTACTCCCAGGCGCAGGCTTCACTCCCGGTTGAGGCCCCTTCGGATTTCCCGATGATGAAATCCCTTTTCCATTCGCAACCAGAAGGGCGCGCCCGTCCGGCGTAACCCGAACCGACGTCGGATACCAACCGGTCGGAATGAACCCTCGGGACCGACTCTTGCCTCGGACTGAAACATCGATGACAGCAAGGGCGTTCACATTCGCATTGGCAACAAACAACGTTCGCCCATCCGGAGAAAGCGCTAGTCCGTTCGGAGTCGACCCCGGAGGCGAGTTGGGATGAAGAGCCGCCCAAATGGTTTCCAATGCGCTACCACTCACGGTGTCGAAAACGGTAACAGTGTTGCGGTTCGCATTCGCCACATAGAGTGTTTTGCCATCGCGCGTCAGCAGCATCTCATTCGGGTGCTCTTCGCTCTTCCACCGGTCCGTCACAAGCCCGGTTCGCGTGTCAATCACAGCAACCTCACCTCTCGCCCAAAGGCTGACATACAGGCGGTTTCTGCGCTCATCCAGCCGGCACGCATAAGGATAGGGCGCCGCAGGGTCGGCTGGGTCGAGAGTGGCCTCGGCCCTTTTAGAAATCGACGCCTCGTCGAACGTTTGCTGCTTCGCGTCTGTCGCTAGATTGGGCGACGTGGACGCACCCCCCAGCGAAATGTCTTTCACGGGCACAGTCCCACTCACGTCCACCCGCGCCACCTTTTGCCCCAGGACATTCGCGACATACAGAACATCTGTTTCCACTCCAACCGCCATCCCAGCGGGAATGCCGCGCTCCCTCACGTCTCGCAATGGAATCTGATGTTCACCCCCCAGAGCACCTGTCCCAGGGTCGAAATCAAACCAGCGGACCACCTCATTCCCCGCCCCACTCGCATACAAGCGCTTGCCCCCGTGACCAAACTCGATGCCGTAAAAGGTCTCCTCAACCTTGGTTCGCCCCACCACCTCGCCCTTGCGTAAATCAACAACCGCAATCTGGTGAGTGCCAAATCCCGCGTGGAGGACCGCCACAAACCGCCCCGAATCATGGACCGCCATGTTCACCGGAAAATCCTCCATCGGAATCTGACGTCCCGCTGGCTTCAGAGACCACATGTTGGGCAATAAAACGGAGCCGTCTGTCTGCATCCCCGGCCATCGCACCTCTGCAGCACTCACGCCCCCGCACTGGACCAGCACCAAACCCATCGCAGCCAACCAGCGGCGTGCCATTTTTTCTGTCGCAACCAAATCCATGCGTAACGGAAGCGCACCCGCCATGCCACCCCAACGGATTGCTCGCATCTGCGGCTCAGGAAAGGCAACATCCTCCCGACGAACCCTCGAATCATGCACAACCGTCTTCTGTCTCTCACATCCATCCTGGTCCTGTCGGCCAACCTTAGTGCCCAAGAGGCGACCCCTGCCCCAGCCCCAGAAAAAAAGCCCGCTCCAAAGGAGGTGAAGGCTGACAAAGACGGGAAAGATTCGGAGGCCAAACCGAAAGAATCAAAGGGCTCAATCAAGATCGACGGCAAAACCGTGCCCTACACCACAAAAACGGGGCTTCTTCCTGTCTACAAAGAAGATGGAACCGTAGGCGCCACCATTTTTTACGTCTACTACAGCCTGACAAATGAGTACGGCTACCGAGACCCCAAACTCGCGCATCACACGCGCCCAGTGACCTTCTGCTTCAATGGCGGTCCAGGCTCCTCCGCTGTTTGGTTGCACCTCGGTGGGCTTGGTCCCAAGCGCGTGAACACACTCCTCGACGGACGGCGACCCGATGCCACCTCTGGGCTGGTCGATAACCCGCACTCCGTCCTCGACGTGACAGACCTTGTGTTCATCGATCCCGTGAACACCGGCCTAAGTCGGGCGGCCAAGGGCGAAAGCGACAAACAGTTCCTCGGCGTGGACGAGGACATCAACGCGGTTGCTGAGTTCATTCGTGTGTTTTGCATCCGTGAAAAACGATGGGAATCACCCAAGTTTCTGTGTGGTGAAAGCTATGGCGGCATCCGTGGTGCCGGACTCACCGCAACCCTTCAGGAGAAGCACGGCATTTACTTGAACGGCCTCCAGATTGTCTCTGGATTGCTTAACTACGGTCCGATGTACGGAGCCATAGGCAACGACCTGCCTCACATTCTCGAACTGCCAACTCTGACGAATATTGCACACGCCCACGGCAAGCTGCCGGAAGACTTGCAAGCGGACCGCGAAGCGGCGGAGAAGGAGTCCAGAGAGTTCGCCACCAACGAATATTCGGTCGCGCTGTTGAAGGGCTCTGCACTGCCTGAAGCCGATCGCAAAAAGGTTGCCGACAAGCTCTCACGCCTCACCTCTCTGCCCGTTCCAGAAATCCTCGAAAACAACCTCCGTATCGACCGATGGGCCTTCAAAAAGCGTCTCCTTCGAAAGGAAGGCCTCATCATCGGCGGGTACGATGCCCGTGTGACCGCCGAAGACGTGAACAATGACCCCCATCACGCAAGCTTCGATCCTTCAGCGGCCTTTCTAAAAGGGGCGGTATCCGCTTCGATCAATAGTTATGTTCGGGAGAATCTCGGCTACGAGAGCGATCATCCGTACCGCGTGATGGCATCTGTCGCTTGGAACTACACCCAGTACGCTAACCAATTTGTGTCGATGGAAGGCCGCCTCGCCCGCGCTCTTGTTCAAAATCCGCGCCTGCAAATCATGCTTCAAGTGGGTCGGGCAGATCTCGTGGTTCCGCAGGACGTCATGCGCTACAGCGTCGCGCAAATGCCCATCCCGCCCAGCCTGCGATCCAACATTCGGTTCGAAGAATACGAGAGTGGTCACATGATGTACTTCCACGCTCCCGACGCAGCGAAGTTCCGCGCAGATACGGTGAAGTTTATCCAAGAGTCGCTAAAATAGAGCGTGCAGCCCCTCCGCAAGAGTCGCCATGCACCGAAGGACGAAAGTTTGGCTGGTGGCGGAGGCGATACTCCTCGGAACACCAGTCACTCTCCTCACGCTTTTTTATTTGCCGTGGGTGCTCTTGTACGCAGGAGTCCTCGTGCTTGCCTCGCTAAGTAACCCGCTTGAGGGGATTCTTTTATTAGGGAGCGCCCTCTTCTTTCTCTCAGGTCCACTTGCCGTCCTCGCATTCTGGTGGCTGGCTTGGAGTGTGATCCTCGCAGAAAAACCGCCGCGACGCCGGGTCCTCGTCGCAGCCTCGCTCTCAGTCGTTTCGGCCTGCGTCCTCTTTTTCTCCATGTTTGGCGGGGTTCCAAAAACACTCAGCTCCCTTCATTGGACGCACGCAATCGTCGCAGCCCCCTTGCTCGGCTGGATTCACTTTTTACTGATTGCCATTAGCAGCGACCGACAAAGATGAATGGACGCCAGAGGATCAACGCGAGCGTTCAATCAAAATGTTCTTTACTTTAGATTGTTGAGAATCACCTTCCCCCCGTGCCTTTGCGCACACAAAAACAAACCAGAACAAACCAAATGAAACTCTATCATTCAGCTGCTATCGCGCTCTCCGGAATTCTTCTCTCCGCGTGCGCCACTTCCTCTGCGACCAAGCAAGGCGGAGCAATCCACCCGAACATCACGGACATGAACGCTCGGATCGAACTGGGACGCAGAACAACAGCGTCCGCTGAAATCCATACTTTCGAGATTTTCGGTCTGAAATTCCATTCCGATGCCTCCGGCAAGCGTTTCTCCGGCACCACGTCCAACCTCGTCGTGCCCGGTTATGCAGCATCCGCAGCCTCCTCCACCTCATCACTTCCGGGAGAAGCAATCATCAACAACGGTCTCGGCCAGGTCAGCGCTTTCGCCTCAGACCCGCTTTACCTCATGTTCGGTTCGCCAGCTTCGCGCGAAGCCGCTTTGAGTGCAGCTCGCCACGATGCCGTCGAAAAAACGGATGCTGACGGCATCATCGAAACGAAAGCCAAGGTCGATACGACAGGCTTCTCGCTGCTCCGATTCATCGGCTGGGGCACGGCAACGGCCACCGTTGAAGGGCAAGGCGTGAAAATCGTTCCCGGCGCGCTCAACAGAACCCGCGTGATTCTCGAAAAATAGTACTCCGTTCTGGGACAATCCGCTCCGTTCGGAGCTTCCCTACGACACGGCCTAGCATCTCGCGGTGCTAGGCCGCTTTTTTTCGCCCCCCACCCCACCACCCGCTCACCTCAACTGACACGGCAAACCCTGAACCTCAGTCTAACAATCCGCCTTCCTCCACGATCCACTCCCTCGTAACGTAAGAATCCTTTCCTATGTCCAATCCCTCCCCCCTCTGGCGAAAAGGCACCTTCGGGCTGCCAGCCGCAGTCACCTGCGCTCTCGCATCCCTGCTCGCTCTGCACTCCGACGCCGATGCAAACCCTGTGGTCTACAAAGCATCGAACCCTGTAGGCAAAAAACTCGTCCTCGTCGCCAGCGACCATGAATACCGATCCGAGGAAACCATCCCCGCGCTCGCTCGAATCCTCGCAAAACACCACGGATTCGATTGCACCGTCCTGTTCGGACTCGACAAAAACGGGGAAATCGAAGCCGGCTCCTCCAACGTTCCCGGCCTCGAATCTCTGACCGACGCCGACGGCCTCGTCCTCTTCGCCCGCTTCCTCGCTCCCGCACCAGAGCAGATGAAACACCTTGATGCCTACCTCCAACGCGGAGGGCCAGTCGTCGGGTTGCGCACTTCAACCCACGCGTTCAACTACACAAAAAAAGACGACCCCTTCTACAAGTACCACTACCGCTTTGATGGCACTGATTTTAAGGCAGGGTTCGGACACCAAATCCTCGGCCAATCATGGGTCGGCCACTACGGACGAAACCACTCCCAGAGCACGAAAATCTCCATCGTCCCTGAGAACGCCTCCCACCCGATTCTCAAAGGCGTGAAAGACGTCCACATTCAAGCTGGAGGATACAACGCAGAACCCGCCCCCGACTGGACGGTCCTCACCATGGCGCAGCCTCTCAACGGCATGGAAGCAAACTCCCCCGCTGACGAGACCAAAAAGCCCATGGCGAGCGAGTGGACCCGCACGTACCAATCTGCGGGAGGTAAGAAGGCGAGAGCATTCACCTCCCTTTACGGAGCCTCAGAAGACATCCTCAACCCAGGTTACCGCCGAATGATCGTCAACGGCGTGTATTGGTCCGTCGGACTTGAGGACAAAATCAAACCGGAATCCGACATCAGCTTTGTTGGTCCCTATAAACCCAATACCTTCCGTTTCGGAGGCCACGCCAAGGGAATCAAGCCCGCCGCTTACGGTGGATTCGAGAGCCCCGTTCCCGCCCACAACAACGTAGAAGTTCCAAAGCCAAAGAAGGCAGAACCAAATCCAGCAGCCCCAAAAACCGACTCAAAGCCCGCAGCAAAATCGGCGACCCCAGAACCATCGAAATCCGCCTCCGCTGTTGCAGTCCCAGCGGAATACAGAGACCCCTCGCCCTTCACTTTCCGAAAGAGCGACACTGTTGCGTTTGTGGGAAACGCACTCGCCGACCGGATGCACTCGGACGGTTGGCTGGAAACGCTCCTTCAAAGCCAATCCCAAGGTTCCCAACTCCGAATCCGAAACATGGGCTTCAGCGGAGACCGCGTCGATAGCTTCCCCCGGAGCAAAGGCGTCCCCTCCAATGACGACATCCTGAAACACATCAAAGCGGACGTCATTTTCGCCTTCTTTGGCTACAACGAGTCCTACGCAGGCGCAGAGAAAGCCGACGAGTACCGCAAAAAACTGATCGACTTCGTCCAGAAAACGCGCGGACTTCAACCAAACGGCAAAGACTTTCCGCGCATCGTTCTGTTCAGTCCCATCGCGCACGAAGACCTCAAAAATCCAAACCTACCCGACGGACGAGAGAACAACACCCGCTTGGAAGCCTACACCCGAGCGACGGAGGCAGCTGCCAAGGAGTCCGGCGTTGCCTACGTGGACTTGTTTCACCCAACCCTTGAAGCGTTCAAAACTGCCCAATCTCCTCTCACCATCAACGGCGTCCACCTCAACGAACTCGGCAACCAACGCGTTGCAGAAATCATCCTGAAGGCGCTCCTTGGAAAAGATATCAAAGCGGACGCTTCACTCGCCAAGCTGCGCGCTGCGATTCTCGAGAAATCGTTTCACTGGCACCACCGTTTCCGCGCAACCGACGAAAACGATGTCTGGGGCGGACGATCCACCCTCGAGTTTGTCGAAAAGCAGACCAACGCCGCCGTGCTTCAGCACGAAATGTCAATCCTCGACGCGATGACGTCCAATCGCGATGAGCGCGTCTGGGCGCGGGCAGAAGGCAAGGACATCGTCATCTCCGACTCCAATGTGCCAAAGCCCGTTCCCGTCACTTCCAACGTCGGCGGCGGAAGCAAAAGCTCCTCCGCAATGAAGGAAGGCGTCCTCAAATACGCGGACGGAAAAGAGGCCATCAAAGACATCGCCATCGCCCCTGGATTCAAAATCGAACTTTTCGCCGACGAAAAACAGTTCCCGCAGTTGGTGAACCCGGTCCAACTTCAGGTCGATGGCAAAGGACGCCTGTGGGCCGCCGCTTGGCAAACATACCCCAAATGGGAGCCCGGTAAGGAACTCAACGACGCGCTGCTCATCCTTCCCGACGATAACGGGGACGGGAAGGCTGACCGAGTCATCGAGTTCGCCAAGGTGCACAACCCACTCGGATTTGAGTTTTGGAACGGTGGTGTCCTTGTCACAGAAGGCCCCGACCTCGTCTTTTTGAAAGACACCGACGGTGACGACAAAGCCGATCAAAAAACCATCGTTCTTCAGGGACTCGGCACCGCTGACACCCACCATGCGGCGAACAATCTCATCATGGGACCGGACGGCGCCATTTACTGGCAGGCCGGCATCTTCTTGGTGAACAATCACGAGCACCCGTGGGGCCCCTCACTCCAAACCGGCGACTCGGGGATGTACCGCTTCGACCCTCGGACGCACTCCATCACTTTCCACGCTTCGAACTCCCCAAATCCGCACGGGATTTCGTTCGACCAATGGGGTTATCACTTCGCAACAGACGGAACCGGGGGTCGGGCATACCAGGTCAAGCTCGATGGCACTCGGTTCAAAATGCAGGAGCTTCTTAAAAAAGAGGTTCGCCCGGTGACTGCGAGCGAAATCGTTTCCAGCCAGCATTTTCCAGATTCCATGCAGGGTGACTTTCTCATCTGCAACGTCATTGGATTCCGAGGAATCAAACAATACGCGCTCGCTCGGAACGCCGACACCGGCAACGTCTGGGGTGAACCACATGGGGCCGACTTGAAAGTCGAGGAAACCAACGCCGATGGGTCGAAAACCCCGCAAACCTCCAAAGGCTTCCTCATGAGCGGTGACAAGAACTTCCGCCCAGCCGACGCTATCTTTGGTGAAGACGGCGCGATGTACGTCGCCGACTGGCAGAACGTCATCATCGGCCACATGCAACACAACGTTCGCGACCCCAACCGCGACCACGTTCACGGCCGAATCTACCGCATCACGGCCATAGACCGCCCCCTCCAAAAAAAGGTGGCCATCGCAGGACAACCCATCGCCGCATTGCTCGAGAATCTCAAGCACCCCACGGACGGAGTTCGTCACCGGACCCGCGTGGAGTTGAGTGCCCGTGACTCAAAGGAGGTAGGCAACGCTTTAACCACATGGGTGAAGCAGTTTGATCCCAACAAAAAGGAGGACGCTCATCACCTCCTCGAAGGACTCTGGGTCGCGCAGCAACATAACCTCAAAAACGTCGCGTTGCTCGGACAGCTCCTCAAATCCCCCGAACCTCACGCACGCAACGCCGCACTCGTCGTCCAACACCACTGGTTCAAAACCGCGTCCGGACAAAGCGCAGCTCCAGTGAAGGAAAAGGAGGCCCCCTCCGTCAAATCGGGCGTTCTCTCCGATACCCCTGAACTCACGGAAGTTCGGATTGGAACAGTGGTGGAAAAGATGGTGTACGACGTGAAGGAGTTCACTGTGAAAGCAGGTAAGAAAATCAAGCTGACCTTCGCAAATCCCGACTTCATGCCGCACAACCTAGAAATCGTGAAACCCGGCAAAGCCGACGAAGTTGCCATGAAGGCAATCTCCATGGGCGCCGAAGGCTTCACCAAAGGGTTCGTTCCCGAAAGCCCTGACCTCATCGTTGGCACGAAACTCGTCGACCATGGGAAAGAGCAAGTGCTGGAGTTCAACGCACCGACGCAGCCCGGCGATTACCCGTTCGTCTGCACCTTCCCCGGACATCATATTTTGATGAGGGGAATCATGAAGGTTCAAAAGTAGCCCACCCAACCCAGAAGCCCCGTCCGCCTCGCGCGGGCGGGGCTTTACTGTAGATAACTCAGTCGTCCCAATGAAAATCCGATTCCTCCCCCTCTCTGCCATTCTCACCCTCCTCTGCACCCAAACCTCCGTAACGTGCGCAGCCCCAGTCCGGGTTCTGATTTGGGACGAACAACAGCCCACCCAGAAAAAAGCCTACGGAGACCGCTTTCTCGGCGAAACCATCGCGGATCACCTCGCAAAAAATTCCGACTTTTCAGTCAAGACAGCGACCCTTGATGACCCTGAGCAAGGTCTCTCCGACGAGACGCTCGACCAGACAGACGTTCTGATTATGTGGTCCCATGTCCGAAACGGACAACAGCATCCGACCAAAGCCGAATCGATCATGCGCCGAGTCCGCGATGGGAAACTCGGATTCCTCCCGATTCACTCTGCTCATTGGTGCAAACCCTTCGTTTCCATCATGCAAGAACGATCAAAAGAGGATGCACGAAAACTAATCCCGCAAACCGAGAGACAAAACGCCACATTGGAAACCCTAAACGATCGGCCGTGGGGGCGCGTTCCAAAAGCAACCGATCGCGTCACTCCCTTCCTCGAAAAAACCAGTGAGGGCAAATGGACGCTCACACTGCCCAGTTGCGTTTTTCCCACCTACCGAGCCGATGGCGCGCCTGGACACGTCACCACGCTCCTTCCAGATCATCCCATCGCTAAAGGCCTTCCCCTCACATGGGACGTGAATCAAACCGAAATGTACGGGGAACCGTTTCACGTTCCGGAACCTGACGCCGTCGTATTCGAAGAACGGTGGGATAAAGGAGAGCGCTTCCGCTCAGGTTGCGTCTGGAACTTCGGAAAAGGCCGCGTCTTCTACTTCCGACCCGGACACGAAACATTCCCCGTTTTCAGACAATCTGAACCACTGACAGTCCTGCAAAATGCCTGCAAATGGCTCGCTACATCACCCAACACCCCACGCTAAGCCGCCTCACCCACCTTTGCCCCTCGCCCCACAAAGAGAAATCCACCTCGATGAGATTGGTGCCGAAGGAGGGACTCGAACCCTCACACCCTTGCGGATACCAGATTTTGAGTCTAGCGCGTCTGCCATTCCGCCACTTCGGCTAAGTGAAGGCGAGGAAACTAGAGGCTGAAAATCACCGATGCAAGGATTGTTTGCCCCAAGACCTTGAGTCCCCTTCACAAAATCCGATTCAACATATCAAATCCCCCTTGTGCACAGATACATCGAAGGGACTGCGCGGCCGAAAGAGAGCCTCACCGAGGCCTCAACTTTTCCAGCGCCTCCTGCACGAAAGCCCTCTGGTCGGACGACAACCTCGAGTCTTGTGCGGCTACGCTGAACTCCCTCAACGCTAAATCTCCATCCCCGATCGCAGCATATGCCTGACCTAAATAAATCCTGTACCCCGCGCTCCACCCTCCGTCCCGCTCCACCACCTCAATCAAGGACTTCAACGTATCGATTTCTTCCCCAAACACCCTTAACTCGTGAGCAATTTTTGCGTGATTAAAAAGGATGAGAGGATCGCCACCCGCACGTTCAACGAGTTTCCGCGAATATCCAAACGCCTCTGCAAAACGGCCCGACGAATACAACGCACGAGCCTTTACAACCAAGGCTGGAATGTAGTTTCGACTTTTCGATAACGCTCGCGAAGCGGAAGCAGAAGCAGCATCCCATCGCCCCTCGTCCAACTCTAACCGAGCCTCCGCAACAAGAACATCCACCTCACCACCAAAGGCTTCTCGCGCTTCCCCCATCACACGTCTTGCCTCGTCCTTACGGCGCAACGCGCTCAGATTCACCGCTACCGCCGCCTTCACTCGCGCCAAATCTTTCCCAATCAGCCGAATATCAACAGCTGGGCCAACCTCCAAAGGCAAATCATTAGCCACTGCGACTCCACGAAATATAACGCCCTGATGATCAACGTACCGAGGCGTCCACCCCGCATCAGCAACCAGCCCTTCAAATAAAGGGCCGCTCGTTCCTGTGTCACCAGAAATCCAGACAGCGTCGAATCCTATCTGTCGGTGCATCTGGCGAAACAAAGCAAAGTCTTGCGCTGCAATCGCGTACATCCGCAGTGCGCTTTTACCACCAAACTTATCAGACGGAGGAAACCAACTCGGACGACGAGCAGCCACCTCAACCGAGGCAGCTCCAACAACCATCAACTGCCGGATTTGAAATCCCTCGAGCCGATTGATCGCCGGACCGAACCCAAGGGGCAATGGCTGAACCTTCCCATCGCATCCCACGAAAACCAAAACCGAAGCCAAAACCGACAAAATCCCACGCCCTCGCTTCGGTGTTCTCATTCGCGAAACACTCCAAAAATTAAGTCCCACCCAGCGCCTCGCCCCCACACGCGGTGCACGTGCCAAACACCTCCAACGTGTGCGTCACGTCAGTGTAACCCATCCTCCGAGCAATCCGTTCCAAACCATCAGCCACGCAAAAATCCAACGTTTCAACCCGCCCACACCGCCGACAAACCACATGATGATGGTGATGCTCCCCAGTATTGAACTCATACCGGTACACCCCATCGCCAAAATCACACCTTCGTACCAAGTTAAGCTCCTCAAACGCCGCCAACGTCCGATACACCGTCACCAAATCCCCACCGCGCCCCTGGGTGCCGCGGTACACCTCTTCCGCACTGAAAGGACCGTGCCCCGCCATTAAAAAATCCAGCAACGCTCCACGCTGGTTCGTCACCCGCATTCCGCGAGAACGCATCGTCTCGAACGCCTGACGGCGCGCACCATCCATCGCCGCATCGAAATGCCCACCACAACATTCGTCACCCATGACTCAAAACAGCGTTCATCGGTTTAACTCAAACACGCCCAGCACCGCAGTCCAAGTCAACTAACCCGTAATGCCACGAACCGACTCCCTCACAAAATCTGCCAACCGCCCAACAACCGACTCTTTCCCAAAGGCCAAATCCAACTGATCCAGTGCCTCCTTCTGGGTCAACTTCCCACGATATAAAATCCGGTAAGCTTCCTTAATCCCGCGAATATCCTCCGCCGAAAAACAGTTCCTCTCCAAACCCACGGCATTGATTCCACGAATCTGCGCCGGATTTCCATCCGCCAAAAAAAATGGAGGCACATCCTTCACCACCTTCGAGCACCCACCTGTAATCGCAAAATCACCAATCCGACAAAACTGGTGAACTGCAGTGAACCCGCCCAGCACCACGTGGTTGCCCACGGTCACATGGCCCGCAATCGTCCCGTTGTTCGAGAAAATCACGTCATCTCCCACCGCACAATCATGCGCAATATGGCTGTAAGCCAGAAAGTTGCATCTCGAGCCAATCACAGTTCGAGCTCCTGGAGATGTCCCTCGATTCACCGTCACAAACTCGCGAAACGTATTATCATCCCCAACCGTCAAATACGTTGGCTCACCTTCATACTTTAAATCCTGAGTCTGCTGTCCAATCGATCCGTAAGCAAAAAATCGATTCCCCGTCCCTATCACTGAAGGTCCGCAAATGGTCACATGTCCCTGAAGCCAACACCCATCTCCCAATCGGACCCCATCCCCAACAATACAATAAGGACCTATCTCAACCCCATCCCCCACTTCAGCCCCATGATCGATAATCGCCGTCGGATGGATTCTCGTCGCCATAAACTCAAACGCCAATCGCCCCCCAAAAAACTAGGTGTTCACCAACCCAAACATCAACAGCGCCTCCGAAACCACTTCGCCATTCACAAAGCAACGTCCCTTCGCCTTCGCGATATTCCGTTTCTGTTGGGTCAACTCAACCTCAATGAACAACGTATCGCCCGGCACCACCGGCTTCCGAAACTTCACCTCGTCCGCACTCATGAAATAACCAATCCGCCCCGCATTCCCAGGCTTGTTCAGCATCACAATACTCCCAACCTGCGCCATCGCCTCAAGTTGCAACACCCCAGGCATAATCGGTTGCCCCGGAAAATGACCTTGAAAAAACGGTTCGTTCACCGTCACCGACTTCACTCCCGTGCAACGATTTTCTCCATCCATCGAAACCACTCGGTCCACCATCAAGAACGGATAACGGTGCGGCAATAACTTCATTACGTCGTTGATGTCCATCACCGCCCCCGCCTTGGGCGTAATCACCGGAGGCACCATCGCCATCGCCTTTTGGAAGTTCTTCGCAATCGCTCGAGTCAACTCCGCGTTCGCCCCGTGACCAGGTTTCACCGCAATCACATGCCCCTTAATCGCCCGGCCAAACAACGCCAAATCACCGACGATGTCCAAAATCTTGTGCCGCGCAAACTCGTTCGGAAAACGAACCGCCTCCTTGCTCATCACCGCATCTCCCTTAATCACCACTGCATTCTCAAGGCTCCCACCCTTAATCAACCCTTTGTCCAACAAAGGTTTCACGTCCTCGTAGAAAACAAAGGTTCTCGCCGGCGCAATCTCCCGTTCATAAACCTGCGGCGTAATCTCGCACGAGTGAAACTGAGTGAATCTGCCGTCTGGACCAACATGCGTGCAACTCACACGAAATGAGTTGCTCGGTAGTAGCGTCATCATCGAACCCGACGCAGTCTCGATATGAATCGGTTCGCTCACCTCAAAATAGGATCGCGGGACGTCCTGCTGCTCGATTCCCGCCTGCCGAATCAACTTCACATAGGCCGCCGCGCTCCCGTCCCCAATCGGAGGCTCCGCCGCATCCATCTCAATCAGCGCATTATCAATCCCTAAACCCGATAACGCCGACAAAATGTGCTCCACCGTGTGCACCTTCACCGCTCCCTCGGCAATGGTCGTCGCGCGCTCGACTGTCTTCACGTTCGCAATCGATGCGTCAATCACCGGAGCATCCGGCAAATCGGATCTCTTAAACTTTCGACCAAACCCCGCCGGTGCTGGGTGCACGGTCAACGTGACTTTTTCTCCCGTGTGTAACGAAGACCCTTCCAGTGAAGCGGACCCCGCCAACGTCTGCTGATAACTACTCATATCTCGATTGCTGCGCCTAGCCCCACCGCCGCCATACGCGACAGATCCGCTAGAACATGTTCAACCTTCGGCGCTTCAGAATCCTCCGCCACGCGGAGCGACTCAAAACCACCCGCGCCGTCTCCAGCGCCTCACACACCATCCTCTTCGAGAACTAAACAAGCCTCCAAGAAGGAAATCAAAAAAAGGGTCGCCCCCAAACTCTGAAGGCGACCCTCTAAACTCACAGAGGAAAATACCCCAAAATCTACTCAGCCTTTTCAACAGCCGCAGCACCTTCCGGAGCTGCCGTCGTCACTAACGTGTCTTCAGTCGGCTGATCCACCCACTCGATAATCGCCATTTCAGAGGCATCACTCCGCCGTTGGCCAACCTTCACAATCCGAGTGTAACCGCCCTGACGAGCCGCACACCGAGGTGCCACCTTGTCAAACAAATCCTTCACCGCAGTCTGATTGTGCCGCAGGTAAGACAACGCCACACGACGCGCATGCAACGTATTCTTCTTCCCGATTGTCACAAGCTTCTCCGCAAAAGGACGCACCGCCTTGGCCTTGGCCAAGGTCGTCCGAATCCTCGAATGCTCAATGAGACTCACCACCTGATTCGCCAGAAGAGCGTCGCGATGGCTCTGCGAACGCCCAAGTTTTACCGTTTTGCGACTATGACGCATAATGTACTTTGTTTAGTGTAATAAAAAATCAATTGCTTAATCGATTCACGCGGACATCCCAACTATTTGGAAATCTCTGCCAATCCTCCCTCAAACTTCATCCCAAGGGACAGTCCCAAGGACGACAGCTTTTCCTTAATCTCGTTGAGAGATTTCTTCCCGAAGTTACGGTACTTCAACATCTCGCCCTCAGTCTTCTGCGCAAGCTGTCCTACCGAAGTGATGTTAGCGTTGTTCAAGCAGTTCGCCGCACGAACCGACAACTCAATCTCGTTCACGCTCATGCCAAGCAACTTCTTCATCTTCTGATCTTCCTGCGACTGCTCCTGAGGACGCGTGTCAATCAACACCGCATTCTCGTCGTAACCGTAGAAAGGCTCAAAGTGACGCTTCAAAATCGAGGAAGACTGAACGAGCGCCT
>JACCEC012112226.1_pt1 | contig 28523 bp, 24 predicted proteins | sample 7450121 | NCBI WGS metagenome assembly JACCEC01 (sample SAMN15323455, study PRJNA562643) | freshwater metagenome | isolation source: river surface water | place: USA:Blue River Watershed | collected 2017-08-18 | reverse complement strand
ATTGGGTATAAATACTTTTTCTATTTTACAACATCTAATATGTGAAAATTTAAATTTAGAATTTATACATAATTTAGAAAATGAAAATTATATACTTGAAAAATCAACAAATTATGTATATTCTAAATATGATTATATTAATGATTATAAAAATTATTATAAACTAAATTTTTCATTTTTATATTCTAAAATAAATTTTAATTCTTTTTCAGATAATAATTTGAATTATTTTGATAAAACTAAATCAATAAAAAAAGAAGTTGTCGAAAATAATAATAATAACCTTAATAAAAAGATTATTAATAAAGATATCATCACTCCTGGCTCCAATAGGGAGCAGAGTGATAATCGTTTCCCATGGCTCTACGAGCGGGAAAATGTATTCATCATTAATCAAAATTCAAAAGATAACAATAAAAATAATAAAGAGATAAATAAAAAAGAAGATATTAAAAATAATAATAATGATAATAATAATTTTGAAGAAGAAAATAAAATTTTTATAGAAAATTCTAAAAAAGCTGAAAAATCTGAAAGACTAATATATATAGAACAAATTGAAAAAGAAAGAAAAGAAAGAAAATTTGAAATAGATAAATTTTATAATACAAAAAAAAATTATATTGATTTACATATTAATAAAATAAAAGATAATGATGATAAATCATATGATTATGAAAATATTTTAAATGAAAAAAATATTATTAATAATGATATTTTAAATACTGATTTAGATAATATAGATTTATTTGTATTTAATGAAAAAAATATAATAATTAAAATTGAAAAAAATATAGAATTTGAATTATTATTATGGACTTATATTTTTATTTTATATGAAAATAATCAAAATTTTAAATTAAAAAATATTTATATAAATATAAATAATTTAATAAAAAAAAATATTTATATAGATAATTTTATTTTAGAATGGATAAAATTAATAAAAAAACATATTAATATAGATTATTATAATGAAAAAATAAATGATTTTAAATATTTAGATAAAAATATTTTTTTGAAAAATATAGTTAATTTAAAAAAAAAAAATAATTTAATTTACAAAAATAAATTTTTAGAATATTTGAATGTAAAATTATATAAAATAGAAGATTTAAAATATAGTATTATAAATGAAGATATAGAACATATATATGATGATTCTTGTTTAAAATATATAATTTTAAAACATTCATTAAAAAATGATATTATAAAGTATTGGAAAAAAAATAATCATGTAATTGATTATGGTTTTATAGAAGAATATAGAGATTCTATACCTGAAACTGAATTTGATATTCTATATAGAGATATAAATTTTATATTAAATTGTACAAAATTTATTGGTTTTCAAGAAAATATTATAAATAGTAGAAATTCACTACTATATTTTATATTAATTTAAATTGTTAATCATTTATTCCATATATCTTTTTATATTTATTTTCTTTTTCTATTAAAAAATTTAAAAATTTTTTTAATATTTGATTAATAAAATTTTTATCAAATTGACTTTCATTTTTCATTTCTTTTAATGATATTTCTATAGATTCTATATAACTTAAATCAATTTTTCTAAATATAACTGGTCGTCTTAGTGCAAAAATTTTAATTATATCTATTAATTTAATTAAATCATTTAAATATTTTTCAAATAATAAAAAATAATTAAATTTTTCAGATACATCTATATTTTTTTCATTTTCTGTTTTTATTTTTTTTAATAAAAATATTAAAATATTTTTATTTTTGCTAATATAATTTATATCATAAATAGTTGTAAATGATGTTCTAGCCATATTATTATATAATTTTTATGGTATTAAATATATTAGTCACTATTTTTTTAAATATATTTAATTAAATATTAAAAATAAACATATAATTTTCATTTTTTTATTTTTTATAAATTATTAAATTTTAATATATACGTATAATATTACCAACAATTGTTTGATATAAAGTATGAATATCTTTATATTCTTCCCATTTCATTAAAATATTTTCTAATATTTTATTATCATATTTATGTTGAATTAATATTTTAATATCATTTATAAATTCATCATAACAATTTATAAAAGAAGATTTTTTATTTGAAGATTTATCATAATACATCTTATTTATGTATTCTGTCATATATTCATTCCATAATTTTATACGTATTCCAAATAATATATGTTCATAATCTTTTTCAAAAAATAATTGGATATGTTTAGGTAAGATTTGAGTATTAATACTTTGACTATTTACAGAATCGTCTGAATTATTTTGTAAATTATCTTTATCTATATTTTCTATTTTTTCAAAAGGAACTATTTTTAAATTTTTTATATTATTAAAATCTAATTCATTATCATCACTATCATCAATATCAAAAAATGATTCAAAAGTATTAGATAAATTTTCAAAAACTTCTATAAATTCACCTCTTTCTGATTCTTGAATATCATAAAATCTTAATTCATTATAAAACTCTTCTTCTTTTTCTTCTTCATCTGTCAAACAAGTTGTTCTATCTAAAAATGTTAGAAAAATAAATATTATTTTTAAAAATACACCTATTTCATGAAAAGATGAATATTTTGCACGATTTATAATACCATAATCTAAATCTAATTTACCTATGTAATATAAAAAGTCTTGATTAATATCTAATTCTTTACTAATTTTTTTTTGAATTATATTATTAATATCATCATCCTCTTCTTCTTTTTTATTCATCTTAATAAATTTATCTAATAATAAAAAACGATTCAAAATATAATTTAAATATGAATCAAATATTGATATATTACTGTTTTCAATCCATAATTTTTTAAAAAAATCACCTAATCCTATTTTTTCCTTTTTTTGTTCTATTTTAAACATATTAAATAATGTAAATTCATGGTCAAAATAATCCTTTGTTAAAAATATTGGAAGTTTTTCAATTTGATGTAAATCATCACAATGTTGCATAAAAGTATCATCTAAAGATTCTTCTAAATCATTTCCTTCATAATATTTTAGTTTACCATTTTCATAACCATATTCTTCAACAAATTCATTTTTATCATTAGCGATATAATAATACAAAGTCACATCATGATTAAAATCAATATATTTTTTTGGTTTTGTTATTTTTCTTTCAATATCTTTTAATAAAGGTACTTTTAATTTATTAAAAATTGATTTTTTTATTTTCTTATTTTCTTCAAGTTTATCTTCATTATCATTTTTAGTATTTTTATTTTTATTTTTTTTGTTTTTTAATTTTTTATCTTTTTTTGATTCATCTGAATCCTTTGATAAATTTTCTTTTGTATTATTATTTTTTTTATTTTTATTTTTATTTTTAAATATTGGTGTTATTTCGATTCTAATCTGATTTTTTTTACTTTCTTTTTTATTTTCTTCTTCTAAGCTTTGTCCATCTTCGTCAATATAATCTATATCATTTTCATCTTTTTCTTCATCATATTCTTCGTCTATAATTTCTTCTTCATCCATACTAGGATCATAATAGTAAAAATGTCTTAAATATTTAAAAATATTTCCATTTTTTATATTTTCATATTGATAAATAGTTATAAAAGAATCATAAATATTATTATGAATATTAAAATTTATATTCATTTCAAATTCTTTAATAAAAGATTTAATGGTTTCTTCAAACTGTTCTATATTTTTTCTATGCTTTTTAATATTTTTTAAAATAGTTAATGTTCCACTCATTATTCTTATTTTTTCTTATTTTCACTCTTATTTTTATTATATCATCTAAAAAAATAAATAAATATTTTTTTAAATATAAAAAAACAAAAAATATAAAAATATTTTTTAAGTATATATTATTTTATTTAATTTTCATAAATAATAGGTTTTCTTAAATCATCATGAGGTATTATTTCAAAATTAGGTGAATTAGCTGCTTGCATATTTATTTGACCACCATTATATATTTCGAATTGAGATTCTAAAGAATTAAATCCTACAATACCTCCCATATTTCCACCATTCATTGGAAGTTCATCTTTATATTGCCATACTGGAGGATTTTTAGTAGAAATTCTTCCATAATTATCTCTACTATCATTAACATCATTACCTAAATTTGGAATTGGTGTTTCTTTAAGTACTCTTCCATCATTTACTTCATTTGAATATCTTTCTGAAGCTTTTTTAAGTTCTTTTTCATCAAGATTATCTAAACTATCACCATTAATATCTCTTTTATAAAATCGTTGAACATTTAAAACATTTGATTCAAAATTTGGAACATTTTCATTAGAAGTGTATGAATTTGATGGTACAACAGGTAAAACATTTTTTTCTTCAAATGATTTTATTGCTTGAGTTTTATCAGTTTCATCATTTTTCTTAATAAAAGATAATAATTTTTTCTTAAAATCTTCATCTTTTTCATTTTGTTCAGTTTGAGAATCTTCTGTTAAAAATTTAATAGAATCAGATAAATTTATATTTTTATTTTCTAGTGCTCTATCTAATTCAACTAAACCTTTATGAGGTGATGTATTTTCTAAAGGAGAAGTTAAAAAATTTTCAATCATTTTTTTAGGATTACCTAAAATTTGATTAAAGTTTATACTATTAATAATAAAATGTAAAACAAAAATAATAATTAATGCATTTATGATAACATGAATACAACTCATATTTTTAAATAGTTATCCTAATTATATATTATATTTTTTTACATTAAAATAAAACTTTGAATTAAAAATAAATAAAATATTATTTTTTATTTTATTCGTTTAAAGTTTTTCAGAAAACTAAAAAAAATTAATAGAAAATTAAAATGTATTTAAATGATTTATTTAAAAAAAATATAAATATTTATATAATTAATTTTAATAAAAAAGATTTACATTATTTTATTGGTATTAATTCTCTTTTAAATTATTTAACAAAAATCTATGAAGTTTTTATTTATTTTTATGATATTGAAAATTTTGATAATTATAATGAAGAATTTTTTAAAATGATATTTAATTATAATATAAATTATTCATTTTTAGGTAAAAATAATAAAAATAATAATAGTAATCAAAATGATAATCAATTATTATTTTTAGATAAAAAAAATAGTGAATATAAAAATATTAATTATATAAATAATAAAATAAATATAAATGAAATAAATAATAATAATAAAAATTTTGTAAAAATAATAGATTTTAAAAAAGTAGAAAATATAAAATATTTATTTGAAACAATATTTAATGTTCCTTATTCTTTGAGATTTTCAAATAAAAATATTTTTAGATTTATTGATGCTGAAAATAATTTATATAATTATCATTTAAATAAATTTAATAATTTTCCTTATATTTTTTGTTCTTCATATTATCATTTAAAAGAATCAAATTATGCAGTTTATATTTTTTTATATAATTTTTATAAATCTATTTTAGATTTTGAAAATCCTTTTTTTAAATCATGGTATTATAATAAAGATCCTTTTTATATTTATGGAAAAATAATTGAAAATTCTGAAGAATTATATATTCATATTGACGATATAGAATGGTTAGAATTATGTTCAATATTAGATTTATCAAAAATAAAAAGTAAAAATATATATTATAATAAAAAAAACATAAAAGAATTAAACAATTTAAAAAATAATATTTTTTTATTTGATTGGAATTTAATTCTTTTAGATTAAATATTCTATTTAAAAAAAATATTATATATAAATTTAAATTAAAAATGGAAACTGTCTCAAATAATAATAAAAAAAAATATTTAAAACTTGCCATCATGGGTAAAATGTGTTCTGGTAAAACAACATTATCTAATCACATTAAAAGTTTTTTATCATCAAAATATAAGGTTGAACTAAAAAGTCATACATTTGCAGGAAAAGTTTATGATTTAGCATATGATTTATTTAATATGGACAGAGAAAAAAAAGATAGAAAATTATTACAAACAATAGGTACTTTAATGCGTTCAGTTGATGAAAATGTTTGGGTTAATTATTTAATGAAAAATACTAGAAAATCGAATGTTATTGTCGAAGATTGTAGATATGAAAATGAATTTTCTGCTTTAGAAAATGAAGATTTTATTTTTATTAAAATTCATATTGATCCAGAATATCAAATTTATAGATTAAAACGTACATATCCTGATACTTATATTCAACATATTAATAATTTAAATCATCCTAGTGAAACTGGTATTGAAAAAATACCTGATGAAAAGTTCGATTTAATTTTAGATGCTAAAGATAATGAATTAAATTTTCAAAAAATTGAAGAATTTTTGAATAAATATATTGAAGAAAATATTGATTTTAATATACCATCTCCTAAACATAATACTTTTATACCATATGAATTTACATAATTAGCTTCGCTAATTATCTTGGTCGTCAGAGCGCAAAGCTCTCAGACTTACATAATCAAGGGAAAACTCTTTGTTTTCCCTTACATGACTTTTGCAGAGCAAAAGCGGCAAAGAGCGAAGCTCGTAATCCCTTTCAGCTTTTAATTAATTTTGTCTTTTTTTAAAAAAAAGAAAAAGGGGTTCACATAATTGTTAAAGGAAAATCAATTTTATTTAATTCTTTTTCAATTAATAATAAAGGTTGTAAAAAGTTAAATTGTTTACCAAAACAAAAAGCTTGTTTGCGTTTATTTATTATTAATGTTGATACTTCATCAAATTTTTTTCCTGTTATTTTCATTAATAAATATGCTGTTAATGAACAACTTCTTTGTGCACCAGCTAAACAATGAATTAATATTCTTTTACCAGAGTGGTATTCTTTTTCTAATTCTTTTATAATTTGTGGACTTAAATTATAAAAATTATCTAATTCTTCTTTTTTTCCATTATCATCAATGGGAAGACGATAATATTTTACTGTATTATTTTTTATCCAATTTTGAACTTCAATTGGTGCACTTTCAATGGGATTAATAAATATTGGTTCAAATACATTATTTAAATCTTTAGTACAATTCACTATAACTTCAATATTTTCATTTTTTATAAAATCTTTATCTTTTGATGCATCACTACCTCCTATAAAGATATTTGGATAAACTTCATCATAGTCTTTAAATGAACTCATTTTTTCTTTTTCTTTTTATATTTTTATTATTATTTTTTTAAATCAAAAATAATATATTATAAAAAATTAATAATTTAATTATTTAATTAAGCAGATTCTTCAGATTGAGATTGTTTTGAAGCTTCTTGTTGTTTCTTTCTTTGAATCCATGGATCATCTTGTTCAAGATTAGTCATTGATTCTGCTTTTACTTTTTCAGCTTCTTCTTTAGCACTCTTATAGAAAGCAGCATCGGATTCATCAACAATCTTACGGAGTTCCTCAACATTCTTAATATCTTCTTTAGTGGTTTCCTTAACTTCCATAGATGTTTCTTCACGAAGTTTCTTCTTGCGTTCTTCAAGTTCTTTACGAGCTTTATCAAGTTGTTCTTGTTTCATTTTCTCATAGAGTTCATCTTTTCCAGATTGATTATTGAAATATTCCTTTGCTAAAGTATTAAGTTGTTCTTCTTGATGTACTTGGTCTTGAATTGCTTCAGGGTTTGGATCAAATGGACACCAATATCCCAATGGACATACAAAGACATTAAAATTCTTATCTTTTTGTTGAAGTTTCTTTGCTCTAATACGAGCTTCAGCTTCAGTACTATAAACACCACGAATTTTTACACCTTGAACAGTTGTTTGGAAATTTTGGATCTTATGGAATTCTTCTTCAAGTTGTTGGTCACGAGTGTATTTCCAATCTTCATACATTTCATGAATTTTTTCATATGTAAATTCAGATTTTTCACCACTTGATAGTTTTTCACGAATTTCCTTTGTACTACGTTCATCATTTGTAAAAATATGTTCTAAAAATTTAGCATTTTTAAAAGATTCTTTTCTCTTTAATACTCTTTCAGGAGTGATAAATGAAATACAAGCATAGTTTTGACCAGGAATAGGATCATCTACTTCAAGATAATCTTCAACAGCATTTGCTGGAACGTTTGTTGTAAATTTACTCATTTTATTTTTTCTATTAATATTTAAAACTATTTTTCTTTAAGTATTTTAAACGCGAACTTTCTTAATAAAAGAAAAAAAAGAAAATAATTTAACTTAAAGAAAAAAAATTTAAATAATTATTTTTTATAAATAATTCAACTTAAAGAAAACTTGAAAATATAAGTTAAAAAAATATAAAATGTATAAATTTATATTTTTATCTTCATGTTTATATGGTTCATTTTATTTATTTTCTATATCACAGAAATTAATAAATAAAGTACTTTTAGAAAATAAAAAAATACCAAATAAATTAATTATAATAAATAGTTTAACATATTTGGTTTCAGGTTCTATAATTTTATATAATTTTAGTTTATTAAATTCTTTCCATTTCAAATCTTTAAGAATGTAAAATAATTATTTTTTTATAAATAATTCAACTTAAAGAAAAATAATATTTTTTTCTATTTTAAATAAAAAAGATAAAAGAAAAAAAGATTAATTTATAGATAGAGATAATTAAAAATGGATCAACTTGATTTAGGTGAAATTTTTATTCGTTTATTAAAATACTTGATTGAAGGTATTATTGTAGGTTTTGTTGCTTACTTTGTATCTAAGAAATTATCATGGCAAGAAGTAGTTATAATTGGTATAACAGCTGCATTAGTATTCCTTTTATTAGATACTTACTCACCTTCTATTGGCAGTGCAGCAAGATTAGGTACAGGTCTAGGTATAGGTTCAAGATTAGTAGGAATTAATGTTGGAGGAACAGGTTTAATTTAAAAAATAAGTTAATAAAAATATATTTTTTTATAATTTTTATTTAAGAAAATTAAATAAAATAAAAATGCCATACTTTAAAAATAATAATGTTAATTTACTTTTTATTCATATACCCAAAACTGGCGGTACAACAATTGAAGAATATTTATATCCAAAATATAATATTCCTAAAAATGTAAAATCATTATGGTTACATGGGCCTTTATTTAATCATAGTTATCAACATTGTACTTATAATGAAATAATGGATAATAAGAAAAAATTAGGAATAGATGAAAATAATTTAAAAATTTTTGCAGTAGTAAGAAATCCTTATACAAGATTAATAAGTGAACTATTTTATAGAAATTTAATTCATAAAAATAATAATAAAAATGAAGTTTATACAGTTATTAAAAATTATCTAAATGGTAAAAATTCATATGATAATCATCGTTTTCCTCAATACAAATTTTTAATTAATAAAGATGGATTAATAGAACCACATATAATAGTTATGAGAACAGAATCATTAAATAAAGATATGGAGAATTATGGATTTGATGATTTTTATAAAATTAAAAATCACAATACCAATAATAAAGTAAAAGGAAAAGAAAAAGAAAAAATTAATTATTTTGATTATTTAAATGAATTATCAATAAAATTAATAAATGAATATTATGAAAAAGATTTTTTATATTTTAATTATGATATGATTTTTAAAGAAATTGATAATAATAAACAACAATCAGATAATGTTTTAAAAAGCGAAGTGAAAGAAAAACAATTATCGTTCTGTAAGAGTGATGAACAAATAAAAATAAATGAAAATAATGTTTTTAAATTTGAAAATAAAGAAAAAACATATATTGATAAAGAAGTACAAACAGATGGATTTGTATTTGAAATAAGATATAATTAATTTTTTTTTTAATAAAAAATATTATTATTAATTAGAAAAGAAAATGAAAATTAATTTAAATAATTTAACAAAAAATAAATGGGTTCAATATATATTTATTATTTTAATTATAATTATACCTTTATATTTATTATCATTATGTTCTAAAAAAAGAGTAGAAAAATTTACTCTTTTATTAGGAGATAATTCAAATTATTGGAATAAAGAAGAAAAAGAAGATTTTATTAATTTAAGTTCTCTAGGTCTTGATTTTGGTTTATCTGATACTCCTGATGTTAAAAAATATAATTCTATGAAAACATCTGATGTTAAAACAACTATGAGAGATAGTTCAGAATTTAATGGTTCTGATAATAAAGAACTATTAAAACAAATTATGCCAGTAGATCAATTAAAAAATGATAAAGTTTTACAAGATAATCCAGATGTAAAAAATAAATTATTAAATAATGCAATAAATCAACAAGTTCAAACACAATCAAAAAGTTTTGATGGTCAAAGAGGAGGTGTAAAAGAATATCCTCAAACTATTTATACTGATAATACTAAAAAATTAATGCAAAATTATGTTGAAAATGATACATTTAAAAATTCAGAAGAAAAATCTGTAAAAAATATCATTGGAAAAGATAAATTTGATAATCAAACACATTCAACCAGCAAATCTTCTTTAAATTTAGGTACATGTAATTTTTTTAATGATTCATGTCCTTCTGATTATAAAGAAATGGGTGCATTTGGAATTCAAGGTCTTCCATCTGGTATGACATTATCATGTGGTAATGTTTCTGGTTCAAAACCTGCTGTATTTGTAGCTGAGTTAAGTAATGGTTCAATATCAAATGTTGTTATAGTTGATGCTGGTACTGGTTATAATCCTACTAAAAATTATACAATATCTGTTGTTGGTGGTGGAGGTGGAAGTGGTGCTGAATTAAAACCAACAATAGGAGATGATGGTTTAATAAAAAGTATTAATATTATTAAAGGTGGAAGTGGATTTAAAGAAACCCCTAAAATTCTAATAGATAATAGTTCTAATAATAGTAAATGTACATTCTGTTGTAAGAATTAAAAGTCATTAAAAATATTTAATAAATAATTTGTTTTTTTTTAATTAATTATAAAATATATATTTTTTATAATTAGGAAGTTAAATAAAAAAACATGAATGATAAATTTATTTTAAGTAAAAATAATGTATATATAGGAATATTAATTTTAATAATTTTAACACTTTTAATTTATGTCAAATTTTATGATAATCTTTGTTTAGAATGTATTTTTAAAAAGAAAGAAAATATGCAAAATGCATCTAAAAATGAAAATCCTAATTATGAAACTATAAATTATAAAGAAATTCAAGATGAGAATCCAATAATTTTAGGTAATAATGCAATGGAAATTATAAAAGATAAAAAATCTAAAATTATTGATAGAGTTTATGATCAATTAGATTATCCTTATAAAAAAGATGGTTTTTATGATCAATCATGGTATCCTAATTTAAAACTACCTTTCCAGGTAATTAGTTCTGGAGGATGGCGTAATATTCCTACATTAGGGGGAACTCAAATTCCTATAATGAATCCCCCAGTTCCTCTTGATATTTCTGATACTAATATAGCACCTAGAAATATTAGAATTATAAATCAAGAAAAACCAGAATTAATTGGTTCAGTTTATAAAATATTTGGAAATGCAAATCAAATGATGAATTTGTACAGAATGAGAAATAAAAATAATTATTTTAACTATTATACTGTAAATCAACAAGGAGTATTAATACCTGTAATCACCAAAAATAGAACAGATGAACCGGGAGATGGAGATACTGTATTCTTAAAAGGTATAAGAGAACCATATAGAGTATCAATATATAATTTAGATAATACACCTGTTTATATACCTTTTAATTAAAAAAAATGAATTTTTTCTATTTTTAATTTTTTAATTTTAATTTTTAATTTTTTAATTTTAATTTTTAATTTTTTTCAACTTAAAAAAATTTATTTTTTTTAAGTACATTTAAAAATAATATTTAATCTTTTTCTATTTTCAACTTAAAAAAAATTAATTTCTTTAAGTACCTATTAATAAAATAAAAAACAATAATATTTTATTTATTTATTTATTTATTTAAATCTCAATTTTTTTTACTCTATAAGGTTTATATTTATGTTCAATTTCTAAATTTTCACTATCATGAGGTATTATATATGTATCTACTTCATTTGCAGTTTTTTTAAGTCCTATATCTGGATTTCTTAATTCTCCTGAAGTACCATAAACATCTCTATTCTGTGAAAATTCAGAATAATCATTATAATTATAACCTAACATAGATGCAGTAGTAGAATTAAGAGGTTCAGCAATATTAAATTCATTTTTATCATTATATAAAGTATTAAAATAATCTTCGGCATTCATTGGAGGAAAATAATAACCAGGTGGAGGTAAAACACCTTCTTCAGCTTTTAATTCTTTACCTAATTCTAATTTTTCTAAATTTCTTAAATGATTATAAGGAAGTTTATCTTTTTTATCTTGGTAACACCATAACCAATTTACATAATCTTGTAATGTAAAATTTGGTGGATAATTTAACATAAATACATTATAATCTACATTAGTCATATCTTTAGGATCTGCATAATTAGTTGTACCATAAAAACATTCTGATGATTTATTTGTTTTATTATGTACATGGTTTTTAAAACATGCTTGTTGATTATTTAAAGATGCAGACCAGTCTATATTTTTTTGAGGTTCAAATCCTGAATCAAAACCATCTATTTTATTGGTTGATTCCATATTTTGATAATATTCATTATCAAATTGACCAATTAATTCTTTATTATTAGATATATCTTTATAAACACGAACATTATTTTCATTTTCTTCACTATCCAAAATAGTTGTATTAATTAATTTAATTTTTTCTTTAGGTAAATTATTTTGATTTTCAAATTTTTCTAAAAATCTTTCCATTTGATATGGCATTTGATTTGTTATATTTTGAAGTTTTTTTTCCATCATATTATTCAAAATAAAACCAAAAATATAAGCAATTGAAATAGTAACAAGAAAAATAAATATAATTTGTAATATTGATGAACTTGAATTTAAAAACATTATATAAATCTCTATTATTTAAAAAGATTTAATTATTTTTTATTTAACATGATTTTTTATAATCCGTAATCTTTACTAAATATTTTTAATTTTTATTTTTTTTCGTAAATTCAAAAAGAAAAATAAAATATATATTTATTAGAGTAATATAAATGAATGATTTATTAACACTATCTTCGCAAGGTGATGATACATTAAATAAAATTTTTACAGGTAAACCATATTTATTAAATATAGAAGGTTCTATTAATATTTGTATGACATTATGTGGTCAAGAAATTGACGGATGTAGTGTTGTTCATTTTGCAAATAAGAAAAAAATATGAAAAGCTCTTGTTCTTAATATTGATAAAAAAAAAAATTATACTTGTAGTATTAAATTAGCATTTGATTCTTCATCTGATACAACTAATGCTAATGGTATTGGTTCTTATAAATTAGAAAATGTATTTTTTACTACACCTAGTTTACATAAAATTAATAATACAGTTTATGATGGAGAAATATTTGTTGTTTATTCGTCAGTTCAAAAAAATGGTGAAAAACTTTTTGTTTGTATGTGTTCTTTTATTCAAGGAGTTGATACTGTTCAACAAACAGATTGGAGATTTACATCTTTTAGATTAATGAACGAATTATTTGGTGATATTACTAAAATACCACCTGTTAACAGTACAAATCCTATTAATTCTCCACCAAATCCGATTGATGTTAATCATTTTTTACCAAGAGAAGGTTATCGTAATTTTTATGAATATACTCATCCTATGAATAATTTAGTAAATTTTAGAATTTTTCAAAATCCTTTATATGCATCTAAACAGGTGATTAATAATATTCAAAATCAAATCTTACCAGGTACACAATTTACAAATTTTAAACAAATGATTCAAAGTTATATAAATCCTAATAAAGGAGTATTTATTTTTTTTAGTCAAGATATGACTAAAAATGTTGATGCTGCTATGAATGGACAGTTAACAAATCCAAGTTGTAAAACTATTGAACCACCTGTTCCTGTTAAAAAAAATAATAAAAAGAAAAGATTATTTCCTAAAAAAATAAAAAAAACAAAAAAAAAATCATCAAAAAAATCACCACAAAAAAAACCAAAAAAAACTGGAGGAAAAACATCTACTTCTAAAAAAAAATCATCTAAAAAAAAAGAAAAATTCGAAAATTTCCAAAATGAATCAGATGATGATGACGAAAATGAAAATTTTGAAAATGATACCGATGATGAAGATGAAAATTTTGAAAATGATTCAGATAACGATGAAGATGAAGATGAAAATTTTGAAAATGATTCGAATGATGATGAAGATGAAAATTTTGAAAATGATTCAGATAACGACGAAGATGAAAATTTTGAAAATGATTCTAATGAAAATGAAGATGAAGATGAAAATTTTGAAAACGATGAAAATAATGAAAATACAGATAAAGAAAATTTTAAAAATGATGATGTTAATTCTATACCAAATAAAAAAAAGAATTTTGCCTTAGGTATGTTTTTCTTACTTAATGTTTTAGTTATTATAATATATTATATTATTAATACTTATGGATTTTCTAAATTTTTATATATTTTAATAGCTATATCTTATATTGTTTTAATTGCTGTTCCATATATGATACCTGATAATGATATAAGAAAAATGAAAGGTGATTCTTTAATGAATTTTAGAAAATATAGTACTTATATTTTTATGTCAGTATTGACTATTTTATATGGTGTATATGTTTTTAGAACATTTAATAAAGATAAAATATTATACTATATTGTTTTATTCTTAGTATTATTCTTTACATGGTATTTTTTAATTATGAATCTTAGAACTAAACAAATTAAAAAAATTTCAGAAGATGCTATGAAGTTTAAAGAACAATTAAAAGTAAGAAGATCTCAAAACTTAGTATCTTTAACATTAGGATATTTCATTATTGTACCCTTTATCTTATTTGTTCTTTTATCAAAAATTTTAAATGACCCATCTTTCAAAAATTCTAAACAAGTCGTTTTTGATTATGACTCTACATTGAATGCTTTTAAAAATCCTAAATTCCTTAAAGTATTAAGTGATAAATTATGGTTTTATGTTTCAATTTGTTTACAAATTTTATTAACTTGTTTTATCTTTTTCAACTTCTTAATAAAAAATACAAGTAATACAGTTGTTATTATTATTTATACAATGGGAATTTTCTTTTTTGTATCCCTATATTATGTTGTAAGATATGTACTAGATAGAATGGACTTAAATCTTAATGACTTTACAATTAATAAATTAGATTCTTATTATATATTCTCTATGGGATTAAGTTCACAAGAAATATTTTCATTATTATTTAATCCTCAAGGAACTGTTATTACATCTAAATTAAAATTACAAGAATCTGGTATGGATACAATTCAACAAGGTGGTGGAACAGTTCCTGTTAAAGTAAAAGAACCTATACCTGGTCCAATTAATGTTATATCAGAAATCAAAAAACAATTAAATAATGATACAAGTACATCAGATAATCTAAATTATTTATTAAGTAATTTATCTAGTACAGCTATTATGTTTTTTATACTATTTTTAATAGTTGTATTTATTGTATCCGTATTATTAGTAATAACATTAGTTTATAACAATAATAAGATATTGTTTACATATCCAGTTGTTGGATTTTTAATTATTTTTGCAATGGTTGTTATAGCAGCATATGTTTATTTAAATAATATTTTAACAAATTATAAAGACAGAAAATCATTTATTAGTGGACAATTTTCGAATACTCCTGTTCCACCAGAAGGAGAAATAACTTTTTCTTCTTTATCAAATACCAATGAAAATACTAATTTAAATAATATTGAAATAGATAATTCTTCTAGCATAGCAACAAATTCTAATGTTAAACCAATTAGAAAAATAAAAGTAAGTAAAACTCCCATAATTGGTTCTACAACAGTTCAATCTTTTGGTGAAGAAACAAAAGAGGAAATACCTTCAGCAGGAATTTACACCGGAAGAACAATAGCTTAAAAAAAATGAATATTATTTAATTCAAAAATTATTTTTTAACTTTTTTTAATAAAAATTTACGTTTTATTAAAATGAATGCATTTTCTCATTTAACTTTTCAAGAATTAGAAAATCGAAAAAAATTTCTAAAACAAGAATACCATAGAGTATGTTCTGAATTAGATAGACGTAAAAATACAAATAGTTTAGATGGAGATTTATGGGAACCTATTGAAGATTTAAAAAAAAAAATGGTACGTGAATATCAATTTCCTGAAAAGATTAATGAGCATCTCGAAATTGAAGAAAAAAAATTAACTAAAGAAGGTGTTAATAACATTAAAAATATGATTAGTCAAATTAAATCAGGTATTAAAAATGAAATTGCTAAAGATGTTGGTATTATTAATAATGATATTCAAAAACTTCTTCAAATTGGTGATAAAATAGCTTCAAATGAAAAAAATAATAACACTCAAAAAATTTATATTCAACAAGAAGATGATGATGAAAATGAGGAAGAAGAAGAAGATGAAACAAATACTAAAAGCAATAATAATGATGATATTGAAGAAATTGATTTAGAAGAAAATAATAATAAAAATAAAAGTATTAAAGAAAATGATAATAACAAAAAAAAGAGAGTATTAGGTAAGAATAAAAAAACTTATGCAGACCTAAATCCTGTTATTCGTGATTTATGGACTAAATAATTATTTACTTTATTTAAAAAATCTTAAGTTAAATTTATAAAAAAATAAATCTAAAAAATGATAAAGAAATGAATCAAGTTTTCCAAAAAGAAAAACAAAATGATTTACAAAAACTATATAATAGACAAATTATACCTTTTTCTCAAAAATTAAAATATTTGTTTATTATGCCATGTGTTAATCGTTTAGAAAGAAATGCAATTCAAGTTATTGATAAAACATTTGATAATTTTGAAAAAAACAAACTTTTTGATACTGTTGAAAATGTCGAATGGAAATTTTTATTATTAGAATCTGGTTCTAAAGATTTATCATATTTAAATTCTATTCTTCCATATCTTGAAAACTACAAAAATAATATAAATATTATTTATAGTCAATCACCATTAGATGGACCAAAAAATATATTTAGAATTTTTGATATTGCTTTAAAATTAAAAGAAGATGAATTTGACTTTATTATTTGGATGGATGATGATATAGTAGTATGTGAAAACTTTCTAAAAAATTGTGATTATTGGATTAGAAATTATATGAATTTTACCATTTTTGGTTCACTTTATTCACCATATCACTCTTTTCCCGTTCCAAATTTAAATTCTAATATTTGTAAACAATCTTATGTTCGTTCTTATCATGGTTCTTGTTGTACTATTTTTAAACCTATTTTAGCTAAATATATTGTTCCTTTATTTTTTAAAACTAATTTATTGAGAAATGTTGTTGAACCTGATTTACGTTTTAGAGAATCAATTATGAAATTTTTTCCTAATATACAATTCTTTTTAGTATCATATCCTTCATTAGTTTATCATTTAAATATTGGTTCAGCTATTTATGGACATAAACAAGTTAAAAAAGGACATCAATGTAGGGAATTTATAGGTACTTCAAATGATCCCAAATGGTATTTAAATTATGAATATTATAAAGAACAATTAAAATCACAAATTATTAATAAAAATATAATTATGGAAATACAACCTACTATTCAATTAATTAATAATAATTATAATGAAAATGAAAATGAAAATAAAATTGAAAATGATAATAATGATAATAATAATATAAATGATAAAAATATTAATAATAGTATTATTAATAAAGATATAAATAAAAAGATGAATAAAAATCCTTTTTTATTTGGTTTATTTAACCTAAATATGGATATCGATATATCTAGGTATTAAATAAAAAATGAAATATTTTTTTTTTAATTATTTATTTTTCTATAAATTAAAATAAATATACAAAATGGAAAAAGATATTTTAAGAAAATTATTTAAACGTTTTGTACGTTATCAATGTCCTGAAGGTATTCATGATGAATATAATAAAAACGTGACGTGTTTTTTAACAGGATTATCATATTTAACCCTTTTACCTGATGGTTTAGATCCTAATGGTATTGAATCAAAACTTTTACGTCGTATGTTTAGAAAAGCCTGGAGAGAAGAATTAAATAAAAGCAGTCCTAATAGAGGAGACGCATATATATCTCCTGTAATTGGATATTCAAAATTAAATTCTTTTGGTATTCCTCAATTTCAATTTAGTATTCATGAATTTTTATCAAATAATGAATCTCTTAAAATTAAATATGATAAAATTTATTTTATTAGTATTCAAAAAGAAAGAACTTATGGTTTATTATATCATTTTGATACAGAGCAATTAGATTTTTTATACGTTTTAAATATGAATCAATTATGTCCCATTGAAAACAATGAAAAAGTACATTTACTAAAATGGTATTATAGAAAAGAAGGAGAAAGAGTATTTGAAAATGAAGATTTAAAAAATACAGTTTGTTTAATTCATGGTCTTGATTTAATTGAAAATGGATTTAATGTTATTGATTTGAAAAATCAAAATCTTGATTATACTCATTTTGAAATACCTGAACATTATACAGTATATAACAGTTTTATAGAAAATATTAAAAGGTTAAGAATGGATAGAGATTTTTTCCTAGTATCAAATAAAAATAATTATTTTCATTGGTTCAATTCTGCAGTAGGTTATTTAGGTTGTAAAAAAGGTGCTCAATTAGCAATATCTGTTGATATTGATAATGTTTATGTTTTTGAAAAAAATGAATTTATTGAGGATGGTAAAAATAAATTTACAGTTATTGAGAGATATGATTTAAATAAAAATATTCAAATTGATAATGATCCTAAAGAATATGTTATTCTTTTAAATAGAATTAGAAATATTTTAACCGAAAAAATGTTTGATGATAATTTTGAAAATGATCCTATTTTTGAATGGGTAAAAGATGAACCTGAAGTATCTGATTTTGAAAAAAAAGATGATGTTGTTTTAGTTAATTCTAAAACCAATAATATATTTTCTAATAATATTCTAAAAAAAAATATTAATTAAATAAAAAAAATTTATAATTTATAATTATACTTTATTAACCTTTCTTACCTGAACACATATATTTTACTGAATCCGAAATGACTCTCTTTTGTATTGTAGCACTACCACTTCTCATTGCATTTTGGTATTCAACTTCAAAATTCATTGCTTCTTCTTCACCAAACTGTGTTTGATATTGTGTTCTTAATCTATTAAAATCTACATTTGAATTTACTTCTGTTAAATTGCACCAATGTGTTGCTGATACAATTATCATACCATTTCTATATTTAAATTCACTATGTACTATATGTTCTTCTGTTGATAATTCCAAATTTCTATTTCTTCTAAATCCTTGTTGAGGTTTACCTTTAGAAATTATTTTTACAGGTACCTTTGATTCAGTGTTTATAGAATAAATCTTTGTTCCACTCATATTTGAAAATTCAATGTCAATCTTTTCATCTGAAGCAACTGTTCCAAGATTTTTAAGAATCGGATAATCTGATTCTATAAAATCTTTTTTATCACCATACATCTTAAATTGTCCTTCAGTGTGTTCAGTATGAATTCTAATTGGACTCTTAAAATCCATTTTATGTTTATCCCAATTATTAAATAATGCAGCCATTGAATGATCACCAACAACTATATTGCAATGTTTACGAGTCATTACATTTACTAATTTAAAAATTAATAAAGTTGTATCTTTGTCTACAAAATTTTCACCTGCATGACAATCAGAAGAACATTTAAAATCAAAAAATACCTTAGTATTTCTATCCTTGATATAATTTATAATATTTTTATAAACCATATTATTTGTCTCTTTTTCTTGTCTAATAATATAATATAATTCTTTTAATTGATTATAATTTATATTTGTATAAAATGTATTTGCATTATTTGTTATCTCAGATGTGTCATATGGATTATGACTAGATATTGACACTACACAAATATTTTGTTGTTTAACTTCCTTAACATTTTTATCCTTTTCTTGATTTTCCTGATTTTCATTTTTTTCATTTTCTTGTTGATTTTCTTGTTGATTTTCTTGTTTTTCAACAATTTCTTCTTCAATTTTAATATTCTCTGGTACGAATTCAGCCATTTTTAATTTATTTATTTAAATATATAATTTTTTCTTTAAGTACTCATTATTCAAAATATTAATTTAATTATTTATTTTTTCAAATTTATTTTTAATAGTTTCATCAATTAATTCAGGACAGTCATTTGATAATAAATCCTCTAAAGTATATTTTTTGTACCATATATTACTTTCAATTTTATTTAAACAATGTTGAACAGATATTAATCTATAGTGATAACATAAAAGAAAACCTTCATTAATATCTTTTTCTCTTAAATTTTCAAAATATGGATTTAGAGTATATTTTGTTTTTTTTATACTTTCAACAATTCTACTTTTTAAAAAAATAGGTCTGGGATGTTTAATTATTTGATATGGATGATGATCAGCTATTTTTTTGAAAAAAGCAGGTTTAAAAATACACTTTACTTCAATTTTATCATATCTACATCTAAATTTTGGTTCATTTGTTTTTTTGTTTATATGTTTATTATCATGATTCCATCTATAAACATTTGTTTTTAAAAGAGATACAGGATTTTCTTGAATTGAATTACAAGACATCATAACCCAGGGTATTTTAATACAAATTGAATCTTTAAATGTTGTTTTTAGTTCATCACAAATAGTATTATTTATATTTTTTTTAGTTGTTATAAATTCATCTAAATCAACATAAATTAACCATTCAAAATTATTTCTAATATTTTTATATAAATGAAAAATACTATTTTTTTTTATAATATCTTTATCATAAAATATTTTAACTTTGTTATTGTTTATAACATCTTTATAAATATTTTTATCCTTTGAATTATCATCTATTATAAATATTTTTTCAACACCTTCATTTAAATAATAATTTACAAATTCTTTAACATAAAGTTCATCTTTGCATCTTGATATTAAACCCAAAAAATGTTTCATTTTATTTTATTGAAATATTTTTATTATTGTTATTTTACTAATTTTTAAAATTTTATAAAATTTTAGATAAATGAAAATAAATTTAAAAAAGAATTGTCACTATGTTACTAGAATGATAATATAAAAATGGAAAATAAAGATATAAAAACTTTAGAATTGATAAGAGAAAGTATAGCAATATATGGAGAAAATAAATATGATTATACCGAAACAATTTTTATCAATAAAAATACAAAATTCAAATTAAAATGTAAAAATAATCATTTATTTGAAGCAACATATAGAAGTCATATCAAAGAAAAATATGAATGTAGAAAATGTTCAATCGAAATAAAAGCAAAAAATAGATTAGAAAAACATGGTAAAGAATTTATAGAAAAAGCAATTAAAGTACATAATGATTTATATGATTATTCAGAAGTTGAATATAAAGGATGTTTAGTTAATGTAAAAATAAAATGTAAAAAAGGTCATTCATTTGATATAACACCAAATATGCATCTTGATGGCCAAGGTTGCAAATTTTGTAATGAAAAATTAAAAAAAGAAGGAAAACCAACATTAAATGTTAAAATAGAAAGAAAAAATAAAATATGGACAACTGAATATTTTATAGAAGAAGCAAAAAAGGTAAATGGTGATAATTTTGATTATAGTTTAGTTGATGTTAAAAATGTAAATGAAAAAGTTATAATTATTTGTAAGAAAGGACATAAATTTGAACAAGATATATATCATCATTTAAATGGTTCAAATTGTAAAATATGCGAATCAAAGAAAATGTGTATAACAACAGATGAATTTATTGCTAATTCAATAAGTATTTTTGGTCCTAATAAATTTGATTATTCAGAAACTGTTTATATAGACTCTTATACTAAATTGAAATTAATTTGTAAAGAAAAAAATCATAAATTTTATAAAACACCTAATAAACATTATTCAAGTTTAGGATGTCCATTCTGTGTTAATAAATCAGAAGTATTATTAGGAGAATATTTAAAAATAATAAATGAAAATATTATACATCAATATTTTTTTAAAAATATTGAGCAAATAAAAAAGAATCCATTTGATTTTTGTATAGAAGAATTAAAATTAATAATTGAATTAGATGGAGAGCAACATTTTAGATATGTTGCAAAATTTAAAAAAAGTGTAGAAGAAAGACAAAAAAGTGATTTTATAAAAATGATTCATGCACTAAATAATGGTTATACAATTATTAGAATTTATCAACCAGACTTTATAAAAAGAAACATTGATTGGAATAATATATTAAAAAAAAATATTAAAAAATATAATACTCCTTCTGTTATTTATTTAGCTAATAATTATTCATCTTATGAAATTTATGAAAATAATTTTAAATTATTTAAAGAAAATAATATTGAATTTATTGAATCTCTTGAAATAGATGAAGAAGATGAAGAAAATGATGAAGAATATGATGAAGAATATGAAGAGGAAGAAGAAGAAGAAATTGAAGAAGATGAAAATAATTCTATCGATAATTTTAAATTTAATGAATTTGTATGTACTGATTTTAATAAATTTGAAGAACAATTTATTGAAAATAATATTATTTATGAAAATCATGATTCTGATGATAATGGTGAAGTTTATTTAAGTGATTATTTAGTTGATGATAATATTTATTATAAAAATGAATATATTAAAGAATTTGATTCTGAAGATAGAATTGAAAAATGTTAATTATTTAAATTTGTATTATTTTTTTATTTTAAAAATTTTCTTTTTAATTATTTAAAAAGAAATAGTATAAAAAGTTTGCGTCATGCAGGGATCGAACCTGCGCGGATATTCTCCAACCCCTCTTAAGGGGGTCACCTTAACCACTCGGTCAATGACGCACCATAGAACTCTTGCTATTTATATTATATAATTTTCAAATGTTTGTATTTGAACATTTTAGATTATATAATATTATTTCACATTCGCTCTAACTTATATTGTCGATTTTTCTTTAAGTCTCTTTAACGCACTAAATTATTTAACTTATTTATTTTTTAAAAATTTTAATTTTAATTATTTTCTTTAAGTTCAAAAATCTTTTTTTTCTTTAAAAATGAAAAAAAAATAAAAAAAAAAGAAAATTAAAAGTTTTCTTTAAATTGAAATTCAAAAAATGATATTTAATTAAAATAAATATTTTTAAATATATTTATTTTTTAAAATTAAATTATAATTTAATTTTTGAGTACTTAAAAAAATATTTTTTATTTAATTATTTTTTATTTTATTTTTTTTATATTTTTATTTGAATATAATTATTATTTAATAAAATTAAAAAATTTAAATTTTAAATAAAAAATGTCTAAAATTAATATTAATATTATTATTTAATAGAATTATGGATAAAAATAAAAAAATAATAAATTTTTATGATTTTATGAATTATTTTGAAGTTAAATATGATTTAGAAGAAAGAATTAAAATTTATGAAATTATACAATTATGGAGTGGTATACAAAATATTGTTATTTCTTGGAATGTTGGTAAAAAATTTAAATTTAATAATGAATCAAATAATACTCTTCAAAATAAAAAAAAAGAATGTTTAAATAATAAATTAACTAAAACTAAACTTTTAAATTCTACTAAACTTTATAATGATGATGCTAATATTATTAATTTATTTTTACATTTAAATCATATTTTATTTTTAGAACATAAAGTTGAAAAAAGAAATAAAATCATAGATTGTACAATAGATAGAAGTTTATTAACACCTGAAAATATAGAAAAATATAAAAATGATTTTATTCAAAAATGTATAAAAAAGGGATATTATACACCAGAACAATTTTTTGAAATGATTAATTCAATTAAAAATGATTCTATTTCTTTAAATAAAACAAAAATATTAAAAAAAATTAATAAATTTTTAAGTGAATTATTAGGTATTGTATCTGTTTTATATTTTTTTACTCAAGATTTTAATGATATTTTTTGTTCTGATTATATTGAAAATCTATTTTTAAATTTTTTTATTGAAAATGAATTTATTTATTATAGTAATTTATCTTATTTTAATAAATGTATTGAATATAAATCAAATTCTTCTTCTAATGAAAATGAACCTGAATATATACCTTATCAAATGGTTAAAATCTTTAAAAAAGGTGAAAAAGTGATAAATTCGGTAAAAAAAGAAAAATTAATTTTTTTACATGCAAATAATTATTATCATACATATTATATATTTAGTTCCCAGAATATAAAATATCTTTATGTTTTATTTAATTCAGGTTTAATTTGGGATACAAAAAAAATTCTAAATTATTTTTATTTAATGAATCCTGAATCAGAAGATCAATTAGGATACAAAAAAAATAAAGTTAGAGATCAAATTCAATTATTAAAAAATTATTTTGAAAGTATTTATGATAATATTAAAAATTCTTATCATGAAAATATAATTCTTTGTGGACATTCTGAAGGCAGTGTATATTCTCAAGCATTTTGTTTTTATTTATGGAAATATCATCCTGAAATATTAAACAAAATTTATATTATTGGTTCTGGTGAATTTTGTTGGTATTTTAATGCTGATGATGGTGGACAGATGTATGATTTTAGTAAATTTATTAAAGGGAAAAATATTCAATTTGGGTATTTTGCTTATCATACTTATACAAATAAAAATAATCAATATATTCAAATTGCATATGATCCATATACTTTATGTACTGAAAATAATCATGATTGTATAAAACCCCATAATAAAATATTGTATATAAGTGGTAATTTGGCTTCACAAAATCAAAATATATATCATTTAAATAAATTAAATAATTTTATTTATTTATCAAAATTATTTAAATATAATAGTTCTAATAAAAATATTAATATTTTTATTAATCAAAAAAAAATAATTCTAAAATATAATAAAATTTTAATATCAAAAAATACTAGTATACTTCATGACTGGAAACCATCATATTTTAATGCATTTATGTTTTTATATAATGAAATTGAAATACCTTCAATAAATCAAATAAATAATTATATGAGCAATATTAATTTTTATAATAATAACAGAATTAAAAGAACAGTTTTTAATCCTTTATTATCTTCTTAATTTATTTTTATAGAATTTATAGATTTTTTTTTCAAAATTATTGAAAAAAAAGAGCAAGCCCGAGGGGAATCGAACCCCTATTTTGAGATTAGAAGTCACATGTACTGTCCATTGTACTACGGGCCCATTATAAAAAACCACGAGAGAAGTTTTTAAACTTCCTCAACTTATACTTTCGATTTTTCTTTAAGTATCTTTAACGCAATTTATTTTAATTAATTTTTTAATTTTACTTAAATTGAAAAATATTTAAAAAAAGATGGTTACAATGTTACTAGAAAGATAATAAAAAATGGAAAACAAAGACGAAAAAACATTGAAATTTATAAAAGAAAGTAAAGAAATTCATGGTGAAAATAGATATGATTATAAAGAAGCAATTTATGTAAATAATACGAAAAATATAATTTTAACTTGTAATGAAGGACATAGATTCGAAACTAATTATAAAAGACACATTAAACAAAAAAAAAATTGTAAAAAATGTATTGATAAAAAAACTGGTGAACTTTTAAAAGAAAGAGCAAAACAAAAATTTATTAGTGATGCTATTGTGATTCATAAAGATTTATATGATTATAGTTTAGTAGATTATCAAGGTTCACAAATTCATGTTAAAATAAAATGTAAAGAAGCTGGTCATATTTTTGAAATTATGCCTTATGCACATTTATCAATTGGTCAAGGATGCAAATTTTGTAATGAAATATTAAAAAATGAAGGAAAAGAAATATTAAATGTATCTGTTGAAAGAAAAAATATAATATGGACAAATGAAAAATTTATAGAAAAAGCATTAAAAATTTATGGAAAAAAATTTGATTATAGTATGGTTAATATTAAATTAAAAAAAGATAATATAACTATTAAATGTGATAAAAATCATACATTCATAACAACTATATCTAACCACTTAAAAGGTAATGGTTGTGGTATATGTAATTTTAATAATTTTGTTGAAACTATAACAAAAACAAAAGAAGAATTTATAAATAAATCAAAATCTATTTTTGGAGAAAATATGTTTAATTATTCAAAAGTTGAATATATTAATAATAAAACAAAAGTTATATTAACATGTAATAAAAAAAACCACGAATTTAAAGTTCAACCATGTAAACATTATACAAATTTAGGATGTCCAATGTGTGTAAATAAATCAGAATGCATTTTATATGATAAATTAAAACCATATTATAATGATATAAAGCATCAATATTTTTTACAAAATATTGAAGAAATGAAAACATATCCATTTGATTTTTGCATTGAAGAATTAAAATTAATAATAGAATTAGATGGACCACATCATTTTAAAGATATGCCACATCATGATTCAAAAGTTGAAGATAGACAATATGTTGATTTTTTTAAGATGTTTTATGCTTTAAAAAATGGATATACTATTATTCGATTATATCAAGAAGATACAGTACTAAAAACATTTGATTGGTTAACAATTTTATTAGAAAATATAAAAGTTTATGAAAAACCAACAATAAATTATATATCAAAAAATATATCTGTTTATGATGAGTACCGGCAAAATTTTAGATTATTTATTGAAAATAATAAACAATAATTATTATTATTTATTTTTATATTTTTATATTTTTTTTATTTTAAATTTTTCAAAATTTTATTGAAAATGAAATAGCAAAAAAATGATGATCCATGTGGGGATCGAACCCACGACCTTTTGCTCATAAGACAAATGCTCTGACCAACTGAGCTAATGGATCTAACACAAGCAACTCTTGCGAATATACTTGCGGGATAATTTTTTTAGAATTATCCACGGAATGGTTGTTTAACCACTTCCTTAATCTATATTGTCGATTTTTCTTTAAGTCTCTTTAACGCACTAAATTATTTAACTTAATTTTTTCTTAAAATAATTAAAAAAATAAAATAATTTAAAAATAAAAATTATTCTTGAATTTTATATTTGGAATACATTTCATCGATATCACTTTGATTATAAAAAAACTTCATTATATTTGTGTTTAATTGTTTATCTAAATATTCTTTTTTATAAGTTATTTCTTTTTTTACCTTTATATAAATATCTTTATAATCTCTTAATTCTCCTTTATTAGTATATCCCAATTTAGGTATATCAAGTATTTTACATATTTCAGCATTATTTGAATCTAATTTTTCAATTGTATAAATCATAATAGTATTATTATTAGGTTGTTCATAAAAATCAAGTCCTTTATCTTTATTAAAACCTTTATCATAAATATTGGTTATTTCAAATAATTCTTCAAACCAATCATTAAAAGTATTATGAATATCTTTTTTAAAATACCAATCAATAATAGTTTTACTATCCGTTTCTAGACTAATTGGAGTAAATCCATTTTCACCTTTATAATTATTTTTTTTTGTTTTAATATCATTATTTCCGTGATCACGAAAATGTTGAAAAAAAGATGATAAATTTCTGTCTACAGGATTTCTTATTCCAACAATTATTAAAGTATCTTTTTCTTTTTCTAAAATTTCTCTTAAATATAATAAACTATGTCTATGTGAAGTTTGATATTTATCTTTACAACTTAATGTAAAATCAGTACTTCCAACTTTTGCAACTGTCACTATTCTTAAATTTTTAAATTTAATATCCATTTTAATTAATATTAATTCACATAAAAAAAATAGATTTTATACTTTAATTTTTAATTTTTAATTTTTATTTTTATTTTTTATTTTTCATAACTTTGTTATAATGAATAAGGTTATCTTTTTTTACTTTTTTGATTAAATCTTTATTTTTCTTAGCAAATTTATTTAATACTTTATCAATGGTAGTAAATTTAAGTTCCATAATCTTTTTATTAAATACTTCTTCTGGAAAACCATAATAATATTCAAATACATTACCATATGCACCATAAGATGCTTTTGATATATCTAAATCTAATTTTTTAGCAATATTTTTCATTGCTTCTTCTCCTTTAGCTTCTACTTCTGAATAAGCAGGTAAACCTGGTATAATATCAAAAGTCACTTCAACTCCATCTTTAGTTTTATATTTTTCACGCATAGTTTCATGATAAGCTATTTTTTTTAAACCAGTTGATTCCATAAATTTTACAGCTTCATCAAAAGAGGTTCCTTCTCTCAAAGCTAATTCATATTCATTTGCATATTTTTGACCTTTAGGATAAGTTTTAACAGTTGCAGTTATTATACCATTTTCATCACGTACACGAGCATAACCTTTCATTTTTGGATTACATAATTCAAACATTTGACGACGATACAAACGCATGTCATGAATTTTTTTTGCTTTAATTTTCTTTAATAATTTTCTTAATTTATTCATATCAATTTCTAAAAAACGTGCTTCAATTTCTTTCATCTTTATTTCTAATTTAAACTCATATTTTTTTATTTTTTGTATTTTTTTTGTATTTTTTTTGTATTTTTTTTGTATTTTTTTTGT
>JACCEC013159562.1_pt1 | contig 28571 bp, 18 predicted proteins | sample 7450121 | NCBI WGS metagenome assembly JACCEC01 (sample SAMN15323455, study PRJNA562643) | freshwater metagenome | isolation source: river surface water | place: USA:Blue River Watershed | collected 2017-08-18 | reverse complement strand
TTTGAGAAATCAGTTTTCCATTAGAGTCACTGATTTGGGAAATCAGTTTTCCATTAGAGTCACTGATTTGGGAAATCAGTTTTGCCATAGGGTTTTTTTTCATTTGCGCGATAGAGAAAATAGTGGAATTCATTCTATATGCGTTTAATTTGTATTATGTGTCTATATGTATAGAGTAAATAATGAGTGCATTTACTTCCACAAATTGTAACATATCAGATGTGAACTCCGTATCAATAGATAATTTTACAAAATTTTCAAGTGAACAACATAGAAGTATAGATCTTATTAGCAATCAATACAACATTCCTTTTTTCACAACTTATAGAGAAAGTAATATATTTTCAGGAATAAAATGGATGAATGTTAAAGAATCAACAATTGATGGATTCAAAATACATTATATATATCAGAATACACCACATAAAAAAGATGACAACAATGATAGGTATAATTTAATTTTTATGCCACATTTTTGGAACAATGATAAATCAGATTTTGAATTTTTATCAAAAGGAATATTACAGGTGTATTATTTGAATGATAAAGGTAAAATTATTCAAATTAACATGGATGAAATGAATAAATATAATGAATCAAAGATTTATAGTATTCATAAAACCGGTGTTCTCGACGAGTTGGTAATAAGTGATGAACAAGAAATACCAGAAACCGTAAAAAACCTAATTTTTAAAAAGCAACGATTGTATGTAACATTTAAATGGTTCAATGAGAATGGCAATTATTGGAAAAATGGTGATGCATATTTTTATGGTATTTATGATTTTGCAGATACTAATTGGACATTTGACACAAATACTGGAGAACCAAATTATAATAATTATGTTGATGTTAAAAATAACCCAAAAATCTCAGATGATGAAATATGTGAAGAAATGCAAAAATTTGTTAAGAAAATGCAGGTTGATAAAAATGCATTGTTGGGCATCAAAGCAAAAAAACCAACATCTCCAAAAGGCAATTCTACAAATGGTCCTTCGGCAGGTGGGGGCGGACCCAATACAGTTTTTAATTTTACAGGCAGTTCTTCGGCAAGTGGCGGGGGACAACCTAGCACAGGAACTAATCCTAAGTCCAAAACATCTAATCTCATCACAGTGAATGTTAAATATGCATTTGCCCCTGCTGGAAATCCTGCAATAAATATTGAACCAGCATTATGTAAAGACTCTATATTTACTGAAAATATTAATACTACTAATATAGATGTTGGAAAACAAATAAATGAAATGGCAGTCAAAATCAAAGAAGTTTATAAAAAATTCATCACACAAACTAACTTGATGTTTCAAAATGTTGATGATTATATGTTTTATTTAAAAGAAAACAATTCAAATAATTATAAATGGTTGCCTACAGAAAATTTTGTTATTATTGCCGGACATATTTATTACCGCACATATGGATCATTTGAACCTGCTGAAGAATTATATTCAAAATTTTCAGAAATAACAGATGGTTCAACAATATTTATTACACATATTAATGGTGACAATTGTTTGCCAAAACAATCTTTATCTAACTTTGCACTGCAATATGTTGATAATCAAACTTTATATACTAGATTAGTTTTATTTAACAAAAGATTTGAATCAATCCGTAAAATTCGCGGAGACGGAAATTGTTATTATGCATCTGTTATGTTCGGACTTTTTGAAAATATTATTGCAGATAAAATAACCGGCAAGGATCGAATGGAAAAATTAAAAAATAATATTAAAAATGCATTAAATGCAAATAATGATGTTGTCATCACATTATTAAAATACCCACAAGGTGGTTATATAAATGAACCCAACAACAACCCAAGACCAAAACATTATGATGATTTCAATCAATATATTAATACACTATTAACTAAAGACTGGAAAACTGCAGAAGATTTTGAAACTAATTATATGCAAAACAATTGGTTATATGAAACATTAGTTACAATTGGTAAAATTTTAGTATCATTATGGTTTATTGAGAACCATTCAAAAGATGCAAATGGATTGAAAATAGGGTTTGCACAATATGCAAACGCGACTGAAACGTGGAGTAATGAAAATTATGATAATTACAATACAAACAAAAGTAATATTGATGACTTGGCAATGAGTTTTTGTATAAATTACATAATGAGATGGGGAGAGAACGCAGAAGGAACATTTGTTGAATTAAATGCGCTGGGTGAAAAATTGCATTGTGATATCAAGCGTGTTTTTAATCAAAGAACTGCAGCAAATGTAGATATGCCCGATTCAATATATACATACAGTGGTGCAGACAAAAACGGCAGTGTAACAATTTTGTTAAGTCCCGGGCATTATGATTTACTGTATGAAAGACCGAAAATTTTACCCGCAGGTGGTGGAGGCAGCAGTGCAGTTATTAGCACTGACAAAGATGAAATAATTAAAGATGTAAATAATGCAATTTCAAAAAGTGATTATGACACAATTATTGCTGTTGCAAAATCAATTCAGTCCAACCCTATAAAATCTGATATAGATAAACACATGAATACATTAGTTGGTGTTGACAAATTAGTCAATAATATTTGTGCATATATTTATTTCAATTGCACCAGAACAGATTTTAATATTGATGAAATTAATATACATAATAAAATCAACAAATTTATTTTTGAAAAAACTAAATCTGGGTCTGGTGTTGATTCTAACCTATTACGAAAAACACTTAATAATTACGAAACCAAATTTGCAGGACAATTATGCAATGGATTGACGATTGCAAAAATTGGCAATGATGGCATTGTTGCAAATTCTTATAAAAATTCAGATGTTTATAAAATTTTACATAACCCATCAATTACAATACCAACAACAGGTGTTTCGCCAAACATAACAATTGATGTTATTGCACAAAGTTGTGATAAATTTTTAAATGCAAACTCATCCGCAATTTATACTGCAAACCTTACTAAATTTTATAATAAAAAAATCAATTGGAAAAATGCAATACTAGATGCAAGATATGAAATTATAGAATGTGACAATCGAAATACAGATATGCAATTGTGTTTTCAAGGATGGTTATTTGAAAACGATGAAGACAATAAAATTAGTTATCCTTTAATAGGAATTTATGGTGATGCTGATGAAATTCAAATACAAAATAATTCTGTTGGAAAGAATGATTTAACTATTTCTATGTTTAATACTAAATTTGTCCAACAAAATTATAAAACTGAAACTGGTGCCATTGGTGACGCAAACTCTGCAATTGTGAAAATCACTAATATCTGTGATTTTTTTGCAGTATGTGTGGATTTGAATAATTTGGAACAACCAAGAATATTATTGGTTTATGTTCATATGGTTGACCCCAATTATGCAATGATAAATATAGATGAAGTTTTTGATAAAGTGAAAAATGTTTTTAATAATTACTTTACAACTGCATTAACGTATGAATCAAATATATCTAGACAAAATTTGCCTCCACCTCCACCTGTTGCAGGCACTGTAACTAGTAATAAAAAAAAAGCATCAAATGCGGCAACCGGAAATGCACCAGATTTATATCCTCCTCAACCACCTGTTGCAGGCACAGCAAAACCTGCATTAACTAGCACATCAACTAGCACACTAATCCCTACATCAATCACCGCACCAATATTCATACAGGTGAAATTTAAGGGTATTGAAATTCAAGGAAATGTTGAAATTATTAACTCTGCTGCTGCTGGATCTCCCATCTCACTCAGCAATTGCATAACAAAACTAACATCCAACCCAATTAATGCATCTGATGAAAAAACATTTGTGATAGAACTAGGACCAGCAGAAATTGAAGCAATGGATGCACTTGTGGCAGACATATTAAACACGCCCTAAACAATATAGACACAATATTATAATTTTGTTAATGAAAATTATAATAGACGAACGCGAAACAAATCTCTATCATCTGTGTCAAACTTTTGCCGAAACACATCAATTGCAAATGACACCAATAGAGAAACGCGTCCTCCAATTAGGAGACATCATATTTACTTCCGACGACGAATCTGTCACACACCTGATAATTGAGCGCAAATCGTTTGCCGATTTATTGGCAAGTGTCAAAGACGGACGCTATGCGGAGCAGTCACACAGATTAATTCACTGTTTTCCCAATCCTCACAATGTGATATATTTGTTGGAAGGAATGTTTTCCACGGTGCATCAAGAGAAAGACAAGAAGAAGATCATTTCGTGTATGGCGTCGCTCAATTATTTCAAGGGATTTTCGTTGATGCGCACCATATCGGCAAACGAGACGGCGCAACACATTATGTATTTGGCAGACAAGATAGGTAAGGGTGCAACGCACCCGACACTTCCTTCGGAAGTTTCAAAGGAATTGCCAACGAAGGCAGCAGCACCAGTTTCTCAGGAACCTTCCTCGGAACCTTCTTCAAATATATTAGAATTATCGATTGTGCAACCTACGGTTGTACAAGTGCCAGCACCATATTGTTCTGTGGTAAAGGCGTCAAAAAAGGCGAACATCACAAAGGAAAACATCGGCGAAATCATCCTGTGTCAAATCCCGGGAATAAGTTCAACAATTGCGGTTGAACTGATGAAACCCTTTAATACATTTGCCGAATTTATGAATAAAATAAAAGAGGATCCAGCATATTTGGAAACAGTGGCGATAGAGACAAAGGGAAAAAAACGCAAAATCGGCACAAATGTCATACAAGGCATTTGTGAGTTTTTATTGTAAAATCTGTTTTTGATTAATTAATTAATATATAAAATTATTGTAAATTATTGTAAATGTCAGTATAAAGTTGTAAATCGGTTTTCATAGTTTGTGTGTTCTCATATTTGCAATTTGTTAATTTGCCATCTTTAAATATTTCTATCAATCGTTTAGAATCATACAGCATAAGAGCATTTATCAATTGCATATTAAAGTAAGCGCACCATTTATTAATTGATTGCACTAGTTGTTTTGGATCGCAACTCGGAGTTATCTTTGTTCTAATATCCAGTCCTACCAAATGAATCGCATTGTAAATATCCAGAAATACTTGTTCTTTTTGTTTAGCAGTATGACTAGATATCAATTTGCTTTTAAAAGTTTCTTTATCAATCTCGCCCAAAATGTATAATATGTCATTAGTGTCTGAATTCTTGTTAGCAATACTTCTTTGATGTTCTACAATAGTAACATTTTCAATATGAATAATGTATCTAATATATTCCTGTATTATTTTAGTATCTTCTTCGTGTTTTTTTGAAAATCCAGTGAAAACTACATTTCGCATATGATTCTCATTAAAACAATATGCTCCTCCGCCACCTGCTGCTCCTCCACCTATCTGTGTAGGAGGCATACCACCATTTTTTCGCATATATTCAAAATAGTGAGGATTATGAATATTTGTTTCTATTTCGCCAGTAACCCAACTAAATCCTGTGTGACACTCAATACACCACATTTGAGAACAACCATCAATCTTAGAAATGCTAATACCGCATTTAGGACACGGTTTCGAATCCTTTTTGATGTTTTTAATAGTTTCCACAGTATCTGGATTACACTCGTGGTTTTCAAGTGCAATTTCGCAACATTTAGAACAAGTAGTATGTTTGCAAATAGCGCAACAGTATTTATCATCTATCATTCCATTACAACTTGGGTTTTGACAAGACATAATGAATTTAGTTTTCTTAGGTGCCGGACTATGCTGGATATTCCAGGATCTTTGATAATTGCGATAATATCGCACTTCTCCGTGTCTAGTTCTAATATTATTATTGATGTCTTCAATAGCATCAAGTATTTCTTCAATTTTGTTTTGATATTCTTTAACTTGAATTCTTAATTCGGCAATTTGTTTTTTATCGTTTTGGTCATCGCGATGGATAATTGCTTGAGGTAGTTTTTCTTCGCGTTTAGAAATTGCCTTATCCAATAATGTTTTTGCAGTATGTTCCTTTAGTTCTTTATTTACAAAAGACGCGCCAAGATTTTTCTTAACAAATTCGTAATTCCATTTAATGCGGCACTGCATACAGTGTGGTTCTTGAGTAGTGCTGAGCAAATAAGTGCGCACGCAAGTCTTACAAGAAGAGTAATCGCAAACGCAGGTAATCTGAGCACAAGTAGATTTGTTATAGTCGATGATGCAAACGGGGCAAGTCATTTTATTTAGATTATTTCGAGTTTTATTTGATGTTTAATGTTTGGTTTATTTTTGCATTGAATAAAATGGAGAAAAAAGGAATCAATTTTCGAGGGGAACCAAGGTTCCCCTCCGGCACCCCTCCTTTTAAAGCAAACCTGCGATTTTCCTTGGACATTTCCCTTTTAAGGGAACCAAGGTTCCCTTAAGATCCCTCCTTTAAGGGAGGGCAAAACAGGTGAATTATGATAGGGCACCGAAGGTGCCCATTGCCAATTTACCTGTTTGAATTGCATTTTAAAATAGGTGAAATATTATTGACATTTAACATCTTTTGTACTGCGTCAGTAAGGTCCCAACGGGACCGAACGACGCTAATCGGAGCCGAGGGCGATTGCGCCCTCGTGAAAATTGAATTCCAAAACAAATTTAAACATTGGAAACAAATTACTATATATTAAAATGAAATCAACAACCAAAGTAACAAAAAAACTCAATCTAGTTAAAAAACCTGTCCAACATGAAATCGTGTCATACCGTTTATTTAGTTTTGACATTCTCAATATGTCTCGGTTTGAATTAGAAGGTGCCCCCGACGACGCATCTAGCAGTTCGGACGATGTCCCTAAAACGAGGTCAGATGACAAAATATTTGTAATAGAAATGTATGGAATTAACGAAAAAGGCGAAACCGCAAATATAGTGGTGGATGATTTTGAACCATTCTTCTATGTGAAAGTTGCCGACAATTGGACTATTGCAAATATGAATTCATTTGTCCGCGAAATTAAACAGGAATTGGGAAATTATCACAAAGACTCTTTATTGTCTTGGGACCTCGTGGATTATGCAAAATTGTATGGTTTTACTGCCGGCAAAAAATCCAAATTCATCAAACTCACTTTTAAAAACACTGCCGTTTTAAGCAAAGCAAAAAACTTGTGGTATGTGAAAAACTCGGCAGGCAATCGTTCATTGTGTTATTACAAAACCAAACAAGGGAAATTCATATATAACAAGGATTGCTTACCTTTATTGGTGGGCACCGAACTGTATGAATCCAATTTGCCGCCTTTGCTCCGTTATTTCCACATCAATTCTGTATGGCCCAATGGATGGGTTTCCGTCACAGGTCCGCGTTCATATATGAATCGCACCACCTGCAAATATGAATACATCGTGTCTCATAAACAAGTGATTGCGATGCACGAAAAAGAAACCACGGTCCCCTACAAAATTATGAGTTTTGATATTGAAGCAGGCAGTAGTCACGGAGATTTTCCCTTGCCCAAAAAGACCTACAAGCGTCTAGCAATGAATATGATAGATGCATTCAATGAAGAAAACACAAATGCGGATACATTTAAGTGTATGATAATGGCAGCATTCGGTTTTGGCAAATATCAAGACATTGATTTGGTGTATCCGAAGGAACCCCAAAACAAGAAAATGATAGAGGGTCTCATTGATTATGTATTGAAAACGCCGATTGGCGAATTACAACAAACAGATGATGTGCGAAAATTGCTTACATTGGATGCGATGTTTGACAAGATGAAATCGGCAAATAAGTTTGTGTCAGTTTCTGATGAAAACGAAAACGAGGAAGACGAAGAAGAAGTTGAAGTTATAGAAGAAGATACTTTTGAAGACGAAGACGACGAAGAAGAAATCGTCGCGGCACCTGCTGCGCCAAAAAAGACCAAACAAAAAGTGAAAATTATGGATATCATACAGAATGATAATCAAACTTGGGATCGCGACGAGAAAATACGAAAGTTGGACGAACTGCTCACAACTGCATTTCCGCCTTTAGAAGGCGACCCAGTCACAATGATTGGTTCTACATTCCTGTATTATGGCGAGAAAGAACCTTATCTTAATCACTGTATTACGCTGGGTGGATGCACCCCCATAGAGGGCGCCACAATAGAGGCAGTGCCGATTGTAAATGGCAATAAAGTTGAAGCAGAACAAGAAGTATTGATGCGTTGGCGCGATTTAATATTACGCGAAGACCCTGATATCATAATTGGATACAATATTTTCGGTTTTGATTATGAATTCTTGTTTCGGCGCGCGGAAGAGACACATTGTGTGAATGAATTCTTACAGATGTCTAGAAAACGCGGCGAGTTTTGTGGAAAAAGAGACAAAAACGACACTTCGCTAATTGATATAGAGCAAACGAAAATTGCCATTGCAAGTGGCGAATACGATTTGAAATATATCAATATGGGTGGAAGATTGCAGGTGGATATGTACAACTATTTCCGCCGCAACTTCAATTTATCTTCATACAAGTTGGATGATGTTGCCTCGCAAAACATTAGCGACGATGTGTCCAAAGTTGTGAATGCTGTTGATGGCAACAATGAAATTACAGAATTGCACACAAAGAATATCACAGGATTGCACAAGGGGGATTTCATACACATAGAAATCAGTTCATTTACATCGGACTATTATATGGGTGGCAAGAAATTCACTGTAATAGATATCAGGGATGCCTTGCAAGGCGGCAAGATTCTTGTAATTGCCGGACACCACGAGCAAAACATTGATAAAACAAAGAAGATTCGTTGGGGAATGGCGAAGGATGATGTATCCCCGCAAGATATATTTCGGATGAGCAATGGCACAGATGCCGAGCGCGCAATAGTTGCCAAATACTGTATACAGGATTGCAACTTGGTTCATCATCTAATGCGCAAAATCGATGTGCTGACGGAGTATATGGAGATGTCTAATTTGTGTTCGGTGCCTATCAACTTTCTGGTGTTTCGCGGACAAGGTATCAAACTCACTAGTTTCGTGGCGAAGAAATGTATGGAGAAGGGATATTTGATGCCGGACCTAGAGAAATCGGGGTCGGACGGCGGATATGAAGGCGCAATTGTGTTGCCTCCCAAGACCAAGATTTACATTGACGAACCAGTTGCGTGCGTTGATTATTCGTCACTGTATCCATCATCAATGATTAGTCAGAACTATTGCCACAGCAGTAAAGTGTGGGCAAAGGAATATGATCTCACAGGAAAATTGGTGAAGGAAGAAGGTGAAAAGGATAAAAACGGGAATTACATATATTATGGATTGCCGAATTATCAATATGTGGAGATCGAATTTGACACCTTTGAATGGAGGCGAAATCCGGCGCGTCCTGCTGCAAAGGCGCAAAAGACGAAAGTGGGTAAGCGCGTCGTGTGTTGGGCACAACTGCCAAATAATGAAAAGTCGGTGATGCCGTCGATTTTGATGGAATTGTTAAAGGCGCGCGAAGACACCAAGAAGAAGGCGAAGAAGGCGTCGGCAACGGACCCCTTTATGGCGAATATCTTGGACAAGCGCCAACTTGCTTACAAAGTGACTGCAAATTCGTTGTATGGACAATGCGGTGCGCGCACATCAACCTTTTATGAGAAGGATGTTGCTGCATCAACTACGGCATCGGGCAGAATGTCAATCACATATGCGCGACGAATCATAGAGGAGATTTATGCCAATCGTCCTTGTAAGACAGAAAAACACGGTATGGTGATGACGAATGCTGAGTATGTGTACGGGGATTCAGTTGCATCATATACACCCGTGTATGTAAAAGTTGGCAACAATGTGCACATATGCACAATTGACACACTTGCTGAAAAATATGGAGAAAATGCTTGGCGACAATGTATTGAACCCGGAAAACAAACAAAAGAAGTATGTGAATTGGAAAATGTGGAAACCTGGACGGACAAAGGATGGACACAATTGAAACGTGTCATTAGACACGCATTGGCGCCACACAAGAAAATGATGCGAGTATTAACACATACAGGATGTGTTGATGTGACCGATGACCATTCACTTGTTAGAATGGATGGCACCGAAGTGTCTCCCAAAGATGTCAAGGTTGGAACTGAATTATTGCATAATACACTTGAAATTCATAACAATAATGCAACACACATAACAGAAGATGAAGCGCGAATTATGGGATTCTTCTTTGGAGATGGCAGTTGTGGAACATATAATTGTCCATCAGGAAAAAAAAGTTCATGGGCATTAAACAATGCAAATTATTTAATAAATGACACATATTTAGAACTGTGCAAAAAAGTGTATCCTGATTATGAATGGAATGTGTTGGACACGATAAATAGTTCTGGAGTGTTTAAAATATGTCCAAAAAATAGTGATTATGGATCAATTGTTAAGTTTGTTAATTATTACAGAACATTATTGTATTGTGATTCGCATAAAATTATTCCAAATGAAATATTGAATGGACCAATGAATATCAAAGAAGCATTTTGGAAAGGACTTTATGATGCGGATGGTGATAAAGATGCAAATGGATATATTCGAATTGACCAAAAAAGTCAAATAAGTGCTTCGCATATTGCATATTTGGCAAATAGCATCGGTTATAAAACATCAATAAACATTAGGCAAGATAAATTGGATATATACAGAATCACCATGACAACGACAAAACAACGCAAAAACCCGAATGCAATAAAAAAAATCGTTGACATCCCATACACAGGATTTGTGTATGATTTGACAACGGAGAACCATCATTTTGCAGCAGGCGTCGGAAATATGATTGTGCACAATACTGACAGTGTATTCTTCATATTCAACCTCACAAATGTCGAAACCGGAGAAAAAATCGTCGGCAAAGATGCGCTTGAAATAACCATCGAATTAGCACAAGAGGCAGCACATTATTCCACAATGTTTTTGAAACCGCCGATGAATTTGGCGTATGAAAAGACGCTGATGCCGTTTGCGCTACTGTCAAAAAAGCGATATGTAGGCATCCTGTATGAAGAAGACCCCAACAAGGGTAAACTCAAATATATGGGTCTATCTCTCAAGCGCCGCGATTCGTGCGACTACCTCAAGGACACATACGGACAAATTATCAACCTTGTAATGAAAAACGGAAATGTGATGGATGCAATCAAATATTTGGACACCAGTTTAAAGACATTAATAGAAGGCGCGGTGCCGACAGAAAAGTTGGAAATCACAAAGGCGTTGCGCGGGTATTACAAGAATCCGCAGCAAATAGCGCACTGGGTGTTGGCAAATCGCATTGGACAGCGCGACCCCGGAAACAAACCGAAACCGGGCGACCGAATGCGGTTCATACATGTGACAAATCCAAACAAAAAGGCGTTGCAAGGCGACAAAATAGAGACACCGGAGTATATCACACAGGCGAAATTGAAGATTGATTACGATTTCTATATTACAAACCAGTTGTTGAAACCGATATGCCAGTTTATGGGATTGGCGCTGGAGCAAATATGGAAGAATCAAGGGAAACTTTCAGCAGTTCGAAAACACACTGATGAATTGAAACAATTAGAGAATGAGTGTGGAGATTTTGAGACATTTATAAAGAAGAAGGAGAAGCATTGTTCGGAGAAGGTGAAGGCACTTTTGTTTGACAAGTATTTATTGCAAATCAAAAATGACAAAACCGGAAATCAACCGATAACAAACTTCTTTGGTATGAAGAAATAAAGAAACCAAGAAATCCATATTTGATTCGTTTTTTTATTGGGGCGCAACATTGGATCGGCAAACAGGGCATCTGTTATTTCGCGCTAACCAGGACCTTAGTGCGGACTCTTTGAATAGGTGTCCGCATCTATTAATGCGCATTACGGCATCATTGTCGCGTATTTGTTCCATGGTGATGGGACAAGTCAAATCATTGCCCGACGCATCGACCGAGAAATTATAACAGGTGGTGTATGATGATATTTGATTTTCCGAAAGTGTCGAATTTAAGGAAATGTCAAACAGGGGTGTTAATAACTGCAGGGACTGTTCTAAACGACCATCATCGGCGCGCTCCAACAAGCGAAGCATGTCTCGAATATTGTTATTGTAATCTGAAATCAAGTCAATAATGTGCGAAGTGGACATAGGAGACGAACCACTACTCATAAGTTCAAACAGACTGAATCTGCTTGACCTTGGTTGACCATTGCGATTATGATTATTCATTTATTATTACAATATAGAAATAATTTACAAATATTTCTATATAAATTTTTAAACAACACATAATGAAAATAAGCAAACAGCAATATGCAGAAAATGGATACACGGGAATGCAAAATTTGGGAAACACTTGTTTTTTAAATTCTTGCATACAAGCATTAAATCACACATATGAAATTCACGAAATACTAAATAAACAATCTGTAAATGATAGAATGAAAATTTCCACCAAACCATTGGATGTGCAAATATTCAGAGACTGGAAACAATTGGCAGAATTAATGTGGTCGGGAAATGGCGCAGTAAATCCAATGCAATTTGTGAAGACAGTGCATCACATAGCACACAAAAAGGGAATCGACATATTCACGGGATGGGCGCAAAACGATGTGACGGAATTTCTGCGTTTTATAGTAAATTGTTTCCACACCTCTATTGCGCGAGGGGTCAAAGTGAATATTTCAGGAAAACCGGCAACACAGACCGACGCAATGGCGATGAAATGTTATGAAATGTTGAATATAAATTATGCAAAGGAATATTCAGAAATACAGGATTTATTTTATGGCATATTTATTTCGGAAATCAGCAATATTAAAACGGGTGCATCGCATTCTTTAACACCGGAACAGTATTTTATTCTTGATTTGCCGATACCTGAAAAGGAGGACACAATAACCCTGTATGACTGTATGGACGAGTTTTCAAAAAGGGAATTAATGACTGGTGAGAATAAGTGGCATAATGAAAAGACTGGTGAGAAGGAGGATGTGTATAAACAAATCCGTTTTTGGAATTTTCCAAAAATATTAGTAATTGCTTTAAAACGATTTGATGCATCTGGACGCAAAACAGAAAGAATGGTGAATTTTCCAATAAATGATTTAGACCTCTCCAAATATGTAGAGGATTATTTCCCCAACAAATATATGTATGACCTCTATGGAATATGTAATCATATGGGTTCAACAAATGGTGGGCACTACACGGCATTTGTGAAGAACAAAAATGACAAGTGGATATATTGCAATGATGAAACTGTATCATTGTTGAATAATTTAACACAAATGATTACGCCAATGGCATATTGTTTATTTTACAGGATAAAATAAAATGATATTATTTACTATATAGTGGAATAATGTCATCAAATAGTGAAACATCAAAGACGCAAGGAGCAACCGGAACACAAGGAGCAACCGGGACACAAGGAGCAACCGGAACACAAGGAGCAACCGGGACACAAGGTGCAACTACAAAACCAGCAGTAACTACGACGCCATCAGCAACTAAGAAACCCACATCAAACAAATCAGACAATTATTATGACAATCAAACAATGTTGATGACGCTGGCATTTTTAGGGATATATTTTTGCATCTATGCAATTTCAGGGATGTTTTTCAAGAGAAACGATGCAAATTTCACATCGGCATTAGGAGGAACTGCCGATTTAATAGCATTTGGAGTTGTGGCAGTTATAACAGCAATATATTACTACACTCTTTCTGAAACAGACAAATCTACTTTTTGGGAAGATATCAAAAAGGGAATTCGTGATTATTTCAACAATGCATATTCAATAATAGGTGTATTGGTATTTATGTTGGGATTTCATCTTGGCGTGTTTGCATTTAAGATTGCATTAACATCTCCGGAAAAAACGTTGATTGCTGATTTTTTTGAGTCAAAGGCATTTGTTTTATTGATTATTTTATTAGCAGTGCAATTTTTCAAAGAGGTATTGGGAATCCAAGTTGTGGATAAAATCTACAATATGAACTTTTCTCTGGAAAAATCCGAGGAAACTTCCGAAGAAACTTCCGAAGAAACTTCCGAGGAAACTTCAAAAGAAGTGATAGAATCCAAAGATAAGAACGAGGTTTTCAACATTTCAAACAATTTATTCACATTTGATGATGCAGACAAAGTGTGCAAATCATTTGATGCGCGATTGGCAACATATGATGAAATAGAGGATGCTTATGCCAATGGTGCAGAATGGTCTAGTTATGGATGGAGCGCGGGACAGCACGCATATTTTCCTACACAAAAGGATACATGGAATAAATTGCAAACATCAAAAGGGCACGAACACGATTTAGGACGCCCGGGAGTAAATGGAGGTTATTTTGCCAACCCAAATATTCGTTTTGGAGTGAATTGTTATGGGGTGAAACCTGCCAGAACAGATGCTGAAAAGAAATTAATGGATGCCCGAAAAGAGTCGTTGCATCCCAAATCGCCGGAAGATGTGCTTTTAGATAAAAAGGTGAAATTTTTCCAAGATAACAAAGATAAATTGCTTGTGATTAATGGATACAATAAGGATAAGTGGTCCAAATACTAAGGAAACCTACGGTTTCCTTATGATCCTTCCCTTTTAAGGGAACCAAGGTCTTGAGAAAATATTTTGCACTGCGTCAATGAGGTTCCATCGGGACCGAATGACGCTAATCGGAGCCGAGGGCGATTCCGCCCTCGAAGGAGGGATCATAAGGGAACCTTGGTTCCCTTAGAGTGTACAACTTCCGCATTATGTATTTCACAACACTATATCCCACAAAGGCGTGCTGCGATGTGTCTATTACCGGTTCGCCATACGCCTCTATTTTTGCCGCATTATAATACACCGTATCTATTTCACTATTTTCTTCCAATGCTGCCGCAATCCGCAAAAACCCGGCATCTATAATTTGCCGCGTGAACGCATTCAAACAAGAATAACATCCATCTCGTTTTGAACACACCCCGATAGAGAAACTCCGAATGCCATTCCACAATCTTAATGGATTGTGTCCAAAATCGGAATCGGTGTACCACAATTCTTCATCTACATCAAGATAGATGAAAAAACAGTTGCTATATTTCGCCTGTTTGACCATCCACGCAAAATTGCCGACACTATCTGTTTTGACAGTTTCGACAGCAATAACATTCATAACTCATATAAACTATATTGCATTTTCTTTTGTTATGTGTTTTCTTTTGAACAATAATTCATCATTATCCAAATCGTGTGTTTGCACATTATAATCCAACCCGTGTTTGATGCACCAATTTATGCATTTCTGTGTATGATTTCTTATGTAATATTCTATTTTTTCTGTGCGATGTTTATTATCAATTAACAAAAGTGTATTGTGAATATTTTCTATTTGGGTTTGTCCTACAATTGCATTGCATTCCTCTATCTTTCCATACAGAAAAATCGGAATCGGACATTGTTTTAAAAACCCCGAAATAAATGTAGTGTCGCGATTTCTGTTTAACATTTTGTCAAGTGCCTTCTCAAATATTCCATAATAAGGCGCGCTATTGCTAAATCGGAATCCAGTGCACACAATGTATTTTTCGGAATTTGCATATCTACTAGTATTCGGTTTAATGATGTGAACTCTATCATAAAATGAAGAGAGAATATAGATAATGTCGGCAGTGGGTTTAAAAAAACAATCAAACATTTTCAAAACAAATGAACCGCCGCACTTTTGCATACAAACGGCATAAGCAACTTGGGCAAATAGCAATTCGTGAATGCTTAATTCTTGGTTATTGAAGTCCGAACTGAAATCAAACCCGCCGTCGCCAGTTATAATGTCCATAGAATTCTTGTATTTTGCAGTGACATGTTTGAAATTGGTCATAGAAAGTATATTGCCGGTTCCGTCGGCACCTTTTTCTAGAAAAACATTTTCGTTATTTCTAAGAAAATTGCGTGTTTTGCGCCATCCAGGCACTTCATCATTGGTGGGGTCTTCGATGGTCATTCCGTAAAATGCGTCGGGTTCTTTGGACCCAATTTTTTTGCGATAATTAAGAACTGCTTCGATGAAACCGCCGGGTCCTTCGGCAATGCCAAACATACTTATTGGTGCATTTGGCGTTTTTGATTTGTGCCAATTGCTGTTAAACCCCATTAAATTAAAAGTGTCGATGATTTCCAACATTTTAAAATAGGCGCGCGAAATTGGACGATATTTGCAAATGCTATTTCTGTGAAATCCGCCGTGAATATTTTCATATGGATTTGTGTATTTCTTGTAAATGTCCCATTCATTTTCATATTTGCTGATTTTTTCTTTTATTTCAGACAAATATGAATAAATTGAAAAAGACATATATGGTTCCGGTTTTGATGTTGACAAACAGCATTCTATTGATTTCCAAGGAGAATTTGATATGCGCGGCAAAGAAATATATGTCATAATAAACTACATAAATATATATAAAATTATTTATGTGGTTTTATGTTACTTTATTGTTTGCTAACATAGTTGCTGGGATTCATACAGGTGACTTGTGATGGGAATATTTGTCCGGACATACAGCGGTCTTGTTCGCCCACTGCAACGCATCCGCGTTTTCCTTCATATTCGCCCACTAGACACCAACCCGACTTGTTAGAAGTGATTGGTCTTTGCACTGGATTTGTGGTTGTTGATGGTTTGGGTTCAGAATATGAGAATATCGATGCCGATGACGACCCCGAATTATTAAGAGTGCTGTCTAAAGTTGATACGGCATTTGGATTGACATTATTGCGACTGGCATCGCGGAGGACATTTCCTACAGATTGAAGTGAACCTCCGGCAATGTCAATGCCTGTTTTAGTGACATCAACTACAACATCGGTGCTTTTATTGAGAACAGTGCCGGTGGTGTATCCAAAAATGGAGAGTATTTGTGTGAAAATGGGACCTACAATTCTGATAATAGAGTTGAACAGATTGCCGATGACAATGAAAATATTTATTCCTAAAAACGATAATAAGAGTATGACCAATAGAGAAATGATAACATATTGATTATTGAAACCAAGTGTTTGTTCATTGTTTGATATGGGCATTTTAAAACCAGTGGGTGTTCGCGCTTCTTCCATCTATATAGGTAATAGAGAAAAACATTGTGAACCTTTCCAAGAGAAAAGTGATGATACCGCGTTCCAAAATAGATTATTAATTCCAATGATAATGTAGATAATAGAAAAATGGGTGCTTTTTTTGAATCGGCATTATTATTTAGTTTAGCAGTTTTGGTTATTCTTATTGGACTACTGATTTATTATTTTAAAGGCAAAATCACTGACTTAGAGCAGAAGAATATGAAATGTTTAGAATTAATTGGGGATGTTTATAAATCTCACTTAGAATTGAAAAAGGGTTGTGTACAAATGTGTGCGCCTGCACCGGCACCGATGTATGACCACGCTTCGCAGTCTCGTATTAAAATAGAATTATCCGAGAAAGATGACTATGATGACGACGACGATGATGATGATGATGACGACGACGATGACGATAGCATTGATAGTGACAATGAAATCATTGTTGAAGATGAAGAATCGCAGGTTAAAATGATTAATGTAAATTTGGATGTGATTTCTATGGATAATGTGCAAGAAGAGGAAGAAGCAGAATCGGACACCAATGTAGAAATAGATTTGGTAATAGATTCGGAACCGATTGTTGTAAATAAATTGGAAGAAGTTACAGTTGAAGCAGAGGAATTGCCAAGCGAACAAATTTTGTCGCGTGATTCATACAAGAAAATGAGTTTGCCTGCTTTGCGTGGATTCATTATTTCAAATGGATATCAAACAGATAATGCTAAATTGCAGAAAATGAAAAAGAATGAACTGATTGATTTAATTCTTGAGTCACAATAATGGGAAGGGTGTTTGAATTGTATTTCACACCATTGCAAAATCCATCCAAGTTGATGTCACAATAAATAAAAATAATAAAAATAGGTATTTATTTTTATTATCTTACTTTCGCGCGCGCATCTTCGATGCACAAGAAAATATATAAATCTGCTGTGCGGGCAATTACGCCTTCGTGTTGGCAGGAATGGACCCATAATCCCTTTTAGCATACAACTGTTCTCTGGACAAATAAATATTTTTCAAATCGCCCGAACCAATTGCCGGTGTATTAATATCACGATTGTCAGACACATATGTAGCATTTTTAGAATGCGGGTTTTGTTTAATTGAAACAGAAGCAAGCAAATAATCGGCAAAACGCCCCTCGCCATAAATTCCACTGTCATTGCTAGAATTAACAAAATCTTTCATCATAATATCCTTGGCATTTTTAGTAAGATATTCCCTGTATTGGGCATTATTTTTGGCACCGATGCTTTGCAACAATGTATTATGAACAAGTGGTTCAGACCGCCCATTGGCAACAATCGACCGTCCATCATTCATAAGTGGCGGAAATCCATCATATCTGTTATTTGAATGATATCCTAAATTGGAAGATGAAAACATTATATACAAATAGAGAATAAAATATATTCTACACAAGTCTGACTTCAGTCATTCCGGTTGGTCTTTTAAAAACGGTGATTAATTCAGGATACATTTTTTGCAGTTGTTTGGCAGCAATTTCATTTATTTTTAAACGGTCTTCTGTCAATTTACCAAGTCCGCCAGGCGAGTGATAAATGGTTTTCAAACAGATGTCATTGAATCTCATTACGCCACCATCTTTTAAAAAATACTTGATGGTGGTTTCATAATCTTCTTTTTCACTCACGCTCGGCAATAAATCGGCATCGTGTCTGCAAATGAATCCATAAGCAGTTCCTAAAATAAGACGCAAATCCGTTGTCACATTGTGTTTCATATAGTAAGCATATCGCATCGGATAAACCCCCCATATAAAAAGACCTTTCGCCTCTATTGCCTCAAATGCTTTTCTGATGAAACGGTCCAATTCGCCCTGTTTGAAATCAATCAATTTCTGACCATCACGACTAAGACGCAAGAATTTTTCAACATCGTCATCCATACTTACTATGTGCGTCCCTTCTGGAAAATAATTCACAATAAATTTGCGTTGTTCCATAATGCCCTTGACACCAATGACAATTTTGACATTTGGCACAACTTTCTTGTAGGAATCATATTCAGCAGAATCGGCAACAAAAATGTAAATGGATTTTTTGGGAATACCGCCTTTTCTTAAAGTTTCCAAAGTCTTGTGTGTGATAATATCAGAACGATGAAAAGACGGAATTGCCACAACATAATTGGCATCTCTATTTTTCCTAGTTTTTCTTTTATTTATCTTGGGACTTTCCCGAAGAGTTGGCATCTTATATATTATTGTTATAATTGATTGGCGGGTCTTTGTTGCGATTCAATTCATACAATCGTATAATTTCCAGTTTTGGGATTGCCTTTTGATAATATGTAATATTGGCAATTTTGCCCTGCAATCCGCTATCTTGTCCCACAACAATTGTATCAGTATAGGCAAGATTGATGGATGCATCTCTATTGACAGTCTTTATCAATTGTCCGTCCAAAAACATATCAATGTTTCCACTGCCAAAAACAACAACTAAATTCACCCATTTTTGTAGGGGGATTTTAAATTCGTGCGGGGTATTGTTTAAATAAACAATGCATTTATTTTTGGAACCATTGTAGACAACTTTTGGATGATTTTCTAAATTCAAAATGATGGCATCTTCATTGTAAGGATAAGTATTTGAAGGCATACTTTTAATATAGAACCACATAGAAACCGAGAATTTATTGTAAGACCCAAAATCTGGTTTAATGCCGTCTTTTATGTATAGGTTGCCGATGCTTTTTAATGATTTTCTTTTGCCGAGAGAAACAGGATTATTCAAAATATTTTCTCCTCCGGATGCAATTGCCAGTTTCGAAATGATTTTTGGCAAATAAAAATATGCAAAAATCAACAATGCCTCTATCGCAATCAGCACATAAACCACAAAAGGACTTCTTGCAAATTCACCGCCGATGTATGACAGTAAATCAGACAACATACACGGAATGAAAAAGATGACGCGCATAATGATGCCAATCCATCCTTCAAAAGAGTAGGCAACATCTTTCAACAAACGCGCAAAAATAATCAATCCAAACACAACAATGGCAACCCCAATAACATTGAGGAAAAACATTATTTTCTCGGCAATATCGCTGGTTAAAATGGGTTCGGCATTTCCGCGTGGCGCATTTAAATACCAAGTTCCGCCGATGATGCCAATAAATAGAATCGCGAGACCGACTAGTTTTGCGACCTGTGTTTTATCATTTAGCGCAGACCCCAATCTTAATCCTGTTATGATGATGTATAAAATGGGCAATCCAATGATGATAAAATTGAAATATTCTTGTGAGAATAATGCATCGGGCGATTTGCTTTTTAAACTCATAAACAACAATGCAGCAATCCAACTGAATGCTATAATTATAATTGGATAACTTTTCACAATTCCCAATAGAGTCACAAGCATTTCTTGTATTTTCACCAATAGAGGTGCAAGCATTTCTTGTATTGTCATTACTTATTTAATATATGTAATGAAATAAAATTAGAGGTTTTCCATTGCAGTTTTGCATCCGTGGCATTCGCGACACAATGCAACTAAATTGTCCACATGATTACTTCCGCCGTGTTCCAATCGGATTTTGTGGTCAACTTCAAACCACGCGGACAATTGTTGTTGGCAATCGCCGCATTTCCAATTTTGTCTACTTGCCACAAATTTTTTCTTAGTTTCGCTGACCGACCGTTTAGTGGATTTTTTGCCGGAATTGAGAATTCGTGTTTCTGCGGATGAATTGCCTGCTGCACTGTTGCTGCTGCCGCCAGTCATATTTAATACAGGATGATTGTAATCGCTGTTTCCATAAGAGTCATCAAATATATTTTGTTTTGCGGTAAAATCCAATATGGGACTCATCATATTTGCGGTGCCACTATCAACGGGCAAATATTTCAAATATTCATTGGAACCGCGAATAATGTTGCGTGCTCTATCGGGGAATTTTTTAAACAGGATGTATAGCATTAAACCACCTAAAGCAATTGCACCCATTTGCAAATATTTCTTGTTTGACTTGAGCAACGCCAAATATTTGCCATCCGTGTAAATGTTTGCAATTAGCAATCCTGTGATTAAAAAAATAATAATTTCCAAGCGCATACTTATAATATATATAGGGAAACCAATGGTTTATGTGTAATACAGATAAACAAGGAAAACGCAAATTAATATGAAGGCAACGTGAAGATGGTATCGTCGCATTTTCAGGGTTTCGTGAATATAAATGGGTTTTGGCAAATACAAATCGTAGTATCTGCTCATTGCTTCATCAATAGAGATTTCATCCTTGCCCGTCATTTCATTATATTTATTGTGTATGAAAACGACCCACCGCACGAGTGAATCTTTGCTTCCTAAATAAGGTGTGACCGGATATTTATCAAGCATTTTGCTAAATTCTTGACCCATTTTTTCGTCGGGAATAAATAGAGGCAAATTCGAAAAAAAATCGTAGTATTTTCTTTTAGTGACATCATTGGGGAAATCGGGAAAGGACAACGCCAGCGTCATTATGAAGAACCAATAATGAGGTCCCCATACTTTGGAACTGTATTTGTGCATTTGTAAAAACAGAAAGTATATAGAAATGACATACTTAAATAAAATAGTAAGGACGATGAAAACATACAAGGAAGTTGCAGAAACGGCAACAATTAATAATTGCAACAATTGTGGGAAACGGGGGCATAATTTTCATCAGTGCAAATTGCCAATAATTAGCAATGGAATTATAGCATTTCGGTTCAATCCAAATGGTCAAAAAGAGTATTTAATGATAAGACGAAAGGATACATTGGGATTTATTGATTTTGTGCGAGGCAAATATTCGGTGAACAATTCATATTATATTTCAAATATGATATGTCAAATGACCTGTGTTGAAAAAGAAATGTTATTGAAATGTGAATTTGATGAATTATTAAAATGCGTATGGGGGGATAAATGCAATTTGAATGGAATAGAAGAATGTGCGGCGCGGGACAAATTCAATCAATTGCGAAATGGCATATGTATGAAAAACGATAAATATACATTGGCAGATTTAGTGACGCAAGACAAGACACATTGGGAAGAACCTGAATGGGGATTTCCTAAAGGGCGTCGTGATAATAATGAGACGGATTTGGGATGTGCAATCCGCGAATTTTGCGAAGAGACGGGATATGAATTGCCGGGGGCATTGATAGAGAATGTGTTGCCATTTGAGGAAACATTTATTGGTTCAAATTACAAATCATACAAACACAAGTATTTCTTGATGAAAATGGATTATGAATATTCAAAACAGGTGTGTTTGGAAAATATTAAGAATAATTTTGAAATAAGTGCAATAAGATGGATGCCATTTTTGGAATGTGTGAATACTATTCGTGCATACAATTTAGAAAAAAGAAAAATTGTAATCTGTGTGAATACGATTTTGACAAGATATATGTGTTTGTAATAATCATATTATATGTGTAGTTATTCTATAGATATAATGAAAAAGACCCGGAAAAAAAATATAGGTGGAAGTGCATCAAAAACGGTAAAACTGAGAGCAAATATCGATGAGAATGATTTGCGCGAAGGATTGATGATGCAACCTATATCAAAAGAATTATTTGATGATTCATATGAAAATCCGAAAATGGTGGATGGTGATTACACTGGATATCGTATGAAACGCATAAAGGATGATTTATATGAACTGACGAATTCTGGAAAATACTATCCGAAAAAGGGTGGTGTCCGCACAGAAACTGCCGATGTTCCTAAGATGTTTGTGTATGACGGGTATTTATATAAAAAAACTGAAAAACAGACCAAAACAGGGAATTTGAAATATGACCGACAAGTTCTGCCTGGTGATGAAGACTTCAAAAAAGAAGATTTGGATGAGTTTGCGGATGCCGGCGATAGAGAAGTTGTGGAGGAATACAAAGAACCTGTTGTGGAGGAATACAAAGAACCTGTTGTGGAGGAATACAAAGAACCTGTTGTGGAGGAAGTTCCAAAACTTGTTAATAAAGAATTTGAAAAGGTTGCAATAGAGAAAAATGGATTCCCTAATATTCCTGTTATAACAAAGGAATTATTTGATGATTCATATGAAAATCCAAACAAGGTGGATGGTGATTATACAGGATATCGTATGAAACATATAAAGGATGATTTATATGAACTTACGAATTCTGGAAAATACTATCCGAAAAAAGGTGGTGTAAGAACAGAAACTGCCGATGTTCTTATGATGTTTGTGTATGATGGATATCTTTACAAGAAAAATGAGAAACAGACCAAAACAGGAAATTTAAGATACACTAGAGAAAAGTTGCCAAGTGAAGACAAAGAACCTGCTGCCGTAGAGGAGGAAGACAAAGAACCTGCTGCCGAGGAAGACAAAGAACCTGCCGAAGAAGACAAAGAACCTGCTGCAGAAGACAAAGAACATGCAGAGGAAGACAAAGAACCTGCTGCAGAGGAAGACAAAGCACCAGTACTTAGCGAACGCGCAACCATTGAAAAAGAAGAATACGAATATAAAAAAGAGCATCCAACAGATGAAATCTCTATCACCATCAATGGAGAGACCATCACACAGAATGATGATTTCCTCTATCCATCCTTAAATGACCCTTATCTAAATGTGAAAATTGCAGGTCGCAAGGAATTTTCTTCCTACAAATATGATGGCGCCCCCGACAACATTAAAACACGGTCTGATTATGTATGCCGCGAAGACCGCGAATTTGAATTATTACCGCACCAACTGTTTGTGAAGAATTTCTTGTCTAAAAACACTCCTTACCGCAGCATTCTTCTCTATCACGGTCTGGGGTCGGGAAAAACCTGCTCGGCAATCGGTATTTGCGAAACAATGCGAACCTCTATGAAACAAACCGGTGTGGTCAATAAAATCCTCATTATTGCCTCTACAAATGTGCAGGACAATTTTAAACTGCAACTGTTTGATGACCAAAAATTAAAACGGTCGCAAGGGGGGTCTTGGACGATGGATTCGTGTGTGGGAAACAGTATGTTGCGCGAAATCAATCCCACAAATGACATCAACATCACTGCCGAGAAAATTGCCTCGCAGGCGAACTCAATCATAAATGGCAGTTATGCCTTTATGGGTTATTTGCAATTTGCCAATTATGTCCAAAAACGCGCATTATCACAAGATGAAAACGCCACTTATACAGAAAAACAAAAAAGAGATATTAAAATCAACAACATCAAACGATTGTTTAACAATAGACTCATTGTAATTGATGAAGTGCACAATGTCCCTAATAGTTTGGCAGCACCTCTATTGCTGTTGATTGCAGAACACGCCGAAAATGTGCGTTTTGTGATGTTGTCCGCGACGCCGATGTATAATTCAGTGGAGGAAATCATCTGGATTACGAATTTAATGAATGCAAATGACAAACGCCAACCAATCAGGGCGTCCGATGTATTTGATAAAAAAGGAAATATGCGCGAACCAGACGGCAAAAATCTCTTGCGACGCAAATTAAATGGTTACATTTCTTATGTTCGCGGAGAAAATCCATACACTTTTCCATTCCGTCTCTATCCCGACATCTTTAATCCTGATAATACCTTTTTAACTATGCCATATCCCACTAAAACCATCACAGGAAACAATAATCTTCCTCCAATGCAGGGTATGAAAAATCGCATTTTTATCACCAGAATCGGTTCCGAACAAGAACGCGCCTACAATTTCATCACAAAAGGGGCGAATATATTTACGAAAAAAAGTAGTGCAAATATTTTCCGAAGTGTTGACGAAGACGATGATACTGCCATTTATGAAAATATGGAATCTTTTGGATACACAAAATTGCAAGTTCCGTTGCAATCCCTTATTATGACTTTTCCGAGTCCTGCACTAGACAAACTGAACGGCAATTATGTCGACGTTGATCCAGACACGGCAAAAGAAATCATCAGCGAACTGGTTGGCAAAAACGGAATCAATAGAGCAATGAGTTTTAAAGAAGAACGCAAACAAGTGGACGAGGAAACTTTCATTTATATGAAACACCGCTATGAATACAAAAAGGGTTATGAAGGTCTTTTCTCTATTGACAAACTGCGCGCACATAGTAGCAAAATTGCCCACATCTGTGATTTAATCACCGAGAACCGCACAACCGGCATAATAATGATTTACACACAATATATTGATGGCGGTATAGTGCCAATGGCATTGGCGCTAGAAGAACTCGGTTTTGCCCGATATGGGTCCAATCAACAGTTTGTGAAACCACTTTTTAAGAAAGGCGCGGCAACAAACCAAGAACCGCGTGATGCGAAAACAATGCAATTGCGCCCCGAATATGCGAAAACACGGGATTTGGACAATTTCAAACAGGCGAAATATATGATTTTATCTGGCGACAAGTATTTCTCACAAAATAATGCAAAAGACATCAAATATGCAACCAGCAAGGCAAATCGCGACGGCGAAGATGTCCGTGTAATACTGATTTCGCGCGCCGCATCAGAAGGTCTCGATTTCAAATTCATCCGGCAAGTGCACGTATTGGACCCTTGGTATAACTTGAATCGCATTGAACAAATTATAGGACGCGGTGTGCGAAATATGAGTCATTGCGGACTGCCATTTGAAGAGCGCAATGTGGAAATTTATTTACACGCCACTGCATTAAACACACCAGAAGAATGCGTGGACCATTATGTTTATAGATATGCCGAAAACAAGGCAATCACAATTGGCAAAGTGACGCGACTATTAAAAGAGGTGTCCGTGGATTGCGAACTCAATTTGGGGCAGACCCAATTTACTTATGCGGAATTATCCAAAATACCAGAAAACCAAAATGTCCAAATCCATCCGTCATCAGCACCTGTAGGAACACTAATCAATATTCAAGTCGGTGACAAAACCGGCACCGAAGCGTGTGATTATGCGGACACTTGTTCATACACCTGTAGTGTGGATAATAAAAAACTGGATATAAACCCAATAGGAGAAACCTATGGAATAGAGCAGATGCGGTCAGATTCAGACAGATTGATAGATGCATTGAAAAACATATTCAAATTGCGCACAAACAAAAAGATGTATTATCACACAGACGAAATAAAAATGATGATGGCACCCTATATGAAAAACGAGGAACAATTGATGTTGGCGCTAACACAAATAGTGGACAATCCATATGAGAAGGTGTTTGACAAATATGGGCGCGAAGGAAAAATGGTGAATCGCGGAGATGTGTATGCATTTCAACCATTGGAAGTGACAGATAAAAGGGCATCTCTATTGGAAAATGTGATGCCGGTGAATTTCAAACACGACAAGTTGAATTATGCGGTGTCAAAGGAATTGATGCATATGCAGGGGTCACCGACTTCTCCTATGTCACCAATGATGCCAATGTCGCCAATGTCGCCTTTTGTAGAGGGGTTGTGGATGTCGGCAATAGAGGATTTGCGAAAAAATATGGAAATTGTGAGAAGACCCGAACCATATCCTGTAATGGCAAGTGAAGAAGATTGGGCAAAGAATTTGAATTCAATATCAACAACCGTGAGATTAACTGGCGCGGAAAAGGATAAACGCCGACCCTTGATAGATTTCTTTTTAATAAGTGAGCACGGATTCACCAGACCAGAAATAGAGAAATATGCATTTGAACATTTTATGGATACGATGAATCATCGTTTGAAAAAGAGTCTGATAGAGAATTTGAGTTTGTTAAATGAAACAGATGAATTGGAATATATGATTCTGCGTTATTTCAAAGTGCGCGAGTTTTCATACAAACAATCTGTAGGATACATTTTCACAAAAGTGAGTAAAAATATAGTGAAGAATGTGATTCTCTATCGGGAGACCCCAGAAACCCCTTGGACGGAAGAAGAACCGGGTGAGATGTTGGATTTCAAAAAGGACATACAAGACAGATTGATGATGGATTTGACGCATTTAAACAACACATTTGGGTTTGTGGGATATTTCACGGGTCGCGGAATCAAAGAGAAGGGAAGTGCTGAAGGCACTATGGAATATATGACCAAAACACTTGGACGAGGACGAGGCAACACTGGTGCCAAATTGTCCGGAAAAGGCAAAGATGTGATTATCACAATATACAATTCTATAATGGATACTATTGGATTGCCCGAACACCACTATGTGGAAAAAGAAATCAAGGACATATCAAAGAATGGATTTGCAGTGGTTCTGGAGTTGTTGTTGCGCAAATATCAAGATGAACACAAAAAGGGACTTATATGGCATTTGACACCGGAAGAGACGATTGCAAACAGGATTGTTGAATATGATATCTAATATATGCATTTAGTATAATGTCGAGAACATTAGGTTCAAAAAGTGTTTTTAATTCCAATGAAATCATATTTTTCGACAATGACGCCCAAAATGTGGATAATATGAGTGAAAATGTGGACAATTGCAGGTCTGTATTGGTGGATGATACAGAACCATATGAAGGATTTGAGGATGGAGAAGCATATATGAATTCATATTTAGAAATAGATGAAGAAACACAAACATACAATCCGGACAAATACAATTTGTATGCACATGTGGCGCATAATATTGCAATACAATACGGAGAAGATGAATTGATTTGCAATGGAATCACACAGGATATTTATGACAAAGAATTGGTTCCTTGGTTAATTAATACCAAGGATAGTCCAAATAGAATTGCGGTGTTTGATTGGGACCGCACAATTTCAATTGTGGAAGGACTGATAATTCCGGGCAATTTTCCATTTAATGGAGTAAGTAAAAAAAAGTTTGCAACCGAAATGGCACTCTATGTTTTGGGCAGAGAAATAAGAATACAATTTTTAAAAAATATGTTTGAGATGCTTCACGAAAATGGTGTCAAAGTGTATATATTGACAAATAATTCTGCTGCCTCTATCAATCAACCAGTCAAACGCAGTTGTTTTTTAGAAATGATAAAAATAATTGACCCTCAATTTGTAGAAGACAATTTATTATGTTCCAATGGGCAAATCAACAAATCAACCGTGTTTAACAATGAATTAACAAAAATATCAGAGGAGTCGGAAAAAAAAAGAAAAATGGGGGGAGGAGGAGCAAGAAAAAAAAAGACAAACAAACGGCGCAAGCAGAAAAAGCAGAGCAAACGGCGCCGCAAAAATTGATTGAATGATTGATTACTTCTGAAAATCAACAACACAAAACATATAGAACTATTCTCATTATATATAATACAATATGAACAAGAATCAACAGACAGAAAGATACGGTGTTTACATTCGTTCTGTATTACAGATGAAAATTGCACTCAGCATCACCGAAATCGGCAAAAATCTCACACAAAATTTAGAAAATGTAATTCGTCTTAAAACCGAAGGAAAATGCATTGCCGAGGGATTTATTCGTCCAAATACAGTGCGCGTTCTTAATTATTCAAGTGGTCTTATTAAAGACGACCACGTAGAATTTCAAACAACCTATGAATGTTTAGTTTGTTATCCGGTCAAAGATATGATTGTGAGTTGCACTGTATCC
>JACCEC010548914.1_pt1 | contig 28598 bp, 22 predicted proteins | sample 7450121 | NCBI WGS metagenome assembly JACCEC01 (sample SAMN15323455, study PRJNA562643) | freshwater metagenome | isolation source: river surface water | place: USA:Blue River Watershed | collected 2017-08-18 | reverse complement strand
TTTCTCAGCGGGCAGGGTATCCAAGGCGGCGAAGCCGCCGCGGTATACCAAACTGGCATATTTTCGGGGGATGTTGGTGGCGATGAAGGGCATTTGATGCTCTTTGGCAAAATCCACCAGGGGTTTGTAATCGGTATAGAAATTGGGCCACAATTTGGTGGATTTCTTGAATTTTTCGTAGTTGGGATCACCACCCATCACCGCGCCCATGGGGGTTACCACAGTTTGGGTTTTTGCCGATGTATCGGTGGGCATAAGGTATTCGTTGAGCGCTGCCTGCTGGTCGGTTTCAAACATTTCTGCACCCAAAACCATGAAGGGTGTTACGCGGAACAAATCGCTGGTGGTTTGGTATTGCAACCAATGCACAATGGGATTATCATGAAGTTCTCCAAATAAAATAACCGCAGGTTGAGGGGCGGTTTGCTGCAAGCTTTTGGTGATGGTTGCCAAGAATTGGGCGTAGCTCACTTTCTTGCCTTTGGCATCAAAAATTTGATAGGCTTGGATGTTTTTTGAGGGTGTTCCCGGACCCATCATCTTTGGTATTGGCCTGGTGGCGATTTGGGCCTGGGCCAAAGAGCTCAATGCGCATAGCAATATCAACCACAATGGGCGAAGGGCATGGGCGAAAAAGGGGACAGTTAGAATACCTCGCATATCACAAAGATAGTGAAAAGGAAATGGGCTTAAGATGGCGTGAACCTTATCGCCAAGTAAAATAAGCGCCGGGCATCGCCCAGAGATTACCAGCCCAAAATGTAGGCGAACATCAACGGCGCCACAATGGTCGCATCGCTCTCTACGATGAACTTTGGCGTGTGGATGTCGAGCTTACCCCAAGTGATTTTCTCATTGGGAACCGCACCGCTATAACTGCCGTAAGAGGTGGTTGAGTCGCTGATCTGACAGAAATAGCTCCAGAAGGGGATGTTTTCCATTTCCATGTCTTGGTACAACATCGGCACCACGCAAATGGGGAAGTCACCGGCGATACCGCCACCAATTTGGAAGAATCCCACGCCTTTGCCATCGCTGTTTTTCACGTACCAATCGGCCAACCAAGTCATATACTCGATGCCGCTTTTCATGGTAGAGGCCTGCAATTGACCTTTGATCACGTAGCTGGCGAAAATGTTACCCATGGTACTGTCTTCCCAACCTGGCACCACGATGGGCAAGTTGCGCTCTGCCGCCGCCAACATCCAGCTATTTTTTGGGTCGATTTCGTAGTACTGCTCCAACTCTCCGCTCAACAAGATTTGGTACATGTATTCATGCGGGAAATATCGCTCGCCCTTGGCTTCAGCGCCTTTCCAGATGCCTTCGATGTGCTTTTGCAAACGACGGAAAGCCTCTTCTTCAGGAATGCAGGTATCGGTAACGCGGTTGTAGTGGTTTTCGAGGAGGTCCCACTCGTCTTGCGGACTCAAATCGCGGTAGTGGGGCACGCGCTTATAGTGGTTGTGGGCCACCAAATTCATGATGTCTTCTTCGAGGTTGGCACCGGTGCAAGAGATGATATCGACCTTGCCGGCGCGAATCATTTCGGCCAAGCTTTTGCCCAATTCGGCAGTACTCATGGCACCTGCGAGGGTAACCATCATTTTTCCGCCTTCGGTGAGGTGGGTTTCGTAGCCTTTGGCAGCATCTACCAAGGCGGCTGCGTTAAAATGCAAGTAATGCGTTTCGATGAATTGAGAAATTGGACCTTTCATAAAGGTGCAAAGATAGTGAAGATTTTTTGGATGCTCCGATGCTTGGCGATGTTCTAGCGTTCTCCAAGCCACCACTTCTTGCGGAAGGTCTTGTATTTGGGGGCGTAGGTGTGAATTCTGCTGAGCAGGAACTCCATGGCTTCGTCGTGACTATCTGTAACCAAATACAAATCATGGTCTTCGGGGGAGATGGCGTGTTTGGCTTCCATGATTTTGAGCTGTTCCACTTGGTGTTGCCAATATTCGCTGCCAAAAAGCACTATGGGAAATTGTGGAATTTTATCGCACTGTACCAAGGTATAGGCCTCGAACAGTTCGTCTAGGGTGCCCAATCCACCGGGCATGATCACAAAGCCCACGGAGTATTTGAAGAGCAACACTTTCCTAACGAAAAAATAACGGATATCGACCCAAACATCCAAAAACGGGTTGGGTTTTTGTTCGAAGGGCAGCTCGATGTTCACCCCAATGGTATGTCCGCCCACATCTTTGGCACCTCTGCTCGCGGCTTCCATTACGCCGGGGCCGCCGCCAGTAACCACGTGGAAACCTGCTTGGGCCACGCGGGCGCCCATTTCACGCGATTGTTGGTAGTAAATATTGTCTTCTTTGAAGCGAGCCGATCCAAAGATGGATATGCATGGACCTTCAAAGTGCAAGCTTCTGAAACCTTTGATGAATTGAAAAAAGACGCTGAGGGCAAAGGTGAATTCAGCGAATCTGCTTCGGGGCCCTTGGTATATGCGGAGGTCGTTATTTCGGTTGTAGATATATTTTTCTTTCATGGGTTTGCTTCAAATATCGCAAATTAAAGTTCGTCTGGCGAGTAACCATGATAGCATCCCTGATATCAGTGAAAATTGGGGAGGAGTTTGGCTGATTTGATGCATTGCAAATTATCGTAATGCAAATTACCGTAATGGCCATTGCGATAGTAAAAATAGAAACTCGTTTACAGCCGTAAAATCTATATGGTATTGGATTTACGGCTTGTTTGTAGTTTGCCCATTTGATCACCACGGCGATCAATAAAAAAAGCCCCGGCGAGCCGGGGCTTTTGCGTGGAATCAATCCAGATTCAATCGTATAGTATTCGGAGCCACTTCATTGAAGTGGTGTTTCATTAGAAACGCTCGTCTGCACCGAAGAAGAAGTTGCCTTCAATCTCCGCGTTCTCATCGCTGTCGCTACCGTGAATGGCATTGGCATCGATGCTCTTGGCGAACAAGTTGCGGATGGTACCTGCATCGGCTTTCTGCGGATCAGTGGCACCAATTAATTTGCGGAAATCTTCAATGGCGTTGTCTTTTTCTAAGATTGCAGCATAGATGGGACCGCTGGTCATGAAGCTTACCAAATCATTGAAGAAGGGACGTTCTCTGTGGATGCCATAGAAATCACCTGCGCGCTCTTCGCTCAATTGGGTGTATTTCAATGCCACTACTTTGAAGCCGGCTTGAATGATTTGATCTAAAATTTTTCCTGCGTGGCCGTTTGCTACAGCATCGGGCTTGATCATTGTGAAAGTGCGGTTTGTTGCCATGTTTGTTTAAAATCGCCGCAAATTTCGCAAATTCTGGGCATATTACTGCACAAAATCGCTCAAATACTGGAAATGTGCGGTCAAATTTCCACTCTGGGTGATCGTGGCTTCTTGAATCAATCGAGATTTTTCACTCAGAAATTCTGGCATTACCAATTGTAGCAACATTTCACCAAACTCTTCGCTGGCGTCTTTGGGCAATTCGTTGGGCAAATTTCCCACCGCCATTACATCCACAGAATCTTCGGTGTAGGGTTCACAGGGCGATAGCGTACGTCGGCTCCAGCCAATCACTGGATCCTTGATGCTGGTGGCTTTGTAGGTAATGGGGACGCTTCCCTCCACGTCGCAACTGATGTCTGCTATCACCGTGGGTTTGAATTTTTCTGGATCCTGGGTGTCTTCCGTCTCAAACAAACGCGGCAAATCTTCCGTCCAATAGATGCCATTCACCAACAAATCCGTGCAAGCGGCATAGCCCTTGAACTGACTGATGTACTCGCCATGATGTTGATAGAAATGCTTGGTATCCCATTGCTTGAGCGTTGGGTGGACGTATAAATCCGGACTATTGAGTTGAACGAAAACGGGTTCGTTGTATTCAATGTGCAAGTACTGATTGGGGGTCACCTCTCTGATTTGAATGGCCCGAAGTAGGTCCAAAGCCCCCTGCGATACCCTGCCACCACCGGTAATCACAATTCTCATGTTGGGTAAGTCTACGCGCAGCAATTGTGTGAGGATGTCTGCGTAGTTTTTGCTCTCATGCGCTGGTTTGAGAGTGAAAAGTCCGTGTTTTTTACCGTAAACCAACAGGCCGTTGTAGGTGCCCACCACGCCCGCGTATCGACCAAAACCCAAGACCCTCGCGCCGGTTTCGTAGCGGAGTACTTCGTAATCGATGAGGGTGATGTTTTTTTGTAAAATGCTCTGCAGCATGGTGCGGTTATAGGGCTGCTTTTTGATGGTATGGGAGAAAAAGAAATACGTTTTACCCGCTATCAACGCCTCGCTGGGTACCTCTTTGATGTTGAAAATCACATCGCAATGTTCCAGTGAATCCACCACTTGGATGCCCACTTCGCGGTATGCCTCGTCGGAAAAACACCTAGCTGGCGACGATTCCACCACAACTTGAACTTCAGGGTATCGCTGCTGTAAGGCAATGCATTGAATGGGCGACAGGGCCACTCGATTGTCGGGTGGATTTTTTCTCTCTTTCGATAAACCAATGATCACATATCAAAGGAACAAAAAAATTTGCAAGCCGAAATCAAAAAGTTGGGCAACAATCGCAAAATGTGGCGGATGCGCCGTTTCTTTGACCTGTGTGTTTCAGTTACGCCATCAATTTTTCTGCCACGGCCCTGCAATCCAAGTTGCAACTGGGCGATGGCGCCCTCGATATACAATTGCCTTGGGAAGTTCCTGCGTCGGAAACCCCGGCTGCTGAATCTCCTGCGAGAGAAACCCCTTCGTCCGAAACCCCCGCCACGGAAACCCTCGCCGCGGAATCTGTCCGTTCCCAAAGCATCTTGCCCGGTCCCGGTTACTTCCTCAGCGGATTCGATCGGCCCCTGCTGCCCGTGATTACAGCGGTGATAAACCAGGAAAACCCCACCTACCAACTATCGGCCATGCATTGGGGATTGGTACCCCATTGGTGCAAATCGGTCCAGCAAGCCGAAGAGCTCAGCGTTTATGGTCTCAACGCTCGCTGCGAAACCCTCACTGAGAAGCCATTGTTTAGGGATGCATGGAAATCACAGCCTTGCTTGATTCCGGTGAGCGGATTTTTTGAATGGCAAACCATCGGAAAGAGAAAACAACCGTATTTTATTTATGGTGCTGACGACGGGCCTATGTTGTTTGCAGGTTTTTATGCCCAATGGACCGATACAGAAACCGGTGAGCTAAAGCAATCCTACACTATCATTACCACTGAGGCGAATGCAATGATGCGGGACATTCACAACGTGAAATTGAGAATGCCAGTGATTTTGGATACAGCTCAGGCCAAACTTTATTTACAGGGCGATGCCAGTTTGCGTGAAAAGTTTCTTAAACCCTGCGGAGAGGGATTATTGAAAGCCCATCCAGTGGGAAATTGGCTCAATCATACCCGCGCCAATCGCAACGTGAAAGAGGCGTTGTTACCAATAGAAAAAGATTTTCCACAGACATTATTCTGAGAAATTCGTATACTATATTTGCGCCCCAATGAAAAAGTTCCTTTGGCTGTCCGTTTTTGTACTCACAGTATTTGCGCATCAATCATGTAATTCTAAGAAAACCGAAACCGTTGCCGCGGTTGACACAAATGCCAAAGTGAGCGATGTGAAGAAGTTGGCTGTAGATGCCGATTTAACGGCTTTCGCAAGATACATTGCCGGAGTGCATGATGCCAACAACGACAGTTTGGAGCAAAGTGAGTTTTGGAAATTGCACGCGGCGAAAACGGATTTGCGTTGGCGCTTATTGATGCAAAACGTAGGTACGCCCATTTCAACTTGGGTTACAGAAAAAAATTACTTGGGATCTAAGGCTCCAAAAACATTGTTATACCCGTTCGCAGGGGGTGATTTCTTCTATGCAAATTTGTTCTATCCCAACCGCGATACCGTGATTATGATCGGTTTAGAGCCCGTGGGTGGCAAATTTGGCGTGAAAGAGATAGAATCTACCAAGCTCGAAGATTACTTAACTACTTTGGATCGATGCATGTTCTATCCCCACAAATTGGGATTCTTCCGCACGTTGAGTATGGACGATGATTTCGCCCATGAGTTGATGAATGGTACCTTCCATACATTCCTGTTCTATCTGGCCCGCAATGGGTTTGATTTGCACTACGTGGAGTATTTCAACGTGGATGCCCAAGGCAATTCAGTGGCCGTTGAGCCCGGCGCCGAGGCCAAAGGTTTGAAAATTGGCTATTCCAACAAATCAGACAAATCTGTGAAACAGTTGGTATATATCAGCCAAGACATCAGCAACACCGCCAACCAGAAATCGCCAGGTACCATCAACTATCTCAAACAGCGTGGTTCTGTGGTTTCGTTTTTCAAAGCCGCGAGTTATTTGATGTATAAAGACTACTTTTCAGACATCACCAATGTGGTATTGGGTCAATCCAAAATAATTTTACAAGACGATAGCGGTATGCCTTTGGCGGCGATGAAGCAAGGCGGTTTTGAAGCCGAAGTATTGGGAGAATACACCAAAACCATCAACTTGTTTTCGAACTATTTCCAAAAGGATATGCGCGAGGAGTACGTGAGCAAAAAGCCAGCGAAATTGCCCTTCACCATTGGGTACAATGCCGAATTTGGTGAGTGTAACTTGCAGTTGGGTACCAAAAAATGAGTAACTTCATTTGTTTCAAGGCCGAATGGTTGAGTCAGGACCCAGACCAAGCCGATATCATTACCGCTTATCTGAGCGAATTCCCTTTTACACACTTTGAAAGCGAAGGCCAATGGATGAAGGCTTTTGCCGACGAGAACGATATTTCTGAGTCTGAATACGAAGGCATAGAAGAAGCTGTGATGGAATACTGCGATCGCATCGAATGGAGCATCGTAGAGCGTGAGAATTGGAATGAGATGTGGGAAAAGAACTATTTCAATCCCTTGCAAGTGGGTGAGTTTTATGTGAGGGCAACCTTTCATCCCGAAGCCCCAGAAGGTGTTAGACCCATTACCATAGAGCCTCGAATGAGCTTTGGCACCGGTCACCACGCCACCACCCGCTTGATGTTATCCGAAATGCAAACCCAACGCGCCGTTTTTGACGTGGATGGGGGTTGCAAAGTGCTGGATATGGGCAGCGGGACGGGAATTTTGGCCATCGCGGCGGAAATGTTGGGCGCCACTGAAGTATTGGGCGTTGAGATCGATGATTGGGTGGTAGACAATGCCAACGACAACCTGGTCATCAATGCCACCAAATGCAACCGCATGGTGCATGGCGATGTATCCGCATTAAACCACATACAGAACGATCATTTTGATGTGGTATTGGCAAACATTCATAGAGAAGTGATTTTGGCCGATATGGCGGCCTATGTGCGGGTCCTTAAACCCCAACATTTGTTGTTTTTGAGCGGTTTGCAAGCAGCGGATGAATCGCTGATCGTGAACCACGCATTGGGGTTGAACCTCAAACACCTCAAAACAGAAACGGTCGACGGTTGGTTGATGATTCTGTTGGAAAAAATGTAGTGCGGGGTGCGCAAATTTTGGGATAAATTCGTACCTTTATTTCCCATTGAGCAGTGTAATTAAATTGTTGTCGGATGCAGTAGCAAACCAAATTGCTGCGGGAGAGGTTGTGCAACGTCCAGCCAGTGCCATCAAAGAATTGTTGGAGAATAGTTTGGATGCAGGCGCCACCAAAATCACCTTGTTGGTGAAAGATGGGGGTAGCACATTGATGCAGGTGATCGACAATGGCAAGGGAATGAGTGAAACGGATGTGCGGTTGTGTTGGGAGCGACATGCTACCTCAAAAATTCAAAAGGCAGAAGATTTGTTTCGATTGAATACCTATGGGTTTCGGGGCGAAGCAATGGCATCCATTGCGGCGGTGGCGCAGGTAGAAATGAAATCGCGCCGGGCCGAAGACGAAGTGGCACAGTACATTCGCATTGAAGGCAGTGAAGTGCTAGAGCAGCGCGTAGATGCAGCACCGGTGGGTACTAGCATCACCATCAAAAATTTGTTTTACAACATTCCGGCCCGCAGAAATTTCCTCAAAAGCATCGCGGTAGAAACCAAACACATCGTAGAGGAATTTTTACGACAAGCCATGGCCAATCCAGGGGTGGAGTTTATCTACCACAACAACGGTCAGCTCGTATATCATTTCAAAATCCAATCGCCCAAAGACCGGGTGATGGAAACTTTGGGTAAAAAGGATGCGTCGATGGTGTTGCCAGTTGAGGAGCAAACCGATATCGTTGAAATACAAGGTTTTGTGGGTGCGCCAGGTATGGCGAAACGAACCCGCGGCGAGCAGTATTTTTTCATGAACGGTCGTTTCATAAGATCCAGCTACTTTCACCATGCCGTTTCTGCGGCCTATGAAGGTTTGATAGAATCCGATGCCCACCCGCTATATGCTTTGTATTTGCGGGTAAATCCGAGCAAGGTGGATGTGAACGTGCATCCCACCAAAACGGAGGTGAAGTTTGAAGACGAGAAACACATTTATAATTTGATCAAAGCCGCGGTGAGAAGATCATTGGGCTCGTTTGTGGTTCAACCCAACATGGAATTGGGGGATTTCAATAATTTCGACGCGTTCTTGAGTCAGCCCATCGCGCCGCGAAGCGGCGCAACACCACCGCAATGGCAAGGTGGAAGTCCCAGCAGCGGCGAAAAACGCGACCCTTCCTACAACCCTTTCGGCGGAAACGGCGGTTCCTACCAACGCAACAGCCACCAAGATTGGCAAAAAGTATTGGGCTCGGTAGAACAAACCCCGCAAACCACCCTTCGCCAAAGTCAAGACAACGCGCTTTGGGGCACAACACACACCCAAGATGCTTTCAACAATGGCATTGAAACAGCCAGTGACGCGGCACAGCGATCTTCAGTTCAGGGTGTTTTCTCTCTGGGCGATGCCTATGTGGTGGCCAACGTGGGTGGTGTTTTGAAGGTGATCGACAAGAAAAAAGCCCAACAGCACATATACTATCACGATTTTTTGACCCAACTGCAAGCCCATTCATCGGCTTCGCAACAGTTGCTGTTTCCCAGAACGGTGGAATTGCCCCCAGCACAAATCCCCCTGGTGCTAGAACTGCTGCAAGAACTGCAATGGTTGGGTTTTGATCTCTCGCATTTCGGTGGCAATACCCTCATTGTGAACGGTGTGCCCGCGATTCTGTCGCAAGGCGACGAGCAAAAACTCATCGAACAGTTGATTGAAGACTATCAAAATTCACAAGGCGATTTGCGCCTCAATAAATATCAAAGTATGGCTTTGTCAATGGCCCGACATGCCGTAGTGCGGAATCCCATTCAACAAAACCCAGAAGAGTTACACACCTTGTTGCAAAGATTGTTTTCCTTGTCTGAGCACAACGCTACCTTTGATGGCAAAACCATTGTTGTTGAAATTTCGGCTGCGCAGTTGTTCGATGCTTTTCAATCTCACAAATTCAAATCATAAAAATGCCCCAAATCCCCCCAGCGCTAAAAAATTTGCTCATCATCATGGCCCTCATGGGCTTGGCACAAATCGCTCTGCCCAATACGGGGTTTGAATCGTTTCAACTCTATCTCTTTTACCCCGATAGCTATCAGTTTAGGATATGGCAATTGGTGACCCACATTTTTTGTCATGGCGACATTGGCCACTTCATTTTTAATGGCATCGCCCTATTCAGTTTCGGTATCATTGTGGAATTGCGCTTGGGAGCCAATCGGTTTTTGATGCTGTTTTTTATGGCGGCTTTGGGTGCCGTTTTGTTCCATTACGTAGCGATGGGCTACAACATTTACAGTCAGGTAGGTACGTTTTTTCCCAATCATGTCGCGGGTTTTGAAGCGGTTCCTTACGGACCGATGCTCGGCGCTTCGGGTGCGGTATATGGTGTGATGGTGGCGTTTGCTGTTTTGTATCCCAATGAAACCTTGTTGTTTTTGTTCATTCCTTATCCCATCAAAGCCAAATTTTTGGTGCCCATCATGGTGGGTTTAGACATCGTTTTGGGATTGGGAAGTTTCAGTGGCGATAACGTGGCTCACTTTGCCCACATTGGGGGAGCGGCCACCGGTTTGGCCTTGATTTTCTTGTGGAAGAGGTTGGATCGCAAAAAGTACCTCAATCGCTTCTAACATGGCCACCATACAACAGTTGATCAATCAACCAAAAACCGCGGTTCAAACCCTGATTTTTGCTTGTGTGCTAGTGTTTGTACCGGCGTGGTTGCTGCATTTAATGGACGTAACAGGTCCTTTGTATTGGTTGACCTTCACCCCCTCGGGGTGGTTTAAGCCCTGGTCTTGTTTTACTTATATGTTTTTACATGTGGGCTTTTTTCACCTATTGGGAAATGCCCTGTGGCTGTATTTTGTGGGGAGTATTTTGGAGGATTTGGTTGGACGTAAGCACATCTTTTGGTTGTTTTTGGGTGGGGGCGTTTTGGGTGCCTGGGTGTTTCAGGCGGTGTATTCATTTTCAGTTTATGGTTCAACGGGCGAACAGATGCAATTGCTGGGCGCGTCGGGTGGCGTGTCGGCCGTGGTGATAGGCACAGCGATATTTACCCCCAGGTACAAGTTGTTTTTGTTTGGTTTGGTGGAGGTGGAGTTGCGATGGATTGCCATCGTAAAAGTGCTTTTGGATTTTGGGGGTGTTTTCAGTGGCAGCAACGTGGGTGGGTATACCGCGCATTTGGGTGGGGTGATTTGGGGTGCCATCTATGTGATGGGTGTTTTGAAGGGTGATTTTTTGCAAGGGATTTTGGGTGTTTTGCAGCAGTTTGGTGCAGCAGTTGCGAACGTTTTTACAAAAAAATCGGCAAAATATTCTCAGATGCGATTCGAAAAAGGCAACAAAAGTGTAGCTTCGAAAGCAAGCCGCAATGGCCATCCTTCTGAAGCGGAGGTGAACGCCATCTTGGATAAAATTTCGCAAGTGGGTTACAATAACCTCAGCGCCAAAGAGAAAGAAATTCTATTTAAAGCCAGTAAAACCGATTGATATGAAATTGCTCAACATCATCGCCTTCCCCGCCACTGTGATTTTGGGATTGCTGTTGATGCTTTCTGGTTTTGTACCGAGTATTTCGCCTTCGATCAATTCGTGGTTACCACTTTTGGGCTTGGCATTTCCTGTGCTGTTTTTGTTGGTATTGATATCGTTCTTTTACTGGTTGCTTCAGCGTAAATGGCGGAGTTTGTTTGCGCTATCCTGTCTGCTGCTGAATTTAGGACCCATGAGTCTCTATGTGCAGTGGAACGATACCAAAGTCCAAGAAAACGACTTACAAATCAAGAAAGAATCGATTGACAAAGAGATCAACGTGGGCACTCAAACACTCAAGGTGGTGAGCTACAACGCCCAGTTGTTTGGGTTGTACCAAGATGAGTCTTCTGTTGAAATCGTAAATACAGAGTATATGCCCGCCATGGACTCCTTTTTGCATGTGATGAAATCCCAGAATGCCGATGTGGTTTGCTTGCAAGAGGTTTACGCGAAAGCTGGTGGACTGAAATCTCTGGCGCGGTTTTTAAAATCCGAAGGCAATTTCGAATACAGTCAAACCTATACCCTCAGTGAACGCAGGCCCTATGGGATGATTGTATTGAGCAAACACAAAATTAAACGCTGGCAGCCCATTTCGTTTGGTCCAAATACGGGCAATATGGCGATGTGGGTGGATATTGAAATTGCAGACGATGCAGCGGTGAGGAAAAAGTCTCGCATTCGCATTTATAATCTTCACCTTCAATCGTTTCGCTTTGCGAAAAAGGATTATGCTGTGATGCAAAAGCAGACGGAGCAGCAAGCCATCGACATTGAGGGCAGTAAGGGGATTATAACTCGCTTGAGATTGGGATACCAACACAGGGCAGAGCAGGTTGATTTGGTGAAAGAGAGCATGATTGCTTGTGATTTCCCTAAGATTGTTTGCGGTGATTTTAACGACATCCCAGTGAGTTATACCTACAGGCAGTTGTGCGCGGGCATGAAAGATGCATTTGGTGAGGCGGGCCGTGGCATTGAAACCACGTACAAAGGATCGATGCCCAGTTTTCGGATCGATTATATTCTGTTCGATAACCCCATGCGCGCCATCAGTTACAACAGTATTTCGGAGGTGCCATCAGATCATAAATTGATCGTGGCTTATTTGCAAATTGGTGAACTTTTTACAGGCAATTGAGTACCTATTTTTGCAAAGTAATGTGAGCCTTTGGTGAATTTGATGAGCCACTGACAGAGGTGCTTCAATATCTTTGTGTTGTACCTATATTTGCACAAAATATTTATGCCGTATTTCTTTACCTCAGAATCAGTGTCGGAAGGACACCCAGACAAAGTCGCTGACCAAATTTCAGACGCGTTGATTGACCATTTTTTGGCTTACGACCCCAATAGCAAAGTGGCTTGTGAAACCTTAGTAACTACCGGCCAGGTGGTTTTGGCGGGTGAAGTGAAGTCTGAAGCTTATTTGGATGTTCAGAAAATTGCACGTGACGTAATTGCGAAAATTGGGTATACCAAAAGTGAATACATGTTTGATTCTAACAGCTGTGGAATCTTGAGTGCCATTCATGAGCAAAGTGCAGATATCAATCAGGGTGTAGAACGTGCAAATCCAGAGGATCAGGGTGCGGGTGACCAAGGTATGATGTTTGGTTACGCTAACAATGAAACGGATACTTTGATGCCATTGCCATTGATGTTGGCTCATTTGTTGCTCGAAGAATTGGCGGCTATGCGCAGAGAAGGAACCGTGATTGGTTACTTGCGTCCAGATGCCAAAAGTCAGGTAACAATCCAATATTCAGATGATCACAAGCCATTGAATATTGATACCATTGTAATTTCTACGCAGCACGATGATTTCGATGAGGATGATGCGATGTTGCAAAAGATTCACAATGATTTGGTGAATTTGTTGATTCCTCGCGTAAAGGCGAAGTTGCCTGCTCACATACAAGCCTTGTTTGGCAGCGATATCAAATATCACATCAACCCAACTGGAAAGTTTGTAATAGGTGGTCCCCATGGAGATACCGGATTAACAGGTCGTAAGATTATCGTTGATACCTATGGTGGTCGTGGTGCACACGGTGGTGGTGCATTTTCTGGAAAAGATCCTAGTAAAGTAGACCGTTCTGCGGCCTACGCAACCCGTCATATCGCCAAGAATTTGGTGGCTGCGGGTGTTTGCGATCAAGCTTTGGTTCAGGTGAGTTATGCCATTGGTGTTGCTGAGCCAGTGGGTTTGTTTGTTGATACTTATGGAACTGCGAAGGTTTCTATGACAGACGGCGAAATCGCTGCGAAAATCATGGCGATGCCTGAGTTCAGTTTGCGTCCTTACCACATCGAAAAAAGATTCAACTTGAGAACACCCATTTATTTGGAAACTGCTGCTTACGGTCATATGGGACGTGAGTGCAAGACTGTAGACAAGGTGTTTAACGAAGGCAAGAAAAACGAGCTGAAAGTAACTGTGAAACTTTTCCCTTGGGAAGAGACCAACGCGGTGGGTGCTGTGAAGGCGCAATTTGGTTTATAATCAGCTTTAACATCAAAATTAATATCCTCAACCATGTGTGGAATCGTTGCTTATATCGGAGAGAAACAGGCTTTTGACATTGTTATCAAGGGCTTGAAGCGTTTGGAATATCGCGGATACGACAGTGCCGGTGTGGCTTTGTTGAACGGTGATATGCGTGTGTACAAGAAAAAAGGCAAGGTTGCCAACTTGGAAGAGGAAGCGGCCGGACAAGATGTAAGTGGTGGTATGGGAATGGGTCATACCCGTTGGGCCACCCATGGAGAACCCAATGATAAGAATTCTCACCCGCATTTGAGTGAGAGTGGTGATTTGGCCATCATTCACAATGGGATCATTGAGAACTATGCCACATTGAAAGCCGGCATGATGTTAAAGGGCCATACTTTTCACTCAGATACAGACACCGAGGTGTTGGCGCATTTGATTGAGGATGTGATGGTGAATACGGGATTGCCTTTGGCCGATGCCGTTCGTTCTGCCTTGAAGCAGGTGAGCGGCGCCTACGCCATTGTAATATTGAGTAAAAATCATCCTGAACATTTGATAGCAGCCCGCAAGGGAAGTCCTTTGGTTGTTGGGTTGGGCAAAGATCGCGGCGAGTTTTTCTTTGCATCGGATGCTACGCCCATTGTGGAATACACCAACAAAGTGATCTATTTGAAGGACGGAGAAGTGGCCATCGTAGAGAACAAAGAACTGATTGTAAAGAGTATAGATAATGTGGTTCAAGTGCCTTATGTGCAGGAACTTGAGTTGAGCTTGGAGCAATTGGAAAAAGGTGGTTATCCTCACTTCATGTTGAAGGAGATTTACGAGCAGCCTAGATCCATTTTTGATAGTTTTAGGGGTCGTTTTGATTCAGATACAGGTCAAATCCATATGCGTTCCATGGAGGACTATGCTGAGCGTTTGAAAGAGATCAAGCGATTGATTTTGATTGGCTGTGGAACCAGTTGGCATGCGGGTTTGGTGGCAGAATATTTGTTTGAAGATTTGGCTAGAGTGCCTGTGGAGGTGGAATATGCTTCTGAGTTTAGGTATAGAAATCCAGTATTGTACGCCGATGATTTGGTGATTGCCATTTCTCAGAGTGGAGAAACTGCGGATTCGTTGGCCGCCATGGATTTGGCGAAGCGCAAGGGAGCCAGTGTATTTGGTGTTTGTAACGTGGTGGGTTCCAGCATTCCCCGTTTGAGTGATGCCGGCGCTTATACCCATGCAGGTCCTGAAATAGGTGTTGCGAGTACCAAGGCTTTCACGGCCCAGGTGACCGTATTGGCATTGATGGCTGTGGGCATGGCCAAACTTCGCGGTACCATGAACATGGTAGCAATCAAGTCATTCTTTGAAGAGTTGGAAGCGATTCCCGAGAAAATTGAGAAGGCATTGTTGCTCAACGACCAAATGATTGCGTTGGCAGAAAAGTATAAAGACGCCAAGAATTTCTTGTATTTGGGTAGGGGATACAATTTCCCTGTGGCTTTAGAAGGTGCATTGAAACTGAAGGAAATTAGCTATATCCACGCCGAAGGGTATCCAGCTGCAGAAATGAAGCATGGTCCCATCGCACTGATAGATGAAGAAATGCCAGTTGTTGTGATTGCCACGAACTCGGAGCATTACGAAAAAGTAGTGAGCAATATCCAGGAGGTAAAAGCTCGCAAAGGGAAAGTAATCGCTGTGGTGAGTGAAGGGAATCGTGATTTAGATAATATGGTAGACCACGTGATTGAGGTGCCAGAAACCATCGAGCCATTAAGTCCGTTGGTGAATACTGTACCCTTGCAGTTGTTGAGTTATCACATTGCGGTGATGAGGGGTTGCAACGTAGATCAGCCAAGGAATTTGGCAAAATCTGTTACGGTGGAGTAGCTCGAAACTACCACTTGTTGTTCAGGCGGTCGTAGTATTCAAAGTTGATTTTGAAGCCGTAGCGGGGTTTTTCGAACAGGTTGGCGTAGCCGGCGGTATAGTAAATGCCAATTTTATAACGGTCGCGCCACAATCGTACCAGTTTATCGATGCCCACATACCCTTCGTAGAAGAACAGATTTCTTCGCTCGGGGGCATATAGCATATTCACACCTGCTTTTTCATACAAACTCAATTTTTTCAAGAAAGGGATCTTGTTTACCAAGCTGCCGTTGAAGCTGTGTTGGTAATGCACTTCGTAAAAACGTTTGAAGGTGGTAAAGGTGGAATCGAGCTGTTGGAAAGCAAACATCGGCGGGGTGAAAATGACCGGATCGGCCCGTCGCTGGTATCGGTAATCCACCACATTCACGTTTCTGCTGCTTAAAAAACTACCGCTCACGGCGCGGAGGTCACTCGTACCCAACAACCCCCAAGGGAAACTGTGATCGATTCGGTACTCCAAATATTGGTAGTCGATGTTGCTCTTGAAAACGCCCGGCACCGCCTGTTTGTAATTGATCGAAAAAGTGGGCCAAGCCGAACCCAAAATCACTTTTTGCTTGGGTTCCGACATATATCGTTGGAAGGGTGTGTACGAGAGATTGAATGAAGCGAAGAAGGCGCGGTGGTCTATAAATTTGAGCGGACGGTTGTTCTCGAAGAGGCTGTCGCCGAACTCATCAAATACATAGGTAGACATGTCTTTTCGATCGCTCAATTCGCCCTGTACCTGCAAGAAGAGGCCGTTGATGAGCTCTTGGCGGTGGTACACATTGATGTGTTTGTTTTGATAGAAGTTATCGCGACGAAACAAATCAATGTAGGCGGCGTTCATGTTCACCATCCCGAAATCCCTGCCCACTGAAGCGAAGATCAGTGCGCGTTTGTAGGGATTGTACATGTGCGACATATATACTGTGCCACGAACGTCTTTGTTGTTGATGCCGTAGGAGAGGTTTTCGTTGAATTCGAAGGTTTTTTTGTTTTCGAAAGTTTTATCGAAACTGTTCCACAGACTCAATCGTCCGCCCCCCGGCCACCAAGGTTGGTAAAGGTTCCACAGGGGTTGGAATCGCAGGGTGATGCCTTTTTTGCGGTCGCGGTAGCCTTGGCCTTCGAGGACCAGAGATTTCAGGGTGACTTTGTTGATTTGTGCTTCTACAGAATCGAGGTATTTGTCTGATGTTACTACGCGTTTGATGCTATCTGCCGTGTTGATGAATTTTGTTTCTTGGTTGGAGAGGGGTTGGGTTCGTTGCTGCTGCCAGTAGGTGGAGTCGCGTTCGTAGGCCTCTTGGGTGGTTTTGCTCACTTCCATACCAAAGTGATTTTTGGGGAAGTTGGGCACCACGGTGATGGATTTATAATCTACCAGGGTGGTGGCTTTGTTGAGCGATTTGCCGTATTTGGTGCTGTAATTGAATCGTTGAGAATCGATGAGGAGGTATTCTTGGCTATCCAGTTGGTTGTGTTGGATGAGGGTCATGGCGTCGTACTCGGCCATGAGGTGCCTGGGAAATTTGAGTTCGGCTTTGAGGATCCAATAGGTGGTATCCACCAGGTGCAATTCGCCGCTGAGGGTGGCGTTGGCGGTTTGTTTGCCTGTCATCCCAATCCTTAACACACGGCCATATAGGGGGTGTTGGTAGGCGCCCAAGAATTTGAAGCGATAGGCCAGCAGGGCTGAGTTGGATAGGGGCGACATGATGGGCAGCGGACAAAGGGCTGGCACATCGAGTAGGTTTTGGTATAGGTTGAAATCGCCTTCGGTGGTGGAGAGGTAGAAGAGTCCGGCTTTGGAGCCCACTTTTTGGACGCCGTTGCGGGTTTCTTTGATTTTGCCATCGGTAGAGGCATCGCGCTGCATGGCAATTTCCACGAAGGCGTTGGCGCTGATTTTGTTTTTGGCAGTATCGGAAACGCTCACCACTGGGACTGTATTGGCGTAGGGGTCGTTGGTGTTTTTGATCACGGCTGCATCCAAGGGATCAATGTCGGTTGCTGCGGTCGCCGATTTGGGTTTGATTTTTTGCTCGGTAATTTCAAAGGCTTTGATATAGATCTGTGCGCTTTGGTTGGGGATGCGGCTGTGCCAGAAATCGCGCTGGGCGATGGCTTTTCGCATATAATCGGCGGCGGGGTCTTTGTATTCGCGGCGGATTTCGGCGCCTTGTATTTTCTCGGTTTTTGGAACGAGGATGATGTTGAGGGTGTCTTTGGTTTGCGCTGTGACCAAGGTGGGGATTTCTACGCTGTAGAAATCGGGGTGGGAAAAAATGAGTTTATAGGAACCGGTGCGGAGGTTGAGGTTGAAATACCCATCGAGGCGGGTTTGTCCGAGCTTGGCCCCATCGCGGTTAAAAATCTGTACCATGGGCAGCGGTGCGCGCGCGGTATCCACCACAATGCCAATGATTTGGGCTTTTGTGGTTTGGACCGTTGCGAGGCCGAGCCATAGGATCGCCAAGATGTGCATCAGGCGTTGCTTCATGGTTGTTTTTGCGCTTTTTGGGGTTTGTTTTTGGCTTTTTTCCCGCTACTAGATCGTTTGAGTTGATCGGCGTTGGGATAGGGCAGTTCGGGTATGCTGGGGTTGTATTGGGGAATAAACGTTTGGGTGTTGGGTTTGTTTTGAATATCAAACAGGAATTTGGGGAGTTTGGCTTCGGTGGCGGGCAGTTGGTTTAGGGGGTAGAGTACGCCAATGGGTTTTTCGTAGAAGGCGATGGTTTCTATTTTCCCTTTGGCAAAATGGATGTTCATGCGATTGCATGATACCAAATTGGCGGATTGCAGGGTATCTGCATCGCGAAGAAAATAAATGCTTTGGGCCTTGCCAAACACTTGTACGCTTTGTAGTTGTTGCTGCGGGGTAAACAGCTGCATCATGGAATCGCCTTGTATTTGGGAGTAATGTAGGGTATCTTCTTGTATGGCAACAAAGGCATTGGGGAATGCTTTGAGGGATTGGATTTTCTGTTGTTTCACCAGCATCTCCATGGAATCGCCGCTGAGGCGAGAGGTGGAGTCCCAGAGCACAGGGTTGCCGTGAAAGTAGAAGGTTGAATCGCTGCGAAGCGACGTGAGGGTGTGGCAGGTTCCAGAGGCTTTGTCTTGCGAGAAGGCCACGTGGTGGATGGCTTTGAGGGCGGTTGGGTTGCTGCTATCGGTGTTGTAATGCAGGGTATCGGCGGTGATGCGGAAAGGCGTTGGGGTGTTGCCTTGGATGGCGAGGGCGTGGTTCCAAACGGAAAACGCTTTTTGGTTGCCGCGGTAAAGGGCATGCTCTCCCCACACGCGGTAATGGTCTATGGTATCGAGGATGACAACATGTCCATGCGCCTCACCCCGTTGCACTTTTTTCTCAAAATGAAGGGTATCGCAGAGGATCACTTTGCCTGAATCGAAGAGGGCTACTTGGCCGTTGAACTGTCCGGTTTCGGCTTCGGTGAGGTAGTATCCGCGTTGGAAAACGAGCGTTTTGGAGAGATAATCGAGTTGTGTTAGGGCGAAGAACTGCGCTTTTTTGGTGTCGGTGCGATATTGAAGGGTATCGGTTTTAACGGTATAATCGGGGGTTGTTAGCACCACTTTGTTCTTGAAGAACAGGGTTTTGATGGAGGGGTTATAGCTTCCGGAGGTGGAGGTAAGGGTGGTTTGTTTGTCTTTGATGAGGCCACGGGCGCCGTACCAGCCCACTTTGGTTTGGGTGTTGTATTGGATCCAGGGTGTGGTGAGGGTCATGCTACCATCGGTGAGGGTAACGCCGCCGGAGACTTTGGCGATGTGGGTGGCGTTGTTGTATTCGAGGGTTCTTCCGGTGACGGTGGCGCCATCGGAATTGGTGATTCTCACGTTGCCTCTGCCCAAAAGATCTTCGGTTTGTGGGTCGTATTCAGCTTCATCGCAGAACACTTGGGAGCCGGATTGTTCGAATCGCACATTTTCGCGGAGCCATTGCACGGTTTTATCGCCTTTTTTGAGCGATTTCATGCGGCCGGCTTGCAGTGAGATGGCTTGCGCTTGCAGCTGTGGCAGGGCGATGATGGAGAGCAGCAGGATGATGAATTGCATGCGCCACGCCATGATTTTGTGTTGGCGGGGTGAAGGAGAAAACTTGTTTCGAAATTGGAAATAACCCACGGAGTTTCGGCTTTGTGCAATTACTTTGCAAAGTAAGTGTTAAAAGCGTTTGAAACATCGGTAAATCTACAGAATTGGGATTTGGGGCGACGGCCGACATTGTTGGCGGTGAGCGGGGGTGTGGATTCGGTGGCGATGGCCAGATTGTTTGCGATGAAGGGTTATCCGTTTGCGATGGCGCACGTGAATTTTGGGCTGAGGGGCAAGGAGAGTGAGGGCGATGAAGTGTTTGTGCGGGGCTTGGCGAAGGAGTTGGGCGTGGAAGTGTTTGTGGAAAGGGTGGATGTTGGGGTGTATCGGCGCGCCAATGGGATATCGGTGCAGATGGCTGCGCGGGAGTTGCGATATTCGTTTTTTCGAAGGGTGATGCGGGAGCGGGGCTTTGAACGGTTGGCGACGGGGCATCACGCGAACGACAATTTGGAGCATTTTTTTGTGTATTTGTATCGCGGGAATACGGCGGTGGCATGGCGTGGGATATGGCAGGAACAGGGCGATGTGGTTCGGCCTTTGTTGGGGTTTTTGAAATCGGAATTGGAAGAATTTTTGGTGGCGGGCGGATGGTTGTGGCGGGAGGATCGCAGCAATGGCGGGGTGGGATATTTGCGCAACAAGGTGAGGCATTTTGTGATGCCGGGGCTAGACGATTTTGCGAAGGAATTTTATGGTTTGAGCATGCGAAAACAGCAGACTTTGCGGGGTTGGCAAGCGCAGCAGGCGGGTTTGTGGGATGAGCATTGTGAGGAGAGTGATGGGGGTATGTGGGTACCTTCGGTTTATTTGACTTTGGCCGATGAGAGCTATTGGGTGGATCGATTGATGGGGATGGGATTTTCATTGAGTCAGTTGAAACAGGCCAGGGAGAATCACCGCGCGGGTGCGAAGTATGAGGGGGTGGATCGGACGTTGTGGGTGGGCCGGGGCGGATGGATGGTTCGCGGGAAAGTGTTGGAATCTGCGGTGGCGCATACGCTGGAGTGGATCGATGGGGGTGTGATGCATTGGGGCGGATATCGCATAGAAACCAAAAAAGTGGCGTTGAATGGGGAGGGGTTGTTGGAACGGATGTTGTTGGAGTCGCCGGATGCTTATTACTTTGGTATGGGCATAGAAAGCAAGGCTTGGGTGGTGCGCGGTTGGGTGAATGGCGATCGGATGGAGATGTTTGGGGGTGGGGAGAAGAAACTGAGCGATGTTTTTGTGAACGAAAAGGTGGAATCATTTGTGAAGCCTTTCGTGCCGTTGGTGGTAGGTTCGATTGGGGTTTTGTGTGCTTTGGGGTTGAAAAGATCGGCGGGATACCCGGTGTTGGAGGCCGATTCGATGTGCTGGGAGTTGCGTTGGGAGCGGTTGTAGTTGGAAATTGGGGCAATCCTTATACCTTTGTTTTTGAATGAAAGCGATCATCCCATTGGCGGGCATCGGCAGTCGCCTCAAGCCCCATACGCGTACCCAGCCCAAATCACTGATTCCCTTGGCGGGAAAGCCCATTTTGGGACATATTATGGATCGATTGGTGGAGGCAGGGGTAACAGACTTTGTGTTCGTGATTGGTTATTTGGGGGATCGCATCGAACAGTATATCACAGAGAATTACGGACAGTATAAAAGCACGTTTGTGATCCAAACTTTGGGTCGTGGCATTGGCCATGCGGTGTGGTTGGCGCGGGAAGAATTTGCCAGTGGGGAGCGCATGATGATTGTATTGGGCGATACCATTTTTGAGGCCGATTTTAAAAGTGTGTTGGCCCAGGGCGGGAATGCTTTGGGTGTGAAAAAGGTGGAGGACCCCCGTTTGTTTGGTGTGGCGGAGTTGGATGAATCGGGGAAGATATCGCGGTTGAGTGAAAAGCCATTGATACCAAAATCCAATTTGGCGTTGGTGGGGTTGTACGTGATTGAGGATACGGAGAGTTTGTTTGATTGTTTGGATTACAACATCCAGAACGAGATTCGCACACAAAATGAGTTTCATTTGACCGATGCGTTGCAGTGCATGATTGCGCGGGGGGTGGAGTTTCGCACGTTTGCGGTGGATACTTGGTTTGATTGTGGCAAGAAAGACATCATTTTACAGACCAATCGGAATTTGTTGAGGCAGGTTGATCAGCATCAGTTTGCGAATTTCGAGCGGGGAAATATCATCATACAGCCGGTGCACATTGCGGCTACGGCGAAGGTGGAAAACAGTATTATTGGTCCGGACGTGAGCATTGGAGAGGGTGCGGTGATTTCGCGGAGTGTGGTGAAAAATAGCATCATTGGTCAGGGCGCGGAGCTCACAAACGCCATTTTGGAGGATTCGTTGGTGGGGAGTGATTCTGTGTTGGTGGGTGCGGCGTCGAGTTTGAACATTGGCGACAGTGCGGAGATCAATTTGAGGAATTCATAGGGTGAAATTTCGGATTTCGGATATCGTTGGGGTGGTTGATGCGCAATTGCGCGGTGGTGAAGATGTGGTTGTGGGCGATGACGCTCATGAAATCACGGCCATGGTATTTGATGCGCGAAAGTTGTGGGGTTTGGCGCCTTCGTCGGCCTTGTTTTTGGCGTTGAATGGAAGGCGTGACGGACATGAATTCATTGGACAGGCCTATGCGGGTGGTGTTCGATATTTTTTGGTGTCGCGCTGTGATGCGGCGTGGTTGATTTTGTATCCGGGGGCGGTGTTTTTGGTGGTGGAGGATGTGTTGTTGGCTTTGCAGGCATTGGCGGCATGGCATCGGAAGCGGTTAACGGGTGTGGTGATGGGGATTACGGGTAGCAACGGCAAAACCATCGTAAAGGAATGGTTGTGGGAGTTATTGAAAGACGATTTTGTGCTGGGAAAAAGTCCCAGGAGTTATAACAGTGGTTTGGGTGTGGCGTTGAGTTTGTTGAATGTATCGCCGGGTACGGGTGTGGCGTTGATGGAGGCGGGGATATCTGTGCGGGGTGATATGGATCGATTGGTGGGGATGTTATCGCCCAACATGGTGGTGCTCACGCATTTGGGTGAGGCGCATGCCGAGGGTTTTGGGTCGATGCAGGAGAAGGCGGCAGAGAAGGTGAAGTTGGCGGTGGGTGCGGATGTGGTGGTGTATCCTTTCGATGAGGAACTGTTGAGGGCTGAGGTGGGGGTGTTGAAGCGGTCGCAACCGATGATGAAGACGATTTCGTGGGGGTGGCAGGAAGGCGCGAATTTTCGCTTGGTGAAGGTGGAGGCGGTTGGTGGTTTAGCGGTGGGTTTGTCGGGTTCAGCGTCGGGTTCAGTGTCGTCGGGTTCGTTGATGCAAGCGATTTCATTTGTGCATCGGGGAACGGAGCATCGCTTCGAAATACCGTTTTTGGATCAGGCATCGGTGAGCAATGCGATGTCGTGCTTGTGTGCTTTGGTGGCTTTGGAGCGATGGGATGAGGCGCATTTGGCACGTTTTCGGGTGTTGCCGCGCTTGGAGAACCGGTTGCAGTTTATGGCTGGGAGGAATGGGAATTATGTGCTGAACGACAGTTATTCTGCGGATTTGGAGAGTTTGGGTGTGGCGTTGGATATGTTGAAGCGACAGTCGCCGAATTTGCCGATGACGGTGGTATTGGGTGGTTTTGAGCAAACTGGGATGGACATTGGTTCTTTGCGTTTGCGGTTGATGGAGATGTTGAAGGGATTTGGTGTGGAGGAGGTTGTTTGGGTGGGTGCTGAGTATGCGGGGATGGAGGGTTTGGTGTTTGAGGATATGGGGGCGTTGTTGGGATCGGCTTGGTTGAGCCAAGTGAGTGGCAGGGCGATATTGGTGAAAGGTTCGCGGAGCAGTGGGTTGGAGCGGGTGGTTGCGAGGTTACAGGCGCGGTTGTTACAGACCCGTTTGGAGATACATTTGGGTGCGTTGAAGCACAATTTTTTGCATTTCAAGCGATTGGCCGGTGAAGGGAAGAAGGTGATGTGTATGGTGAAGGCGTTTGGGTATGGCAGCGGCAGTTTTGAGTCGGCCAGCGCCTTGCAGGCGCTGGCTGTGGACTATTTGGGTGTGGCTTATGTGGACGAGGGGATTGCGCTGCGGAATGCAGGGATCACGGTGCCAATTATGGTGATGAACGTGGATGCGGGGGCGGCTTGGCAGTTGCAGGAGTATGGGTTGGAGCCGGTGGTTTTTAGTTTGGAATCGCTGCGAGGCTTGTTGAATTCGGGTGTGAGTGGGTTGAGGTTGCACGTGGAGGTAGATACGGGGATGCATCGATTGGGATTTGCGGCGGGTGAGATAGAGGATTTGCTAGCGGTGTTGGCGGGGTCATCGTTCAGGGTGGCATCGGTGTTCAGTCATTTGGCGGCCAGCGAGGACGGAGATTCGGATGCGTTTACGAGGAAGCAGATGGATGTTTTTGCGGGTGCTGCTGCGGTGTTGGAAGGTGGTTTGGGCTATGGGGTGTTGAAGCACATCGAGAATACGGGCGGGATATTGCGATTTGGCGATGCGCGTTTTGATATGGTGCGTTTGGGGATAGGGTTGTACGGTGTGGATCCGCGGGGTGTTGTTGGTGTGGGGTTGCAGCCGGTGACGCGTTGGGTGAGTACCATTTCACAGGTTCAGATGGTGAAGGCCGGCGAGGGGGTGGGGTATGGGATGCATGGGGTGAGTGAGCATGACCGTGAGATTGCGGTGATTGCTGCGGGCTATGCCGATGGGTTGTGGCGCGCGGATGGACAGGCCCGTTCTGGTGTTTGGGTGAAGGGGGTTGAGGCGCAGTTTGTAGGCAACATTTGCATGGACATGGCCATGGTGGATGTTACGGGTTTGGGTTGTAAGGCGGGGGATGAGGTGGAGTTATTCGGGGAGCACTTGCGTGTTGAAACGGTGGCGGTCCGAAGGGGCACCATACCGTATGAGGTTTTAACCTCGGTATCCCAGCGTGTAGCGCGGGTTTACGTTGAGGAGTGATTTAAAGCACTTTCGAAGAAAAGGCATTTTTTAGGCCGGAATGTTGGGTGATATCGACCTTGATAGAACCTACATAGATTTGGCCTTCGATGCGCACGGGGATGTGGTTGGCATCATCGGTAACCCATACTGTGAGGGCGTCGGCGTATTTGAAGACGCGGTCTACGACCAATTTGGGTTTGATTTTGATGCATCGAATTTTGCCGAGATCGGTTTTAATTACCTCTTTGCCTTTATATGTGATAGGGAGGCTGTACACTTGGTTGTCGATGTAAACATCCACGGGATACTGTTTGCCCGGAGTGGCGTTGGCATAATCGAGGTTTCGGAGGTAGTAGATGGCCGAGGCGATATCCTGGGTGTATTGTGGGATGGCGAGTTCGCCTTGTTTGTTGCGCAGTTTGCGGTTGTCGTGATCGTAAATCGCCACGTCTTGATGGAAGTAATTGTTTTCTCTCACGGTTTTGGCGTACCGCAGGGGGGCTTGAGATTCTTGATCCACCCAACTTTCGAATTTATCGCGCACTTTATAGGCCCAGTCGAAGCTTTTTACGGTTTCACCTTCCACGCGGAGGTTGTAAGCAGTTTTGCCGTTGATGATGGTTGGGGTAGGACTTACGGTCATCGATACCACACCGGCATTGATTGCGCCGTAATGGATGCGGTATTTGAGGGTTTCACCCTGTTGGTAGGCGAGGTTGTTGATTTTTCTGCCGAGAACCACGGTGGTGGCCTGCTTGAATGCGGGCAGGGTGGTTAAAAATATGAGGGCTACGAGGGCAAGGGTCAATGATTTTTTCATATTTTTAGAGTTTAGTTGGGGTGATAACACGCTTTGTTGGCAATTCCCCCAAAACTGTGCCAACCTTTTGCGATTTTTGCAACGGAATGACAAAAAAGCTCACAGAATTTTCGAAGGCGAGTGGTTGTGGATGCAAGATCCAGCCGGCGGTATTGCAGCAGATGTTGCAGGGGATGACGCTACAGGCGGGTGCTACGCCGGGTTTGGTGCATGGAAATGCTGGGGGCGATGATTGTTCGGTGTTTGATTTGGGTAATGGACAGTTGTTATTACAGACGGTTGATTTTTTCACACCGCTGCTCGATGATCCATTCGATTTTGGTAGGGCCGCCGCCGCCAATGCCTTGAGCGATATTTGGGCGATGGGGGGCAAGCCGGTGATGGCGAATGCGGTGATGGGTTGGCCGGTGGATGTTTTGGGTGTGGATGCTGCGAGGGCGGTTATGTTGGGCGCGATGCAGGTTTGCACGGAGGCTGGGGTGGCGTTGGCGGGCGGACATACGATTGAATTACAGGAGCCCATTTTTGGGTTGAGTGTAACGGGGTTGGTTGATGCAGGTAATTTGAAGACGAATGCCGGCGCGAAGGCGGGTGATAAGTTGATATTAACGAAGGGGTTGGGTGTGGGGATGTTGGCGGCCGCGCTGAAGCGTGGCATGGGCACGGCGGCGGATTTGGCATCGCTTACCGATAGTCTCACACAAACCAACGCGGTGGGTAAGGTGTTGGGCGGCATACCGGGGGTTCATGCCATGACGGACGTTACGGGTTTTGGGCTGGCCGGACATTTGTTGGAGATTTGCAGGGCCAGTGGGGTTGCGGCGCGCGTTCAGGCCAAGGCGTTACCCAAGATTGCGGAGGCGGAGGCCTGGGCGGCATCGTATGTGCTGCCTGATAACGCAATGCGGAATTGGAATGCGTTTGAGGGAGAGATTGAAATGGGGGATGCCGGTGCCTTTCCTTGGTTGGTGGATCCTCAAACCAGCGGAGGGTTGTTGATTTCGGTGGGTGAATTGGCCTTATCTGAAGTTGAGGCCGCGCTTCGCGCGGCTTCGGTACATTACACGATCATTGGCGAAATGGTGGATACGGCCTCGCTACCTGATGGGAAGTTATTGTCCGTCATTTAATTGAGAATTCTGATAGTCTTTGTAAGCGGCACAAAAAAAACATCGCTCAGGAAAGTCCCAAGCGATGTTCTGAAGTTAATCGGTTAAGTTATGTATCGGCCATGGAGCCGAAAAAATTAGGCTCTGTAGAGCACAGATTTGGTGGCGTCGATGATCTTCTTCACGCTGGGCAAGAAAGCTTCCACGAAGGTGGGTGCATAGGGCAGCGGTGTATCTTGGGTAGTAACGCGGTGAATGGGTGCATCGAGGAAATCGAAAGCCCTGCGTTGAACGATGTGGCTAATTTCTGAGCTGATGCTCGCAAGGGGCCAAGCTTCTTCTACGACCACGAGGCGATTGGTTTTTTTCACGCTTTCGATGATGGTGTCATAATCGATAGGACGAACGGTTCTCAAATCGATCAATTCCGCACTGATGCCATCTTTGGCCAATTCAGCAACTGCATCGTGGCAGCGAAGCATCATTTTACCGAAGCTCACTATGGTCACATCGGTTCCGGGGGTAACCACATCGGCTTTGCCAATGGGGATCAAATATTCTTCTGAAGGCACCATGCCTTTGAAACCGTACATCTGTTCGCTCTCCATGAATACCACTGGGTTGTTGTCGCGGATGGCGCTTTTCAATAAACCTTTGGCATCGGCGGGGTTGCTTGGAACCACCACTTTGAGGCCAGGGGTGTTGGCGTACCAGTTCTCAAACGCTTGAGAGTGCTGTTGTGCCAATTGACCGGCGCTACCTGTTGGACCGCGGAAAACGATCGGACAAGTATATTGACCGTTGCTCATGCTGTTGATTTTAGCTGCTGAGTTGATTACTTGGTCGATGGCAACGAGAGAAAAGTTGAAGGTCATGAATTCGCAAATCGGGCGCAAACCGTTCATGGCTGCACCCACGGCGATGCCTGCAAAACCGAGTTCGGCGATGGGGGTATCGATCACCCTTTTTTCACCAAATTCTGCCAACATGCCTTGGCTTACTTTATATGCACCATTGTATTCTGCCACTTCTTCACCTAGCAAAAATACACGCTCATCTAGGCGCATTTCTTCTTGCATGGCTTCGCGCAAGGCTTCTCGGAAAGCGATTTCTCTCATGATTATTAATGAATTTAGTTGCAAAATTACGGGTTTTGGTTGGAAAGTACATTTGAATTTCAATCCGCTCTAGGGAATTTCGTTTTGAACCTATAAATTCGTCTACATATCCTTAACAATATGAAAAATAAGTATACGCAAAAATTGGGATTGGCGTTCACATTGGTGGCGTTTTTCATGGTGTCTTGTGGTTCGAATGCCACATTTACAAAGCGATACCACAACCGTGGTTTTAACATAACATGGGGTGGCGGAGTATATGCATCGCCCAGTAAACCTGCACCCAAAAAGTTGAAATTACCGATTGCTTCTGATGAAACCGTTGTTGCGCAGGAATTTCAAATTGCGGAATCAGCTCAAGCAAATTTCACCACGCCTTTGTCGCCTGTTACCGGTGCCACATCGGCAGATATTTCCGTTGTTCCGAACCATGTAGTCAATGTTCAACCTGTTGCCCATGCCGCGAAAACCACAGAGATCTTGGATGCTGCGTTGAAGTCGGTCAGCCAACCAAGCGCCGATTCTAAGTTGACGACACAGTCTAAGGCGGTGTTGAAAAAGCAGAAAAAAGCTGCGGCTTCCGGACCAGGAAAGAGTCAGATTGTGGCTACAATCCTCTGTATTTTGTTAGGTTATTTGGGTATTCACAGTTTTTATTTGGGGTATACAACTCATGGTATTTTGAAGCTGATTTTGGTTGTTTCGTTGATTCTCCCCATCATTAATATTTTTACTTTTTTGGCTATAATGATTTGGTGGTTGATTGACTTGATTAGGGTTGTCACAGGCGATTTGCAGCCTGCAGATGGAGAGTACACAGAAACTTTGTGATTTTGAACGACAATGCTGAAGTCAGCGGCCTAATTCAACCTTCTGCTCAGCACCCCATCGATAAGCGTGAAAAGTTGACGAGGGCCTAGGGTTCGCCAAGCAATGTCTTCCAGTTCACCGCCGAAGTTGAGGTAATAATCGATGCGTTCACGTCGGAATTCCTCCACCACATGGGGTCTGAAATTGATCAGAGCGATCCAGCCGTCTTCCACATCTTGAAACCACTCTTCGTAGTAGGAA